>JAABUR0100004836.1_pt1 | contig 17598 bp, 15 predicted proteins | sample 5560091 | NCBI WGS metagenome assembly JAABUR01 (sample SAMN10711879, study PRJNA513375) | rock metagenome | isolation source: Antarctica rocks | place: Antarctica: Victoria Land, University Valley sud | reverse complement strand
CTCGGCACCGGGCTGGACGAGGCATTGAACGAAAGCGGCCAGGTCCTGGGCTTCGCACTCGCCGGTGCGCTCCTGGTGGTCTTCTCGACCGGCGCCGCGCTGCTGCTGGACGCTGTCTCGTTCGCGGTCTCCGCCGTTGCTGTGCGCCTGCTGGTCGGTCACCATGCCGCCGCCGACGCGGACGGATCTCCATCCGAGCACGGCCGAGGCGTGTGGGCCCGCCGATATTCGAGGATGCTGTCGGACGCCCGGTTAGGGCTGTCCGCCGCGACCGGACCGCTGAGTCGCCGCCCGTTGCTGCTGACCTGGGCCGGGATCTCCTGCAGCATCGCGCCGGAGGCGCTGGCCGCTCCCTGGGGTCGCAGCCTGGGAACCGGCACACTGGGGGTCGGGTTGCTGTATGCGGCGGCCCCCGGCGGGGTGGTCGTGGGCCTGTTGCTGGTAGGCCGGTCGTCGGCCGAGCGGGGCCGGCGGCTGCTGCTGCCGCTCGCGGTGCTGGCCCTTGCGCCACTGCTGGTGTGTCTGGCCGATCCGCCGTTGCCGGTAGCGCTCTTACTGCTCGTCATGTCTGGTGCCGGGACCAGCTACAGCCTGCTGGCCCGGGTGGCGTTCGTGCGGGCCGTTACCGGCCCACAGCGCGGCCGGGCGTTCGCGGTCGCCGCCGCCGGGGTCACCGCCGGCCAGGGCCTGGGTATTGCACTCGCCGGCGCCGCCGCGTCGCTGACGAGTCCCCCGATCGCGGTCGGCCTGCTGGGTGCTCTCGGGCTGGTGCTGGTCGCGGGTGTCGTGGTGGCCACGGCAGCGTCACCAGCGCCTGGGGTCGCAGGTGGGGAACCGAGCCCGACTGCCGCGACTGTTCTGGACGCGATGGTTCCCACGGTCGCCTGGGCACCGCCGGACAGCGAGTCACCGGCCGGCTCACCCGACTTCATGGTCCAGCCGCCCTAGGTCACCGTCAGTACCATCGCCAGTTTGCCCCGCTATCGGGCACTTGCTTAGGCCACATGTCACTCCGTGGTCACCGTTGGCTGCGCCGAGTGGCCCAAGGCCTTAGCGTCCCACCCGACAAGCTCTGTCGCCGAGTGCGGGCACGACTCAAACCCCGGCCCGGTCCGAAGATCGGAAGGGGTGTTCGCCATGTCATTCGGCAAGAGCTGGGGCTAGTCCCCGTTGCCGCGTCGCCGTCAGAGATGAAGCTGTCGACGCGGTGCCCACTTATTACTACTGCTGACCCACGAGGCCGCTGCGGGTGCTACCAACACCTGCGGTGGCCTCTGTGCTGTCGAACTATCGGGTATTCGCCTGAAGCCGTCCGGCGGATGTTCACTCCAACAGAGCAGTCTGAGGACTTGGCTACGGATCGCTTCGAGCCGGCCTGCGCGCCAGCGCTCAGTTCTGGTCACATCGTGCCGACTACCAAGCCATCCTTACTCGTCATTCGAACGAAGGCATGTACATGGACAGCCTCGGCATGCGGGCCTTGGCGAGGCTAGGCGGCCTGAGGGGTGTGCGCTCTCGGGCGTCGGTCGTCGGCCTACTGGGCTTGGTGGCGCTCGCTGTCTCGATCGGGGCCGCTGCCATGAGCCCCGTTCCCCCGTGGCCGACACTGCTACTGCTGGTGGCGCTGCTCGGACCCGCGGTCTCCGTCGAGCTACCGCTGCGGCTGGGCAACCGGCGGGTGCAAGTGGCCGGGCTGATCGAGGCCGCGCTGCTAGTTGCGCTGACCCTGCACACCGGACCGTGGATCGTCCTAGCCGCAGGCGTGGCCAAGGCGGTGGTGGAGTTAAGGCTGCGCCGCTCGCGTATCCAGCAGATTGTGAACGTCGCCGTCTTCGTTGCGCCGACCGGGGCCTCCCTTGTCGTCCTACACCTGCTGAGTCGTGGCAGCACCGGTTTGGCCTACGTCGGTGCCTTGGTCGTCGCCGCGGCCACCTTCACCGTCCTGAACGAGTTGATGCTGAACTGGGTGATCTCCGCCGCCACCGGAGGGCGGTTACTGGCGACGCTGCGCGCAGACGCCGCCACAGTTGGAGTCTGGCTGCTGGTAAATGTGCTGATGGGCTTGGCGGTGCTGGGCGCGGTAGCAACGGGGCAGTGGGCGCTGGTGCTGGCTGCCCCGGTGATCCTGGTCATGGTGGTGCGTCGGTACCGCCGCCGGCTGTTGCTGGACACCACCGCCGACGCGCTGCCGCGTCTGCGGCTGGCGGCGGAACGGCTGGAGACGATCGAGATCTCCCAGGCCGTACCCGAACTGCTGGACCGGGCAGCCGCGCTGTTCGCGGTGCAACACGTACAGCTGATACTGCTCGGCTGGCCCGGGGTGGGTGACCAGACCCATACCCGCACGGGCGCGCACCAGGTCGAAACCGTCTGTGGTCGGCGCGCTGACCGCGGGGACCCTGCGGACCCCAACGTGTTGAGCGCACGTCTGCTTGCCGGCCCGGCCGACTCCGCGGAGGTCCTGGGCGAACTGCGGCTGAGCTTTCCACGGGTACCCGACCTGAGCGTGGCCGAGCAACAGGTCCTCGATACGTTCGTGTCCACGATTGCCAGCTCCGTGCTGCAGACCCGCAGCTACGCCGAGCAGGTGCACGCCGCCCGTACGGATCCGCTCACCGGGCTGGGCAACCGGCTGGCGTTCAACGAACGCCTCGAGCAGCTGCTGCCGGAGGTCCTGGACGCGACTGCCACCACCGGACCGGCCCGCGCCCCTGGACTGGCCGTCCTACTGTTCGACCTGGACCACTTCAAGGAGGTCAACGACACCCTCGGACACAGCGCCGGCGATGCGCTGCTGATCGAGCTCGCCGGGCGGCTCGCCCGGGCGCTGCGAGCAGGCGACCTGGTGACCCGGCTCGGTGGCGATGAATTCGCTGTCCTGCTGCAGAACATGACGACCGGCCGGCAGGCCCAGGCCGTCGCGGACACCCTGCTGATGCGGTTGAACGAGCCGGTGCTGATCGACAACCTGGAACTGCCCGTCGAGGCCTCCGTCGGAGTGGCTCTGGCCCCTCGCGACGGCACCAGCGCGCAGACCCTGCTGCGCTGCGCCGACATCGCGATGTACCGGGCCAAGCACAAGCGCAACACGGCGGTCGTCTACGACCCGAGCATGGACCCGGCGGGGGAGGAACGCCTGCAGCTGGTCGCGCAGCTGCAGACCGCGATCCACCAGCGCCAGATCGTCGTGCACTACCAGCCCATCGTCTGCCTGCTGACCGGCGTCGTACTCGGGGCCGAAGCCTTGGTGCGTTGGCAGCATCCCCAACGCGGGCTGTTGCCCCCCGGCGCGTTCATTCCTGCTGTGGAGCGCACGGCCTTGATCGTTCCATTGACGCTGGCCGTGCTGGACCAGGCCGTACGGGAAGCGGTGACCTGGCCGTCCGACCGGGCCGACGAACTGACCGTCAGCGTCAACCTCTCGCCGCGCTGCCTGCTGGTTCGCAGCATCCCCGACCAGGTCGTACGCATCCTGGCGTCGCACGGTCTGCCGGCCCGCCGGCTGACGCTGGAGATCACCGAGACCCTCGCCTTGTCCGATCTGGAAGTCGTCGACGACGTCCTCACCCGACTGCGCGACCTCGGGGTCCGGCTCAGCGTCGATGACTTCGGGACCGGCTACAGCAGCATGAGCTTCCTGCGCAAGATTGCCGTCAACGAAGTCAAGGTCGACCGCAGCTTCGTGGCGGAGGCGCCGCACTCCCGCAACGACCGCGCCATCGTCCACGGCACCGTCGCTCTCGCTCACGGACTGGGTGTCCCCGTGATCGGGGAAGGGGTAGAGACCCTCCGCCAGCTGCGTACCCTGCGGGCCAGCGGTTGTGATGCAGCCCAGGGCTTCCTGCTCGGTCGTCCCATGCCCGCCCGGGACCTTCCTGCCGTCTTCGACCAACCCAACCGCACCGTCCTGGCGGAGCTGGAGAGCACCGCCCCGTCGCAGCGGCGGACCAGCGGCCAGCGGTGACCGCCGCGGACGAAACGGCTAAGCCGCCTGCTTCCTCCACGCCGGAGCAACTGCCTTGGGCCCAGCGGATGAGGATCCCCTCGCGTCAGGCCAGCAGGTCGTTGAAGCGGGACAGCAGGTGGGCGAACTGCAGAATGTCGTCGTGCTCCCACTCGCCGAGCTGGGCCTGGATGCGTTGGGAACGGGCCTGTCGCGCCGAGGTGAAGCGGTTCCTGCCCTGCTCGGTGACGGCGAGCAGCTGGGCTCGGGCGTCGTGGCGGCTCGGCTGACGCTGAACCAGGCCGAGCCGTTCGAGCTGAGCGATTTGTCGGCTGACCGCGCCCTTGTTCATCCCGAGGTAGTCGGCGAGGTCCACGGCCCGCGGCGCCGGCCGGGTCGTGATGAACAGCAACGTGGAGTACGCCGAGGCGTCCAGGTCTGGGTGGACGTCACGTGCCACCGTAAGCAGGTATCCCCGGGCGCGGCGCAGCAGGAGCGACAGTTCTTGCTCGACGGCTGCGAACGACTTGGGGTCCAGCCCGTTCACGGCGGCTCTCCGGTTCCAGAAGGGCGATCCAGCCTCGATCTCACACCATCATCAGCCCTCGATGGGTACAGGTCGGTGGCGACCCGCCCAGTGACGAAACAGCGCTACGCCGTCCGGACCGTTGGTTGCCGCCGGCAACTTCTCTGTTACGGTGGGTGCCGGGACCACGGGAGGACGTCGTGCAGCAGCAGAACCAGGACATGCGGCCCGACGACCAGCAGTGGGCGGCGTTGGTGCGCGAGTTGCCAGTGCTGGGTCGGCTCCGTCGTGACCTGCAGGGCGCAGTGGGCGACGCCCAACCAGGTGCCGTACTCGCCCTGTGCCTGCTAAGCGATCAGGACGGGTTGCTTGTGGGCATGCTGGCTGAGCGCCTGCATGTACATGTTTCGGTGGCCAGTCGGCACGTTGCGCACCTGGAACAGCTGGGTCTGGTGCGTCGCGAGCGGGGCCTGCAGGACGGACGGTGTCAGCCGCTGACCGTCACGCCTACGGGCAGGGTCAGGGCAGCGCAGTTCCGGGCCTGCGCACAGGGACGTCTGGCCGCGCTACTGCAGGGCTGGTCAGCGTGTGATGTCGCGGCCCTGACCGACCTACTCGCTCGGCTCGGGACCAACCTGGAGACGTCTGGTCCACCTCCCGCCGTACGTGCCGCCGCCAGCTTCTCCGGAGATGATCACACATGAGCGCCCCCGTCCTGACGGCCCGAGATGCGGTCGGTACGCGCGCTGCCGACGCCCCGGTGCAGATGACCCACAGGCAGATCCTGGAGGCCCTCGGTGGCCTTTTGCTGGGCCTGTTCGTGGCGATCCTGTCCTCGACGGTGGTGTCCAATGCGCTGCCCCGGATCATCAGCGACCTGCACGGCAGCCAGACCGCCTACACCTGGGTCATCGCCGCCTCGCTGCTGGCGACCACGGCGACCACACCTATCTGGGGCAAGCTGGCGGACCTGACCAGCAAGAAACTGCTGGTCCAGCTTTCGCTGGTCATCTTCGTTGCCGGCTCGGCGATCGCCGGGCTGTCCCAGTCCACCTCGATGCTCATCGCCAGCCGGGTGGTGCAGGGCGTCGGCGCAGGAGGGTTGACGGCGCTGACCCAGGTCTGCATGGCCGTAATGATCACTCCTCGCGAGCGCGGCCGGTACAGCGGCTACCTGGGTGCGGTGTTTGCCCTCGCCACCGTTTCCGGCCCGTTGATCGGCGGGGTCATCGTGGACACCTCCTGGCTCGGCTGGCGCTGGACGTTCTACGTCGGGGTGCCCTTCGCCGCCGCCGCGATCGTCATCCTGCAGAAGACATTGCGCCTGCCCACCGTCAAGCGCGAGAACGTCAAGATTGACTGGCTCGGCGCAACGTTGATCATCGGGGCGGTCTCGCTGCTGCTGGTCTGGGTGTCGCTGGCGGGCCACGACTTCGGCTGGGGGTCGTGGCAGACCGCAGCCATGGTCGGCGGCGCCATTGCGCTGGCAGCCGCGGCCGTTCTGGTCGAGGCCAAGGTCAGCGAGCCGGTCATCCCGTTGTCGCTGTTCCGGCACCGCACGATCGCGCTGGCCACCGTAGGAAGCCTGTTCATCGGTGTCGGCCTGTTCGGCTCGACAATCTTTCTGAGCCAGTACTTCCAGATCAGCCGCGGGAACTCCCCGACCAAGGCCGGCCTGATGACGATGCCCCTGGTGCTGGGATTGTTCGTCGCCTCGCTGGTATCCGGGCGGGTCATCACCAAGACCGGGCGCTGGAAGGCGTGGCTGGTCAGTGGCACGCTGCTGCTCACCGCCGGGTTCGCTCTGTTGTCAACCCTGCGCGTGGACACCGCCTACCCACAGGTGGCCCTCTACATGGCGATGACCGGACTCGGCGTCGGAATGTCCATGCAGAACCTCGTGCTGTCGGTGCAGAACGCCGTCCCGATCAGCCAGCTCGGCGTCGCGAGTTCCACGGTCGCGTTCTTCCGTACGCTCGGCGGCGCCATCGGGGTATCGGCGCTGGGCGCCCTCCTAGGCAGTCAGGTGGCCGCACACACCCGGAGCGGGTTGGCCCGCATCGGAGCCCCGACCGGCGCCGGCGGTGGAGGCAACCAGATCCCGAACCTCGCGTCGCTGCCGCTGCCGGTGCGGCATGTGGTGGAAGCCGCGTACGGAATCGCCGCCGGAGACATCTTTCTGGTCGCCGCGCCGGTGGCCTTTTTGGCCTTTGTGGCCGTGGTGTTCATCAAGGAGGTGCCGCTGCGCACCAGCAACGCGCTGCCTGCAGACGCCCAGCCCACGAGCGCCCAGCCCACGCACCTGTCGGCCTAGCCCGGCCGTACGGTCTCCGTCAACGATCCCGGGGTGAGCCTGAGGCACCTTCGGCCGAGGAGACAACCGTGGGCAAGATCTTTGCGGTGGAGTACCTGACGCTGGACGGTGTCATGGAGCAGCCGGCGTGGAGCGGCCCTACTTCAATGCGGAACTGCAGAAATTTCAGTACGACAACCTGTTCGAGTGCGACGCGCTCCTGCTCGGCCGAATCACCTACGAGGGCTTCGCTCAGGCCTGGCCGACGATGACGGACGAGCAGAGCTCTGCCCACCGGATGAACAGCATCGGCAAGTACGTCGCGTCCAGCACGTGCCGCAGCCGCAGCCGCAGTGGAACTCAACTCTGCTGCGCGGTGACGTACCGGAGGCAGTGGCGACTTTGAAGGCCACCGATCAGACGTTGATGATCGCTGGTAGCGCGCAGCTGGTGAAGGCTCTTCGCGGGCCGAGGCTGATCGACGGGTGCCGCCTGATGATCTTCCCCGTGGTGGTCGGCCGGGGCAAACGCCTGTTCGGCGACAGCCACCGACAGGGCACGCTGGACCTGATCGGCAGCAGGACGACACGGTCCGGCGTCGTACTGCTCACCTACCGGCCGGCCTCCTGACACCGGTTTCGCGGTCGGCCGCGGTCCTGTCGACCGGACGCGGGTATGGCGCTTGCGGGGCAAAACTCATAGTCTCACCCGGTCCCCGCCCTTTGGTCTGGTCTGGAGTGAAATGCGACGCCGTGTGCACGCTCTTGTTGCGGCTGCTGTGCTGACCGCCGCGCTACCGGCGATCGCCGGCTACGGATCGGCAAGCGCGGCGGTCCTCCCGCCACCGTCGTCGTGGACCCCGCCGTTGAATCTGGGTGCGGGAGCCGAACCGAGCATCCGGACGCTACCGGCTGGCTCCCGGGACGAGCAGGCCGCGATCGTGTCGGCGCCCGCGGGCACCGGAAGCAACTTCTGGTACGTCGATGACTACCGCAACGCCGACGGCTCCTACCGGCTCAAGGGCAGCGCTCCGCAGCAGCCGGACCTGGGTACCGGCGGCGGGGACTCCGAGATCTCGGTCGGGAGGTTGGCCGCGAGCGGCACCTGCCCCGCCATCGCCTACAGCGGTCTGCACAACATCGATCTGCTGGACAACTTCACCACCGCTCGTTCTGACGCCTGCGGGGAGTCCTTTACCAACCCGCCCAACCTCTACGCGACGCAGAACACCGCGACCGACCGGCAGTGGCAGAGCTTCGACGGCGTCAAGACCAACCATCTGATCTATCACAAGGTGGACACCGGTCAGATCGTGGACAGCGTCTCCTACGACGGCGGTTTCACCTACCTCACCCAGGCCGGGCCGGCCGGTTTGGCCGCGGTCGGGAGCCTGATCGACCCTGCCCACGCCTACACCCAGCCCCAGGTCAAGATCGGCAACATCGTCACCGACTACGCCCACCCGGTCGCGGGCGCGCACTACCCGGCGGCGCCGCTGGGAAGCGGCGAGCAGATCCACCCGCTGTATGCGATCTTCGCTGGCACGGCGAACGCCACCGAGACTGCGATGTCGCAGTTGCCCACGGCGACGTATGACTACCTCGACACGCTGTACCTAGCCACCAGTCGGGACGGCGGCCGTACCTGGACCGACTCGAAGATCTTCTCGGTACCAGCGGCGTCACATCGCGAGCTCGACCTCGTCTTTCCGGTGCTTGCAGTCGACACCGGCGGGGGGCTGTACGCGGCGTGGAGCGATGGCTTCAAGATCTCCTACGTCAGCTCGACGAACCACGGGGCGCGGTGGACCACCCCGTTCCAGATCAATACCGACAACCGCGGTGCGGTCCCGGACAAGGGCCGGGCCGATCTGTTCCCGTGGCTGGTTGGAGGTGCGCCGGGCAAGGTCGATGTGGTCTGGTACCACGGGCAAGGTGGGGACACTAGCGCCTACCGCAATCCAGGCACCGCTGACGCCACACACGGCACCACACTGTGGACCGTCGGCTTCGCGCAGTTGTTCAACGCCACCAACACCAACGCCGTGGGCGCCGCGCAGCCTGCTGTCCAAACCAACAATGCAGCGATCACCCCGGTCATCCACAAGGGCTCGGTGTGCAACAACGGCACTGTCTGCGGGATCACCGGACCGGGTGACCGCACCTTGCTGGACTTCTTCCAGGTCGCGATCGACAGTGCCGGACGGGCGAACATCGCCTACGCCAGCGATATCAGCTCGCCGGGGAACGCCAGCACCGCCTACACCCGGCAGAACAGCGGTCTGTCCGCGTTGAGCGGTCTGCCCGTGCCGCGACACTCCTACGTCCAGCCGGTCGTCGCGACCGGCACCTCCTGCCCTGGCCCGCAGGTCCTGGACCCGGCCGGCGACGCCGCCGGCAGCACCACCAACGGCGCCGGAGAGACCAACGTCGCCAGCGAAGACATTCTGAACGCAAAGTTCACTACCCCGGACGCGGCGCACCTGGCGGCGGCGCTGACGCTGAATGACCTGTCCAGCACACCGGCGCCAGGGACGCTGTCGACGCAGTACGTCGTGCACTGGACCTTTGGCGGCAAGGACTACTACGCCGCCGCGGACGTCGGGCCGGCGGCGACGACCTACACCGTCGGCACTTCTACGGCTGGGAAGATGAACCCCGGCACGGCCGTTCCCGGGACCTTTACCCCCGGCAAGAACGGTCGGATCACCTGGACCGCACCCCGCGCCGCGGTGGGCAGCCCCGCAACCGGGGCGCTGCTGAGCAAGCCCTACGCCGACGACCGCGGGTCATTCACCGTCGCGGGCACCGGACTGCACTACGTCGCTTCGGTCGACAGGGCACCCGACGCGGGCACGGGGGCCACCTACACCGTCGGTGGGCGCTGCTGAACAGCCCGAACGCTTAGCCGCCGCCCGTCGGGCGTCCCGTACGTAGACAGCCCATAGTGGTGACCGACGAAGAGCAGGAGGATGTCGTGCGGGCTGTGGTGGTGGCCGAGTACGGCGGGCCCGAGGTCATGCAGGTGCAGGACAGGGACAGGCCCGAGCCCGGCGCTGGACAGCTGCTCATCGACCTGGCCGCGGCCGGCGTGAACTACATGGACGTCTACGGCCGGCAGGGCAGACGTCCGTACGCCGGCGACCTGCCATTCGTGCCAGGTGGTGAGGGCGCCGGGACCGTGGCCTCGGTCGGCCCCGGTGTCGAGGGCGTGGGCCCGGGGGACCGGGTTGCCTGGGCGGGCGTGGCGGGCAGCTACGCCGAGCAGGTCCTCGTGCCGGCCGACCGAGCCGTGCCCGTTCCCGACGGGGTCGAGTTGCAGACTGCCGCGGCCGTGATGCTGCAGGGGATCACCGCCCAGTACCTGAGCCACAGCACGTACGCCGTGGGGTCCGACGACCTGGTCGTGGTTCATGCCGCGGCCGGCGGTGTCGGGCTGCTGCTGACGCAGCTGGTGAAGATGCGTGGGGGCATCGTGGTCGCCATGACCTCCCCGTCGGACAAGGCCCGACTCGCCCGCCAGGCCGGTGCGGACATCGTGGTCTCCTACGACGGGATCGTCGACGCTGTGCAGGAGGCCAGCGGTGGGGCCGGTGCGGCTGTCGTCTACGACGGTGTCGGGGCCGCCACGTTCGACGACGGCCTCAGATGCCTGCGGCCGCGGGGGATGATGGTCCTGTACGGGGCGGCCAGCGGTCCGGTCGAGGTCTTCGACACGGCACGCCTGTCTGCTGGCGGCTCGCTGTATCTGACCCGGCCCACGATGGGCAGCTACGTCGCGACCCGGGACGAGTTGCTCGCGCGGTCCAAGGCGTTGTTCACGTGGATGGCCGCCGGTCAGCTCGACGTGCGTGTCGGCGGAACCTACCCGTTGGCCGACGCCGCACGGGAGCACGAGGACCTGGCCGGCCGACGTACCACCGGCAAGTTGCTGCTCCTGCCCTGACGAGCGGGACGCCAGGCGCCAGCTGCCGACAGAACCGGCTAGGTCGCGGGCAGAGCGGTCAATGGGACACGGCCGGCGGGAATGCGCTCGCTGGGCACGACCGGCCGCGGTGGTGTGCCGTTCCCGAAGGGGCGGCCACCCAGGTGCTCGCGGCCGTGCGGCTCCAGCCAGGTCGACAGGTCCGGACCGGAGGGGACGATGCCCGTGGGGTTGATGTCGCGGTGGACCTCGTAGTAGTGGTGCTTGATGTCAAAGAAGTCCACGGTGTCGCCGAACCCGGGCGTCTGGAAGAGCTCGCGCGCATACGCCCACAGCACCGGCATCTCGCTGAGCTTGCTGCGGTTGCACTTGAAATGGCCGTGGTATACGGGGTCGAACCGGACCAACGTGGTAAAAAGCCGCAGGTCGGCTTCGGTGATGGTGTCGCCGACGAGGTAGCGCTGGTCGGCGAGCCGGTCGGAGAGCCAGTCGAGCCGCTCGAACAGACTGCGGTACGCCCCGTCGTACGCCGACTGGGTGCCGGCGAATCCGCAGCGGTAGACGCCGTTGTTCACGTCTTCGAACACCAGCTCGTTGACCTCGTCGATCTCTCCCCTGAGGTGTTCCGGGTAGAGCTGCGGGGCGCCCTCACGGTGCAGCGCTGTCCACTGCGTCGACAGATCCAGGGTCATCTGCGCGTAGTCGTTGGTGACGACCTTGCCGGTCGGAACGTCGACGATGGCCGGCAGGGTGATGCCCTTGTCGTAGCCGGCATCCCGAGCGAAGTACGCCTCCTGCAGGCGCTCGATCCCCAGCACCGGGTCGCGGCCGCCCGGGTCGTGGTCGAAGGTCCAGCTGCGCGCGTCGTGCGTCGGCCCCGGCGTGCCCAGCGACAGCACGTCCTCCAGGCCGAGCAGGCGGCGAACCACGATCGCGCGGCTGGCCCACGGGCAGGCGCGCGCCGCGATCAGTCGGTACCGCCCTTGCTCGACAGGGAAGCCGTCCCGGCCGTCAGCAGTGATCCGGGTCGCGATGTACTGCTGGTCGCGCGTGAACTCTCCGATCGGATTGACGTAGCTGTTCTGCGCCTGGTCCTGCGTCGACTCGGTCATGACTGTAGGAGTTCCCCGCTGGCGGGCGAGCACTCTGGCCAGGACTCAGGGCGCGCGGGTGTGTCCCCGCCCGGTCCCGCCAACACCAAATCCGTCGAGGCCGGCAGCGTTGATCGGGGAGCACGGTGCTCTCGCGCTGACCGGACGGTAGAGCGTCTTCAGTGCCGCCCAGGACGAGCAGCAGGTCCAGGTCGGCGCCTGCGAATGCGCGCAGGGACCCGACGAGCACGCCCCGCCCGAGCGTCGTGCCGCTAGGCACAAACGGCCAGCTCCGGCGCGAACGGCACTTCGGATCCACCCTGTTGTGACAGCAAGAGATGTCGGACCCGCCCCTTACCGTGACCACCATGACCGACACGCCCGACAACAGACTCCACGGCATCGCGCAGGAGCACGCTGGAGCGGCTCTTCCTCAGAGCGGCGAGGCCCCGGGACCAAGGATCAGCGTCGTTCGTGGGGACATCACCGCGCAGCAGGTCGAGGCGATCGTCACGGCAGCGAACGAGCCGCTGCGCGGGGGCGGAGGAGTCGACGCTGCCGTGCACGCCGCCGCCGGCCCCGAGCTGTTGCGGGCCTGCCGAGCCCTCGCGCCCTGCCCGACGGGTTCCGCCGTCATCACGCCCGCGTTCCAGCTCGCCCCGGTCCGGTGGGTGATCCACGCCGTCGGGCCGATCTACCGGGGACCGGAGGATGCCGACCTGCTCGCCTCGGCGTACCGGTCCTCGCTGGCCCGCGCCGACGAGGTGGGCGCCACCTCGATCGCCTTCCCCGCGATCTCGACCGGGGTGTACGGCTACCCCGCCGAGCAGGCAGCAGAGGTATCGGTCGCGGCGCTGCGGGCAGCCTCGACCCAGGTGGAACACGTGCTACTGGTCGCCTTCGCCGCCCCGATGGCGGCGTTGTGGCAGCACGCCCTCGATAAGCAGATGCTAGGAGACCAGGAACGGTCGAGTAGGGGGTCGGCTCGGGGGTCACGACCACGGTCGTTCGAGGCGAACCCAAGTACCCTTATCGGTGATATTGCTTCCACATGCGGGAGATCGGTGCCCGGGAGCTGAAGCAGAAGTTGTCCGAGACGCTGCGAGCCGTGGAACACGGCGAGCTGGTCCGCGTCACCCTCCGGGGTCGGCCGCTGGCCGACATAGTCCCCACCGGCGACCCGCCAGTGATGACCGACTTCGGCAACTGATCGTCAACGGACGGGTGGTGCCTGCGGCCCAAAACCGACCTGCCCGAGCACCCCGACTGGCTGAGTCCACGCGTCTGCCGTCCGAGCTGGTGCTCGCCGAGAGAAACCTCGAGCGCTGATTCTGTACCTGGACGCCAGCGCGCTGGTCAAGCGCTACATGGCCGAACCCGGCAGCGACCTCGTGCGCACCGCGAGGCACTCCGCCGATGGCTGGTACATCGGCCGCATCGGGTATGTCGAGACACTCCGGGCCGGTGGGGCTAGCCGCTGGACACAGCGCTACGCCGACTATGCGTGAGGAGTGGGCCTCCTTTGCCGTGGTGGAGGTCGACCAGGACCTCGTCGAACGGGCGGCACAACTCGCACTCGCCGATGATCTGCGCAGCCTCGATGCCCTGCACCTGGCCGCCGCTCTGCTCCTTCCCGCGGAGCAGCCGGTGATCGCCACTTGGGATCGGCGCCAATCTGCCGCAGCACGTTCACATCGGGTCAATGTTCTGCCCGAATCAAGGCCCTGAACACCGCCCCGGGGATGGATTCTCACGACCGGACCCGGCGATCCCCAATGGGCCGGCACGCTGGAGGTCCTTCCCGGACTCACGCTGGTCCAGTTGCGCGGCCACTTCCCAGGCAGTGTGGTCGCACACTGAGCGGCCGGAGCCGGCGGGAACGGAGTGCTGTTCGGGGTCACACGATCCAGAACAACCCCGACCGGACGTTCGGTGACGTTCGTGAGCAGCTTCCCCAATCGGATCACCGGTGATCGTTGCCGCCGTGCTTGAGATCGTCCATACCTCAGCCACCCGGTGCCATCTCGGCGGGCTGGCCGTAGGTGAGCACCCAGTACCGGACCCCGGACCGAGACCGGTACGAGCCCATGTCCGGGTCGCGGTCCGTCACCTGCCACGTCGAGCCGAAGTCGGGTGCGTACACGTCGCCGGGGAACGATTGTGCCAGCTGAGTAATCACGAGCTTGTCTGCGTGGGGCAGCGCGTCCCGGTAGACGCTGGCGCCTCCAATGACCCAGACGTCGCCGGGCGCCTGCGCGAGCGCGGCCGCGACAGAGCCAGCCACGACAGCGCCCGGCGCAGTCCACGTTGCCTGCCGGGTGAGCACGACGTTGCGGCGTTCGGGCAGCGGGCGGACCCCGTCGGGCAGCGACTGCCAGGTCACTCGTCCCATCACCACCGTCGAGCCCAACGTCAGCAACCGGAACCGAGCAAGGTCTTCGGGCAGCTGCCAGGGCAGCGTCCCGCGGTCTCCGATGACTCCGTTAGCGGCCTGCGCCCAGATCAGCGCGACGCTCACACCGCGACCGGTGCGGCAATCGCCGGATGATGCCGGTGGCCGAGGACCCGCAGGTCGTCGTAGTCGTAGTCGAACAGCGATGCGGCCTGCCGGACTTCCAGCCGGGGGAAGCGGTACGCCTGCCGGGACAGCTGTTCGGCGGCCTGCTCGAGGTGGTTGTCGTAGAGATGGCCGTCACCGCCCGTCCAAACGAGGTCGCCGACGCCCAGGCCGACCTGCAGGGCGATCAGGTGAGTGAGCAGGGCGCAGCTCGCGATGTTGAACGGGACCCTAAGAAACAGGTCTGCGCTGCGCTGATACACCCGGCAGGACAAGAGTCCGTCAGCGACGTAGAGCTGGAAGAAGGCGTGACAGGGCGGCAGCGCCATCTGCCCGATCTCGCCGACGTTCCACGCCGAAACCACCATGCGACGCGAGTCCGGGTCGGCTAGAAGCGTCTCCAGCACCGTGACGAGCTGGTCGATGTGCCGGCCGCCCGATGTCGGCCAGGCGCGCCGCTGGACCCCGTATACCGGGCCAAGGTCCCCGTCGGCGGCAGCCCTCTCATCCCAGATGCTGACCCCGCGCTCACGCAGCCAAGACACGTTCGACTCCCCGCGCAGCAACCACAGCAGCTCGTACGCCACCGACCGGAAGTACACCCGCTTGGTAGTGATCAGCGGGAACCCGCGGCCTAGCTTGAAGCGCATCTGGTGCCCGAAGACGCTGCGGGTCCCGGTCCTGGTCCGATCGGCCTTCACCGTCCCGTGCGCCAGCACATGGCGGAGCAAGTCCTCGTACTGGGTGTCCACCTCGGCGTTCACATGGCCAACGTTAGGGCAGGTCGGGCCACAGGATCATCAGGCCGGCGGGGACCGCGAGCAGATCGCGAGGTCGCCGGCGCCGGGGCGCGCGAGCGTCTGCGGGCCGCGGAGCAATCGGACTCGCAAGACCTGACAGCTTCCCGAGCGCCGAGGCAGGTCCAAGGCTGCTCACCGGCAGCGGTACGAGGACGCGTGAGCCCGCGAGTGCGTACGCGTCAGGACGGTGCGTTCATCGGCTTGCTGCTAGGTGTGGGCCTGCTCGGCAGCGTCACCTCACCAGGTGCAAGCGGGCGGCCCTGATCGCCCGCCGCGGTTTCGCGGGCCAGAAAAGAGCCGAGTTCACCAATGGTGGTCATCAGCGGCGCCGGGAACACGACGGTGGTGTTCTTGTCTACGCCGATCTCGACCAACGTCTGCAGGTTGCGCAGCTGCAGCGCGAGCGGATGCGCAACCATGATGTCGGATGCTGCTCCAAGCGCGGCCGCAGCGAGCTGCTCACCTTCGGCGTTGATGACCTTGGCACGCTTCTCGCGCTCGGCCTCGGCCTGCTTGGCCATCGCGCGCTTCATGCTTTCAGGCAGCTGGATGTCCTTGAGTTCGACCAGGGTGACCGCGACGCCCCAGTCCAAGGTGTTGACATCAAGAATCTCGCGGATGTCGAGGTTGATTTTGTCTGTCTCAAACAGGGCCTCATCCAGGGTGTGCTGGCCCACGACCTTGCGCAACGTGGTCTGGGCGATCTGGTTGATGGCGGCGTAGACGTCCTCGATCGCGATGACGGACTTCACCGGGTCGATGACCTTGAAGTAGGCGACGGCGGAGATGTCGACGCTGACGTTGTCCCGCGTGATGATCCCTTGCGACTGGATCGGCATGGTGATGATCCTCAGCGTGACCCTGCGCAGCACGTCGACGACCGGAACAATGACCCGCAGCCCAGGTTCGCGGACCCCGACTACTCGGCCGAGCCGGAACAGCACACCTTGCTCATACTGCTTCACGATGCGAACCGACAGCGCCAGCGCAAGGTCGGTGAAGCGCTTGACGTAGTCGGTGAACGACGGCGTCTGGCTGTCGACGAAGAACTCCCGCAGCACGACGTGGCCCATGGCCATCGCCAGCGCACCGTCGGTGCCGGGAGCGGGCGCCAGCCACTCGTCGGCGAACTTCGTCGCGTCGGAGTAGTCCGGGGAGCAGACGACGACCTTCTGCCCGCGGTAACGTGCCTCGGTCATCCAGTGCGCATCCGGGGTGCGGGTCACCGGGACGTTGGAGCCCCACAGCATCAGGTAGGTGGCGTCCCACCAGTCGCCGGACTCCGGGACGTCGGTCTGGTCGCCGAACACCTGCGGCGACGCGACCGGGAGGTCGGCGTACCAGTCGTAGAACGACAGCAACGGTGAGCCGAGCAGTGAGTAGAAGCGGGTGCCGGCCGCGTGGCTCACCATGCTCATCGCCGGGATGGGGCTGAAACCGGCGATCCGGTCCGGGCCCCACGTCTTGATGGTGTGCACGTGCGCCGCTGAGGCGATCTCCACGGCCTCGTCCCAGGTGGCGCGTACGAAGCCTCCCTTGCCGCGGGCCTGCTTGTACTGCCTGGCGAGCTCAGGGGTGCCGACGATCTCCGCCCACGCCAGGACGGGGTCGCCGTCGTGCCGGGCCTTCGCCTGACGGAACAGCGTCAGCAGCGTGCCCCGGACGTAGGGGTAGCGGACCCGGGTGGGGGAGTAGGTGTACCAGGAGAAGGCCGCCCCACGGGGGCAGCCGCGCGGCTCGTACTCCGGGCTGTCCGGACCGACGCTGGGGTAGTCGGTCTGCTGGGACTCCCAGGTGATGATTCCGTCCTTGACGTAGACCTTCCATGAGCAGCCACCGGTGCAGTTCACGCCATGGGTGGAGCGCACGACCTTGTCGTGGCTCCAGCGGTCCCGGTAGAAGCTGTCGGCGTCACGACCGCCGATCTGGTGGAGCGTGCGCAGGTCGTCGGACACCGTGCCCTTGCGGAAGTGCTTGCCGAACTGCAGGAGTCGCTGCTCCGCGGCGGTGTCCATGCCTGCCGCTGGGTCTTTGCTCTTGGTGCTGCTGCGCGCCAACCGGTACCCCGTCCCTAGTGCCTCCCGCCGACGGTAGCCGCTCTGTGGGTGCCGGCACCGACCGCCGTCGAATGCAGGACCTAAGGCCCTACTGCACGGTCGGCCGGGCGCTGATGCTGTGCGGGACCAACTCAGACGTCCGGAGAGGACAGACATGTCGCATGCCGCCACGCTGGAGGCCAGGACCGCTCCGCCGGCCGTCGAGCCCGACCGGCGTACGTACCTGATGCTCGCGCTGGCCAGCGTCGGCTTCGCCGTGAACTTCTGGGCCTGGGCGCTGCTCAGCCTGGATCCACCGCCCCGATTCTTGATGGGCCTTGACGACGCTTGATGATCTTAGTTGGCGGTCGGGCGTGGGTGATCGGCCGGTCTGTCCGGCTCTTCCACTTCAGGTCTGGGTTTGGCCT
>JAABUR0100004831.1_pt1 | contig 17613 bp, 14 predicted proteins | sample 5560091 | NCBI WGS metagenome assembly JAABUR01 (sample SAMN10711879, study PRJNA513375) | rock metagenome | isolation source: Antarctica rocks | place: Antarctica: Victoria Land, University Valley sud | reverse complement strand
CAGCGGCTCGCTGCTCACCGCGCTGACCGGTCCTCGTCGAGATCGGCCACGGCCGTCTGTAGGCCGACACTGCCTGCTTGTTGCGCTTCCACGTCGTCGAGGATTTCACTGATCGGCCGGTGCCCGGTCAGCTCACGCAGCTCGGTAGCGAGGTATTGCTGCAGGGATTGGTGTCGGCGCTCCGCTCGGTGCTGTAAGGCAGCGTGCACGTCGTCAGGGACGTCGCGTACCAAAACGTTAGGCATGCTTGCATTGTGCTTGCATGCGGGCGCTGTGGCAACCATCTGTTATCGCAGTGGCCGATGGCCTGATCACTACCACCCTCGACAGTTGCGCCCACAGCAGCCTATCGCCGTACCCGGTGGGTGATGGTCACACGTCGGATCCGGTGTGCAGTAGGGGCACTCGAAGCCGATCGACTGCATGGTCCTCACGGCCGGACGAGCTGTGCTGGCCGAATCTACCGGACCTCTGCGTCCTCGGCCCTCGGTCACAGGTCGGCCCGGTCGGGGATCGGTCTGCGGTACGCATGGACGGGGAGACTGTCGGCATGACCACACTGCTGTCGACCCTGGCGCTCGCCACTTCGGTCGTCGTGCTGCGCCGAGCCACGCTCGCCCGCCGATTCGTCGGGACGTTGGGCGGGCCTTACCTCGACGATCGACATGATCCTGGGATTGTCCCGACCCGAGTCCGGCGAATTGTCGGTATTCGGATTGTCGCCTTCCCAGGCAATCGCTCGCGGCTTGATCTCGGCGGTCATGCAAAGCGGCGGCCTGCTCAAGGACATGACCGTCAGTGAGACGGCGCGATATACAGCGAGCCTTTTCACCCACTCGCGGCCGGTGTCGGAGGTGCTCGACCGCGCCGGGATCACTGATATCGCCGATCGGCTGGTGGGGAAGTGCTCGGGAGGTGAACAGCAACGACTCCGCTTCGCGATGTCCCTACTGTCCGATCCCGAGTTGCTGGTTCTGGACGAACCGACCACCGGGATGGACGTAGAGGGTCGCCGGAGCTTCTGGGCAGCAATCCGGGAGGACACGCTCCGCGGCCGCACCGTGCTCTTCGCGACCCACTACCTCGAGGAGGCGGACGCCTATGCCGACCGCATCATCTTGATCCGTCACGGCGAAATCGTCGCCGACGGAACAGCTTCGGAGATCAAGGCGATGACCGGCGGTCGCACCGTCCGAGCGACCCTGCCCGGGGCGGATGTGGCCGCGCTGACCGCCATCGACGGCGCCGACAATGTCACGGTCAACGGTGACACGGTCCTGATCCACGCCGCCAATTCCGACGCCGTCGCCCGGCACCTGCTCAATCACACCGTCGCGCGCGACTTGGAGATCGTCGCCAGCGGCCTGGAGGACGCCTTCATCGCTCTGACCACAGACGCAACCCCCGCCAGCGAAGGATTGCCCCGATGAGTCCGTCCCCGCAGCAGATACCCGATCTCGCCAGTCGCCGCGCCCCCGGTCTCGGGGGTTTCAACGCAACCATCCTGGGCCTGGAGATACGCCGGTTGCTGCGCAACAAGCGCACCCTGGTGCAGTCTGGCGATTCCGGCAGGACACCGCCCGGGTCTGAGAAACCAGCTGTGACGGCAGGTCGCTCGCCAAACCAGTCCAGCAGATTTTCTGCCGAACGCGCCGTCCTGAGGCGAAGCCCGCCGATTTCGTTCCGCAGAAGGATCCTCTTGCGGGACGCCGACATCGCACCCCGCCGGGCCCCTCGCCATTGCGTAGGCCCTCGGTGGTGACAACTATGCGAGCGAATCCGGTGACAACTTCACGAAGCTTCACAGGTCCCGACGAGATATTTCTCTTGGGCGTGGCTTAGTTTGGGTGCCTTGCCGCGGAGTCGGCCTTCAAGCAACATCAGGGACGTCGCGCATCTGACACCTCAAGCCTGAGTACTCGACCTCTCCTCGCTCGGTTTCCGGTAGAGGTACAACTACGCGAGCGGATTCGGTGCCAACTTCGCGGCGCTTCACAGTTCTCTCACCGATGACCTGTATCGCCGGTAATGCTCACTTGCCGGTAATCCAGGTGCTCGCAACGTTGGGAGGTGCGGCTTCTTTAACCCCGTACGGGGGGACTCGCTCCGGTCCCTCTCTCCTACGTCGTTCAGTCCGGAGCGTATCCACCCTGTCAAGTGGGTGTCCAGTAGTACGGCTATGCGGGTGCCCATTAGTACAGCGATCCGGCATCCGCCTATTGCCATATACCCGGCAACCCAGCAAGGCCGTACGCCTTCTAACTTCCAAGTTGAGCGGCTACCGCCGCAGCTGTCCGACCCACCTCGGAAAGGAGCCCCCGTCACATGAGCTCTTCAGTGGCCCCGCCCAACAACTCCCCCGGATCTGCGCCGCCGTTCCCGCGCCGCGCATCCGAACAGCCCACCGCACCGGCGGTCAGAGCGCCCGCCACCCCGCTGCCATCCCGCAGGAAATGGTGGCCATGGGTGGCGACGGGACTGTTCCTGCTCGGACTGCTCTGCATCGGGGTCGCAGTGGCGAACCGGTACATCCACATCCCGCACCCGTGGTCGCAGGTCATCAGTGTCCAGACCTTTCTGTCCGATCACGCCCAGCGGGTCGGGACCGAGTTGGTCGCTACCGCTGCGGTGCTGGTGGTGATGGGCGTGAGCGGCCGGATCCTGCTCAAGCCCCGACGACGCCTGCGCGCATCGGTGCTGGCGGTGACCTCCGCAACGCTGCATGTTCCCGCGATTCAGCTGACGTTGCGGCGAACCAGGTGGACGCATCGAGGAACCGGCCTGCGGAGCATGGAGGTGAAGTACCGACCATCGACGGCGGTTCTGTCCGATTACACCGACGCCCTGTCCAAAGCGCTCGCTCCGTACCTCACGGCGCCCGTCACGGCCCGCTGGATCAAGGACAAGGACCGCGTGGTCCTGACGCCCAAGCCGATCACCCCGCCGCGACTGGAGGACAAGCATGACGAGTTGAAGAAGCTGGTCGCCGCCCTGAGCCACATCGTCGGCGACGTCTCGGTCGACCAGCGTCTGACCCTCGTTGCGGACGACGGTTCTGTCCAACAGCTGGTCGCCAGCTACACGATGACCACCCGAGACATCGGTGACAGTTTCCGGCAACGGGTGCAAACGGTGCTGGACAAGAAGGCGCCGGCCGCCACCGGGTACTGGCAGGTCCGCTGGGACACCACGAAGAACCAGGTCACCATCACCCCGGCGGCGGCGCTGCCCACCCGGGCGCCGTACCCGGTGGACTTGATACCCGGCCGGGACGACCAGATGCTCATCCCCCTCGGCGTGGGCGACGGCGGCAAACTCATCTACTGAACCCGAAGGTGCTACCGCACATGCTGGTCGTCGGTCCCACCGGCACCGGCAAAACAATCTTCCTGTTCAGCCTGATCATCAGCTGTCTGATGAGGGGCTGGATCGTGCTGCTGCTGGACCCCAAGGAACTGAGCTTCCGCGGCTTTGACCCCAACTCGCTGCGCGGGCGGGGCCTGCCGGTGTGGGGTGGCATCGAAGCGGTGGCCACCAGCGACGACGAGACCGAAGACGCCATCAAGTGGTTCTACGCCAACATGCGCAACCGCTACGCCGCGATCAAAGGCTTCCACGTCTCGGAGGACGATCTCCCGCCGGTGCTGATGATCGTCGATGAGACCGGCGAACTGGTCGAGCGGCTCACCGAGTACCACACCTCCGAGGACAAGCTCGCAGATCTGATGGCCAAGGCCGTCGCCCTGGGTGAGGATCCGGACTCGATCATCAAGCCCAAGGGCACCAAGAACCCGGAGCTGAAGAAGATCTGGTCCGGGCTGCGGCTTGGTCGTCAGTCCAAGGACCTGGTGGTTGCCGCCACCCAACGACCGGACGTCTCCTTCATTCCTGGTGAGGCTCGGTCCAACTTGACCACCCGGGTCGGGCTGGGACACCTGGAGGGAGCGGCGCTGGAGATGGTGTTCGGCACTCGCAGCGTCCAACAACGGGCCTTCGATCACGGCATCGACCCGGCGACCGGGGACAGGATCTTCACCCGGGTACGTGGTCGAGCCACCGTCGACATCGGACAAGGCCCGCAGACGATCCAGACGTTCTGGGTGCCCGATCCCGGTGATGCGATCCTGGGTAAGCTTTCCGCCGCCGACAACGAGTTCCTGGAAGTGATCCGCCCGCTGATCGCCGAGCGGTCCACCTTGTGGAACGACCAGGTCGAGGCCGCGACGGTGCAGGACGACAAGGCCCTCCGCAACGTTGCGCGCGAGCTGGCCCGGGCCGAGCGGCTGGTCGACGAATCCGAGGACGCCAGCGTGGACCGGGGCGTCGCCAACTTCGACCGCTCGGGCCTCGAGCTGTGCAAGGCATCCCGCCTGGAAGTTGGACAGGAAGTGCTCATCGAAGTCGACGGCACCAACAGTCGAGCAGTGATCCAAGAGCTCGAGGATGACCCGTACTCCGAGACGGAGATCCAGCTGACCTACCAGGTCCTCGATGGTGAAACCAACGCCGGCCAGATCGGAGTGACCTCGTTCGGCTCCGACGAAGAGATCCCGGCCGCATCCCCCTGAACGCCCTTGCAAAAACCGTATCCCCGGTTTACCGTATTAACAGGTAGCCGGGGATACGGTATCGAGAGGTAGAGCATGAGTGAAGCAGACCTACCGCCCTGCACGCGGGCGAACCTTTACGTACTACGGACCGGGCAACTCCCACACGCCTCGTGGGACCTCAATGTCGGTGATGGCACCAGCTGGCTCCGCGCCCTGCAGATCTGCAACGACTGCCCCTTCATCGGATGGTGCACCGAGGAACGCGCCGACCACCGCCGACTGCAGAACTCCAACCCGCAGGACGTCATCTGGGCCGGTGTCGCCTACAACAGGCTCGGTAACCCGATGACCGTTCAGGACCTGCGTCTGCGGGCCACACTCACAGCACGGCGCGAAGCGCGGCAACAACGGAACCTGGCCGACGGCGAGCAAGCCGCAGGCTGATCGGCAACCCCGCCCACGCTCCGCTACCGTCCACGGGTGCTGTTCATCCAGGCGCTCGCTCCCGAAGCCCAATGGGCCGAGCAGGGCTGGCCCGCCGCCATGCCTGCAGGCAAGGTCCGCCCTGTCGAGCTCGAGCTGCTCGGCTGGGCGATGCGCACCGTCGCGCCCGCCACGCGAGCTCGTGACTGGCCGGCCGCGGAGGACCTGGTCGACGAGGGCAGCGTGTGGCTAGCGCGGGTCAGGGTGAACAGCTACGCCACGCCGGACCGGGCTCTGCAGCGATTTTTGTCCATTGCCGACTCGCTGTGGTCAGAGGTGCAGCGAGCCGTCGGCGCCCGGGAATCCGATCGCTTGGTCTATGCCACGCGGCTGATGTCCAAGCTGTGCGGCGTCGCTGACTTTGTAGGCCCACGCCCCGAGCAGGCCGTGCCGACCTACGTGCCACCAGCCGAGCGGCCGCACCTGGGGGGAGCCGGCTCCAGGTCGCCGAGCGCAGCCTCCCAGCTGCTGACCGACCTCTCCACAGCTCTATCCGATCACCGTGGGCACCTGGTCGACGTCGCCGATCACCGTCGACCGCCGGCTGACACCCGACTGAAAGCGATGGGTTGGCGCTCCCGTCTGGAACCGCAGGGCCCGCCGCTGGGCAGTCTGGACGCCTCCGAGGCAACGCTGCGACTACGGGCACAGGTAACTACCGATGTCTTGAGCGCCGCTGGCAATCCCGGTCGAATCCTGGCCGCGGCCTGGCTCATCGATACGACCCTGATCGTCACCCCTCAAGGCATCGACCGCGTCGCCGGCGTCGTGGACACCTGGTGGGACCAGAGCGAACCGGAGTTGATCTGGCGGTTACCCGACGTCCTATCCGGGTCGGCCGATCCGGAGGAAGACTTCCGCCGGCGCTGATGCGCAGATCACTTTGACCTGGAAGAACACAAAAGGCCGCAACGTTGCGGTCCTCCTTCGTCGGCAGAAGTCCCGCAACGTCGGGGCCCGCGAGAGCAACGTCGCAACGTCGCCGGTGTGGACGGTTAGGGCAATTCGACCTAGCCCGCAGAAGGGCCCCGTCCAAGGGGGAACCACCATGTCCGACGCCGACACCCAGACCCGACAGACCCCGTGCGCCTCGATGTTTTTCACCTCGGCCGATCAAGCTCAACCGCACGCCTCATGGGACCTGGACATCGGCGATGGCCCGGCATGGGCCCGGGCCATCGAAATTTGTGGCTCGTGCCCGGTCCGGCTGATGTGCTACCAGCAGCTCGTCCAGGACTATCCGGGAGCGCGGCGGCAACTGAAGAGCCAAAGCCCCAACGGCGTCATCTGGGCCGGCCTGGCCTTCTCCGACGCCGGGCAAACCCTGGGGCTGAGCAGCCTGCGAACTCTGCACGTGCAGCGACGCAATGCCGCAGAGCGTGCCGCGACCCAAGCCGCCTGAATCACGGTTCTGTTCCGAATCGCTGACTACAGCCCCCGTGAAGGACGCCATGATGAACACCCCCTGCACCCAGCCCGGCACCACCGCAGACACCACCACCGTCGAACTGTCCGATCAGGCGTTGATCGAATGGGCCACCGGACACGGTCTGCACATTCCCAACAGCGGCGCCCTTGCCCGGACCTACCTCCGCGAACTGCACCGGACTTGGCATTCCTACCCGCACCATCCCCGGAGCGGCCCTGGAGAGAACGGATTCAGAATCTAGGGTGATGGGGGCGTGTCGCGGCGTGTTCTACCGCTGCATCTGGTCTGATGGGCCTCATGACCTCGACACTCCCCGCCGGCCCTTCGCCGGCTACTCCCGGCGGTCACGTCAAGCACGGTCGGCCCGGACGAAAACCGAAGGGCAATCGAAAGACGATGATCGTGCGGTCACCGGTCGACTTCGTAGAACAGCTGACTCGGGCGGCCGCTGCCGCCGGGTATTGCCTCAGTGACTACGTGACGGTGTGCCTGGCGCGCTCGCACAACTATGAGCTGCCCGCTCCCGTACCCGTGGCCCGGCCGGCTCCCGAAGTTCAGCAGGAGCTGCCCATCAGCGCCTGACCCCGAATACACGAAAACCCCCACCAGGTTTGGCCGCCGCGGGGGGGATTCGTGAGACCGACTCAGCACCTACGAGCGCCTCGTCAACTTGTACTGCTTTTCAACCGCGCGTCCTCACTACTTTTCAACCGCGCTTCCTCATTATGCGTCTGTTGTTGCGCCACCGGTAGTAGGCACACGCAGGTCATGATGAAAAACCCTCGAATCCGGCTCCACGCATTCCCGGTAATACGGATATCCATATACCTGGTTAAGCATGGGGTCGGAGTGTGGTCCAGGGTGGGGCGTGCACAACGCCTCACCCGATGCTGACCCGAGGAGGACCACCGCCATGACCACCACACCCACGCTGACCTGGCAGCTCACCCAGGACCACCACCGCAAGCTGGCCATCGCCCGCGCCGACGACAAGATCCCGGCCACTGATCGCCTGCGGGCCATCGTCCAGCTGTGGGCGACCGACGACATCTATCGCAGCCGCATCGATGAGCACTCCGAGCAGCTCTGCAATGTCCCCCGCGATCCGGCCGAACCCGCCGTGAAGGTGGGCGTCCGTTTTCCCAGCCCGGAGCTGCCCCGGGCACTGGCGGTGGCCCGCAACGCCGACGGCATCACCACCATCGACAGGATCCGCGCCGCGCTGGATCTGTGGCTCACCGACCCGCAGTTCCGCAGCGCCGTCGACTCGGCCGCCGCGCTGCTGCGCGCCGGCCGCCGAGCGCCCGTAACCCGAGCCGCGGTGTGACCTCTGCCCGTTAGCCCGGACGAACAGGAGCCGCACACAGCATGGGAAGGGAGGTCGCGACAAGCAGATGAGCAGCCCAGATCCGATCCGCTCAGGATCACCACAGTCGTCCCTGGACAGAGTCCTCGGCGCACTCGAAGCCAACGACCGCCATCCCAAGGTCAGCGGCAGCGGGCATATCCAGGCCCGCTGCCCCCTGCACGAAGACCGCAAGCCCAGCCTGTCCGTCGACTGGAAGAACGAACGCGGCGGGATGACCCGGCTGCGCTGCGGCTCCTGCGGAGATGGCATGGAACTGGAAATCCTCGAGGCGCTAGGCCTGGGGCTATCGGACCGGTTCGACCAGCCTCTCCCTCCCCGCAGTACAAGCGATGCCCACCCGCGTCGCACCAGCATCGCCAAGCCGGGCAACCGGCTCGGACCCATCCCCCACCGGCTGATTCTCGACGCATCACCGGCCGACGAGCAGGGCTGGTCCTGGGAGCTGACGCAGACCTACGACTACGTCGACGCAGACGGCGCCCTGCTGTACCAGGTGATGCGAGAGACGGGCACCCACCTCGACGGCCGCACGGACAAGCGGTTCGATCAGCGCCGGCCGGACGGCCGCGGCGGCTGGATACCTCGACTGGGTCAGCGGCGCGTCCTACGTCACCTGCCCGCGGTCATCGAGGCCATCGCCACTGGTCTGCCGGTGTGGCTCGCTGAAGGGGAAAAAGACGACCTCGCCCTGAACCGACTTCTCCGTGGAATCGGTCCCGGTGGCACCCTGGGCATCGCCACCACGAACAACAACGGTGCTGCTGGCATCGCCGAGGAGCAGCTCGAGCAGCTGCGCGGCGCAGACGTCGTCCTGGTCATCGACCGCGACGCCGCGGGCTACCGACGCGCGGTCAAACTGTCCAACAGCCTGGTCGGGGTGGCCTCGTCTACCCGGATCGTTCTGCCCGCCGTGGACGAGCCAAAAGCCGACGCGCACGACCACGTCACCGCGGGATTCGAGCTAGCGGACTTCGTGCCGCTGCCCCTGGCAGCGGCTGAGGCCCTCGTATCGGCCGCCGCCGTGGACGCCCTGGCCGAACGCGCCGACCGGAACGTCCGGCAGGCTCAAATCGACCATGACGAGGTGCTGGCCCGGCTCGAACGGGCCCGGAATGCACAGCCGAAGGCACCCAAAACCGCCCAGGAGGAACAGCGGTTCGCCGTACGTTGGGCGTACGAGGCAGTCCGCAACGCTAAGGCCGCGGCGGCCGCGGCCGACTCTGCCGCGGCCGCTGTACCCACGGTTCTTGAGCAACTGGCCACCGCCGCGCCCATCCCCGCACTACCCGCCGATGCCTCCTCCGCCGCCGCCCGCGCCGACGGTGCATTCCGAGCGGCCCAGCGGATCGCTCTGGAGGCATGGGAGGCCTGCGGAATTCACATGCCGCAGGCCGTCTCCGACGTGCTGTTGCGGACGGCGCCGGCCGATACGCCGTCCCCCCCAACTGTCGACCCCCACCCACCGGCCAACGTCGTGCCGTTCCCGGACCGCAGCGGCGGCGGCGGAGGCGGAAGCCGCCGGACCGGCAGCGCCGTCATCTGGACCCGTTATGAACGGCTGCCCGACGGCGTCATCGTCGAACACCGCCCCGACCGCAACGGCAACCTGACGATGCACGGCATTCTGAGTCTGGATGCCAGGGTCATCCAGACCGAAGTCGCCGAGGTCGAGACCGAAGACGGCGAGATCGTCGACCACCAGCCGGAGACCACCGTGTTGGCCCGCGTGCTGGCCTACACCCATCCCGAGACCGGGGAAACGGTCACCATCCGCGTCGCTGAAGACCGCGCGCGCATGGGTGACTGGTTGGCCAACGTCCCGGAGATGGGGATCCAGTACGACAGCTCACCCCGCGGGCGGGCCAAGATCTGGGACGCCATCCGACTGACGTCGAAGAACACCTCGCAGACGGTTGTGCGCTACCGGTCGACGGGGTGGCGCGAGCTGCCAGGGCACGGCTGGACGTACGTGCACGCCGGCGGCGGCATCTGCGCCGACGGGCAGATCCCGCTTTCTGTCCGATTGCCCTCCAGCATCAAGCGCGTCGAGCTGTGCGCACCCGAGTCCGACCCGGGCCGGATCCGTGACGCTTTCGACGCCCACTCCCGCGCGTTGATGACCCGCCTTTCCCCGCACGTCGGTGCTGTGATGGCCGGCACCGCCTACCGCAGCGTGCTGGGCTGGACCTCCCCAGTGACCATGCTGTTCGGCGTTCCCGGCTCCTACAAGAGCGCGGTAGCGGCCTTGGTGATGCACCACTTCGGCACCCGCTGGGAACGGCAACGACCCGGCGCCTCTATGTCCGGGCGGGGAGCCACCCACAGCGCGTTGCAAGATCAGCTCTACGCGGCGAAAGACACCGTCTTCTTCGCAGACGACTTCGCGCCCGACAAGTCACCGGAGAAAGCGGCGATCTTCCTGGCCGAGGTGGGCCGCATGCAGGCCAACCAGGAACGCCGCGACCGCCACGACAATCAGACCGACGACGTCAAGGAAGGCGGCAAGTACCCCCGCGGCACACTCCTGGCCACTTCGGAGGTCAAAGCCTCCACCGTGTCCGGCCAAGAGCGGATCAACGTCGTCGACCTGGCCAAGGGCGAACTGGATCTGTCCACCATCATCGACATGAGCCGCCCCGAATCCCGATACGGCCGGAACCTGGTCATGTCCTCGATGGTCGCCTGGATGGCCAAGGACTTACCCGGGCACAAGGAATGGGCCACCGCAAGGACCGCGGAGTTGTCGGAGGAACACCGCGCCGCCGGATTCGCCGACCGGGTCGCCGAACCGCTGGCCGAGCTGGGCGTCGGCTGGGAACTCATGGCCCGTTTTCTGACCGAAGTGGGTGCCTACAGCCAGGCCGAGGCAACGCACATGCTCGCCGACGTCCATGAGGCACTCCACGAGGCCGGCCGCCGCGGTGTTGACCCCGACTCCCCCAGTTCAGTCGCCGAGATCAGCAAGACCGCCCTGGTCTCAGCCCTGTCCACCGGCCGGATTCATCTAACCCTGCCGCAGGGACTAACGCCGCCGTACCCCCGTGCTCTGCAGGTCGGCTGGCGGCGCGTCGATACCGGCACTGACCACAAGACCGGCGAAGAGTTCTTCCGCTGTGAGGCCCGCGGTGAATGGGTCGGGGTGATGGCCCAGACCAGCCACGGCCACCGTATGCACGTAGACCCCAGCGCCACCGTCGCGGCGATCTTGGGCGTGCTGTCCCGCGAAGGCACACCGCTGATGGCAGGCCGCACCGTCATTCAGCGTGCCCTGGCCGCCGCCGGATACCTGCGCACCGAGCAGGGCCGCTTCGCCGCCGTCGTCCCAGACCCGCACACCGGCGAGGGGCAACGGCGCATGTGGGACCTAGACGCCGACGCCATTTTCGGCATCGACCCTCCTACCCCCGTGACACCTGAGCCGACCCCACCGGAACCGCAGCCGGATACCGCCAGCGGTTTCGCCGACGAGGAGGCCGACGTGCAGGTCAATCCAGCAACGGGGCAGATCGACACCACCGTGCTCGCGACCGACATGCCCTGCACCGCTTGCGGAGAACCGACGATCTTCAGCTACGACGGCATCCCGCTGCATCCCTGCTGCGAGCTTCCGGCTGAACCGATCACCCTGACGCAGCCCGATCACCCGCAGGACATCGCCGCCGCGCCGGTGCCAGCAGCCGGGCCAGCTGCGGTGCAAGCGTCTTCCCCGACACCGGCACCCATTTCTGTCCAATCCCCGTCTACCGCCACTGCTGATGGTGAGCGGTGGGCAGCGGCCGCGGCGGTCGTCACCGAGGACGAGCTGGTCATGCCCGACGGCACCCGGGTCTACCTGGATCCGGCAACCATCACCGACCTGGCCGACCTGGCCGACCTGGCCGTCACCTTGCGAATCGGCCACGGCGGGAGCACCCATGTGTTGCCCTCCCCCGGTCAGCTGCTCATCACCATCGACGGCCTGAGCCGGTTCGGTATCACGCTGCCCGAGGTCGCGGCCGACGCGGACATGGAGACCATCTCCACGGCAGTCAGCGAGGCGGGGGCCGGCGCGGCACAAGCGGCTATCGCGGCAGGTTGGAACATTTCTGTCGATGGGCGCCTGCGGATCTGGACCCGGATCTGGCGGACGAAGACCGACGAGCACCCCGCTGCAAGTTTTCAACTGGTCCTGCTGCCCCTGGCCAGGTTGTTCGATACCTCCGAGGTACTCACGCACGGTCAGCCAGGGCCCGACGAGCTGGCTCGCCGGGCGCAGAACATCGCCGACACCCTGGGCATCACGTGGGGAGCATCCGGCGGCGCCACCGGCTTGGCACTGCTCCAGGCTCTGCGCTCGGCCCCCCGAGCGCTATCCGCAACCACCTACGTCGCGCCGCCCGCCGCATTGAAAGATCCCGGTCGCGTCCCCAGCAGCGCACTGCTGTGGTGCCGGAGCCCGGAGATCGAGGAGTCGCGGCGCGGCTACATCCACGCCTTCGATGCCAACGCGATGTACTTGGCCGCGCTGGGAGCGGTCGAGGTCGGCGTGGGCGACCCGACACATCACAAGCAGGGTGTCGCCTTCGACAAGAAGATCGCCGGTCTCTGGCGAATCACTCCAGGTGAGCACGACGATCGGCGGCTGCCCGACATCTGCCGCCCAGGTGGGTCGCTGGCCGGGACGACAGGTTGGTACACAACTCCGGTCATCAGATACCTCTACGACATCGGGCACGACCCGAAGATCCTGGAGGCCTTCATCTGGCCGGCCACCACCCGTAGGTACTTCTCCCGGTGGTACGAGACCATCCGCGATGGCCGCGCCGCGGCCATGGACGCCATTGCGGCCGGTGACCCCAACGGCGAGGCGCTACTTCGGGCGATCAAGTCCACGTACACCGCCATGACCGGACGATTCGCCCGAGCCGAGGACGGTCAGGCCAAGAGCCCTCTGTACCGCCCGGACTGGCGGCTCGCGGTCATCGGTACCGCAAACGCCAACCTGCTCCGCAAGATCCGCTCAGCCGGCCAAACCTGCGATATGTGGCCGGTGGGGATCTCCACCGACGAGGTCTTCTACCTCTCCGACGATCCGCACCCCGATACCGCGCTGCCCACTCCACTCAAACTCGGTGGGGCTCTGGGCCAGTTCAAGGTGTCGCGTACCGCGCCGCTCACCGATCAGATCCGTGAGGCGTTGGCCAGCGGACGGTTGGCGAAGGTACTGCCCCTGGTGCCTAAAGCCGAGCAGCCGTGACCTCCCCCGACCCTCCCAGTCGCCTTGAGACGCAGTTCAGGCAGGGCTTGACTCGACCTTCCGGTGTCCGTGACCAGGTCCGCGAAATGGGGGGCAGCCGGGCGGTCGCCGAGCGTCTGGGTCGGTCGGAACGCACCGTTCGGCGCTGGGCACAGCGTGAGTCCGTACCCCGCAGAGGGGGCGCCGCCAGTCAGTTCCGGCAGGCTGTGGATGAGTCGCGAGGCCCCGCCGCTAGCAGCGTGCGCGACCAGATCACTGAACTGGGCGGTACCCGGGCGGTCGCTGAACGTCTGGGCCGATCAGAACGCACAGTCCGCCGCTGGGCGCAGCAGGAACGGGTTCCACCGGCCGCAGCCGATCCGTTCACGGCCGCAGTGCAGCGCAACCAAGACACCAACGAGTACCGACGACGGCAGATCCACGAAGGTCGAGACGCCGAAATGCGCCAGCGCGGCGCACGCCTGAAATTCCAGGGTGTCGCCGGCCCCGTCATCGAAAGCTCCCCCGCGATCAAACGACGTTCCATCGACCACCAGCTGTCCCCGACAGCCATGGCATCGATCCTGGACGCCTTCTACGCCGAGGGCCCCGCTGCGGCGCTGGACGCCCTGAGTGAGGCCATAGCCACCGAGTACATGGGCAACCCCGAAACCCAGTGGCAGTTCCGCGGCGACCAAACAGCCCTGCTGTCCTTCCTCTACAACCGGTAAGTCTTCGCCCCGCCGGTCATAACCTGCTGGGCGTGCACCGGCCCGCGCACCTCGCGCTGTTCTGAGGCTCCGTCCGTCACCGGCTCGTCATAGTTCTGGTTTGGACCGCTGAGTGCGCGCCTGGGCGGCCGCCACCTTGAGGCCCCCAGTAGCTCCAGCCACGGAATTTACCGGTTTGCCCCACTCAAAACCGGTAAGCCCAAAAATCGCCTCTGAGCTGCGACAACAGGTTCTGGGCCGGATCGGCTTACCGGTGGCTTACCGGTCCCCAAATTCGCTCCTACAGGCCCTATGAGCTGCGGTGATGGTTCCGAGCTTACCGGTTTTACCGGTTTTAGTAACGAGTTCTCACGCGAGATGTATATGCACTGGTCTGCCGCGATAAACCGTATTCCCGGGTTATCGGTTTTCCGTGGCGGCTCTACCGTTGATTCGTCCACATCCGGATCACCCGAAAGGGGTCACCATGAGCTGCAGATCAACACCGGGCATGAATGTGCCGATGGGGTTGGCCCGCATCGATTCAGGTCTGGAGGACGACCAGATCCAGTCCCTGATCCACCAGCTAAGGCACGAGTACGTCGGAGCCCACACCCACGGCTCGGGCGAATCCCCCCACGGGGCCGACACCAATGACACCGGCGAGCAGTGGCGAACACTGCGCAACCAACTCGAGAGCTCCGTGAACACTCACCCCGGGCTGCGGCCCCAACGACGAGCCGGACTACTCAGAAGAATCGGCGCGGCAGACGCCCCGCCAGCCGCGGACATGATTTACGCCGCCGAACGAATCAGGACTCGAGCGATCCAAGCGGCCCGGATCCTGGAGGACCACCTGGCTACCGAAGGTGCCCGGCTTGGAGTACCCGACCAGGAAGTTCAGAACCTGTATGCATCCGGCCGCGCCGCCGCACCCAGCGGACGCCAAGAGTGGCCCAGCGACGAGGAGCGGCAACGCTGGCGGGGGCTGCCCTTGGATCCACGAACCCGGTACGGGCTGGCCGCCGTCGCCGGACGGACGGATAACCCCGACGGCCGTCACGAACTCATCAGCGACCACCACGCCCCCAGCGTCACCACCACCGAGATCAGCGTCACCGGCTATCACCCCGAGTCGCAGCGGCTGGAAATCTGTACCACCGACGGAATGTGGCTTACCTACCGCAACGTCGGCAGCAGCACTGCCGCATCGATCCAAGAGGGAACCCGGCCGGTCGAAGTATTTCGGGCGGAACTACAGAACAACAGAGCGCATCAGTACCGTGACGCCGCCCAGGCAGCCGCCGCCGGCATCCGGCGCCGCTGCAGCAGCTGCGGCGAGTACACCGGGGCCAACCACATCTGCCAGCACCGCGACCAGGATCCCACCGTGGTCCAAGACGCCTACCTGCGGTCGACGACCGGGGACCTCCAAACTCTTGAGGTACCAGGCGCCGAAGGCCGCTCGACGACCGCCCTGAGGATCGACGCACTACCCGACGTCGCAAACCTCATGGAGCACACCGACCGCGGTGAATACGTCACAATTCCGGTCTTGGACGACGATCCCCGACCACTCATCGGCGAATTCATGGTCACCCTGGATGAGGACGACCAGGTGGTGGTCAACAGCTCACGAGCTAGATGTACGGACCCCGACCACGCGAACTACCCCGGGCAATGCCGGCACATCCATGAAGTCAGCGGCGCACTACGTGACCAGCTCACCGCCGCGGTTCACCAGCACCGCGAACAGGTCGCCACAGGCACTGCGGCCGCCCTGGCGGCAGAAGCGTCCGCCGCTACGCCATCGGCACACACCAGACCAGCATCGGCGGCATTGTTACCTGAAGCTCCGGATCGGTCGACGTTCCGCTACTCCGAAGATCCCGCTCGCTTCGCCGCCGCAGTCAGGGCCGTCATGGACAGCCCGGCCGATCAACGGGTGCCCTTCATGACCGGCAGCGAAGATCACCCCGTCATGTACGGGTTCGGGGCCGAACGGGAGTTCGGCGTCGAGCTCGAATACGACAGCTACCGCGCCACAGCCACAGCCGGCCAAATCGGGCGAGCACTGCACGCAGCCGAGTTCACCGGAACCCCCCACATCAACCGCTACCACACACTGCGCAGCGCAGCGGTTATGTACGAAACCTACGCGGCGGATGGACGTTCGAGCAGGACGGATCGGTCGCCGGCGAAGTCGTCACCCCCATCATGAGTGACCGACCTGAGACGTGGGAGCGGCTACGCGAGGCCTGCAGCATCATCTCCAGCAACGGAGGCCGTTCATCAGCAGCCACCGGATCCCACGTCACCATCAGCGCAGCCGACCAAGCCGGCATGGCCATCAAAATGACCCGATTCATGCGCTTCATGCACCACAACCAAGCCGACCTGCACCTAATGGCCACCGCCGAACACGGCCGCGGATCTGAATACGCACGGCCCCTGCGTGAACCACCGACGCAGGGTTACACCCGGATTACCGACTTGCAGGGCCAAATACACCGCTACACCTACGTGAACGTCGCCCACATCGCCGGGCGGTCGACGGACAATCACGCAGCAGCCTCCCGCATCGAGTTCCGACTCTGGGATGGGTCGCTCGACGCATCCCGGATCCAAGCCCAGGTAAAGATGTCTGCAGCCCTGGTCGACTACAGCTCGAGAAACCGAGCCCTGACCTTCACCGGCCCACGAGCAGCAGGAGGGCAGCTCAATCCCGATCACCACGACTTCGCCGACCAAACCCAGCAAGTACGAGGGTTGATCGACGAACTGTTCCGCCGCGATGAAGACAAACAGCAGATCACGCAACTTTGGGCAACCGGGCTGATGAACCGCAGCGGGCAGCGATCGGCCATCTGACCATATTCACCCTTATTGCTGTATTGCCGTACCACCCTATTTACGGCAATGCGCGTAAGATTGACATCTACGCGGATCCTCTCCGCACCCGGAGGCCACCATGACCACCCCCACAACAGAACCCACACCAGGAATCGCGGTCATCCCCTACGACCACAGCCGCCTCTCCTACCTGCTTCCCCGCAACCACCACGGTGACCAGGTCGCCCCACTGACGGCCGACGGCCAGCCATACCGATTCTGTTGGACAGATCCCGGCCAGGCCATGGTGTACGCCGAAACCGCAGACGATCTGCTGGCGTACTGGATCCCGCAGTACCAGGGCGCAGACAGCGCCGGCCGAGCGCGACTTCGCGCCGAGCACGCCCTCCAGATCCGGCCGAACATAATCGCCGGCCTCATCGTCAAGGCAGACCAAGAAGGGACTGAACTCAGCGACCAGGAGGAGCAGATCCTGACCATGGATCTGTCCAACTTGCCGGCCGATCTGCGGAGGTGGGATTCACCCGTCCCACTGGTCCTGCTCGAGGGCATTTACTACCCGTACACCGACCGACGACCGCCGCTGTCCGGGATCGATGGTGACGTCCAATCCCCCAGCAACATCCTCTGGCTGCGGAACGCCAACCCGGACGGGTACCTGGTATCGCTGGCCGAGGCCGGAGTCATTGAGTTGGATGTCACCTCGAGCTAAGCCATACCGGCAATCTGTATTACCGTTGATACGGCAGATCGGTGGATCTAGGGGGAAGGTGCATCTCGTGAGCAATCGGAAAGATCGCAGGGAGCAGGAACGGCAGAACCGTAAACCGGGGGCCGCCGCCGGGTCTTCGTACACGGCCGCGTTCGGGTGATCCTTACCCAGGACAGAGTGCGGGAGATCAACCGGCTGGACAAAGTACTCGAAGATGCCGGCATCAAGCTGTCCAGCGTCGCCAGCGACATTATGGGAGTGTCCGGAAAGGCGATGCTCCACGCATTGGTGG
>JAABUR0100004829.1_pt1 | contig 17617 bp, 26 predicted proteins | sample 5560091 | NCBI WGS metagenome assembly JAABUR01 (sample SAMN10711879, study PRJNA513375) | rock metagenome | isolation source: Antarctica rocks | place: Antarctica: Victoria Land, University Valley sud | reverse complement strand
GGTGCTGACCGCTCCCACGGCATCGGACCGGTGCTCCGGACTGGTCTGCCGTGGGCCGTCTGGGCAGCAAGGTGACTGGAGCAGCGAGCGGTCCGTGGCCCTGTTCCCGCCGGCGGTGTATCGGGATACAAGTGTGTGTCGTCCACTTGCGGGGTGCCGTTGGTCTGGGCGGGCAACCATCGCCGGACCTGCATCGGAGGCGCAGCTGGTGGTCGACACGGCGTGCAGGCGAGGTGAATGAGGACCACGCCGGCGTTGGACGTGGTCGAGTTCTCTGACGGGGACCGGTGCCCGTCGACCGCAGCAGAGAACGACGGGCGACCGGCCGGCCCAACCCCGATGAGAAGCTCCCTGAGCGTCCACGGATGCCTTCGACGGCCCCGGAGGACGTGCCGCTACACCCAGCCGCTCGACCGCTGCCAGGCCAGGGCCGCCCTTGTTCATCACGGCACCGTGGGCAGTCGGGTTGGCCGCGCGGTGGTCCGAGGCGGCGGAGAAGGGGTCCCGCCGGCGCGGCGGCGGGAAGACCGGCAGCCGAGGAAGTCCAACACGCCACGACGCTCGACGGCGTGGCGCGTGACCGCGTCCACCCCTGCTGTCCTGGCACCCCGGTTGCCAGCCACCCGCTCCCAGGCGACGACGAGCGTCGCCCGGTCGCAGACTCTTCGCGGAGTGGGGCGGCGTGCTCGGCGTCGACGTTGTCGAGGCTGCTCCCGGCGCCGCCCCTGACCCGGGACGGTGCCTGCCTCCAGCGTCAGTCCGTCGCTGCGACGACAGACGGTGGATCTCTCATCCACTCACTCCTCAGCGCCTCGTGGCGCACAGCCGAACTCGTCGATCACGAGCAGCCGCGGACCGGCGAAGAACCGCATGGCGGTGGCCCAGCGGCCCTCCCGGGCCGCCTTGGTGGCCCGGGCGGCGAGGTCGGCCGCGGTGGTGAAGTAGACCCGGTGCCCGGCCTGCACGGCCAGGCGGGCCAGCCCGATGGCCAGCATCGTCTTGCCGACCCCGGGCGGTCCGATGAACAGCAGGTTGGCCGCGTCGTCGAGGAAGCGCAGGCTGGCCAGCTCGGCGATGAGCGTCTCGTCCACGCCGGGCTGAGCGGAGAAGTCGTAGTCGGCCAGCGTCCACGGCGCCGGCAGGCAGGCGAAGTGCAGCCGGCCGGCGAGCCGGCGTGCCTCGGTGGCGTCCACCTCGGCCGCCAGCAGCCGTTCCAACGCCGCCAGCAGCGGCAGCTGCTCCGCCCGGGCCGCGTCCAGCACGGCGGGCAGCGCTTCGGCCGCGGTCGCCAGCCCGAGGAAGGCCAGGTGCGCGCGCAGCCGCTGGTAGGTCGCCGCCTGGCTGCCGGTCGCCGGCGCCGGGGCGGGGCCGGCCGCGCGGGCGGCGCTCACCGGGCGTCCGTCCCGCCGGAGCGCTGCGCCGCGGCGAGGTACTGAGCCAGGTCGACCACGACGTGATCTCCCGGCCGCGACTGCCGGCCGCGGAGCCGGTCGGCCTCGGCCAGTGCCGCCACCGACGGTGGCCGGCGCACCTTGGCCCGGCACGGCGCCCGGTCGGTGCAGCCGGCCAGCACCGCGGCCTCCAGGGCGACCACGTGAGCAGCGACACGGACGACCGCGCCGGCGCCGTCGGGCGCACGCTCATGCCGGGCCAGCACCACGTCGTTGGCGGCGACCACGTCCAGCGTCACCGCGCCGAGCCGGTGCCGAACGCTCACCGTGGCGCCGGTCAGCCCGGGCGGCACCGAGTAGAGGTTGCCGCGGTATGCCACCAGGGCCTGGGCCGAGACCACCCGACCCACCGCCACGGTGGCCGGATAGGGCGCCGGTACCGGCCGCAGCGGCTCGGCGGCGGCGAGAGCCCCGACCGTGGTCGCCGTCCCGCCCCGGCGCCGGGCCCGGCCGTCCCCGACCCGGGCGCAGAAGGCGTCCAGATGCGCCTGCGCCTGGGTGGGGCTCAACCCGTCCGGCAGGGTGCGCCACCAGCGCTGCGCCAGACTGTGGTTGCCCTTCTCCACCACCCCCTTGCGGTTGCCGTGCCGGGCCGGGCAGATGTCCACCCCGACCGAGTAGTGCATCGCGACCGCGGCGAAGGAGGCACTGAGCCGGCCCGAGCCCGGATGACACACGGTGGCCATCCGGTCGAACCGCCACCGCCGGGTCAGCCCACCGAGACGGCGGGTCACCCCGTCCAGCGCCGCCACCAGCTGCGGTTGGTCCTCGGACTCGGCCAGCACCGCCCGCCACCGGGAGGAGTGCGCCAGCGCGCCGACCAGCAGGTGCGCGCTGGCCCCCCAGCCCCAGGTCGCCGGCGGGTCGGGCAGCTCGAGCCAGTCCCACTGCGTCTCCGCCCCCGGCGGGTGCTCGATCAGCGCGTGGTCCCGGCCCCGGGACGCCGAGCACGGCTCGCAGTGCGGCCGCAGCCGCCCGGCCCGCAGCGCCCGGGTCAGGCTCGGGTAGGCCCCGGCATAGCCGAGCTGGCCCAGCTCGTCGAACAGCGTGGTGGCCCACAGGTGCGGGTCGCCCGCCAGCCGCAGCCGGGCGTACTCGGCGAACGGGGTTAACAGTTGCGGGCTCGAGCCGGCCCGCCGGCCGGGCATCCGCTCGCCGCTGAGGTAAGTCCGTTCGATCCGGCGGTTGATCCCCAGGTGCCGGGCGATCGCGGAGATCGTACAGCCCTGCCCCAACAGCGCCTGCGCTTCCACAGTCGTCTCCCATGTGAGCATCGCCCACCGACATCGGGTGGACCCCGGTCGGCGGGTTGCTCAGGGTGAGCAGATTCAGTGAGCAGGTCTGGGCAGATTCAGGTGAGCGTCAACAGGCCACCTGCGGTGGCGTCCGGGATCGGCCCGACGGTGTCCTCGCGCTGCGCCCACAACCGTTCGCGGGCCAGCGCCCGGGCGGCCCGCAGTGCGGCCAGCCGGTCACCGCCGATGCCGGCCAGCACCCGCCACGCCGTCGCGGTCGAGGCCACCGGTCCGAACAGCTCCGGCCGGTTCCGCCGCACCGCCAGGCCGCTGATGCCCCGGCCGCCGTCGGGGAGCATCACCGCCAAATCGACCAGCACCCGACCCGGGTCATGCGCCGACCGGCGCCGCCGGCGCTGCCCGACGGCCTGGCTCAGCGCCTCGGTCAGCCCGGTCACCTCCGCCAGATCGGCCAGCAGCCGCGACCCGGCGTGCGACGCCACGCCGTGCCCGTCCGTCGTCACTGTGATCTTCGGTCGGCTCGTTGTAGGTTGCACCTGCGAAGTGCCTCTCCGGGCGGCGGGATCTCGGTCTCAGCAACCTCGATCCAACCGCTGTGAGCAGGCACTTCGCGCATCTACACCTTGTGTTGCGCCACGAGTTCAGGCGCTACTGCAAGAGCCGGGCTGACACGCCGCTGCGCGGGCATTTGCTCATGAGGCAACGAAGCCGCTACGCGGGCATCTTTGGTGAGTCAACGCGGCATCCTTGACGGACCCGTCATCGTGGTGTATGCAGAAAACAAAAACCGAGGCCGTGCGACGTAAACACGCTTCGTTTGTCCTCGGTTCTCCAGGAGGGGAGCAGCGCTGCAGGGCCGGCAGTTGACGGACGGTCGGCAGTTCAAGTTCGAGATGTCGCATCTGCGACGCCATCGACAGGCAGCGGCTCCGTCAACTACTACTGGCGGTCCGGATCGGGCTGGGAGCCGCCGTACAACAACAGCTCAGGGATCTATCGAATTTGTGCATTCGCACAGGTCTCGTCCCAAGCCGACTACAAGAACACCGGGTTTTGCTTTCCAAACACGGTTTACAGTCATTACCGCGATATCCTGGTAGTAGGATATTCTGACGGAGGATTCGCAGGTGGGGTAGGCACGGTCAACCATTCGGGAAACGGCGGGTGTGCGCCTCTGTATGATCACTACAAACTCGTCCGCGTCACCTGATCCGGAAGGCTGATATGCTGGCTCTATTCCTTTTAGTCTTCCTATCGGTCGCCGCGTGGGGGGTCATCTTGGCTCGGCGGGGCGCAGCTCGGCCGGCCCGATCGAATGGGTTCGCATCTGACCGGGCCGTCGCCGTTGGGTTCGGCGCCTGGGCGCTCGCCGCCTTCCTTGCGGCCGCGGCTGCACTCACGATTCTGTCCATCGGACTACTGCTAGCACCACTCGCTGTTGTCGCACTGTGGGTAGCGGGTCGTTTCTCACCCAGCTCAACGACCTTATTCGGGGCCCTCGCCGGCGTAGGCATATTTATGCTGTTTGTTGCGGTGATCCGTCGCGCCGGAGGGCCCGACCGAGTTACTTGGTCGGTGGCAGGCGCCCTCTGCGTCGCGGCGGGAATTGCTGGTGGCCTTCTTCTCCACAGACAGCGGCGATCGTCTTCCATGTAGGCCGAACTAGGCTGGTTAGTCAGCCGACTTCGACTGTGATGATGGTGCCTAGCCCGGATCTTTCGTGCGCCCAGCGGAACAGGAGGTTCCCCATGTAGGTGACTTGCTGTTCGTGCTCGTCGTCGCCAGCCGGTGTGAGTCCGGTCCGGGTAGCTGCCAGGAGGCCCGGTAGCAGACTGGCGGCCCGGTCTGGAAACGGGTCGGGTCGAAGCCCAGTGTCGGAAGCCCTCCAAGGGGGAGCGACTGGACGGTCCGCAGCATCAAGCGAAGCCTGCGGCGTCGTTAGGGGTCGTGCCCGCAAGGGTGCGGCAAGGGAGAGCCGAGCCGCTGAAATCACGGTGAAGGCCATGGACGCGGTGAAGAGCCTGGAAGCGCAGCCGCCAAGAACTCCCCGGCGTATGGGGCGTGGAACGTTCAGACGGTGACGGCGGGAACTGGGGAGGCCCTCCCCGGTCCGGTGGCCCGCGGTGGGAGCCGAGCTTGACCACGTGGAACGGGGCCTCCAAGATCAGGCCGGGTCGTGGGTGTCCCGAGCGCGCATGAGCTCGCACACCAACCTGACTGGCGCTGGCCGGCATGTCAGGCAGCGGCAAGCGCAGCCGGTCGACCTGAGGCAGGTAGGTGTCCTCAATCCGCTTGGCCTGCTGGGGGTTGACCCGAGCGGTGTCCAGGCAGTCGGTGATCCAGCACTCGGCGCGCACGTATCCCAGTGGTCGGAGGATCTGCTCGGCGAGCCACTGGCCGGACGGGCCGTTGTTGCCCGCCGGCGGTAGATCCACGCGGCCCCAGGATCGGTCGTCGAATCCGACCGCCGTCCGCCACCGGGTCAGCTGCTCCTCCGCGCCGCTGCCGTCCCAGAACACTTCCGGCTCGTTGTCCACGATGAGCGCCCTGGCGTCGGGCCGGCTGCGGTTCTCGTGGTCGGGCAGCCACCAGGCGACGTGGAAGCGGCTGGGATAGGCGCCCCGAAGTATAGGGTTACACTCCAACCAGTGATCACGGCTACCGCGCAAGGTCATGTCTCGGTGGCCGTCGTGGAGATTCTTGGGCTTCACGACGGCTACCGCGGCCGTTCTCTGTTTCAGGGCTTTGACCTGACTTTGGCCCCGGGCGTGACCGTTATCCTCGGCCCGAACGGGGCCGGGAAAACTACTCTGTTCAAACTCATCTGCGGGCTGCGCACGGCCCGTGGCGGCAGCGTGCTCGTGCTAGGACAGCCACCAACGCTGGCGCGGCAGTCCCGTGTCCCGGCGCAGTCATTTTCGTACCTGCCGCAGCAATTCGGCTACCTGCGCAGTTACACGGTTGCCGAGTTCGTTTCATACGTCGCATGGTTGCAGGCCGTGCCGAAGGCAGTTCTTGCTGAACGGGTCGAGCGCGCGCTTACATCGGTAGACCTTGCGGAACGCCGAGGCGACCGAATGCGGAGCCTGTCAGGCGGAATGGTCCGTCGCGCGGGAATCGCCGCTTCCCTTGTAAAGCGTCCTGGCTTACTCATTCTGGATGAACCCACCGCCGGCCTCGATCCAGTGCAACGTAACGACGTGCAGCGGGTCCTGGCCGGGTTGACGCCCGGCACGTCGACGGTCATGTCAACCCACTTGGCAGAGGATGCGGAACAATACGCGACGAGCGTAGTTATCCTCAATTCGGGCCGAGTCACATTCGCTGGGTCGCCGGCCGCCCTGCTGGCCGATGCCAGTAAGCGCTCGGGAAGCGCCGTCAATACGGTCACGGCCGCCTACCTGGTGCTCATGGGCGGGCGACGTGAGCGGTGAGACGGCTTTAGTCGCCTTTCGACCCCAGCGCGTGGAGTTTCGCCGGGGCCTCGGCAAGGCCCTGTTTGTCGCCCTCCTAGTAGGAGGGATCCCCGGTGTCGCGACTCGGCTAAGCACGCAAGCCGAGGACTGGCCAGCCGCTGTCATGCTCCTTGTGAACGACGGGCTGATCCTCGGGCCGCTGGCCATAGGCGTCAGCGCCTACGCCGGGGCCCGGTGGAAGCGAAGCGGAACTGGCTGGCTTGAACAGGAGAGCCCGCTCAGCAAGCTGCGAGCAGCCAGGCTCGAGCTTTTGTCGCTGATGCTTTGGTCCGTTCTGGGATACTCAATCACCGCCCTAGTCTGCTTCGCTCCTGCTCTCGTCGTGGGAACCTGGAGCGGGCCGGACCTCCCACGGACTTTCGCCGCGTTCGCGGGCGTCGCAGCCCAGGTGGTCATTGGGTATTTTGTCGGACGCGTCGCCCCGTTCCGACTGACGCCCCCTCTTCTCGCGGCTGTCTCGTTCAGTCTCGTCGCAGTCGTCCAGAGTGCTCCTAACCCGGATTCCCTCGTGTTCTTCCTGCCAGTGAATACTGACAGTTTTGACTTCTATAACCGCACCCGACCGATGGTTAGTTACTACGAGGTGCTCTGGTACAGCAGTTGCGCGTTGGTTGTCACCGCCCTCTGGTACATCCGCTCAACATGGAGGCTACTGGCGGTCGCGGTGCTGGGGGCCTCTGTGGCAGTCGCCATCGGCAGCGCCCGGCTTGTCACGTCCCTCGGCAACCGAGCCAACCAGCACGGGGTCTTCGTAGCCTTCGATTGCCAGGGCTCGCAGCCGGTGATCTGCACGCACCCAGCCACCAGCAGAGGTCAGCCAGTTCTTCGCCGCAAGTTCCGCCGCAGCGTCTCCCTGCTGGCGGGCACCCCCTTCGCTGTAGCCCGAGCTGAACAGCGGCCTCGCGGTCTAGGGAGCAAACCTACGCCAGGCTCGGTAGGGTTCGGACTGGACGACCGGAGCGCGACCTCGCTGGAAGAGGCTTATGTCGAGTTCGCGCACAACGCCATCACGCAACGGGCGAGTTGCACCACAGCCGGGGGCCTCGTCGCCCCCGGAACGAGCAAAGACGCCGCCACTCTGATCGCGGCCGTCGGCGACAGGGTCGCGTTTGGTATCGACCGCACACCGTCGACGTTCTCGGCTAGCACCGAGGTCAATCAGGCGATTACGAAAATCCGTAGCATGTCGGACGACGACTTCCGAGCTTGGCTTCAGCGGGAGGGAACCGCTATCCGCACCTGTACCGTGACGACCGGCGCCGAGACGCGGCCATGAGACAAGTCCTACGGTTCGTCCGTGCGCACAGGGCCCACTGGTCTGCGCTCGCGATTCTCCTCATCACTCTCATCACCTCGCTCGCAGGGTCCAAGGCGATTCGATTCCGAGTCACCGACTCGCTTGCGGTGCCCTGGCTGTTGTTTGTCCCCGTGCTGTCCGCCTCGCTGATCGGATTCTCGGCTGCCTCGCAGATGCACGACTGGGAAGAGTTGTCCACGCGCCAGCTCTTCAAGTATCGAGTAACTCTGCTCCTCAGTCTACTAGCGCTCGCCACCCTGGTCACTGACCTAGCCGCGAATGAGGCCGGGACGTACTCAGGCGCAGCCGCGATCCGCAACCTCGTAGGCTTCACCGGCCTTGCCCTGATCGGAGCCGTCCTCCTCGGGGCGAGCGCCTGCTGGGTCGTGCCACTGGGATACGCCGCGGTCTCTATCGTGGGGGGCTCAAGTAGGAGCCAAGTGGAAGCCTGGGCTTGGCCCGCGCTGACTGGAACAGCCGCGGGAGCGACCGCCCAGGCCGTTGTGGTTTGCGTTGTCGGGCTGGCAGCAGCCGCAACAATGACTGAGCGGCTCAACCGAGCAACGAGCAACTGAGGTGTTCCTGCTGCATTACACACACGCCTGCTCGACCTCAGCCCAGCCATCGGCCCTGGTCGAGGCCAGCAGCGCGGAGAAAATGGGCGATCCGGGTCAACGCTGCCGTGATGGCCTTCACCCTCCACCTCGAAGTACCCACTGAGTGCGTCGATCTGAATCTGTGGCCCCTGGCCGCGAACACAACCAGCGGCACGCGGTGGTGATAGCGGCTTCCGACGAGCACGCCTGCTCCAGCTGCGGGGTGCTGGTCAGCAAGGTGTTCCAGCTCCGCGAGATGACCTGAAGGACCTCCCGTTCGTGCACCGGTGGCTGGCACCGGCGGCTGGCGCAAGCGCCGGTGTGCCTGCCCAGAGAGGGCTTGTAGCTTGTAGGCGCCGGACCTTCACCGAGACCAGCGCCGAGCTGCCGCCGCCGCACCGGCTGACCGGTCGACTGCGAGCCAAGCTGAAGTCCGCGCGGCGTCCCGGTCGGCCCGGCCGTGTCCGACGTGCCGCGGAGTACGGCATGTCCTGGTGGAGCGTCCAGCACGCGCTCGTCGTCACGGCCGCCGGACTGCTGCCCGGGCTTCGGGTAGCTCGCCACCTGGACGAGGTGTGTGCGGCCTGCCGAACTCGGGAGGGCAAAGGTGCAAGGATCGCTGCCCGGCATTGCGGCGACGGCGAGGGGAGTTCGAGTGAAGCTGCTGGTCACCGGCGGCGGCGGTTACATCGGCAGCGTGGTCGGCGCGCTCTACGGCATCCAGCACCCGGCGGAGCAGGTGGGCGGCGTCCCGGCGCTCGTGCCGGTTCACGCAAACCAACCTAGTAGCAAGGCCACCTTCACCGCCGGTGCACCCCGACGGGATGCCAGTGTGTGGGCGTGGACCTGTATACGGACGACCTCCTGTGGCGGCTGCCCCGTGATGCCCTTGGTGGTCCGGTGGCTGACCTGTGTCGGGGTGTGCCGGACACGCACGCGCCCTTGGTTGCTCGGCTGATCGAGAAGTGGTGCGTCGAGTTGAATGCACCGAGTCGCACGGTCAGTGCGCTGACGAGCGCGAACGCGAGCACCTTCTGGTCCACCTACTGGGAGATCACCGCCGCTCGGGCCTTCCAGACCATGGAGCTTGCCGTCGATCTGGCTCCTCGGGTTGGCAGCCAGACCCCCGACATGGTGGTCACTCGACCAGGTATCCGTTCGATGGTCGAAGTGTTTGCCGTCACCCCGGCCAGGGCGACCGCGAGGAGACGGAGAGACTCACCCGAGTAGCGGCCGAGGTCCACGAGCGCCTCATCTGGCCGGAGGACGGTCTGTTGTCCATGAACGCGACGCACGAGGTGCTCGTTTCGCCTCCGGTCGCAACCGTTGAGGCACTGACGCGCTCCATCCAACAGTGGCTATTGGAGGGCCACGTCGGTGTCTTCGAGTTCGCCGACCTGGGCCTCGCCGTGATGGGTGCATGGATGCCCTTCGATCAACTGAAGGTCGCCATCAACCAAAGCGCGAAGATGCTCAACGAGGCGCCTCGGATCAGGCAGCGGCTCGGCGAGAAGGTGCACCGGTATGCCCCGCACGCCACGGGTGGCCTGGGGCTGATGGTCGCGGTCGGGGCGAACACCTGGACCGTGACCCGCCACGGTGTCGCAACCGCCTTGTTCGGCAGCGAGAGAGTGCAGGTCGACCCCGCTGCGCCGGACAACGCCGTGGCGTCGTTCGACGGGCTCGGGACGGCCGTGGTGGGCGGCCCGGTCGGCTATGCCGAAGCAGAGCGGCTCGCCGGGGTCTGGGTGATGCAGCAACAGCGTTACGACGAAGAGCGCCAGGCGCTACTCCTAGACGCCGCCTTCATCCACAACCCCTACTGCGCAGACCCCCTCCCGCTTGACTCCTTCGAACCCCTGCCGGAGATGCAGCCGCGCCACGGCCAGCTGTCCTGGGTGCGAGAGGGTGACCACCTCCTGGTCCTGGACTGACGGTCAGCCCAGGACATTGGCGTAAGGGGACCCTCAGCAAGCGGTCACCGCTCGCGACACGGCGACGGCATCGACAGTCGCTGATCAACGTCGACGCCTACCTCGGCGACCATGCTGCCGGCCGGCACGACGGATCTCGCGAATCGCGGACCGCTGCCACCCGGCGATGCTGCGGCCTCGCACCCGGTAGCGGTCGGGCAGGGTGCCGGACGGTCGAGGGGGACGCCCACGGGCGACCAAGACGATGGTCACCACGATCACCGCGACGATGGCAGTGGCGACTGCGACGAAGATGATGTCGATGATCGTGCTGACCACGACAGCATCCTGATGCATGTGCCCTTGTGGGCCACCAGGTCGGCCGAGTGGTTGGCCAGTCCGTCTCTACACTCGCTGCCCCCAGCCCCGTGCGGTGCTCGTCGGGCTCAACCCGCGCCGGTGAGTGTGGCGGCCGGGCACCATTACCAGGGCCGACTCGGCCAGCGGATCTATGGTCGCCCCGAGCGGCAGGGCTGCTCCGGGGCAGACGATGGGGGCTGGCAGGACGATGCGGCGGTAGCGAGCGGCGTCGGCTTCACCGACCTCGTGAAGCGGCCGACGGCCCGAGCGAGCGACTGTACGGCCCGAGGACGGCCACGGCCGCCCGCTGGTCTGATGCTTCTCTGGCCGGTCTTCCGTGGCGGGGAGGACGGAGAGGCCAACGCCGCGGGGGCCGTTGTCCTGCCATGAACTGGTGACGTTACGGCCGAGAGGAGTCCGACCGGGCCGACGATCGGCTCACTGCGCTCTGGCCGCCGGCAAATGGCACCTATGAACTGATCCTCATCACGGGTTAGCGTCGATCCAGCCGGGACTCACACGAGCATGAACGAGGCCGCGCCCGCCCAGCGGTGCCCCCAGTTCGAGGTAGCCGTAGCCGAGAAGCAAGTCCGCGGTGCAGACCGCGCCTCTTGGTGCGGTCCGGCGGCTGCGGGGCGCGATCATGACGATTCCTTGCGTCTCGATGACCTGGACGCCGACCGGCGAGACGCATCCGCCACCGGCCGCGTAGCGGATAGTCAGGCGCCGCGCAGCCTGGTCGACCCCCAGAAGGCGCCACGGCAGCACGAGCATCCCCTGACCGGCGTTCGGTGCCAGCGTCGGAGCCGGACGCGGAGTCGGGTAAGCAGGTGGCGGACCCACCGACAGCGGGCTCGGCTCAGTCACTCCCACAGCCAACGAGCCGTCCCTGGCCGGGTCCGAGGGGAGCCGATGCGCCGAGGCAGCGGGGCCGCTAGTGCTCGCACAGGCCACACTCGTCGCCAACGGCAGAATCACCCAGGCGCATCGCAGCCGAGGACTCACGCTAATGAGACTTCCACGTCGCGCGTCTGGTTCCGTCACCGCAAACCCGCTTGGCTGAGACGCGTTGCGGTACCAGCTGCCGTGCGGTCGTTGACCTCCGCGGCCAGGACCTCGGCCAGTAGGCCAGATGGGTCTGTCGCTCCCGTCCGGCGATCTCGGCCAGGCGTGCTGCTTCGGTGCGGACGGTCGGCAGGTGGAGCTCGCGGGCGGCGGCACCGCCGACGCCAGCGCCTGACGCACTGTCCGTCGGTGCACGCCGTGCCGCTCGACCAGCTCACGGATCGACAACTCCTCCCGCCGTCGATCCCGCTGATCGAACAACCCCACCCTCGACCGCACCCTGACCGACCTCCCCGCCGACGACGACAGGGACGATCTGAACGAGGGTGGGCCAACATTCATGACGACACACCGCACCTCACCCGCGCGGGATGATCACCACCCCAGGTGGGGCCAACATTCATGCTGCAGAACGACGGCCGAGGTGAGGCCAAGTCAGGTGATCACACGCACGGGCTCGAATGGCGTCGTGGCGACCTCGCGGACTGAGAGCCCGGTGCAGGATGAGCGAGAAGCCCGACATCGAGTGGCCCCGGTGCCGGGGTGCACGGCATCGGGACTCGGGCGCGGTCACCTGCTCGCACTCGCCCCGTTCTTCCGAACAGCGGGGCGGCTGCGCTGATATCGCCAGATCGCATGGTCCAGGGCGATGGGACTGACCCTCAACTGTTCCGCCGCCTCCATCACAAGCTGGGCCGCTAGCTCGGCGGGCACATCCGGTTCGCCGAGGGCCTCGGCAACGTACCGGCGGAGCATTCGATCCGGCTTTACCTCGGGGACACGGGCGAGGAGCAGGAGGTACCGCCACGAGATGCCCGACCGCTGCCCGGGCACGGTCAACCATGCCGACTTCGGCTCAGCCAGGGTGGAGCTTCCCGCTTGCGCACGGAGTTCCCCGGTCGTGGTGATCCCGACGACAGTCAGCGCCTGCGCCGCCTGCCGGACAGCGGTGGCCTTGGTAACGGCACCGTGGCGCGTCGAGGTCCTTTGGCGGTTGCCGATCCGTGCTGCGAAGTCCTCATCGCCGCCTACCGCTTGGTACACCGCCAGCAGGTCTGGAAGGTCGTCGAGGTCAGCATCCGCTCCAACGCTGGCGCGGTAGCCCCGGTAGCGGCCGACCACCTTCGCCACTCCGCCGTACCGCACCCCCATGGACCACACTGCGTCGAGGACGCACAGCGCCAGGCTGTACGGGTAGCCGGTGGGAATTGTCAGCCCGGCTGGCTCACCTAGAGTTTCGCGAGAGTGGCTGATCACCCGCTGAACCTGGTCGATCATGAATGCCTCCCGTCACAGGTTCAGCGGGCCGGTCGGAGCCCCGGAACTTACTCCCTTGCCGATGCCGGGACATCAGGGTCAAAGATTGTGGGGGGTTGCCTCGATCAGTGCCAACGCCCAAGGGCCTCGTGGCATTCGTAAGCACCAGTCGGCTCACACGTGACGAGTGATCCATCTCCACTATGTCGCCACCAGCGAGACAGGGGTAGCGTGACCGCCACCCTTTCGGGTCCAGTTCCACTCGACTCGCCTCGGGTTTGACGGTGGTCAGCTCTACTGTCGTCGGCTGTGGTCGAACCTCCGCGACATCACCGGTGCGACCGCTGCGGTGGCCCCGGCAAGGTCCCAACCGAGCACCCGCAGGTGCACCTCGTCGGCACCGCCCAGCGAGCATGCCTCGATCACGACATCGCCCCACTGATGGCCTTCTTGTGGGCGGCCGGCTGCACAACGCTGCACTCCTGCCAGGGCAACCCAGTCGAAGATCCGACGCAGTGGGCGCACGTAGTCTTCGCCGACGGGTCCAGCTTCGACAAGGCGCTCAATGCGATGTGGGGCCTGGTGGGCCAGCGCGATATGGAACTCCTGTCACGGCTGACCGGGATCGGCGTGAGCACTGGAAACGCAGCACTGGCCTGGCGGCACTCTGCTGTCGTGCACCCGGAGACGCTGTACGGCAGGTCGCTACAAGTCGTTCACATCTTGAAGTTTCCCCCGCACGACCTGGCCCAGTTGACCGACTGGATCACGGAGGAGATAGCCATTCGCCAGGCTCGGGCGTGAGTGACTCGGCTATCCGCCGACCGACCGGTGGCTGCTGTGAGAAGCCCAGTGCCGGTAGCAGATCCGTCGAGAGGGCTACATCAATTGGCACTTCCGGCGCGGCGGTGGCGGCTGCCTAGGCAGCGGCGCCCGGTGCCATGTCGGCGAGGAGCCATACGGCCGCCAACAGTGATGGCGGCGGGCCGGTCCGAGTCGCCACGTCGAGCACTCGGCGCTCTAGCTGAGCGACGTGTCGGTGACTGAGGCCCGACACGAGCGCCGGCTTCCCGCTGACCGACCGGTGCCTCAGTTCCCCACCCCAGTCGGGCTCGCAGCGCGTCATGGCGACCTCGCGGGCTGAACGGCAGAGCCGGCTCGGGTCTCGGAGCCGGCGGGCGGCCAGAAAGGTCGCGGAGGGGCCTCGTCGCAGTGATGAGCACCATAATCCGGTCCGCGCGCCGACGCAGCGAGATGATACTGGGCTGAATCACACTCCTTCGCGTGGGCGAAATGCCGCGCAACGCTGCCGTCAGTCGCGCTACCTACTGGTGCCGCCAGTCGATCGATATGGTGTAGAGCAGGTTACCCCCGCCCCGGTCAGTCCTGAACGGCTTCAGATAGGCGATCGTGTTACCCGTGGCGTCCAGCTCACCATGGACACTGACATCGGGCAGCTGCCAAAGCCGGCCGGCCGCGACGTCGTACAACATGACGTTCGGATCGTCGAATTGGGCTCGGTGCTTGATGAGCACGTCGGACAGCGTGCTGAACTGAACGACGGAGCCGTTCGCGCTGATCTCTGCGGACGAACTTGTGCCCGGAGACGCCACACCGCCGGAGACGCCGTTGCGTTGACTGATTTGCTGCGTGCGGCCGGTGCGCCGGTCCCGCAGATAGACGTCTGCGTTACCGTCGTCGGGAAAGCGGTCGTCCAGCCGCCGTGCGTCCGAGGCGAAGGTGACGAACCGGCCGTCGTCGCTGATCGACGGCTCGTCGGACACGGTCTGAAGCCTGCCGAATGATGGCCTGCTGTCCGGCCGAACCGACGCTCACCCGCTCGGTGGTACCCGCCCGCCGGTCACGGAGAAAGACGTCGGTGATCTGGTTGGTGTCGCCCGGCACCAAGTTGCTGGCAGCGGAGTCGAAGGCGACATACCGCGCGTTTCCACTGAAAGCGATCCGGGTCCATGCGTGCTCACCGCTGTGGCCGTTGCCCTGGCGTCCGCGCGAGTCGACGCTGACGCGTTCGGTTCGGCCGGTCTGCCGGTCGTGGAGGAACACATCCCAGGCGCCGTTCGTGTCGCCGGGGACAAGGTTCGAGGCCAGGGAGGCGAACGCGACATACCGCCCGTCGGCGCTAAGGGTCGGTGCGTCTGAGCCGTTGCTACCGTCGCCGCCGGAGTCCCCGTTGCCCTGCTGGCCGGCGGAGCTCACACTCACCCGCGTGATCGCGCCCGAGCGAAGGTCTTTGACGAACACGTCCGCCGCCCCGTTGGTGTCGCCGGGCAGTAGCCGCGGGGACGCGGACACGAATGCCAGCACGTGCCCGTCGCGCGACAGCCTGGGGCCGCTCGCGCCGTCACCGCCACCGGACACCTGGCGATCCGTGTAAACCCGGCGCACGACCCCGGCCGCTGGTGACAGGAAAACGTCCTGCCCTGCCGTGTCGGGCGTTAGAAGAGGCGCGTCGGTCTGGAAAGCCAGCAAGCGCCCATCGCCGGACAGCGACGGCTGCACGGTGATCTGGATGTCTGCGGAGGAGTCGAAGCGCAGCACCGGCGCCCCGAACGTCGGCTGGCCCAGCCCCGCCGGCGCTGCCACCGCTGGCGCCGCCGGAATGCTGAGCAGTGCCACCGTAGCCGCCGCCAGCGCTACCGCTCTTCGCCGGGCGACGACCTGGGGTGGGCGGCGAGCCGTGGCGATCATGACCGCCCAAGACTACGTAGTCGATCCATCCGGCGAAGGAATCCTCGATGTGCGTGGAGTCGGGCCTCTTGCCGATTGCGAACTGGTTGCCCCAACTTCCGCCGGCCGGGGCGATGTTTCCCAAGATTCCATATTCCTGAAGCAGACTGAACTCCAGCCACTAAATCCTGCTGAGTGCCGTTCGTGTCAGCCACGCTCAGAGAGGCTGAGTTCCCTGGCGGGAGCCGCGACGCCCCGTCGACGTCTGGCACCCGTGGGATGAACGATCTGCACGAAGCCTCCACAGGGCCGGTCCCGTAGCCGGGGAATTGAGTAGGCATCACCCACAGTCAACGTCCGGCAGCTACGGGGGTCAATAGCCCAGACGGGCGGTACGGTTGGCACTGCTTGGACGCGACTAGGTTGGCCGACGCACACTGCCAGCACCCAGCGGGTGCCGCGCTCGTCGATGCGGCGCACGTCGAGCACCCGGAACCCGGGCAGCCCGAACAGCACCGTCGTAGCGTCCTCCATGCTCGTGGCCTCTTCTGCTGTCGCGTCAGGAACGACCAGCATGTCGAGGCCACGAGCCTCAAACGATCAAGACACCCCGGTCAGGTGCGGAGAGCCCACTAAAGACGAGCTTGGGTATATGGAGCTCGACCGCCGCGGGGCCGAGTTGCTGTTCCAGGTTCTCACCGAGCGTGAAGAGAAGTCGGCCATCAGGATAGCCAGTTACGAAGCTTTCTCCCGCTGGACAAAGACCTTCACCGACCCGCGGCTCTGCGCGGCCATCGTCGACCGACTCACCTTCGCTGGGCAGATCATCGAAACCGGAACCACATCCTATCGTCTCGCGCACGCTCGGGCGAGCCGCTCCTCGGCCTGAGCCGCTTCCCAGCATACTAGGTACCTAGTATGTTAGGTGCCATGGTTCCTCTTCTGCCAGCCGACAAAGTGCAGTTCAACGTCTACCTATCGGCCGACCTCGTGCGCGAGGTGAAGCACGCCTGCGTGGACAGCGGGATGTCGCTGTCAGCCTTCGTCGAGCGGGTGCTGCAGAGCCATCTCGACGGAGCCTCGCGGGCGCCTCGGAGGAAGGACCGCTCATCGTGAAGATCACGCCAGTCCTGTTCACCGCAGACATCGCGGTGATGCGCCGCTTCTGCGAGACGTTGGGACTACACGCCACAGTGGTGGCCGAAAGCGGCGGGTGGGTCAGCCTGACCGGTGCGCCAGAATCCACGCTCGGGCTGCACCCAAACGCATCGGCGGACCCGGCACGCGCCGCCGGCCGCTGCGAACTGTCCTTCGAAGCTGATGAACCGCTCGAGGTGGTATCGGCCCGGCTGTCCGCAGCAGGATACGAGGCGGTCATCGTGGATGAAAGCTTCGGGCGATCTCTCCGCGTCGTCGACCCCGACGGCGTGACCGTCCAGATCAACGAGGCGATGGCAGACCTCTACGGGTATGCGGTCGTCGATGAGCCCAGCGACTCGACTCAGCCGTGACCCTGTTCAGGCATGCCCTCGGAGGCAAACTTGACCTTGCGCTGCGTGAGGAGTGGACCGTCGAGCCGCTGCACGAACTGATCATCGCGAATCTCGACCATCTCAGGCCCTGGGAGCCATGGGCACACGGCGACCAGAGCATTGATGCGCTGCGCGACTACACCCGTCGCGGCCTCAATGACTGGCTCGAAGGGCGCAGCCTGCCAGCCGTCATCCTCGAGGACGGCCAACCGATCGGGGTTGCCGGCGCTCGTATCGACACCTACTTCGCCTCCGCAGAATTCGGCTACTGGATCGACGCCCACCACCAAGGTCGCGGCGTAATCACACGGGCCGTCTCCGCACTCGTCGACTACCTATCCACCGACAGAGCAGTGAAAAGAGCGGAAATCCGAACAGCCGTCAACAACCAACGAAGCCGCGCCGTCGCTGAACGGCTCGGCTTCACACACGAGGGCACACTGCGGTCAGCCCTGCCGATCGGTGGCCTCCGAGAAGACTTGGCCATCTACGGGCTGGTCACTGAGAACTAGGCAACGCTCGGCTTACTCAACGTCATCTGCGTCCCGCCACACACACTCAGCCGGGGCCAGATTAAGCCGTCACACTGGGGCCAAATCGGCACTGTTGCGTTGGACGATGGCGAGCACGGCAGGCTGTCACGCGTGATCAGACGCGGCTCCTCTCGACTCGACCGATCCGCCTTCGCCGGGTTCCGCTTCCCGCCGGACGTGATCACCGTCGCGG
>JAABUR0100004827.1_pt1 | contig 17623 bp, 13 predicted proteins | sample 5560091 | NCBI WGS metagenome assembly JAABUR01 (sample SAMN10711879, study PRJNA513375) | rock metagenome | isolation source: Antarctica rocks | place: Antarctica: Victoria Land, University Valley sud | reverse complement strand
CCGCAACATGCTGTACCGCAGGATCATGGGGCGACCTCCTCGACTCACGCCTCTCCTCGCCCTACTACCCTACCACACACCCTCTTTATTGGGAAGATGATCTACTTACTGCGGTATGTGCGGCAGCACTGGCACATCGAGACCAAGAGTCACTGGGTCCGCGATGTTACCTTTGATGAAGATCGCTCGCAGGTGCGCACGGCAGCCATTCCCCAAACGCTGGCAGCCCTCCGCTGTGCCATGATCGGTCTGCTGCGCTGCGCGGGTGCTACCAACATTGCGGCGGCCTGCCGCTACTATGCGGCCCAACCTAGAGATGCTCTTACCCTGCTCGGCCTCCTCCCCGAGAACTAAATGACCCTGGGATACTTGTGGCAGCCCTTGACCGTCCTGGAGATGTCGCCTACACTGAGCGCCATGACGCAGCCAGAGCAGGCCAAGAACGTCTTCAAGCAGATCTTCAGCGATGGCTGGGCCGCCTTCCTGCGCCGGTACCCACGATATGTGGCTGTGGACGAGGTGGTGCAGAAGATGCTAGGGTGTGGGGACCCAGCCAAGGGACATGCCCTCTACCTCTGTCCTGACTGCCTGGAGCGACACGTGGTGGCGTTCAGCTGCAAAAGCCAGTTCTGCCTGTCGTGTGCCAAGGTGTATGGCCAGACGTGGGTGGAGACGGTGGCGGAGATGCTGCATCCTGGGGTGACGTACCGGCATCTGATCCTGACAGTGCCCGAGGCGGTGCGGACGCTGATCTATCAGCACGCTGTGCCCTTGTTGGAGGGGCTGATGCGGGCGGCGCACACGGCGATGGATGGTGTGGTCAGGCAGGCTAAACGGCAGACGGTCACCCTGGGCTATATCGTGGTGTTGCAAACAGCCGGACGGGCGGCCAGGTACAATCCCCATCTGCACGTGCTGATGACCGATGGAGGGCTGCGCGGAGATGGGAGATGGCAGCCGCTGGGCTACGTGTCCTATGATCTACTCCATCGGGCGTGGCAAGAGCAGGTGCTCACGCTGATCACCACGCGGTTGCCGGGGAACGAGGAGGCGCTCACGCTGGTCGCCGAGATGCGGCGGCGCTATCCCCGCGGTTTTGTGGCCCATTTGCAAGGAGATGTGCTGCCCCGGATGAAGCAGCTCACGCGTTACTTGGTCACGTATGTGGTCAGTCCCCCGATGGCCCTCTCGCGGATTGTGGCCTACGATCGTGCTCGCGGCACAGTCAGGTATTGGTATCGAGATCATCTGTCGGAGGGCAAGCGCACGGTCGAGACGGTGGACCGGCTGACCTTCATCGGACGGATGGTGCAGCACATCCTGCCGAAGGGGTGGAGAGCGCATCCGGTACTATGGGTTGCAGGCTACCTGCATCCTGGCCAAGATGCGCTGCTAAGGTGGTAGCCGCCCTGCAGGGAGCGGTGCAGCAGGTCCTCGCTGGTCTGGCCGCGCCGCGCCGGCGACGCTATCGGGAGCGGATGCAGGCCACTCTAGGGCGTGATCCCCTGACGTGTCCCCGCTGTGGCACGGCGCTGTGGCTGTGGCGGGTGTGGCATCCCCGGTACGGCATCCTGTACGATGCATGGGAGCGACTGAAACAGCGTGGAGGATGTGCCCCCCATGAGCGATCCCCGGGACCTACCCCTGGACGAGACCGAACGGGAGATGCTCGGTCTGGGAACGGAGGTCACCTACAACTATCGCTGTTCCCGCTGCCGGCATGAAGATGCCGTGCCCGATGTCGTGGTCGACGGCTTCGCCGCCTCGGCCAGACTCAAGCGTGGACGGATGCCTCGTCTGGTCTGTCCACTGTGTGGAGGCCCGTTTCAAGCGGTGCGGTAACCGCGAGCGCAGCGAGCACTAACTTGATGGCGCGGCACCCAGCGCTGTCCGTGGTAGGTCCGTCCATCGTCGTGAGCCATGGGACGCGGATCGGGCTCAGCATGCCGATAGGCCAGGTCACCGCCGCATCGCCAGGGCAGTCTGGAACCCCGGGCTCAGCCCTTCAGGTAGCGCTCCTGGTCGGCGGGCGACAGCAGGTCGCGGTAGGCGGGGTGACGCCGGATGTAGCTGGCCACAAAGGGGCAGCGGGGGATGACGGTCAGGCCCTGGGCGTGAGCTTCCCCCAGCGCGGCGCGGGCCAGCGCGCCGCCGATGCCCTGCCCCTCCAGTTCCTTGGGTACCCCGGTGTGGACCAGGGCCAGCCGATTCCCCGTGCGCTGGTAATCCAGTACCGCCAGGAGCCCGTTGACCTGGATTTCGTAGCGCTGCTCAGGCTCATTGTTGCTGACGATTATATCGTTGAGATCAACGTTCATCGCGGTCTCCTTCCGGGTTGAGCCACTGCTCAAGTATATAGGGCAAAGCCGCGGCCCCTCGTGCTACCATAGGGCACCCGCGGCGGTTCCGTGCCGCCCGCCGCGCCCCCGTTTTAGCCTGCCAGGCGCCCGTGGCGCTCTCTGACCTACCGAGGAGGATTATATATTATGCTCGACTTCGGGATCACCCTCATGCCTGACCCACCCTCAACCACTCTGGTGCATCTCACCCGCCTGGCCGAGGAGCAGGGCTTTACCTACGGCTGGCTGTTCGACTCGCATCTGCTGTGGATGGAGCCGTATCCTCTGCTGACTCTGATGGCTGCTAACACCTCGCGCATGCGTCTGGGCACCTGCGTGACCAACCCGGCCACCCGTGAGCCCAGTGTGACCGCCAGCGCCTTCGCCACCCTCAACGAGATCTCCGGCGGCCGCATGGTCATGGGCATCGGGCGCGGCGACAGCGCCCGCCGCGTGATGGGCCGGCCTCCCACCTCCCTGGCTACCCTCGAGCAGGCTATCCTGGAGATCCGGGCGCTGGCTGCCGGTCAGGTCGCCAACGCCGAGCCTCAACCCCTGCAGATCAAGTGGGCCAGCGGTAGCCTGCCCATCTATGTCGCCGCCTACGGCCCCAAGGCGCTGCGCCTGGCTGGTCGCCTCGGTGATGGGGTGATCTTGCAGTTCGCCGACCCTGACCTGATCAGGTGGTGCCTGGGCTTTGTGCGCCAGGGGTGCCAGGAGGCCGGGCGCGACTGGGCGACCTTCCATGTGATGAGCGCCGCCCCCACCTACATCTCGGATGACCTGGATAAGGCCCGCGCCCAGGTGCGCTGGTTCCCCGCCATGGTCTCTAACCACGTGGTGGATCTGGTCTCCCGCTACGCCCCCGGGGACCTACCCGATGAACTGACCCGCTATGTGCGTCATCGCCCCGGCTACGACTATCAGGATCATGGCCGCGTGGGGGCCGACCACGCCTCGTTCGTCACCGACGATATCGTGGATCGCTTCTGCGTGATCGGCACGGTCTCCGACTGCGCGCGGCGCCTCCAGGACCTGCGTGACGCTGGCGTCAATGAGTTCAATATCTACCTGATGACCGACGACAGAGAAGGCACCCTGCATACCTACGGCCGCGAGATCATCCCCGCCTTCACCGGCGCGGCGGCGCGCTAGCCCCTACTGCTGATCCACGTACGGCCTGGTATACGCGTCCGGCGTGGCCCGCTAGCCCTCCAGCGCCGGGCGTAGCCCTGGGTGGCGGGGCGGCGGGTGCGTCGGAGGCCCCTTGGATCCGCCGCCAACGGCGGGACGCCATGGGCGCGTCGCCGTTTGGCTCAAAGCCTGTACGCTGGCATACTCTGGTGGCGGGCCCTCTAGCTCACCTGGTGTAGCGACGTGGCCCGGCCCCCGCGGTGTGAGCGATCAGGAGGATGTGGGCCATGGGTTTCGAGTGGCTGGGCCGGCAGATGTACCGGCGGCGCTGGGTGGTTATCGCGCTGTGGACGCTGATCGTGCTGGCCAGCGCGCCGTTCGCCCCGCGCCTGCACGATGTGCTCAAGCCCGGTGGCTTCGCTAATGGGGTTAGTGAAGCCGACCGAGCGGTGACCCTGCTGCAGAATGATCTGCATTGGTACGCCTCCACCCTGACCATTATCTACACCAGCAACGGCCCTACTATCGCCGATCCCCGCTTCAAGAGCGCCGTGCTGGCCTCCCTGGCCCCTCTGCGCCGCCTGCCCCACCTAGCCCGTGTGGAGACCTACTGGACCCCCTACTCCACCACGGCCGACCGCATGGTCGCTGCTGGGGGCCGCCGCACCTACGTCGTGCTGAGCTTCGACACGCCCTTTGATCGCGTGCAGGCTTTTCTGCCTGATGTACGGCGTCTCCTCCAGGGGCACAGTCTGGCCACGATCCTCACCGGCGACCCCGTGATCTACGATGATATGGAGCGTGTCTCCACTGAGGACCTCAAGACGGTGGAGAAATTTACCTTCCCCGTGGCCCTCGTCCTGCTCGTGCTGATCTTTGGCACTCTTGTGGCCTCGGCTATCCCGGTAGCCCTGGGCGGCGTCAGCGTGGTCACCACCCTGGCCGTGCTGTGGGTGATTGCTCAGCATATCGAGATGTCCATCTTTGTGCTCAATGTGACCACCATGATCGGCCTGGGCATCGGCATTGACTACTCGCTCTTTGTGGTCAACCGCTTTCGCGAGGAGGTGACCCGCCGGCCGCTGGAGGATGCCGTGGCCGTTACCGTGGCCACCGCTGGCCGCGCCGTGGTGTTCTCCGGCTTCACCGTGATGATCGGCCTGATGGGCCTGTTTGTGTTCAAGGCCACCGCCCTGCGCTCCCTCGGTTTCGGCGGTTCCCTCGTCGTGGCCATCTCAGTGCTGGCCGCGCTGACCCTGCTACCGGCCCTGCTGGGTGTGCTGGGCACGCGCATCAACGCCTTGGCCGTGGTGCCCCAGCGCGTCCAGGGCGCCGGCCGCTTCTGGCCGGCCCTGGCCGCCCAGGTGATGCGCCGCCCCTGGCCGATTATCGCCGGCGCGCTGCTGTTGGTGGCCGTGCTGGCCGCGCCAGCCCGCGATCTGCGCCTGTCTATCCCCGACGCCACCATCCTGCCCACCAGCGTGGCCTCCCGCCAGGGGTACGACATCATGGTCAACCAGTTCCATAGCACGACGGATGCGCCGATCATGGTGGTCGTGCATGCCCATGACCCCATCCTGGCCCCCCGGCCCATTGACGCGCTCTACGGCTACACCCGCGCCCTGGCCCGCCTTGGCGGCGTGGCCTCTCTACAAAGTATCGTCAACCTGCAGCCCTGGCTAACCCGCGCCGACTATCAGCAGCTACCCGTCGAGGTGGCTAACCCGGGGGTAGCCGCCCGGGTCAACGCCCTCACCGGCACCCGAGCCACCCTGGTTATTGTCAACCCTCGGCCTGGCCTGACCGACGATCAGGCCAACGCTCTGGTCGGCCAGATCAGGCGTGTGCCTCTGGGTGGCGGCCTGGCCCGCGAGGTGGGCGGGTTTGCCGCCGGCAAGCTGGACTACATCACCCTGCTCTACAAGGACTTTCCGCTCTCAGTTCTTTTCATCGTGTTGGCTACCTATCTTGTCTTGCTGGTGTTGTTCCGTTCCCTGCTGCTGCCACTCAAGGCCGTGCTGATGAACATGCTCTCCCTGGCTGGCAGTTTCGGCGCGGTCGTGTTCATCTTCCAGCAGGGCCACTTTTCCCATATCCTGAACTTCTCCCCGACCGGTTTCGTGGATGAGATCACGCCGATCCTGATGTTCTGCACCCTGTTTGGCCTTTCCATGGACTACGAGGTGTTTCTGCTCTCGCGGATCAAGGAGCACTACGACGCCACCGGCGACAACGCCGCCGCCGTGGCCGTGGGCATCTCACGCACTGGCCGCATTATCACCAGCGCCGCGCTGATCATGGTCGCCGTGGCCGGCTCGTTCGCCTTCACCGGCATCATCCTGGTCAAGGCGCTGGGCCTGGGCATGGCCATCGCCATCCTGCTCGACGCCACGGTGATCCGTAGCTTGCTCGTCCCGGCCACCATGCGCGTGCTGGGCGATTGGAACTGGTGGATGCCCTGGTCCGCGTTCAGAAGCACGGCCCGCGCCGCGCCCTGGTCGTCTCCGCCGTCCGCTGCCCGCCCCACGGTCTCCGCCGCGGCCACGACCTTTCCAGGCCCGCCCCAGTCGGGTAACGCGCCGGGCTAGCGCGCCTCCTGTTCATCTCCTGTCTAGGTCAGTGGTGCTACACTGAGTGCGCAAGCCGAGTGGGGGCAGAGCGTGTGTCGGCCAGATGGTCGGGGAGATGTTCATGCCATATTGCTGGCCGTCAGTGCCGCGGCCGCTGGTTATCCTGATCATGCTGGGTCCGCTCATGTTGTCCGCCCTGCTCCCGGCCGCGCGCGGCCAGGTTGCGGCGTCCAACTCGGGCAGCCCCATGGTGCTGCGCCTCTCCGATGAGGCGGGGACCACTCCGCCGTTGCTGGAGCCGGCTCTGGCTCCCGACCCCATGATCCTGGGCATGATCTTCGGTGGGCTGGTTAGCCTTGATGCGGGCCTGCGGGTGGTCCCCGAGGGGGCTGATCGCTGGACAGTTTCAGCGGACGGCACGCTCTACACGTTCCATATCCGGCCCAACCTGCGCATGGGCGATGGCTCAACCGTGACGGCTTCTGACTTTGCCTGGTCGCTCAACCGGGCGCTGACGCCCCAGTTTGCCACCGGACCGGCGTGGTACTATCTCAATGTGATCCAGGGTAGCGCCGACGCCCGCAACAAAAAGGTGGCCTGGGTGCGGGGCATTCAGGCCCCCCGGCCGGATACCCTGCGCATTACCCTGGCCCGCCCCAGCGGCATGTTCCTGCAGCAGCTGGCCTTCCCCACCTCCTACGTCACACCCCAGGCGCTGATCCAACGCTGGGGTGATCGGTGGACCGACCACGCCGTGGGCACCGGGCCTTTCCGGCTTGAAAGCGCGCGCCGTGGCAGCATCGTCCTGATTCCCAACGCCTACTACTGGCGTGGCCCCCTGGCCCTGCATGAGCTGGATATTACCCTGACCGACGCCGAGGGAGCCTATGCGCTCTACCGCACGGGCAAGCTCGACGTGATGGGCGCGGTGGCCTTCCCCGGCGCGCGACTGCCCCAGGCCCAGGCCATGAAGCCGGACTACCATGCTCAGGATCTGCTGGTCACCGACTATCTGGCGCCCAATGTGAAGCGGCCCCCGTTCAACAACCCCAAAGTGCGGCGCGCTTTTGCCTATGCCACCGATCGCCGCAGCCTGACCCGCACTACCCTGGGCGACCGCGCCCTGGCTGCCACGGGCATCCTGCCCCCCGGCCTGCCCGGCTTCGATCCATCCCCCCATGGCCAGACCTTCAATCCGGCGCTGGCGCGCACCCTGCTAGCCAGCGCTGGCTACCCCGGTGGACGGGGCTTGCCGCCCATCACATTGGCCCTGGATGGCGCCAGCGGGGATGACAGGCGCCAGGCAGTGGCCCTACAGCAGATGTGGCAGTCCGTGCTGGGCGTCACGGTCCGCCTCAGCGCGGTCAAGGCCGCCCCCGGCGCCTACACCGACGCCTTGGCCGCTCAGCCCTACCAGCTGGCCTTCAACCAGTGGAGCGCCGACTACCCCGACCCGCAGAACTTCCTCAGCCTGCAGCTGCAGACCGGTGTAACCAACAATCTGGGCGGCTATAGCAATGCTGAGGTTGATCGCTTAACCGCGCGGGCCGACACCCTACCCTGGAGCGACCCCCAGCGGGTCAAGCTGTATCAGCAGGCCGAGAAGATCGCCCTTGACGACGTGGCCTGGATCGTCTTAGACTGGCAACGGTCGGCCATCTTGATCAGGTCGACCGTGCATGGCCTCGCCGTCAACGGCAACGGCATCATGGCCCCCGACTGGACGAAAGTGATGGTGCGCTAGACCTCTTGTGGTGACTACGCAGGCCCCCGGCCCGCCCGCCGACGGGACGCGCTCGTCTGACGCTGCCCTGGACCTTATTGTGGAGTGCGCCCGCGCGGTGGCCCCCCACGCTTCGGTGTGCCTGGCGTTGCTCGGCCCTGATGGCCGTAACCTGGTGGTCAGCGCCGGCGTGGGCGCGCCGGCCCGACAGGCTGTGGCGGCGGCCAACGCGGTTCTGGCTGGCGCGCCCACGCCGCCTGATCCCCTGGATGCCCTGCAAGGCGCGCTGGCCGCCGCCGATCCCGCCGTCGTGGCCGTGTGCCCGCTGATCCTGCGCTCCGGCAGGGCCGATGGAGCCCTGCTTGTGCTCTCCGATGGGCCGTTGACCCCCCGTGATCGCTCCATCTTGCAGGCTGTGGCCGACCAGGCCACCGTGACCATTGAGCGTGGCCGCATCTACGGCGAGGCGCAGCGCAGCTTCAACAACCTGTTTATCGCCTACGAGGCGGGCCGCCTGTTCAACTTCAGCCAGGGCCTAGACGAGGTGCTGGCCAATATCACCGCCGTGCTCTCCCGTGCCCTTGGCTATGGCCACTATGCCGTGCTGCTGCGCGAGGGCGACGACCTGCTGCCTGGCGTCACCGGTGGCGTGGACGCCACCTGGTTAGCCGACGGCCAGGCCCGCGTCCCCCTGGCGCGCTCCTTCGCCCAGCGCGTCTTCGAGGGCGGCGTCTCCGAGCAGTCCGCCGACCCTGCCGTGCTTGGCGGCCTCACGTTACCCCCCCTGGAAGGCGGCGCCGCCCCCACCAGCGTGTTGTGTGCTCCCATGACTACCCACGCGGGGTCCCTGGGCGTCATCGAGCTGTATGAGGTTACCCCCCGCGCCTACTCGAGCGATGAGGAGTTCCTGCTCTCCGTGCTGGCCAATGAGGCGGCCAGCGCCATCGAGAACGCCCGCCTCTACGAGAGTCTGCGCGACAAGGAGTCCCGCCTGACCATGTTTGCCCAAAAACTGGTCAACTCGCAGGAGGAGGAGCGCAAGCGCATCGCCCGCGATATCCATGATGGCCTGGCCCAAATGATTGTGGGGGCCTACCGCTACCTGCAGACCTATCAGTATGCCCGCCGCGACGAGGATTTTACGCAGGGCCTGACCATCCTGCACGATTGCATCTCCGAGTCGCGCAAGGTGATGAGCGATCTACGTCCCTCCGTGCTGGACGACTTTGGCCTGCTGATGACCCTGGAGCAATACCTGGCCACCGTTGCCGCTGAAGCCGGTTGGCAGGCCGATTATCAGGTGGAGGGCGTGCTGGAGCGCCTATCCCCCACCCTGGAGACAACCGTCTTTCGCCTGGTGCAGGAAGCCCTCAGCAACGCCCGCAAGCACGCCGCTGCTCCCCGTGTCCTGGTGCGCCTGGAGCGTGCCGACTTCGCGCTGCGCCTGCTCGTGCGCGACTGGGGCGCTGGCTTCGACATCGCCGCCCCCGGCCACGCCTCCGATGGCTCCAGCCACCTTGGTCTGGTCGGCATGCGCGAACGTGTTACTCTGGTTGGCGGTTCATTTACCTTGCACAGCGTCCCTGGCCAGGGTACGACCGTGGATATCTCGCTGCCTCTCAGCCCCACGGGCGCCGACTAGCTCCACCCTTCCCTTATATAGAAAGGTCGCCGCCATGACAGGTCCCGTTCACGCCCTCCCCGATAGCGCCCGTACCATATTGGTCACCGAAGACAACCCCCTGCATATGAAGATCTTCAAGCTCAACCTGGCCTTCAAGGGCTTCAACGTGCTGGCGGCCGAGAACGGTCAGCTTGGCCTGAGCCTGGCCCGCCAGGCGCGGCCCAACCTGATTCTGGTGGACCTCTCGCTGCCCAAACTGGATGGCTGGCAGATGATCACCGCCCTGCGCGACGACCCGGCGACCCGCGACATCCCCATCATCATCGTCTCGGCCCGCCAGCCCGCCGACGAGCGTGAGTTCACCGAGCGCCTGAACATCACCGCCTATGTGACAAAGCCCTTCGATATCGAGGCCCTGATGGACCTAGCCGAGCGTACCGTCAACGAGCACGGCGCCGCCCGCCGCTAAGAGTCTGTCAGTCAACAAAGTATGCAGTAATCCAGCCTCGCTCCAGAGAGAGAGGTCTCCAGATTTGACAACGTTATTCTTCGACGGACTCTAAGCGCCTCCTATGCTGTCGAGCGTTCGCATGTGTCAGAGACTGCTACAGTTCGGCTGAAATCACCTGGCAGTATACCCGCTCCCCGCGCCCAGGCTGGACCGAGCGCGGAGGCGCGGAAACCTTGCACTGTGGTGTACGAACGTGGCGATACACACTGGCGGGCAGCGGATGGGCCGCCTGACGTCGTGGGCGCATCCCCCGTGCTTTGATGGCGCGCTGTGGCCCGCCAGAGCTTGACCAGCATAGGCCCTCAGCCAATCGTCTCCACATCGTGCGGCATGCTCTCGCGCATGCCCGCCCCCGTGATGGGCACAAACACGGCCCGCTCCCATAGGTCGGGGATCGTCGCCGCGCCGCTGTAGCTCATCCCCGAGCGCAGCCCACCCACCAGCTGGAACACCACCTCGGCCACTTCACCCCGGTAGGGCACTACCGCCTCCACGCCCTCGGGCACCACCTCATTAAAGTTGTCGGTGCTGTCCACTTCAGGCTGCTCGCGCTGTCGTCGCCCAATCGTCGCTCCCAGCGAGGCCATCCCTCGCGAGATCTTGTACCGCCGCCCATTCCGTGTGACCACCAGACCGGGGCTTTCCTTCGTTCCGGCGAACAGGTTGCCGATCATCACCGTGGAGGCCCCCGCCGCCAGCGCCTTTGTAATATCGCCCGAGTTCTTGATCCCGCCGTCGGCGATGATGGGCACACCGGAGCCGCGGGCCACCTCCGCCGTGTCCAGCACCGCCGTAAGCTGGGGCATGCCCGACCCGGCCACGATGCGCGTCGTGCAGATCGAACCAGGGCCCACCCCCACCTTCACCGCGTCTACCCCCGCCTCGATCAGGTCGGCGGCGCCCTCCGCCGTGGCCACGTTGCCCGCCACCAGTTCCAGGTCCTTAACCGCCCCACGTAGTTCGCGGATGGCCCCCAGCACGTGGTCGGAGTGGCCGTGGGCGATATCAATGACCAACACATCCGCGCCCGCCCGGTGCAGCGCGGCGGTGCGCTCCAGGTAGTCGCCCACGATGCCGATCGCCGCGCCGACCAGCAGCCGTCCCTTGCGGTCCTTGGAGGACAGCTGATGGACGTGCCGCTGAATCAGATCCTTGCTGGTGATCAGCCCGGCCAGCGTGCCATCCGCGTTGATCAAGGGCAGCTTCTCAATGCGGTGCTCATGTAGCAGCGCCCTGGCGTCGTCCGGCTCAATCTCCGGGGCCGCCGTGACCAGCCGCCCCCGCGGCGTCATCAGGTCGCTCACCGGCGTGTCCGGCTGCTCGGCGAAGCGGATATCCCGCGCGGTCAGGATGCCCGCCAGTCGGCCCTCCTGGTCTACCACCAGGATACCGCTGACCTCGTGCCGCGCCATCAGCGTGCGCGCCTCGCGCAGCGTCTGGTGCGCCCCCAAGGTGTAGGGCTGCTCCACCACGGCGCCCTCGGCGCGCTTGACCTGATGCACCTGGGCCACCTGTTGCTCAATGGTCATGAACCGATGGATGATCCCGATGCCTCCCTGGCGGGCCATGGCGATAGCCATGTTTGCCTCGGTCACCGTGTCCATATTGGCGCTGACCAATGGGATGCTCAACCGGATGTGGCGGGAGAGCTGCGCGCCTGTATCCACCTGCCGCCGCGAGGCGATCCCCGACCGCCGCGGGACCAGCAGAACATCGTCATAGGTCAACCCAGTCGGGCGAAACTCAGCCATCGTCTCCGCACTCTCCTCTCCCCACGCCGCCGCGGCTGCCCACCGCGCCATTCATCAGGATACGTAGACGCCGCCGTTACGTCAAACGCCATCGGCGCGACAGTATAAGGGTAGCAGCCGCGCCGGTATGCTAACCGTTGAGCTAGACCGCTCGTGTGGCGGGTCTGGTATAGTACACAGTGTATGGCCCACCCGCCGCCGCTCCTTGCCACGCCGCTCACCACGCGGGATACCCGCCGCGCCGCCCGCCTCTCGTACCTCAGCCGGCGGCGTGCCCTATCCGTGTTGCCAGCTCTGGCCCTGCTGGCCACGCTGGCCCTACGGCTGGCCAGCGTCAGCGCCCACGCCGAGATCGTGGCCCAGATTCCGCCGGCCAATACCGTGCTCGTCGTGAGCCCTGCCGCCGTGCGCCTCGTCTTTAGCGAACGCGTGCTGGCCAGTCTGAGTCAGGTCGCCGTCACCGACGCCACGGGCGCCCGCTTCGACCGCGGGGCCAGCGGGGTCAGCGCCGATGGCTTGGCCCTGCGCATAGCCCTGGCTCCCACCCTACCTACCGGTCCCTACACCGTGCTGTGGACCTCCGTCTCCGCCGATGATGGCCATGTTCTGCAGGGCAGCTACACCTTTGTGGTCGGCCAGGCCGGTACCCAGATCGTTGTGCCCACCGGGTCGGGCATCGCCCCTCTGGCCACCATGCTATTTGGCTTGGCCCATGTGCTGACCGACTGGGTTGCCCTGTGCGGTACGGCTATCTGGGTTGGCCTGCCCCTCTTCCTGCGCCTGGTGTTGGGGCCAGCCCTGCGCCGCGACGGGGCCGCCTGGGCGGCCCCGGTTGGGTTGAGGGCCACTGCCACCGCCGCGCGTCTGGGCTATCTGGCCCTGAGCCTCACCCTGGTCAGCACCCTGATGGGCTTACTGCTGCAGGCGGCCAGCGTGGCCCTGGTCACAGGATCACCGGTGCTGCAAACCCTGGGCGACCAGGCGCTGGGCAGCCGCTACGGCCTGGTCTGGATCGTCCGTGAGGTCGTGCTGCTGGCTGCCCTGGCCGTGAGCACGGTCCCCCTGGCCGTCCCGGCCCCCGCTGCCCTTGTTGTGCCCGCCGGTTCCTGCGTCCCCGCCCTCCCTGTAGCGTCCGGCGGCCCGGCCGAGTGGGCTACCCAGGGGGCGGTGCCCTGGGCCGCTGCCCTCGGCGTGGTCTACCTGTCCCTGGTCGCCCTCAATGGCCATGCCGCCGCCCTGTTCACCGTGTTGCCGCTCTCCCTGGCCGTGGACTGGCTGCACCTGCTGGCCATGGCCATCTGGCTAGGGGGCACGGTGGGTGTCGCCGCCAGCGTGCCAGCCACCGCTGCGCTGGCCCCGCGCGACCGTGCTCGGGCGCTGGTCACCCTGCTGCCCGCCTTCTCGCCCTGGGCGCTGGGGGCCGTGGCCATCCTGTCGGTCACCGGCATGGGTAACGCCGTGCTGCGCTCGACCGATTTGGCCTCCTGGGCGGCCAGCGCCTACGGCCGCGTGTTGGCCATCAAAATCCTGTTGTTCATCGTCATGGCTGCTATCAGCCGCTACCACGCCTACGTGCTGCGCCCCCGCCTCAGCGCCGCGCTGGCCGCCGATGGCAGTGACCCGGAGGGGCGCTCCCTGCAGGCAGCCGCCGATACCCTGACCCGCTGGGTGACGGTCAACCCCTATCTGGCCGCCGCCGTGCTGCTCTGCGTGGCCGTGATGGCCTCCTCGCCTCCGCCGGTCTAGACAACCCCCTCCGAGAGCAGCGCCCGCAGCGCGTCGGGCACGTCGGTGATAATGCCATCTACACCCAGCCGCACCAGGCGCCGCATCTGCTCCGGCTCGTTGACCGTCCAGACATTGACTGTATAGCCGGCCCGCTGGACTGCCCGCAGCACCAGCGGGTTGACCAGCCGGTAGTGGGGGTGCCAGGCGTCGGCCTTGAGCCGGCGCAGCAGGGGCAGCGGGTAGGCCTCGCGTAGCCGGGTCATCGGGCGCAACGTCTCCGTGCCCATCAGCACGGCCAGCCGCAGCTCGGCGTCCAGCGCGCGCGCCTCCGCCAGCGCGCCGCTATCGAACGACGATAGCAGCGTCGTCGCCCGCAGCCCCAGGTCGCGCACCAGGTCCACCACGCCAGCGGCCACCCCCGGCCCCTTTAGCTCGACATTCACCTCTATGCCCGCGTCGCGGGCCAACTCCAGCGCCTCGCGCAACGTAGGTACCGTTGCCTGACCTACCTGGAGCGCTTGCAGTTCGGCCAGGGTCAACGCGGCCACCGGCCCACCCTGACCGCCCGCCACGCGCAGCGTATCCTCGTCGTGGATCACTACCAGGGCGCCATCGGCGCTGCGCTGCACGTCTAGCTCGATCATCGCCGCGCCCATGGCTACCGCGCGGGCAAACGCGGGCAGCGTGTTCTCCATCTCCACCCGCGACGCCCCCCGGTGGGCGATCACCAACGGCTTAACCCCCTCGGCCACCCCATCGCCCTCCCTGTATGGCACAGCGCTCCGCCCCAGACCCCCGTCGCCCACTCCGTCAGACGCTCCCGGCGCCTCGATAGCCCAAGGCCATGTAGCCCTCCTCAGTAGTGTAGCGGATAGAAACTGGGGCGGCTGCGTGGGAGTAGGCCCGGCCCCGCGCACCGTGGCTGAAAAGTTGGGCGGTTCACCACCCGCAGCCGAGCCCACTGCATCGCGGCTAAAAGAACCTGGTGGCGCGTAGGCGACTCCCTGCCCCCGAGGCTGACCCGGGCGCGATTGGTCAGGCCATCTGCCGTGAGACTAGAAACCGGTTTCTAGTCTCACGGCGCACGCTCTCTTGGCGTGTCGTCAGAATGGCTCTTCCATTGGGCTGAGCGTGGCGCGCCTATCAGCGTGAACGATGGCGTGGAGTGCAGGGCAGGGTTGCCGGCAGAGGCGGCCAATGTCCAACTTGCCCACTGCCTCACGTAGTATAGGGTGACGTGTCTCCGAGTAACATGGACAGTGGTAAGAGAGGATCACCTCGTGCAGCGTTTACCGGCCTGGTCCGCCGATGGCCTCCCTGACGTGTCGTCCGACATTGGGCCTGATCATGCCCTGATCGCCGCGATCAGGGCTGATCCGGCTGCCTTTGATCTGCTGTACCGTCAATACTACGAGCGGGTGTTGGCCTATGCCCGCGCGGGTGCCGCCACCTCCGAGGACGCTGCCGACCTGACCCAACAGATCTTCTTGCGCGCTTTCGCGGCCTTCACGACCTATCACCCGGCTCGGGGTTCGCTGGCCGCCTGGCTCTTTGGCATCGCGCGGAACGCGGCGATTGATCTACAGCGGCGTCAGCGCGTGGCCCACGACACCCAGTACCTGCCGCTGGCCGACTCACCCGCCTCCCCCGACCCCCAGGACGCCGCGCTGCGCGCTGAGGCGATGGCCCGCCTGCGCGCGCTGCTGGGGCGGCTCGACCACCGCAAGCGCGAGCTGCTTGTGCTGCGCTTCGCCGCGGGGCTCTCTATCACCGATATCGCCGTGACGGGCAAGAGCGAGGCGGCCGTGCGCAAAGCCATTACCCGCACCCTGCATACCCTGAAGGAGCTGTACAATGACGCCAACCCATGACCTTGAGCGCCGCTACCCCGACCTGCTGGACGGCGCCACAGACCCCGCGCTCTGGCGAGCCGTGGGCGACCTGGACCTGGCCTATTGTCCCGTGGCCGCCACGCTCCCCGGCGCTGCTGCCCCGCCTCCCGTGGAGTGGCTCACACTGCTAGACCAAGCCGTGCCCTCCACGCTGCCGGCTGAGCGGCGCCGGCCACGCGCCAGGCCAGCGTCCTCACCGCCCGGCCACTGGCGCGGTGGCTGGCTGGCCCAGGCTTGGTCGCTGGCCCTGCTCGCGTTGACCGTCGGCGCCCTGCTGTCCGTGTTGCGGCCCGCCACGCCTGGGCGCGCCCCCGCCGTGCTGGCTACCCTGTCCCTGGGTCAGATGGCCAATAATCTCCAGCTAGCCGTGGCTCCCCATGCTGGCCGGGCCTTTGTGACCGGCCAGGATGGTGATGTGCGGGTCATCTCCACGGCCACCGGCCGCCTGTTGCGCACCACCTACGTAGGCGGTCAGCCGGCGGACATGGCCGTGGACGACCGGCGTCATCGCGTGGTGGTGGTCAGCAGCGCCAACACCACCGGCGCCCCCGGCGCCCCCGGCGGCGTGGTCAGCATCCTTGACGCAACCACCGGGCGCGTCGTCTCCGCCGTTGCCCTGGATGGCCCCAACACGGGTGTGGCCCTGGACGAGCGGGCCGGCCATGCCCTCGTCACCACCGAACTCTTCGCTGGCGGCCTGAGCGTCAGCCTGCTGGAGACCTCGTCCGGCCGCCTCCTGCATACCACGGTAATCGAACCGCCTGCTGTGCCCAAGACTGAGGGTAGCATCGCAGTCGGTGCCGGTTCCGCCTTCGTGGTCCCCGCCACCGGCCGCGCCTTTCTGCCCACCGACTTGGGCATGCGCCTGCTGGATACCCACAGCGGCGCGCTGCTGGCCACCCTGGCTATCACGGAGGCGACGCTTACCCTCGACCCGGCTACCGGCCACCTGTTTGCCTTCTTCAGCAGCGGCCAGCAGACCCGCATCACCCGCCTGGACCCGCGCACGGGCGCGGCGCTGCATACCACGTCCCTCGCCGGGGCGGTTGTGAGTCTAGGTGGTCAGCAGCCCCTGGCGTGCTGCTACCTGGCTACCTACTCCGATCCCGTCAGGAGCCGGCCCTTCGAGATGCGCTCCTTTGATCCACGCACCGGCGACCCGCTCACCCGCACGCCTATTGAAGCCGACGCGCTGCCCGTGCTCGCCCTGGACCGTTGCGCCGGACGCCTGCTGGCCGTGCAGTTCAGCACGACACGGGCCACCGCCTACCTGCTGGATGCCCGCACAGGCGCCCGCCTGGCCGTTATTCCTGCCCTGGCCGCGCCTGTCGGCGTGGGCTGGCCGACCCTGCCCGTCGCCGCCGTGGACCAGCAGGCTGGCCTGTTCTACGTGGCTTCCCCCGGTCCCGCTGTAGGTCTTGTCGAGGGCAGGTCAGCTCACTCTGGCCTGTCCATCGGTCCTGGGGAGATCACCGTCGTCAACGCGCTCACGGGGGCTGTTGTGGGCCGCGTCCACGTCGGCGTCGCCCCCCAACTGATGGTCATTGACGAGCGTACCGGCCACCTATTCGTGGTCAATGCTGGCGGCCCGGTGCGCGGCCCCGCGTCTAGCGTCCAGATGGCTCCAGCCAGCCTGAGTGTGCTCAGCGTGGGCCGCTAGCCTTGATGCGGCGCGACAAAGCCTGGGGGGGGCAAGCCGGTCCTCCCGTGCCGGAGGGCGCCGTGCGCGGCTAGACCACCCGCATGGCGATGTCCGGCGCAAGCCAGAAGGGCGGCAGATAAGCCGGGATGTTGGAGAAGGGCAGCACCTCGGGTTTGAGGTGGATGCCCAGGGCATCACGCATGAAGGCGCGCCGCTGTTGGATACGCGCCCAGGCCTCGGGGTAGGCGCGCTCGAACTCCTGGCGCAGCGCCGCGTCGGCCAGCGCGATGCCGTCCTCAATGTTGGAGGTGAAGTACGGCGTGCCGGTGGCCGGGATGATGTCCACCTGGATGGCCATACCGGAGCGCAGTTGCTGGGCAGAGTCGCGGTAGATCGGTGAACTAACCCACTCGTCGAGGTGGATCAGGTGGCCAGGGTTGAGGCCGACGCCAAAGAAGGGGTCACCCAGGCGGCGCTCGATGATGGCGAACAGCTCGCCTCCGGGCACGCCGATGCCCACGTGCTCGTACCACTCGGCCACGGCGGCGAAATAGGGGGCCACCAGCCTGGCCACGTAGTCGCCGATAGGCGCGGGCAGGTCCTGGGGTCCCGTGACCAGGAAGCCGCCCCGGGCGTTGTTGCTGCCCCAGTAGCCCAGTGAGGCGAAGACTGGGTCACCCACCCGTAGCACGCGGCTGGAGGGGCTGGC
>JAABUR0100001441.1_pt1 | contig 17626 bp, 10 predicted proteins | sample 5560091 | NCBI WGS metagenome assembly JAABUR01 (sample SAMN10711879, study PRJNA513375) | rock metagenome | isolation source: Antarctica rocks | place: Antarctica: Victoria Land, University Valley sud | reverse complement strand
TTCTAGAGGAAATTAGAATAAAATAAGGATAGCCCCTTCGTACGAAAGGAGTTGGGTATATTAACCCCTGGTTTACCTGTTGTTTACCTTCCTATATTAATATTAATTATAAGCCACATTCGGTGAATTGTGTCCCCACCGTTCCCACTATATTTCTGATTTTTTATTGATAAAAATTAAAAGGACTATCTCCTTTTAATGTGGCTTATATTGGGGTTTTACTTTTCACTATGGTAATATTTATCGTAGGCACGGCAGGAAGGCTATGTTAGTTAAAGATAAGTGCTGAATGCATATAGGCACGAAACATACCTTAAGATATTCTCATATAGACGTAGTTTAACACTACGATTTTATACATTTCAATTATTTCATTAATTGATAAATATTAATAGGCTTTAGCTGAAAGAATTGTGACATTTTTAGGCATTAAGTACTAATTTTTTAATTTACTGAATGATACATTTATCTTTACATTATAATATTTTACACATAATAAAAAAAATTTTTCTTATATTATAACAATATCTATCCTAATAAAGAAAAATAAAAAAAAATAAATATAAAAATATATATATATATATATAAATATATATATATATATTTATTTATAGATATATATTTATTTATAGATATATATTTATAATGCCTGGTTAGCATAAAAGTAATGCAACCGTTTTGTAATCGGTTTAAGTAAGTGCGATACTTGCACCGGGCTTCAATGCATAGCATTGACTGTTATAATTTTACACAAGGCATTTAATTTTAAAAAATGCTTTGTAAAGGCCCAATCGTCTAGTGGTTAAGACATGATGTTTTCATCATCAGCACGAGGATTCGACTTCCTCTTGGGTTATAATGATTATTATAAAAAGAGGCTAGGCTTGTTAAACATGGCATTTAATTATCTAAATTGTAACGTATAGGGCCAATTGTCTAGTGGTTAAGACATGATGTTTTGGTCATCACTACGTAATTTCGACTCCGCTTACCCTTCGTTTATACGATTAACACTAATATATTTATAGTAATGTATGCGGATTGATGTAATAGTCACATAATTGGCTCATGTCCAGGATATAGAGGTGCAAATCCTTTGTCCGCATTTTAACTTTTAATATTGTTATTATCTCTAATTTATTGATAATAACAAAAGGCTATAGCTTAATTGGTAAAGCAAGCTGCTCATGACAGCTGAGATGAGTGTTCAAATCATTCTGGCCTTATATTTAATATAGTTTTTTTAACACCTGCTTGTATATTTAAACATGATAATATACTTATCATAGCGTATTTGTATATTTATAATAGTAAGATGTGTATATAAACATGTTATTACAAGTCCGAGTGCTGGAATTGGTAGACAGGGCGATCTTAAGTTTCGCTGGTTTATAACCGTAAACGTTCAAGTCGTTTCTTGGATAATAGTTTTATTTTATAATAGTTTGGTATTCATAGTTGGTTTTAGCGATATTGTTTGATAAAATAATGATTTATATCAGGTAAATGTTAAATAATTACTAGGTTAGGTAAATAATATGATGAGCGGCTGGTTTATTAGTGGGGCGGGCTGAGGGATTTATAGTAGATATCCCCTTTTTTTATACGCTTCAGCATATAGAGAGCCCTTAGGGTAATTTATATACTGATGCCAAAAGCGGTCCCAGTAAAGTGTTTATTAAGTGTTTATGAGTTATTATTTTTGTGTAGTAACATTTTAAGATTATTGTTTTAATCGGGTAGGATTAGTAAGGCAACCTTAGACAGCCAAAAGTCCACTAGTCTATTTTTTATGAGATAGACCAGTACCGGATATTCGTATCCTGATTAAGATGGTTATGAGTTCCCTTACCATTTAAACGAGAGGTGTTGATTTATTTCTATGTACAGAAATAGTAAAACGATATATTAGAATCATTATAATACTGAGTAGTAGGGTATGTCCGGCTCTGATGGGAGCGGGACCTGAAAAGCGTAAGAGAAAAACAATGGCTGGATAGGAAGTAGTTTAATGACGAGTTAAGGAATAATTTTCTCTAGCACTGGTAGGTAAGTTATCCATTTATAATCCTACAGTGTACTTAATAAAACACTGCACAATAAATCCCACTCGTATCCCCTTTGGGTCACAATTAAATAATAATAGCATATCCTTTCAAATACAACCGATTTTAAGTTACACAATACACACATAATTAGATAAATATAAACCGTATGTGTAAAACATAAATAATATATAATGTGCCTTGTTTCATCTATTTATTATGTAAATCCCGATTTATATATAATAGATATATTAAAAAATAACAGAAAATTGGTATTTATAAGTATAAACCCATGTGCTGTCAGGATAAATTCATGTAGCCTGTGTCATATATATCTTGTAGATTCACAAGTTATTATAACGTACCCTATTTAGAAACAGAAACCAGGCAAAATAATAGTAGAATATATAAAGCATTGCTAAAATAAGGATATTAAAGCTTTAAACTTGATATTGTTGTATACTGTGATATTGATGTTGTTAATGAGAAACAACAATACTATCTTTATCAGTTTAAACCGTAATATAATTTTTTAAAAGCTGCAGCCTCTCTTATAGGATTTAGATATAGTGAGGCTTATCTTGAGCTTATCCGTTTGGCAAAATTACGTGATAAACGTACTTAAGCGCCTAAATTAAAAATAACAACTGGTAATACTGAAATTCAAATACAGTCTGTATTTGTCACAAACAATAAAACGGGTGAAAACAAAGAGTTTATATCTGTTTTAAAAGCCACAAAATTTATTGGTTGTACATCATTCTTATATTGCTAAGTGTATGAAAAAGCCATAAGTCTAAAATACAAATCCTTACCACTACCGATATATAGTTTATTATAAATAGTATTTTTAAAACAATATACTATGGAAAAGAAAAAAATAGACTATAATTAAAAAAGAACAGGTTTAACTTACGTAGTTTAACCGCCCTATATATTATAAACTTAAGATTTATTTGTTAAGATCGTTTGCGTTTAAGTCGTTTTTCTTTTTTATAATAGATAAATATTTTTTTATATTTAGTTAAAACAAAACATAACTAACAACTTGTATTAAAAAATCTACGAAAACAGGTGTTTTAAATAAAATCATTAGTTTTAGTGTTGGCTTTAGTTATAATTATGCTTGTAATTCTAGCCATAGTTGTAGTTGAAGGGGATATAGTTTAATTGGTAAAACATCGATTTTGCATATCGTTATTTCAGGATCGAGTCCTGATATCTCCAATTCAATGAAACTCGATTTAGTATTAATTGTCTATTTATTTTTTGCCTCGATAAGCTCAAGTTTTTATAACTAATGCTATCCTAAAATTAATCTATTACTAGTTTAAAGATTTTTACTTTAAATTCATTTATATATTTGTATAACATATTTTTTATAAAAAATAACAATTATATAAAATATATACCTGTAGGTATGAATATTCTTGCTATCTTTTTATTTGTTAAAATATTGTACCAATTATCTTTGTGCATATCCATACTTTTCTATGCTTTATGTAGTTTATTGTAATAATACATATCACCTTTTTCATTGTTACGTTTAAGTTTAAAGGTATATACTTTTATTTACTTACGCTTAATAAAAACAATTGATGGAGTTTTATAAAAACAAAAACCCACGTCTTAATTTTTTTTTTACACCCGTGCCTTATACTATTAATTTTGAAGTAATTTATTCTTTTGTATATATATACAATAAATTAAAAATGCTAAAAATACTTTAAGAACTTATGGATCATATTATAAATTACTTGTTTATTATTTTAGATTTTATTATCACAATTTCAGCAATTATTATATTTTTAATTTATTTAAATTTGGTGATTTGTCCTTTTTTGATCTATTTTTTCTCTGACCTTCTATTTAATAATTTAAACACAAACACTTTATGTTAGCTAAGCGATAACCAAGCTGCTAGTTATTACGGTTCTTACTCTCAAAACCCGGGTCCTGATTTTACACAAGGGGAAACTACCAATATACCAGCTGAGGGTGTTTCTAACACTCAGGGGGAACAAGGAGAACGGGAACATAATAATACACATAATACTCCTGCATCTACGGCCCTATTATCTACTGGCATTAAGGGGTTTTATAAAACTGTGGTTAATAAGACTAGGCGTAGGTTTTATGGGGAAGCTATTGAAATAGATAAAAATAATTATAATAATTATAATGATTAAAAAAAATTTTAAATCCTAATGTAAAGACACGTAAATAAATAAAGAGTGAGTTAAAGGCTGACTTAGAAAAATTAAATCTCCAGAAAAATACTCTCCTTTGGTTTTTAAATATTAGAAAACATAAATAATTTATTTTTTAATAATATTTCAATAAATAGCCCCTAAATATTTATGTAATATTAAAAAAAAACTTTAACTTTGAGGTATAGCCTCTTTTCATAACTTCAAAATTATAAAAATGAAAAACACAACCATATTTAAGTTAATATCTAATAAAATATCTTATTCATTAAGATATTTAAGTTTAAATTTATTTAGTTACTCTATTTCCTTCTATCTGCTTGCAAAAAAATATACTATATTTATGTATATATTTAGCTTTATATTATATATAATACTATTTAAGACTTTTAGTAGCCCAGAGTTCTGTATGCCCGATGATTGAATACCTTAGGATCGGACTTTAAATGACACAACTGCGCCTGAAATAAATCCTGCATATAAACCAATGGTGCTTAATGACCCTTACTCTCACAATACGTATTATTATAATGCAGGGCGTTATACCAATATTGCAGAGTTAGGGGCAAACCATTCTCATGACACTACTGGTTCTTCCGAGCTAAAGGCAAACAGTTACTCGCGAGATACTACACCTTATATGGGTGCTAGTGGTAATAGTATCCCTGAGTCAGGGGTCAACAATCCTCGCTTTGACGCTCAGGATTTGCCAGTAAATTACCCTGAAACTAGCTCTGTAGGAGCAGAGAGCAGAAAATAATTCTGTAAATTCTAATATTCATGAGTTACCTGGTGATTTCTCTAGTGCACAGGAGTTACCAGTTAATTATCCCAATACTAGTTCTGTTGCCGTAGATAATAGTTCTACAAGTTCTAACTGGTGAGAGAACCAGAACCAGAACCAGAACCAGAACCAGAAGAACCAGAACCAGAACCATAACCAGAACCAGAACCAGAACCAGAACCAGCAGACGCAAATTTTTATTAACTGTAATAGCTTATCCAACTAAGTCTTCTAATTTTACATTCGTTGAAAATTTAAGTTTATACACTTCTGACTTGGAACAAGCATTAGTTATATTCAAAGAAATATTAGAAAGTAATAAAACTTCACTTGAAGTTGAATATATTAAATTTATTATTACTTTTTATAATGATAACGATTTACCTAGAATTAACTATAAAGATATTTCTTGTATCACAAATACAAAACCTATGGTAGGTCCAGATATTTTAATTATCACATTAATAAATTTAATTATTAATATAATTATGACACTAGGTTTATTACATTGTATTGAAGTAATAAATATTTATGATCTTGTGGGAATTAGTAATTATTATTTTACTGATTGTGATGATTTAAATTATAATACGTCTTGTAATTACGAAATAATCAGTGAATATAAACCTGTATAAATTAATTATTTTAACTCTACTTTAGATTTATTTAAATACAAAACTTTTTATACTATTACTTATGATTGTAAACCACATATAATTAACACTTTAGATGACTTTTATGATATGAACTCACATTTTATAAAAAATAATAATAGTTTACTTGAACAAGTAAATAATATTAAAACCATATTATGATAACTACAGTGATTTAAAAAATTTTATCATTGATAATAATTCTTTACAGCATTATAAATAAAAATAAAAATAGTCCTTTAACCTGACATTAAACAAAGATATCTATTAATAGTAATATAGATACTAAATTTTGAGGTATAGCCTCTATTCATCAAAAAAAAAACAAAATGATCAACATAAGTCCTAATAAAATTAAAATTATCGATATAAATAAAAGAAATATATTTTTCACACTTTCTAATATCAACTTCAATACTATAATAAACTCATCTATAGCATCTTTATGAATAACAAACCAAGAGTTTTAGTTTTCTATAGATGTTGCTAGATTATCTGAAAACCTTTCTTGTTTAAACATAAAAAGTTTAAGAATAATAAATATAGTATGGGCCACTGATAATACTATACAGATAGGTAAAGTGGAAAATATTTATTGTATACAATATGGTATACCTACCTTTATGAAATTCATGGGTAAAGAAAACATTAATGAATTTTTACATAACACATTGTTTATTGCAGATGGCATTTCTTGATGGCATATAGTGGGATCTATGAAAAATTCTACTAATGCTATATCTGTAAGTGGAGGTAGTAATAATAAACGTCATTTAAGTAGTAGATTAGACACCAGATTAATTAGTTATATGTTAGCTATATCTGACCTTTATATGCATACGCTTAATGCACTAAATGCATTTGATACAATTGAAAAACAAGTTATACTACCTTTTTTGGATTATTGTAATAAAAAAGAAATAAGGGTTACTAACAGCAACTCACCTGCAATGTCATTCCCTAGAAAGCTTGACCTAAATAACCAAAGCGCAGGAGATAAAAAAAAAAGAATAAAAAAAAAAGAAAACAATGATTATACTGATCATAAGACTCAAGAATTAATTGATTTAACCTCTAGCTATGACAAATAACAAAAACAATTTAAAAATTATCCATCAGAACCAAGAGAAAGGCAAATGAGCCGTAGGACCAGTGCCAGAACCTAAACCAATACCAGTGCTGGCAATAATTTATACTGATGTTGAGCTTCAAATAAACTTAATTATAAAAGATAATAGAGGAAAGTTAGGTGTCTATATATGAATAAATACTGAGACAGGAGAGTTTTATATAGGTAGTACTGCCAATCTGTCTAAAAGGCTAACATATTATTTTAATGCTAAGTATATGTCTAAATATAGAAGTAAATCTATTATTTATTCTACTTTGTTAAAAAATGCATATGGTATATTTAAAATAGAAATCCTTGAACACTGTGACATAAAAAGCATTATTAGTTGGCAACAATATTACATAAATACATTAAAACCTAGATATAGTGTATTAAAATTTGCATACACATCTTTAGGATCTAGGCATTCGGAAAAAACAAAAATACAAATGTGTTTAAATAACACTAAAGAAAAACATCCTTTTTTTGGTAAAAACATACTGAAGAATCAAAGTTAAGGATGTCTTTTTCTTCTAATACAGCTTTACCTGTTGAAATTAGCGACCTCAGAACCAATACAATTAAAATATTTAATTCTAATGTTAAAGCTGCTAAATATTTGCATGTAAGCGATTGAACTATTCGTAGTTATAAAAACAGTAAAAAACTTTATAAGGGATATTTTAAAATATTAGATTTTAATGAGTCAAAATCAGATACGCATTGTAAATAAAAACTTTTATTATTTATATAATTTTTATAACCAATATAAATATAGCTCGAGAAGCTCAAATGGTAGAGCGGAACACTGAAGATGTTTAGGCTATAAGTTCAAATCTTATCTCGAGCAGGCAGATATTTATTTTAATATCTGTATATAAACAAACCTAGAGAGAATAGAGGTAAATAGGTTATAATAAAACACATTATACAATAATATCTCTATTTTAATTATTAGTAATTATAACAAAAAAAATTGCTAAACATGAGTTTACAAGAGTATTATTCGAGTGTGATGGAATTGGTTTACATCTAGTACTTAGGATACTAGGGCTTTTAGCCATATGGGTTCAAATCCCATTACTCGTAGGTGATAATTTTTAAATAGCATATATTAAATATAATAACACATAGCATTTAATTAAGATTAAACTCACAACACAACACAACACAACACTACACAACACAACACTACACTACAATACAATACAGTGAAAAATTACCTCTATAGATTTTATTGCTTAACTACCCTGTTTTTAATAAAAAAATTTAACTACTTTAGTGTATATATTGTTAAGATTGTTCTTGTTCCATACCTTTATATCTCAAGGATATATTTGGTTTATTAAATTATAAAGCAGAGCTGTAATATACGTATAGCAATGTATAATAAATAATACCAAATATTACATTGGTCACCGGTAATTGCTAATCCAGTTAATAAAAAACAACACTTTATATAATATAAATCTATAGCTAATACACATAATATAATTTGTTATATCTATATAATCATGTTTAAAAGTATTATCGCTATAATTTTATATTTGGTGTGTCACACTATACAAACCTACAATAATAGTTAATAAGAAACATTTCATTTTTAATAACAGTATTTACTAAATAAACTTAAACATATTTTAAATTAATAAGAACGGTTATATGTTAGACTTTAAATATAGTGCAGTTTGTAGTGTTAACTCTAATACTAGATATAGGGTAAAATTTTTAAACAAGACTTTAATAATAACCTTTATATTTTATAGCTCAAAAATAATAGACTTATTAGTTATAAGATGTCCTGGTTATTATTTAGTCCCTTTTTTTCTTCTAGATTTATAGACAAAGTGTGTTGTTGGTTAAAAATGTAACTTAGTGAGCTAAATAATTAAATGTAGCAAACACCTATATATCTATATACTGCATTTTGTTAACATGGGTTTGGTTATTTGCCACTAACTATATTTAATTACATCTTTATTTTTAATTACTATTTTTAGTTTATGTAAGTTATATAAGTGAAATATTATATCTTAAGAAAAAATATGTTGTGGACTAATCGGTAAGTCATAAATTTTTGGTGTTTACTCACGAGTGTTCGAATCACTCCAACATAAGATTAGGCTTTTTTATATATTAAATATAAAGGTGGTTATAGTTCAAATGGCAGAACCATTGTATGTGGAACAGTAAGTTCCCTGTTCAAATCAGGGTATCCACCCTTTAGTTAAAATACCTAACTAAAAATTAAATTAAATTAAAGCAAAACAACCGCTTTTTCTTTCATTTATAAACGTTTAGTAATGCTAAATTTAAAGCCCGAGTAGTTCAAAAGGTTAGAACATTAATTTCATGCGTTAAGAACGAGAATTCGAATTTCTCCTCTGGCTCATGATAAAAAACACACTAAACAATATACATTTCAAAAGCCGAAATATGAAATATTTCGAGACAAATCTAAAAAAAGCAAAATTCTGTCATTCTGATTTCAATAATATTATAATATACGATGACGCGTTAAGTAATAAAAATAAGATATTACAAAACAATAAACAAAGATGTGGAGTCTATAGGTGAGTTAATAAAATAAACGGTAAATGTTACGTAGGAAGCTCTGTTAACTTAAGCTCAGGATTCCGCAATTATTTTTCTTTAAATTACTTAGCTAAAAGAACCTCAAAATATAAAAGTAAAATTTACAATGCTCTGCTGGCTCACGGATATGAGAATATCCAACTGGAGATATTAGAAGTTTGTGCTAGATCTGATGTTATTAAAAGAGAGCAATTTAATATTGATTATTTTAAACCTGAATATAACATATTAACTACAGCAGGATCTAGTTTACATTTTAAACATTCTGAAGAAACATTATTTAAATTTAAATCGCGTAAGTTGAGCGATAAAGCTTTGTATAATTTGAGAAAAGCAAGAGTAGGTGCAGTATTATCTCCTTTAGCTAAAACCAACCAATTGCTGTCCACATCTCATATCGTTACCCTTAAAAATATTGAAACAAACGATACTAAAAAATATAGTTCTATTCGCACTGCTGCCAGAGAATTGAAAGTAAACCATGCTACATTATTAAATTACATAAATAAAGATAAGTTGTTTAAAGGTAAGTACATGATTAAGAGAGTAAATTAAAAAAAATGATAGTTCAACTGGTTAGAACGTTAATTTCATGCATTAAGAATGGGAATTCGAGTTTCTCTCCCGGTTATTTTCATATTTTATCTTGTTTTCTTCTGCTGTTGCTTATTTTCTCTGCTGTTGCAAAGTATGTTGCAAAGCATCCGCTGGAAAATATGAGCATGCAAGCATCCGCTGAAAAAGATGAAGCATCAGCAAGAGGGGCAGTTTTCTGTTAGTTTATGTACTTACATTTTATGCATTTCATATTTTAATTGGTCTAATAATATACATATTAATACCTTACATTTCTTTAAAAGATATAAATATATTGTTATGTCTACTAAACACAACCGTCAACACGTCTTCTTTTAATAGTGACATCTTAATTTTTTTTCTGTTTTTATAAGTTAATGCTTTGCAACAAAAATAGGTAGGTTTGAACCCTAAAAAACAATAATTTTATACAGTCTCTTATTTTTATTATTATCTAATGCCGTCAGTCAAAGACGAGACAAATCTATTCTTTACTCTAGAGAAACAGTAATAATTTTACTTTATTGTTTCTTGTTGGCATCACAAAATTTAACCATGACTTATTTGGACAATGGTTTAGGTTTGTACGGTGGTTTATTTCATGCTACATCAACAACACAAACATTTCACTTGTTTATCTTTTTAATAAGTGCAGTTGTTTTGCAATTAACTGCTTTTTATCCTAGAAAAGTTTGAGTTAAAGGCTATGCTAGTCTTTACAATCTCTTTTTCAGTAAGTTTTTATACAGTAAAACAAATATTATTAACAAAATGGCAGAACAATTTAGAATAATCGAGTATCCTTTAATTTTATTATTTATAATAACAGGAGGTACACTATTAGTATCTACTAGTGACGTAGTTTCTATCTTTTTATCTATAGAACTACAGAGTTATGGCCTATATTTACTTGCAACATTGTACAGAAATTCAGAGTTATCTACTAGTGCTGGTCTTACTTATTTTTTATTAGGTGGTTTATCTTCTTGTTTTATTTTATTAGGTACTAGTTTATTATATGCAAACTCTGGCACAACAAATCTTGACGGATTTTATGTAATTACTAGTTTATCTAATATAGCTAATGAATATAAAAATGATATTTTATATTGATATAAACCTTTTTATATTAACCTTTCTCTTATTATAATGTCAGTAGGATTTTTATTTAAAATATCTGCTGCACCTTTTCATTTTTGAAGTCCTGATGTGTATGATGCTATACCTACTATAGTTACAACCTTTGTTGCAATAATAGCTAAAATATCTATCTTAATTTTTTTATTGGAATTAGTACACTATACTAGTAATTCCTTTTTTGCATCTAAATTTAGCTGAATATCTAGCTTATTAGTTAGTTCTTTATTTTCTTTAATTATAGGAACAGTATTAGGTTTAACTCAATCTAGAATAAAAAGATTGTTTGCATATAGTACTATATCACATCTGGGTTTCATATTATTAGCTTTAAGTATTAACAGTATAGAATCAACACAAGCCTTTATTTTTTATTTAATACAATATTCCATATCTAATCTAAACGCCTTTATTATACTAATTAGTATTGGGTTTTCATTATACCCGTTTGTAAATGATAGCGATGGTAATGCTGATGCTGATAGAGATGGTAATGGAGATAGCGATGCTACACAGAAAGATCCAAAGCAAGATAAAAAGCAAGAACAAGAACAAGATAAAAAACAACAACCCAAGGAAGAACAGGAAGAGCATTATAAAAATTTATTAGATAAAAATAACTCCCCTATACAACTTATTACTCAGATAAAAGGTTATTTTTACCTTAATCCTGTTATAGCTTTAAGTTTAGCTATAACTCTCTTTTCTTTTGTAGGTATTCCGCCTCTTATAGGGTTTTTTGCTAAACAAATGGTATTGTCTGCTGCTTTAGACAGTGGTTTTGTTTTTTTAACTTTAGTTGCTATATTGACTAGCGTTATAAGTGCTGTCTATTACTTAAATGTTATAAACCAAATATTTTTTTTTAAACCTGAATACAAATTAAATCCCGTTTTTAAAGATCTTATATTAAAAGGCAGTATTTTTTTTTTTTTTAAAAAAAATGATAATACTCATTTCATGGAAAAAATAACATTTAAAGTTGATAATATAGTATTATCAAGTTATTTAACTATCACTATATCTACTTTAACTTTGATATTATTATTATTTATATTCACCCCTCAAGAATGACTAAGCATGGCTAATATATTAGCACTTATTATATTTAACCCTTAAATGTCCAGTATTACTTTATTTTTTCTTTTTATACCTCTATTAGCTTTTATATTATTGGCAATAAACTTAATATTCGCGCCTCACAACCCTTATCCTGAGAAGGATAGTGCTTTTGAATGTGGTTTTCATTCATTTTTGGGACAAAACAGAACACAGTTCAGTATTTCTTTTTTTATATTTGCCTTATTATTTCTTTTGTTTGATTTAGAAATTCTTTTAGTTTATCCTTATATAGTAAGTGCTTACAATAACAGTATATATGGTTTAGTTAATATGCTTATATTTTTTCTTGTTTTAACCCTAGGATTTGCATTCGAATTAGGTAAAAAGGCACTATCTATCGATAGTAGACAAGTGTCTAATGTAGCAGATAAAAAAACCAGTATTAAAAGTAAAATTAATAACTATAATAAAAAAAACTCTAACCATGTTTCTTACATTAACCAAAATATAAGACAAATGTCTAGTTGTATGGGTAAAAGTAAAACATTTAGTCCAGCACTACTGAACAATACCTTATGTGATAGAAAATTCTCTATTTCACCTGTTTTAAACAGAAACCTAGATAGTTATGATGATACTGACAATTTAATTCGACAGATTGTTGACCCTAGCACTTCTCTAGAAACAATAAAAGATATAATAGATGAAACCAGAGCAGATATAGAGCGTCATAGGGATTTTATCGGCGATTTTTTAGATGGAGATGACATAACATATAGACGTTGCCTTGGCGCCTACATTGTATATCAAAAGGCTCAAGATCGTCTGGGTGAAATTGAAAACAAAAACGATAACCAAGATGATAATGAAAAAGGAAATGGAAACCAAAATGGTAATGATAACCAAAATGGAAACCGGAACCAAAATGAAGATGGTAACCAAAATGGTAATGGTAACCCAAATGGGAACCGTAACCAAAATGAAAATGGTAACCAAAATGGTTATGGAAACCAAAATGGAAACGGAAACCAAAATGAAAATGGTAACCATGAGGCAAGTGGTAACCAAAATAATGTAAATGGTAACCATGATGGTAATGGAAACCGCAATAATGTTAGAGGGTTACCCACTTCACCTGTTTTATATAGAACACTAGATAGTTATGATAATGTTGACAATCTACTTCAACAGATTGCTGATCCAAATACCTCTGAAGATACTATCAGGAATATTCGTTACGAGACATACCAAGATAGAATACATATTTTGAATATTAGAAATGCCGACCCTTGTGAGTATAGAGATAGTGTTATAAGGGAAGGTATGCTTAACACCCTTACAGGTTCAGATTCTGATTGTGATATTTTTTTAAATAATATAAAAATCATCTATCCTGAACATGTAGCTACAATGTGACGTCTGAGTAGTGCCTCTTGTGTTATTTCAGAAGCTGAAGATCGCTTATATGAACTTGAACTTGAAAAGAAAGGAAAATAGAGGAGGATGGTAAGGTAAACCGCTACATATACGGAAAGCTAAACCGAATCAGAAACGTATATGGAATCAGAAACGTATACGTATACGGAAATACGAACAAAAACCTAAATGAAGTTGAAAACCAAGTTTAAGTTTAAAACGAAGTTATAGGCGAAAATATGGACATAAATCACGGTTATGATGTTTATATAAATATAGATATCCATGATTACCCTTATTTTTTACTGGGCATTTCATATATTTTATCTATTTTAGTTTTCAATAACCCGCCAGAAGTGCTAAATTGGAGAATGGAATCTCAATTGAGTATTTTTGAGTCATGTTTAATCCATGGTAAGCAAAAGGGTGTTGAAATGCACCATGTTAAACATCTAAGAAAATAAGGAGATAAACACACAGGTTTTATCTCGGTGATGTCAAAAATGAATCGTAAAGAAATTCCGGTTTGTAAATCATGTCATATTAATATTCAAGCGGGTAAACGTGATGGTATATCATCGAAGTATTTGCAAAACACACATTATAAATAAAACGGTATGTAGTTTTTTTTCATAAATAGAACAGCTTGGTCTACTTAATGTTTATAAAAACTATTAAGTATTGTAGTCATTATTATTACCTTTATTTACTTACCATCTTTATTATCATATTTATCCTCACAACTAGTATCAATCTGGCTTTGTAAGACCATAACTTAGGTATACTTTATATCTTAGCTGTATCTTCATTATCCACTTATGGAATACTACTAGCAGGTTGATCTGCTAATCCCAAGTATGCGTTTTTAGGTTCTCTTAGAAGTACAGCCCAGTTAATTAGCTATGAACTAATTTTAACCTCTGCTAGCTTAATAGATATATTATTAACAGGTAGTTTAAATTTAACTGTAAATATTGAAGCCCAAAGAGCAATTTGGCTTATAATACCGTTATTACCTATCTTTATAATATTTTTTATGTAAATATAATTAATTAATTAATTATATTTACATAAATTACTAATTCTATCCTTGGTTAATATTAGGTACATTTTGCTAAAACTAGATCTCTTAGACCTCAACCTTAAAAATTAATAATAGATAACTTGTATATTTTAGCTTAACTCTTTTATTATAGTAAAAGCTAAATATCATTTTATTTTTAACCTAAACATTTATTAGGTAGAATAAAGTTAACTTTACTTTATTTTACCTTGTAAAAGTTTATATTTTTTACATTATATAACAATGTTATATTTACCCTTAGTTATTTCCATTACTGAAGTTTTAATAGTTACTGTTCCTGTATTGCTAACTGTTGCGTTTGTAACATTAGCAGAAAGAAAAACCTTGGCCAGTATGCAGAGAAGACTAGGTCCTAATATTGTAGGATACTATGGACTCCTTCAGGCATTTGCTGACGCTTTAAAACTTCTTTTAAAAGAGTATATATCACCCACACAAGCAAATATAATTTTATTTTTTCTTGGTCCGGTAATAACTTTGATATTTTCATTATTAGGGTTTGCTGTAATTCCATATGGTCCTGGTTTAGCAATATCAGACTTTAATTTAGGTATACTTTTTATCTTAGCTGTTTCTTCATTATCCACTTATGGAATACTACTAGCAGGTTGATCTGCTAATTCCAAGTATGCGTTTTTAGGTTCTCTTAGAAGTACAGCCCAGTTAATTAGCTATGAACTAATTTTAACCTCTGCTATCTTAATAGTTATATTACTAACTGGTAGTTTAAATTTAACTGTTAATGTTGAAGCCCAAAGAGCAGTTTGGTTTATAATACCGTTATTACCTATCTTTATAATATTTTTTATAGGATCTGTCGCAGAAACAAATAGAGCCCCTTTTGACCTAGCCGAGGCTATTTACTAAATAATAGAAGATTTGGTCTCGTAAAAGATCGCTATATGCTAAAAACCCTTTTATATTTATAACAATATAAAGGACAATTAGCCGGAAACCAAAGGATGTTAAACAAACATCTTAGTAGGATCCTCAGAGACTACATGCGATCATTAAACTTTTAGTTATGTTTAATAAGATATAGTCCAATCTTGTATGTAAATATAAGAATAATATATAGATCTGAGGTTTGTACCTGCTTTATATAACAAAACAAAGTAAGCTATGCACAAATCCTAAAAAGGAACTTTTCTAGCTCATCTTTACCCTCATAACCACTCTCCACATATTTACCAATAAATATAAAAGTATTTCATAAACTAGATGATAATAATATAATTTTATCATCTCGAGAGTTATGTAATAAAGCAGGTGTTTATTGTTTTAAAAATACTGTTTATATTAAACTATATATCGGTAGTGGTAAGGATTTGTATTTTAGACTTATTTAATATCTTTATCATAAAAAATCTAATATAGTATTACAAAACGCTATATTAAAATATGCTTTAGCTAAATTTAACTTTTGTATTTATGAATGTTTTACTTGTGATGGCAATATTGTAAGCCATAAAGCCTCAACTAATCTAGAAACAAATTATATAGAAAAATAAAGATATTGCGTGGATGTTTTGTATAATTTCATGAGAATGGCTACAAGTCTTACTGGTTATAAACACACTGATAAAGCCTAATTAAAGATATTAAAAAATTCGTATACAAATCTAATCATCCTATGTTTGGTGAAAAACATACAAACAAGGCACTAAAATTAATTAGTAAACCTGGCAAACTAAAACCTTTGTATGGTAAACAACATAGTTAAATTTAAATCACTAAAAAGATTATAAGCGATATATTGAGTAAACTTGTCGGAGGAGTAGATATTTATGATTTAAATCATAATCTAATATAAATATATAAAAATAATATTTAATTAGCTAAATATTTAAATATATCTATGGTAACAGTTGGAAAGTACTTAAATTGAGGTCTTGTTTATAATAAAACATATCCTTTTATAGTAAACAATCAATAAAACATAAATTATTGTTATATATTAAAATAGGAATCTGAACTTGTTAGTGGTTTTATGACAGAACATGCTGCAGTCATATTTGTATTTTTCTTTTTGGCTGAATATGCTAGCATTGTGCTTATTTGTATATTAATAAGTATATTTTTTCTAGGTGGTTACTTGTTAAATCTTATGCCTTTAATTTATTTTATTCAGTTTATCGATTTTGACTCCTATATCAGTATTATAGATACTGATTATGAAACTTTATTACCTGACCCTTTAATAGAAGGAATGCTCTCTGGTTTTACTCTAGGGCTAAAGACTTGTATAATGATTTTTGTTTTTATATGAGCTAGAGCTTGTTTTCCTAGAATACGATTTGACCAATTAATGTCACTTTGTTGAACTATATTATTACCTATAGTTATAGCCTTTATAATTTTAGTCCCTTGCATTTTATATAGCTTTGAGATAATACCTAGTAATGTGTATTTATTATAATAAAATTATTTAATATTACAATAAAAAGGGGTAAATCACAATAATTTTTTCCCGACTATATGAAGCCTAGAACCGCGTTTCCAAAAAGATTGATATTTTTGGGGTTTTACTTGTTTTAGGTGGACGTGGTAAAGAACGCACTTTTTAAGTTTAATGTTATTAAGTTAAACCTTTATTTGGGAATAAATACACTAATTATAGAGAATAATTTAGATGGTTTATCAACAAGATAAGCGCTATATCAGCTTTTAAGATATAAAATTATTTTTTCTTGTGAGCCAGACCAACCGTGACGCTATATCTTTGTATTTAAAGTAATAAAACTATATTGGCGAAGATTTTATCTTGCTTTGCTATTTTGCGGAATAATATTCTTAAAATCAATAAATAATAAATAAATTACAAACATAAAATTAATCTGTTTTATATTAATATATAAAGATTTAATGTTTAATATTATAGGTAAGTAAATATTATAAAGTCTTATGTTTATATAAAATATATATAAAAAATTAAAAAACAGCAAAAATTATT
>JAABUR0100004825.1_pt1 | contig 17627 bp, 18 predicted proteins | sample 5560091 | NCBI WGS metagenome assembly JAABUR01 (sample SAMN10711879, study PRJNA513375) | rock metagenome | isolation source: Antarctica rocks | place: Antarctica: Victoria Land, University Valley sud | reverse complement strand
CGTGTTGTTCGTCGAGGCGGCTCATGGTGGTGCGGGCATCGGCGACGACGGACTGGAGCCGTAGCTCCTGGGCGTGCGCGAGCGCCTCGCTCGCGAACCGCAGTACTTCGTCGTCGCGACCGCGTCCCGTGAGGGCGCGAGCGTGCGCGCTCAGCACCCGGGCGCGCAACGACGTTGGCGGTTCGGCTGGGACGGCGTCGAGCAGCTGGCTGGTGACGTCGAGCGGGTCGAAGTCGGTGTCGATCACGAGTGCAGCCGTCGCCAGCGCCAGCAGCAGTCGGGCCCGGTCATGAGGCTCGAGAGCATCGCCGAGCTGGTTCACCTGCTCCCTCAGCAGCTGGACCGAGCGCAGCGGCTGACCGGCGACGGCGACAGCCTCGCTGGCCTTGATGCTGAGGTCGACGAGCGCGCTGAGCCCGACGGGACGGTCGGGCGGCGGGGTGCCGCTCTGGCCGCTGTCGCTGGGGTGCGGGTCGGCGAGCAGTCCCAGCGCGACCTGGTAGTGGTGGGCCGCCTCGTCCGGACCGCCAACGCTCATGGCTTCGTCCCCGGCCTCGATGCTGGCCCGGATCGCGGTGGGCACGTCGTGGGAGGCGCGGGCGTGGCGGGCCACCTCGGCCGCGGTGCTGGTGACGCCGCCGCCGCTGAAGGCTTCGGTGTAGGCGCGGTGCAGCCGGACCCGCTCGCCGGGCAGCAGGTCGTCGTAGACCACCTCGCCGAGCAGGGCGTGCCGGAAGGCGTAGCTGTCGCCGCCGGCCGGTACCAGCACATAGCCGTCGACGGCGGCCCGGAGCGCCTGGTCCAGGGCGGCCGATGACAGGCCGACGACGCGGGTCAGCAGCTCGTGCGAGACCCGGCGTCCCGCGGCGGAGGCGGCGCGGACCGCCAGCTTCTCGTCGTCGCCGAGCTGGTCGATCCGCAGCAGCAGCAGGTCGGCGAGGTCGTCGGGCAGAGTGGGGTCGTCGCGGTCGGCGGCGCCGACGAGCTCCTCGGTGAAGAAGGCGTTGCCCTCGGCGCGGGTGACGATCCCCTGCACGTCGCGCTCGGTCAGCGGAGCTGGATGCAGCGCGTGGACCAGGGAGTGGACATGCTGGTCGCTGAGCGGCTCGAGGGGGAGCCGCACCACCCCCGGCAGGCGTGACCACTGCGCGACCGACCCACGCAACGGGTGCCGGCGGTGCAGGTCGTCGCTGCGATAGGTGACGACGACGGCCACCGGTGCGGTGAACCGCCGGGTGAACAGGAAAGTGAGCATGTCGCGGGTGGATTGGTCGGCCCAGTGCAGATCCTCGACGATCACGAGCACCGGTGAGTCTTCGCCGAGCTGCTCGAGGCTGGCGTGCACAGCTTCGAACAGGTCGGCGCGGTCCGTCGGCTGGGCGGCCCTCGGCTCGGCGTCGGTGGTGACCCGGCGTCCGGGCATCAGTCGGCGTACGGCGGGGTGGACCCGGGCGACCGCATCGGCGAGCGCGGCGGACTGGGCCTGAAGTCGTCCGAAGATCTCGCTGAACGGCAGGTATGGCAGCGCGCTGTCGCCGAAGTCGAGGCAGTGACCCAGGAGCACGTGCCAACCCGCGTCGTCGGCGTGGGCACGCAGCTCTGCCACCAGCCGGCTCTTGCCGACGCCGGCGTCGCCGGCGACGACCACCGCCGGGGCGGGTGGTGCGTCGCCGGCGACGAGCCCGACGAGCAGCAGCAGTTCGGACAGCTCGTCGGCGCGACCGATCAGCGGTCGGAGCGGAGGTGGCTCGGATGGCACGTCCTCCATCATGCTCGTGCGCTCCGACGGTTCGGCCGACGACTGACCCGCGGCAGGGGCAGGCTGCGGAGGCGGAGTCGTTCGATCCTGGTGTCGGCCACCTCAGCGCGCGGGTGCGGTCTGGTGGCGGCGGCCGCGGACACTGCGCTGGTGATGCACGCGTCGGGCGGCGGCGCGGGCCTCCCGGCGCTGTTGAGCGGCGTCGCGGTCGGCGATCATCCGCTCGACGCGATAGTCGAGCTCGGCTTGGATGAACAGGTCGTTAAGGGGAAACATGTCGGCTCCTCAGCAGGTGGTGTATCGCTCTGATGAGTCGAATCTCGTCGTCTAAGGGGCCTTCTCACATCGGGAGAACGCCTTATCTGCAACCTCGACGTGAGTGTGAGTGGTGGGGGTACCTCAGACTGTGTGGTCGTCGGGAGCAGGCTTGAGGGCTCGGCGTACCGGGTCGGGGCCAGGCCGATCACTGGCTCGCCGGTGTCGACGAGCTGCGGCATGTCCGCGGGGCCGGTCGCGGTCGACAGCTCCTCAAGCAGCCCGACGGCCTGCGGCCAGACGTCAACCGCGGGCACGGACGAGTCGGTGAGTCGACTGACGTCATAGGCCAGGAACGGCCGAACCGCCGGGGCGGAACTTGATGCCGTAGACCCAGCCGCTGCCGCGAAGCGGGTGCGTGAGGACCTGGCTGATCACCCCGGTGGCGTTGAGGCGGCCGGCGGTGAACGAGATGTTGACGCTCGGATGGGGCAGCACGCGGGACTCAGCCGCAGCGTCGGCGGGGATGTCCCAGGTCACCACCCAGTGGTGCTCGACGCACCAGGCGAGGTCGTCGGCGGGCGTGTAGCGCCACAGGCGGTAAGGCCGGACGTCGCGGCGGCCGAGCAGCCCGCGTGGAGCCACGTGCGCTCGGCAAGCTGGCGCGTTCGTGCAACCGACGTTCCCCTCATGGCACCAGGATGGACCACATGACCGACGCTCCCAGCACCGAGCAGCCCCGCACAGGCACGTGCAGCCTGTTCGAAACCTCAGTGCGACGATGACGCCATGACGGTCCCGACCCTGCCGCCGCCGTCGAATCCTGACGCCACGGTGCGCGTCCTCGTCACCGAGCTCGGCGCGCGGGTCGGTGCGGTGACGGCGGCTGGGTGGTGCGCCGACCTGCTTTCCGGTGCCGACCCTCACGACCATGTCGAGATGCTGGACTACCTGGGGTCGAACTGTCGCCGGGCCGCCTTCGACCCGAGCTGGTACGACTACTGGGTGCGCACCTGGGGTGCTCGCGGCCTGCTCTACATCTGGTCCGACTCGGTGGCGCCGGCGGTCGTCGCTGGGCTCGGCGACGAGCACTGGCGACCCGCGGAGATGTGCCTCAAGGTGTCGACGTTGCGCGAGATCGGCGAGTCGGGCCCGGGCGCTGCAGCCCTGGTCGAGCACGCGTTGCCGCGGGTGCGGCAGCAGTCGCTGCGTTGCCTCGGCGCCAACGGCGACACCGAGCACGTCGCTCTGGTCGAGCGGGCCATCGACGACGAGCACGCCGACGTACGCCGGGCGGCGGCACACGCCCTGGCGCGACTCAGCCAGCGGCTCGATCTGGGCATCGAGATACCCGACCTCGGGTGACGTCTGTGCATGACGGGTCGCACGGGTCACGGCTCAGTTCGACAGCTGCTGGATGCTGGCAGCGAGCTCACCCATGTTGGTGATCACGATGTCGGCGTCCTCGAGGTGCGTACGGGGCGTGATGCCGCCGGCATACCCGATCACCGCCATGCCGGCTGCTCGTGCTGCCTCGACGCCATACCGGCTGTCCTCGACGACGACGCAGGACGACGGGTCGAAGCCCATCGTCGATGCCGCGTACAGAAACAGGTCGGGAGCGGGTTTGCCGCGTGGCACCTCCGTCGCGCTGAAGATGCGGCCTTCGAAGCACGCCGACAGACCGGTCAGGGCGAGTGTGTTCTGCATCTTGGCATGCGAGCCACTCGACGCTACGCAGGTTGCGAACCCCTGAGCAACTACTTCGGCGATCGCTTCGACCACGCCGGGCACGGAGACCAGCCGTTCGTCGAGCACCCGCCGGTACTCATCGGCCCACCCGGCGTCCCAGTTGCCGGGGAGTGCGCGGCCGAGGTGCTCCTCGATTTCTGCGCGCATGTCGGCATCGCTGCGGCCGACGAACCGCTCGATCACCTCTTCGCGGGTGATCTCCCACCCCAGGGCACCCAGCACGCGAACGTCGAGATCCACCGCCAGCCGCTCGCTGTCGACGAGCACACCGTCGCAGTCGAAGACCACTAGGCGGTTGCGGTGACAGGAGGGCGTCTTCGACATCGAGCGATTGTGTCAGCCGACGGGCGAAGAGTGCCGAAGGTTCGACGTCGTTCGCCTTGCGGCGTGGGCGTGTCATCGGCGATACAAGCCGCGAGTTATACCCGGCTCGCCACCTCCCGAGCATCGGCTGGTGCCCGCCGCCGCAGTGAACGGGCTTCTCCCAACGGCCACTAGGGTCGGGGCCATGAGAGTGCTGGTCGCCCTGGGTGGCAACGCCATGACCGCCGCCGACGGCAGTGTCGGCCCCGGAGACCAGATCCGGGCCGCCGAGACTGCCATGTCAGCGGTCGCCGATCTCGTCGCCGAGGGCGTCGACGTCGTCATCACCCACGGCAACGGACCACAGGTCGGCAACCTCCTGGTCAAGAACGAGCTGTCGGCGGCCGTCGTACCTCCGGTGCCACTGGACTGGTGCGGCGCCCAGACGCAGGGCACCCTCGGCTTCGTGCTGATGAACGCTCTCGAGGCGGCGCTGGCTCAACGCGGCATACGGCGACCGACCGCAGCCGTCGTCACCAGGACACGCGTCGACATCGACGACCCAGGCTTCCGCAAGCCGACCAAGCCGATCGGCCGGTTCCTGCCCGAGGACGAGGCGCAGGTGCTGATGGAGCACGGCCAGCACTTCGAGGACCGTGGCGAGAAAGGGTGGCGACGCGTCGTCGCCTCACCCGAGCCACAGGAGATCCTCGACGCAGGGGCCGTGACAACCCTCGCCGACATGGGGTATCTGGTGGTCGCCAACGGCGGCGGCGGCATCCCCGTCGTCCGCTCCGACGACGGCAGGCTGCACGGCGTCGAGGCGGTCATCGACAAAGACCTCGGTGCGGCTCTGCTCGCCCGCTCCGTCGACGCTGACCGGCTCGTCATCGCCACCGACGTCGACCACGCCATCGTCGGGTACGGCTCCGATGCTGCGGAACCCGTCGGGGAGATCGGCGTCGAGAAGCTTCGCTCGTACGCCGCCGAGGGAAACTTCGCGAGCGGCTCCATGGGCCCGAAGGTCGACGCCATCTGTCGCTACGTCGAGCAGACGGGAAACGTCGGCGTGATCACCAGTCTGGGCAACATCGTGGCCGGGTCGAGAGGCGAGTCCGGCACCGTCGTGGTTCCGAGCTGAGCCGGCCCGCCCAGACGCGCAGCAAGAGATCTCGCAGCTCAAGGCACCGCAGCTCAAGACACCGCAGCACCGCCCACGCAAGCACCGAGAGAGGGATGTCATGCCGGAGCCGATCGAAGTACGCAAGGTGGCGATCAAGCACGTGTCAGACGCGAGCGGGTTCGCCGCGCTGATCGACGACGGCGTGATCGAAGCCGACCGGGTCGTGGCCGTCATCGGTAAGACCGAGGGCAACGGCGGCGTCAACGACTACACCCGCATCATCGCCGACCGGGCGTTCCGCGAAGTGCTGGTCGCGAAGGGCAGCCGCTCGGCCGAGGAAGCCAAGCAGGTCCCGATCGTCTGGTCCGGCGGCACCGACGGCGTGATCAGTCCGCACGCGACGATCTTCGCGACGGTGTCTTCCGACACGGCCGAGCAGACCGATGAGCCTCGGCTGACCGTAGGCTTCGCGATGAGCGAGCGTCTCTACCCGGAGGACATCGGCCGCACGGCGATGGTGTCCAAGGTCGCCACCGCAGTCGGGGCCGCAATGAAGCAGGCGGGGATCGACGACCCGGCAGACGTGCACTACGTGCAGACCAAGACGCCGCTGCTCACGATCCACACGATCCGCGACGCCAAGGCGCGCGGCAAGACGGTCTGGACCGAGGAGACGCACCAGTCGATGGACCTCTCCAACGGATGCACCGCACTCGGGATCGCGGTCGCGCTCGGCGAGATCGAGATGCCGTCCGATGCCGACGTCATGCACAACCGCGAGCTGTACTCGGCAGTGGCGTCGTGCTCGTCCGGCGTGGAGCTCGACCAGGCGCAGGTGGTCGTGGTGGGTAACACTCGCGGCGTCGGGGGTCGGTACCGCGTAGGTCACTCCGTGATGCGCGACGCCCTCGACCAGGACGGCATCTGGACGGCAATCCGGGAGGCGGGCCTCGACCTTCCGGAGCGTCCGCACTGGACCGATCTCAACGCGCGCCTGGTCAACGTCTTCCTCAAGTGCGAGGTCTCGCAGGACGGCAACGTGCACGGTCGACGCAACGCCATGCTCGACGACTCCGACGTGCACTGGCACCGCCAGATCAAGTCCTGCGTCGGCGGCGTGACCGCGGCCGTGACGGGAGACCCGGCCGTGTTCGTGTCCGTCTCGGCGGCCCATCAGGGACCTGACGGCGGCGGACCCGTGGCGGCCATCGTCGACCTCGGCTCCGGAGAGCCGACCGGATACCGCCCGCCGACCAGCTGAGCGGAGCACGGTGCTGAGCCTCCGCGGGTGGGGCGGGTGCTCTGGCGTTGAACCGGGTGCGGATGGGTACACGTCAACCATGTCTCTCATCAACAGCCCCGGCTTCGCCCATGTCCGCCTCACCGTTACCGACATTTCCCGCTCCAAGCAGTTCTACGACCAGGTCTTCGGTTGGCCCGTCGCAGTCGACCGCTCGGGCGACGTCGACGACCCCGAAGTGAACGGTTCACCGGCAGACATCTACGGCGGCACGATCTATCAGACGCCGTCGGGCGCCCTCTTCGGGTTGCGGCCCGTCGCACCGGCCGGACAGCGGTTCGACTCCGATGGCACCGGGCTCGACCATGTCAGCTTCCAGGTCAGCTCGCGTGACGAGCTCGTCGCTGCCCATCAGGCGCTCGACGAGGCGGGGATCGAGCACGGCGACGTCACCGACCTGACCGACGTGGGAATGGCGATCTTGTCGTTCGAGGACCCCGACGGCGTACAGCTGGAGCTCACCGCAGCCCTCGGCTGACAGGCTCTCGCCCGGCCGGCGTCCCGGCAGCCCTTACGTAGGAAGCCGGACGTCGGCTCGCTCCCGCGTCCGGTTCGCCGCGAAGTGCGCCTGCTCGTGGTCCATCCAGGCCAACCAGTGCGGCAGCACCTGTTCCCCGTCGCGGGCAACGCCGCGCCCGATCCGTACGTCCCGCGCCTCCTCCACCCAGACCAGCAGACTCGCGTACGGCGCGAGGGGCAGGGCCCCCGACCCGCAGCCATCGAGCACGAGCACGTCCGGCGGCGTCACCGGCTCCCAGCCGTCCAACCGCCCCGCGTGCCAGTCGTAGCGTTGCCAGCGAGCGGTTTCACCGTGCAGAAGCGGTGTCAGTAACTGGTTCAGCACGCGGGTGGCCAGCTCGTCGAAGTCGGTCTCCCAACCGGTGTACATGTCGTCGAGGTGCACAACTGCCATGCCGAGACTGCGGGCCCGACCTTCGCGACCGAGGGAAGCAGCCAACGTGGTCTTGCCTGAGCCGGCAGGCCCGTCGATGGCGAGCAGTCGGGTGTGGCCGAGTCGGAAGGGCGTGGCCGCTAGCCGGTCGAGGAGGGACGCCGCCGTGGGGTTTGGCTGGTCATCGGGGGTTGCCGGAGTCACCGGACGCCACCCCCGCACACCACCGACCTGCGGGCGGAGTCCGCAAGGCAGATGTCCTCTGCACACGGCGAAACTGCCATGTTGCAACGACCCCCTGGCACCCGAGGCTTGTTCACATGGCAAACGCCTGAGGGGAGGTGGCTGGTCAGCGGATCGGTCTGGACGGTAGCGGCAGGCACAAGGACATGGTCGCAGGGCCGGATCCCAGACGGGCTAGCGTGGGCACGTGAGGCCGCTCCCCGATCCCGGTTTCGCCGGCGACGCCGGTGACCCCGACCCTGCGGTGGCCGAGGCCCTCGCCGGATATGCCCGCGACGGCACCGCGGCGCCTGTGCTCGCCGCGCTGTCACGCAACCGCGTGCTCGTGCCCGTGGTGGCGCTGGCATCCGAGGTCGAGCACGACGAGAGCGGTCTCGCGCATGAGAAGGGCACGGATATCGCCGCGGTGTTGATGCAGGGCAGAGACGGCCGGACGGCGCTGCTGGCCTTCACGAGCCTTGCGGCACTACAGGCGTGGGACCCGGCGGCCCGTCCGGTCCCGGTCAGCTGCCAGGACGCGGCCCGGTCCGCGGTTCAAGAAGGCGCGAGCGCGCTGCTCGTAGACGTCGCGGGGCCGGTGATGTACGTCGTCGAGACGTCTGACCTCGAGCAGCTCGCCGCGGCCAAGGTGCTCACGCCGACGGCAGCGGGACAACACGTCTGGGTGCTGGCGGGGAAGTCGGCGACGGCGCGACACCGCCCCAGCGCCGATGTGACGACGACGGAGCGCACTGGTAGCATCACGCACTGACCCGCCTGTCATTCCCGTCCGTACGACGGAATGCCACCCTCACCGGTGGTGTTATGACAGTGGTACAAAGCGGAGACCACCTCCCACCCGCACCGACCTCTCGGTCGTCGGGTCCGGTCGCGAGAAGCTCGACGGCGACTCGCAGTACCCCTGTGGTCCAGGGTGTGCGTTGGTGGCTTCCGTGTTGGCGCGGAAGCCCTTTTTTTGGTGGGGTGGCGCGCCGAAGAATCAGTTCCCAACAAACAGGAGGACCCATCAGCACGGAGTTGCGCGTCAACGACCGTATCCGCGTCCCTGAAGTGCGGCTTGTCGGACCCAACGGCGAGCAGGTCGGCATCGTCCGGATCGACGACGCCCTGCGGCTTGCCCAGGAGTCCGACCTCGACCTGGTCGAGGTAGCACCCACGGCACGCCCGCCGGTGTGCAAGCTCATGGACTACGGCAAGTTCAAGTACGAGACCGCACAGAAGGCGCGCGAGACGCGGCGCAACCAGACCAATACGGTCATCAAGGAAATGAAGCTGCGACCGAAGATCGACGCCCACGACTATGAGACCAAGAAGGGTCACGTGGTGCGTTTCCTCAAAGAGGGCGACAAGGTCAAGATTACGATCATGTTCCGTGGCCGCGAGCAGCATCGACCCGAGCTCGGGTTCCGGCTCCTGCAGCGGCTGGCCGGTGACGTCGAAGAGCTCGGGTTCGTCGAGTCCTCGCCGAAGCAGGACGGCCGCAACATGATCATGGTCATCGGTCCCCACAAGAAGAAGTCCGAGGCCAAGGCCGAGGCGAAGGCGGAGCGGGCACAACGCGCCGTCGAGCGGGCTGCCGATCGCGATCTGGAGCGCACCGAACGCACCGAGCGTTCCGATGCGGCCAAGGAGGAGCCGAAGCGAACGCGTAAGCGCTCGGAGAGCCTCGACCCCGACATGTGAGTCACCGTCACGGGGAGCCCCGTGGCCGCCAGCACACGCATCCGCGCCGCACGGCGTGGAGGCACCGAGAGACGGAGAGCGGCATCATGCCGAAGATGAAGAGCCACTCAGGCACCCGCAAGCGCTTCAAGGTTACTGGGTCCGGGAAGATCCAACGCCTTCAGGCAGGCCGGAAGTCCGGCGCCGCGTTCGCGTCCGCGCCGACGACCGGGAGTCGCAAGAAGCACCGGCGGAACGCCGGCCTTGTCGAGCTCGACAAGGCCGACGTCAAGCGTGTCAAGAGGCTCCTCGGTCGCTGACCGAGCCCGCCCCAGTCTTTTCAAGCACGAGGAGTATGTGAAGTGGCACGCGTCAAGAGGGCGGTCAACGCCCACAAGAAGCGCCGGGAGACCCTCGAACGGGCAGCCGGCTACCGCGGACAGCGCTCGCGGCTGTATCGCAAGGCCAAGGAGCAGGTCACCCACTCGCTGGTCTACAGCTACCGCGACCGTAAGGCCCGCAAGGGTGACTTCCGCCGGCTCTGGATCCAGCGGATCAACGCTGCCGCACGCGCCAACGGGATGACCTACAACCGGTTCATCCAGGGCCTGCGTGAGGCCGGGGTGGAAGTGGACCGCAAGATCCTCGCCGACCTCGCCGTCAACGACAACGCTGCTTTCGTGGCACTTGTCGAGGTCGCCCGCGCTGCCGTCCCCGCTCAGCCGAAATCGGCCCAGGCCGAGAAGACGTCTGCCTGATCCGGTAACGACCAAGAGGCACGTCGTGGCGAGCCAGCAGCCGATGACCGCGCGTTCGGTGCGCGTCAGGGCGGCCCGCAAGCTCACCAGGCGTGCCTCTCGCACCTCCGCTCGGATGTTCCTGGCCGAAGGACCGCAGGCGGTGCGCGAGGCGCTTGCCGTCGCCGACTGCGTGGTGGAGATCTTCGTATCCTCCGACGACGAGGACCGTCACCGCGACCTGTACGCCATCGCCCAGACTGCCCAGGTGCCGTGGCACCTCGCCCAGCCCGGCGGGCTGGCAACTCTCACCGACACGGTCAGCTCGCAGGGGGTCGTCGCGGTGTGCCGGGCCCTCGACGTGTCGCTCAGGGACGTCCTCGAGCCGCGGCCGCGACTGCTTGCCGTCTGCGTCGACGTCCGCGACCCGGGCAACGCCGGCAGCGTGATCCGCTGCGCTGACGCCGCGGGAGCAGATGCGGTCGTGCTGGCGGGGACGTCGGTGGACCCCTACAACGGCAAGGCTGTACGCGCCAGTGCCGGCTCGCTGTTCCACCTACCCATCGTCTGCGGGCCGTCGGTCGAGGTGACCGTGGCACGACTGCGCGCTGTTGGCCTCGCGGTGCTCGCGGCAGACGGCTCCGGTGGGCTCGACCTCGACCGCGTCGTCGACGACGGCACGCTGACAGCGCCGACCGCGTGGCTGTTCGGCAACGAGGCGCACGGCCTGGCCGTGGCCGACACCACGCTCGCCGACCACGTTGTGCGCGTCCCGATCTACGGGCGGGCCGAGAGTCTCAACCTCGCCGCCGCCGCAGCGGTGTGCCTCTACGCCTCCGCGCGCGCGCAGCGCGCCACCTGATCGGTAGATACTTTCCACCCACAGCACTACCGTGCGTGGTGACTCGACACAGCTCTAAGCGAGGGGTGGTCCCGGTGTCCTCGGACCGGTTGCTCGACGCGTTGCCAGACGGCGTCGTGATCGCCGGTGCGGACGGACTGGTCACCCACGCCAACAGGACGGCATTGCGACTGGTCGAGTACTCCGGGCCCCGGCCCTTCGGCCGACCGCTCCGGGACGTGATGGCGCTGCAGGACCTCGACGGCTTCGAATGGTTCGACTGTGTGCGCCCCTACACCGGCCTGTGTGTACGACGCCGCCTCGTCGAGTCGTCCTGGCACACCGCAAACGGCACCGAGGTGCTCGTCACGGGGTCCCTGCAGCGCCATACCCCAGCCGGCGGGGTCCACTCGGTAACGCTGGGTCTGCGTGACGGACGGTCCCGGGAGCGGGTCGACCTGGCCCGCTCCGACCTCGTCGCCACGGTCGCCCACGAGCTCCGGTCGCCGCTGACGGGCGTGAAGGGGTTCACGTCCACGTTGTTGTCGAAGTGGGACCGGTTCACCGATTCGCAGAAGCAGCTGATGCTGCGCACCGTCGACGCCGATGCGGATCGACTGACGCGGCTGATCGCGGAGCTGCTCGACGTGGCCCGGATCGACTCCGGCCGACTGTCGCTGCGCAAGGAGCCTGTCGACCTGGTCGATGCCGTACGCCGCCAGCTCGACCCGCTGTCCGCTCCGGGCGATCGGACGATCTCGCTGCACGGTGACGATTCGGCCGAGGTGTGGGTTGACCGCGACAAGTTCGCCCAGGTGGTGGCCAACCTCGTCGAGAACGGCATCAAGCACGGCGACGGCGACGTGGCCGTCACCGTGCTCGGTTCTGGAGACGGGGGCGCCGAACTCATCGTGGACGACCACGGCAACGGGATCGACGAGGCGATCCGGCCACGGATCTTCACAAAGTTCTGGAAGCACGGACGTGGCGGTGGCTCGGGGCTCGGGCTGTACATCGTCGGCGGTCTGGTGGCTGCCCACGGCGGCGCAGTGCGCGTGGAGGTTTCGCCGTCGGGCGGCGCCCGGATGCGGGTGATGCTGCCGGCCGCCCAACCTGCGGGGCTGGACTGATCCCACGTCACCCCTCCAGCCGCTGCGGGATTCTGCAGGCGACACGCCGACGAGGGACCGCAGGTTTCCCGCGTTCGCGGGTGAAGCGTGTCGGTCGGGAAGAAACCGATTCGCGGGGGCTCGGCTCCGCTTCCTAGACTTCGGGTGTCGCCCCCGTCGAAAGCGAGCTCATGTCAGGCCCGAACAAGGACTACGACCCGGTCGAGGTCACGCCGTTGCACGCCGACGAGGTGGCGGCGATGCGTGACGCGGCGGTCGCGGCGATCGACGCGGCCACCACCCTCGACGAGCTCAAACAGGCGCGTCTGGCCCACGCCGGCGACCGGTCACCCCTCGCGCTGGCCAACCGGGAGATCGGGGCGCTGCCGCCCCAGGCGCGCAAGGACGCCGGGCAGCGGGTCGGCCAGGCCAGAGGGGCCGTCAACCAGGCGCTCACCCGGCGTACGGCTCAGCTCGAGGTCGAGCAGGAGGAACGGATGCTCGTCGAGGAGACCGTCGACGTCACGTTGCCGTACGACCGTGACCCGCGCGGTGCCCGCCACCCGTTGACGACGCTGCAAGAGCGGATCGGTGACGTGTTCGTCGCGATGGGCTGGGAGGTGGCCGAGGGTCCCGAGGTGGAGGCCGCGTGGCTCAACTTCGACGCCCTCAACCTGGGCCCGGACCATCCGGCTCGGTCGATGCAGGACACCCTGTTCTTGGAGCCCGAGGACGCCGGCCTCGTGCTGCGGACGCACACCTCACCGGTCCAGGCGCGCAGCATGCTGACGCGCGAGCTGCCGATCTACGTCATCTGCCCCGGGCGCACCTACCGCACGGACGAGCTGGACGCCACCCACACACCGGTCTTCCACCAGGTGGAGGGCCTGGCGGTCGACCGCGGTCTGACGATGGCGCACCTCAAAGGCACGCTCGACCGCTTCGCGGCGGCGATGTTCGGCGACAAGATCACGACCCGATTCCGACCGTCGTACTTCCCGTTCACTGAGCCGTCCGCCGAGGTCGACCTGGTCTGCTTTGCCTGTCGCGGCATCGGGCCCGACATCCAGTCGTGCCGCGCCTGCGGCGGCGAGGGCTGGATCGAGTGGGGCGGTTGCGGTGTCGTCAACCCTCGCGTGCTGGTCGCCTCCGGTGTGGACCCCGAGACGTACTCCGGGTTCGCCTTCGGGATGGGTGTCGAGCGCACGTTGATGTTTCGTCACGGCGTCGAGGACATGCACGACATGGTCGAAGGGGACGTGCGGTTCACGCTGCCGTTCGGAACGGAGCTGTGATGCGGGTCCCGGTGTCGTGGCTGCGCGACTATGTCGACCTGCCCGCTGACCTGGATGCCAAAGAGCTCGCGGACCGGCTGACGCTCGTCGGCCTCAAGCTCGAGGCGCTGGAGGCGGCCGGCGACGACGTGACGGGTCCGGTGGTCGTGGGGCTGGTGCTGTCGGTCGAGCCCGAGGCGCACTCGAACGGCAAGACCGTGCGGTGGTGCCAGGTCGACGTCGGCGAGGACGAAACGCGTGGGATCGTCTGCGGGGCTGACAATTTCGCCGTGGGGGACCTTGTCGTCGTAGCACTGCCCGGTGCGATGTTGCCCGGCGGGTTCGAGATCTCGGCTCGTCGGACCTACGGTCACGTCTCTGACGGCATGATCTGCTCGGCGCGCGAGCTCGGCCTGGGGGAAGATGCTGCGGGCATCATCGTGCTCGGTCCGGCCGAGGCTGCTCCGGGCGACGACGCCAGCGACGCACTGCACCTACGCGACGACGTGATCGAGTTCGAGATCACCCCCGACCGTGCCTACGCGCTGTCGGTCCGGGGAGTGGCGCGGGAGGCCGCGACGGCGTACGGGGTCGACTTCCGCGACCCGGGGACCACGTACGCAGCCGCAACGGCCGGCGCCGGCTATCCAGTCGAGCTACACGATCGCGACGGCTGCGACCGCTTCGTGGCTCTTGAGGTCGAGGGCATCGACGCCACCGCGCCGTCCCCCCGCTGGCTGGCCCGCAGAGTGCAGCTGGCGGGTATGCGGCCGATCTCGCTCGCGGTCGACGTCACCAACTACGTGATGCTGGAGCTGGGACAGCCCACGCACGGTTACGACAAGGCCTCGCTGCGCGGACCGATCGTCGTCCGCCGGGCGAATGCGGACGAGAAGCTGACGACGCTCGACGGAGTCTCCCGCACCCTCGACCCCGAGGACCTGCTCATCACCGACGACCGCGGACCGATCGGGCTCGCCGGAGTAATGGGCGGCGAGGAGACCGAGATGAGCGACGCGACGACGTCGGTGGTCATCGAGGCCGCCCGTTTCGACCCGGTCGCGATCGCCCGCGCGGCACGCCGGCACCGGCTGCCGAGCGAGGCCTCCAAGCGGTTCGAGCGCGGCATCGACCCGACCCTCCCGCAGCGGGCAGCTCGCCGCGTCGCCGAGCTGCTCGTCGAGCACGGCGGCGGCCGGATCGCCGCGACCGCCACCGTCGTCGGCTCCCCGACAGCGCGCGAGGCGATTACGATCGGCGCCCAGCTTCCCACCCGGGTGGGCGGCTTCGCCGTGTCCGCCGAGCAGGCTGCCGACGCGCTGCGCACGGTGGGTTGCGAGGTGGTGCTGCAAGGCGACGCGATCACCGCGACTCCCGCACCGTGGCGCACCGACATCAGCGACCCCCATGACCTTGTCGAAGAGGTGCTACGGATCGTCGGCTACCACCACCTGCCGAGCGTGCTTCCCGCCGCGCCCGCCGGCCGTGGCTGGACGAAGGCGCAACGGCTCCGTCGCCGCGTCGGCCTCGCGCTGGCCGCGTCAGGGTACGTCGAGGCACTCGGCTACCCGTTCGTGGGCGACCGTGACTGGGCCTCGCTCGGCCTCGGGGCCGACGACGAGCGCCGCGCTGCCCTACGCGTCGCCAACCCGCTGTCGGAGCAGGCGCCCCTGCTGCGCACCACCTTGGTTCCCGGGCTGCTGCGCACGCTGGCCCGCAACATCAGCCGCGGCCGCACCGACGTCGGTCTCTACGAGCTCGGCAGTGTCTTCCTGCCCGGCGTCGCCGGGCGCCCGAAGGCGCCGGTGCTCGGCGTCGACCGCGCCCCGACCGTCGACGAGCTCAAGGAGCTGGACGCCGCGCTGCCCGACCAGCCGCTACACGTCGGCGTGGTCATCACCGGTGCGCGGGGCGAGGGCGGCTGGTGGGGTCCGACCCGCAACGGCTGCTGGGCCGACGTGGTCGAGGCGGCCCGCGAGATCGCGCGTGCCGTCGGCCTCGACGTACGCGTGGAGCCCGCCCGGCGCACGCCTTGGCACCCCGGCCGCTGTGCGCGGGTGCTGCTCGGTGACACCGCGGTCGGATACGCGGGCGAGCTGCACCCGAAGGTCTGCGCGGCGTACGGCGTCGCGCCGCGGACCTCGGTGGCCGAGCTCGACCTCGACGCCCTGCTGCGCCAGGCGCCTGACCTGGTGACGGCGCCCCGGCTGTCGTCGTACCCGGTCGCCAAGGAGGACGTCGCCCTCGTCGTCGACACCGAGGTGGCGGCTGCGGACGTGGAGGCAGCCCTGCGTGATGGTGCCGGCGAGCTGCTCGAGTCGGTGCGGCTGTTCGACGTCTACACGGGCGCGCAGGTCGGCGCGGGCAAGAAGTCGCTGGCGTTCTCGCTGCGGTTCCGCGCGCCCGACCGGACGCTCACCGAGACCGAGATCAAGGCCGGCCGGGATGCCGCGGTGGCGCTCGCGAACCAGCGGCTTGGCGCGACGCTACGCGGCTGAGAGTTGCTGCGGCGACAAAGCACGTGAGCTCGTCGTAATGTCGGCGCGTCAGCTCAGAGGTCGAAGCGCCTGCCCGGACTGGCTGCCGTGCGTGGGCGGGGGCGAGTAAGTGTCCCAAGGCCCCACGTCTTGGTTCTGCAGCCCCCACAGCGCACCTGCCACCGCAGCGAACAGGACGACGGGCGCGATCTGTGCGGGCCTCGCGTGCCCGTTGGCAAGGTGCCAACGGACGAACCCGCTGTGCCAGAGCACCAGCAGCGCGACGAAGGCCCCGGTCGCACACACCGTCAGCCCCACGTCGAGCCCAGAGGGGCTCGATCCCTCAATGAGGATGACCCCCCAGCCCGTGAGCGTTGCGGCGAGCGTCACGAACCCTGCGGCCAGTCCGGCGAGGAGGAAGCCACGCAGCACCCACCACGAGACCACGGCGACGACGGCGGCGGTTCGAGTGACCGACCACCAGTCGCCCCCTGCACCGTGCGCCAGGATCGCCAGGATCGAGAAGGCGCAGGCGAACAGCGGCAGCAGCGTTGCAGCGAACGGCACCGGACCAGGCGAGGTGGCCCGGGGCCCGACCTTCGGCTGAGACGGTGGTTCGGCGGTGATGGCGTCCATGCGTCCCCTCGTGGCTGTGTGTCCAGAGTACGAGCAAACAGCGTCCACTGACGAGTGCCTGCTGCCAACGCGCGCCGATCGTGGCCCTCGCGCAGCTGGTCGCTAGCCTGCGCAAGTGCACACTGACAACAGCCCCCGACCGAGCCCGGTGGCATTGGTGACCGGTGCCGGGCGGGGGATCGGCACCGAGCTGGCGCGCACCCTCGCTGCCGACGGGTACGCCGTTGGACTGCTGGGCCGAGATGAGAAGACGCTGACGGCGGTGGCCGAGCGACTCGACGTACCGACCAGGGTCGTCCAGGCCGACGTCACCGTGCCGGCCGAGGCACGTGACGCCGTCGCGACCGTGACCGACGACCTCGGACCGATCGACCTGCTCGTCAACAACGCCGGTGTGCGGGAGCAACGCAGCACGCTGCCGTGGGCGGCGGACGCCGACGACTGGTGGCACGTCGTCGGGGTCAACCTGCGCGGTGTGGTCTTGATGACGTCGGCGGTGCTGCCGGCGATGATCGCGCGCGGCAGCGGACGGGTGGTCGACCTGGGCTCGGGCGCAGGGCAGCGTCCGGAGCCCCGCTACAGCGCGTACTCAGTGTCGAAGGCGGCCGCGTTGCAGTGGATGCACAACGTGGTGGCGGCCCTCGGAGACGACAGCGCGGTGCGGGTCGTCAGCGCGAGCCCCGGCCTCGTCCGCACCGACATGACCGAAAAGATGTGGGCCGACCCAGCCGGCTCCGACGCCAAGCTGGAGTTCGGTTCGGTCGACCCGCTGCTGCGGTTCGTCCAACGCTTTGCCGCAGGTGAGCTCGACCACCTGCACGGGCAGTTCGTGCATACGGTCAAGGACGGCTACTGAGCCAGCCAGCTCCATTTGCATGAATGTGCCAGACTTGACATACTCATGCTATGACGATCACGGCCGCGGTGGCCGGAGCCAGCGGGTACGCCGGGGGCGAGCTCCTTCGGTTGTTGCTCGCCCACCCCGATGTCGACATCGGCGCGGTGACGGCGGCCAACCACGCCGGGAGCACACTTGCCAGCCTGCACCCGCACCTCGTCCCGCTGGCCGACCGGGTGCTCGCCGAGACCTCGCCGCACACCCTGGCGGACCACGACGTCGTCTTCTTGGCGCTGCCGCACGGTGCGTCCGCCGCCGTCGCGGCCGGGCTCGACCCTTCGACGCTCGTCATCGACTGCGGTGCGGACTTCCGACTCACAGACGACGCGGCCTGGTCGGACTTCTACGGCGGCGTACGCCCCGGCG
>JAABUR0100004820.1_pt1 | contig 17658 bp, 19 predicted proteins | sample 5560091 | NCBI WGS metagenome assembly JAABUR01 (sample SAMN10711879, study PRJNA513375) | rock metagenome | isolation source: Antarctica rocks | place: Antarctica: Victoria Land, University Valley sud | reverse complement strand
ATCACGCCCGGGCGCACCCTCACCCGGCGAGCCGTCGATGTCCTGGCCTACTTCGACCGGCCCGGGACCAGCAACGGACCCACCGAAGCGATCAACAGCCGCCTGGAACACCTACCCGGCACTGCCCTGGGCTTCCGGAACCTGGCCAACTACATCACCCGCAGCCTGCTCGACACCGGCGGCTTCAGACCCCGGATACACCCTCTTCTGCGATGAGCCCGTTTGCCGACTGCTATTGCATGTCGGCGTGTTTGCGTTGGTTGTTGCTTTTCCATCCCACATCGGCCGCGGCCCAGCAGGTGTCGGCAGCTCGCCCGGCTCGTGAGCTCAGTCGGTCCGTGCGGCCGCACGAGTGGAAATGACACTGCACGCTCTGCGGCGTGACTCGACCGGCGCAGCCGACGCCCGCTCGACCCGCACGCCTGCTGCACCTGGGTACGCACGGCGAGGGTGCCGGTCATCGTCCAGGACGCGCCGGCGTGGACCGGCGTGCCGCTACCCGTCGACCTGCTGGTCAGCCTGGCCGCCGAGGCGCCCAACGCCGCCTACGCGAAGGTCGAAGCGCCGCCGGCGGGCGCGAAGATCAGGGCGCTTCGCCAACAGGGCGTGCACGTCATCGACGGGTACGGCGCGCTGCACGTGGTCGAGGATCTTGCTGCCGGCATCGAGGCAGTCATGCCCGGCTGCGCGCTGCCCGGCCTTTCCCTGCGCCTCTGGCGCGCGCACACGGCGGGAGACGCCGTCCTCCTGTGGGACGAGTTCGCGCGAGCACTGCCGCTGCTCTCCTTCCAGATGAGCAGCTTGGACACCTTCGTCGCTGTGCAGAAGACGCTGATGCAGCAGGCTGGCGTCCTGGCCAGTTCGCGGTTGCGCCGGCCGGGTCGGCAGCTCACCGACCACCAGTCGTCGTGGCTCGGCGAGCTGATGACCAGGGCCGAAGCCCGTCGCTATCTGGGCGCGCCGAACGTCGCCGCACAGGCGACCTGACATCTCCCCGACTCCGGAAAGAGAGGACTTTCATGAAGTTCGCGGTTCGCAGCATGAAAACAGGCCAAGTTGACGTGCCCGGCCCCGAGCTCTTCTGGATGGACGGCTGGGACGCGTGGTACCCGCTGCACCTGCAGATGGTGCTGATCCAGGGCGAGGGAGTGAACGCCCTCGTCAACACCGGGCCGCCGCCGGATCTCACGCCGATCAACGAGATCTGGACCTCGGGCCTCGGGCCCTGCGCCGAGCTCATTCGCCGGCCGGAGGAGGAGGTCGTCCCGGCGCTCGCCAACGTGGGCGTGGCGCCGGAGGACATCACGCACGTCATCCTGACGCCGTTCCAGCTGTACAGCACCGGGAACGTCCCCTTGTTCAGGAACGCGGAGATCTGCGTGAGCAAGCGGGGCTGGGTTCATTACCACACCACCCATGCCCATCCGCACGACTCGCGTTGGCATTCCATCAGCCAGGAGGTTCTCGTTCACATGGTGACGGACGCGTGGGATCGCGTCCGGCTGCTCGAGGACGAGGACACGGTCGTCGAGGGCCTGCGGACTTGGTGGGCGGGCGCGCATCACCGCGCCTCGCTCGCCGTCGAGGTGGACGTCGAGGACGGGATCGTAGTCGTGTCCGACAGCTTCTTCTACTACGAGAATGTCGAGGACAACCGCGTTCTCGGCATCACCGAGAATATGTACGAGGCGCTCGCCGCGTACGAACGCGCACGTGCCACCGCCGCTCACCTCGTGCCGCTGTACGACCCCAAGGTCTTCGACCGCTACCCCGACGGGATCATCAGCCGCGGATAGGCGCAGAAACGGCAAGATGCCCGGAAGCATGCAGGCTCCCGGGCACCTTGTGCCTTCCGTCGACTGCTCGCCGGAGGCGAAGTCGCTTAGTCGCGGCCGATGATGCGCAGCTGCTCGTCGGTGAAGCGGGCGCGTGCCTCGTCGGACAGGGCGCCGACGATGTCGTACTGCTGCGGCTCCGACCGCCGGGCGAACGCGCAGGTGATGCGGAGCAGCGCACCGACAAACGCCCGCTGCTGTCGGATCTTCGGGAGTCCGGTTCGCTGGAGCAGGACGCCGACCTGGTGATCTTGGTGCACCGGCCCGATTCCTGGGGCTCGGAGGATCCGCGGGCCGGTGAGGCCGACCTGATCGTTGCCAAGCACCGCAACGGCGAGACCCGCACCATCCCGGTCGCCCACCAGCTGCACTACTCCCGGTTCACCGACCTCGCGGCGGGGATGTAGACGCCGAGCCTCGATCCGCGGACCGGCTCCAGTGCTGATCTCGGTCAGAGAATAGTTGATCTTGACGGTCACAACTGGCTGGTCAGCGGTATGGCAGCCGCCACTGCGAGTACACGCCGCGGGCGGGTCCTGCGTCCCGGATACATGCCCAGCGCATCGACCCTGGCGTCGGCGGCCACCGGCACGGCGCCCGAGACAGCGAGGAATAGTCGAGTACGCCGGCGGGATCGGGCTTCACGAACGTCGGCGGATAGACCATCAGCGAGGCCATCCAGCCGGCGGCACATATCGACGGCGTAAGCGACGTCCCAACCCATGTAGCAATCGAGCGCGATCCATCCGTCCGGGCCGATGGTCTCACGCGCGTTCTGCACTGCACGCTCGTTCTCCCGCTTGCCGACTTCCCCGGCGGCCGGCCCGTACGGCATCGCGATCTTGACGTCCCGCACGCCGAAGCGCTCGATCGACTCTGCGCTCCAGGACGTCAGGTACAGCTCGAGGTACTCGGACGTAGCGCCGCCAAGCAGGTCGTACACGGGCCGTTGCAAGAGCTTGCCCTTGGCGTCCCAGAGCGCGGATGTCGATACCGGAAATGAGGTCTTGTGCGATCCCGCCGATTCCGTACGGGATCGAGGCTCGGTACAGAACCTCCGATGAGCTCTGTCTGCAGGCAGCTCTTGCCGACGATCAGATCGCGGAGCTGGGTCTCCAGCACAGGCACGGTCGCGCCCACCTGCGAACCGCCGATGAAGCCGTGGCCCTCCGTCCCGTTCTCGAGGACGACAGTCATCGCGCCGGCGGTCTGCGTGCGGTACCAGGAGCTGCGCTTGGCGGCGTATTCCGGATAGATCGACAGCGGGTTCGCCACCGGTCGCTCGGTCAGCGACGACGAGCTCATGGGCACCGTCCGGATCTGGACGTCGGTGATCTTCATCGCTGCTCCTCGCGCTGGTCCATCCCAAGGGCATTGAGCACGCCTTGAAGATACCCGATGGCGTGGGCACGACCGCGGCTGCAATAGGCGGCCGAGGAGGTGTCGCCCCATGTGTCGATGTCGCCGATCATCGCCGGCACGTGGTCGTCGATGAGGAAGCCGTCGAAGCCGGCACCGTCGAGGCGTCGGATCACCCGAGCGGGGTCGAAGTTCCCCTCGCCGAGGAAGCATTCGCGGAAGCGTGGGACGGTCCCGCGGACGTCGCGGAAGTGGACGTAGAAGATCGCCGACCCAAGCAGATCGATGACCTCGTTGATGCTCTGCTCGCCGCCCATTTCCGACACCGTGCCGAGGCAAAAGTTCAGCCCCCACGACGGGCTGCCGCCCGCTTGGTCCCCGGCGCGGGCGATCGCGGCCGGCGAGGTGAAGATCCGGGCGGCGCCTCCCAGCGGTTCGTTGACCGGCGGGTCGTCGGGGTGGAGGGCGAGGCGGACCCCGACCTCTTCGGCCACGGGCAGGACCGCCTCGAGGAAGTACGCGTGGTTGGCCCACATCTGCTCGGCGGAGATGGGCTCGTCCACCGGCTCGTCCGGCGTGAGCCGGTAACCGGCCAGCGCGTTGCCCGCGCCTACGTCGGCCAGATCGAACGCCGTGACCCAGGCGCCGCCGCGCCCGGCGGCGGCCATCTCCGTCCGCCATACGTAAGTCGCCAGAAAGTTGTAGCCGAGCAGGTCGATCCCGGCGGCCGCCATGTTCCGGATCGTGCGCTGGTAGTTCGCTATTTGCTCGTCCCGGCCGGGCAGTCCGCGTTGCACCTTCCAGAAGTGCGCGACCGGCACATTCTCCAGTCCGTCGATGCGCAGCCCGTCGGCGTCGCAGCGCTCTCGCAGAGCGCGCAACTCCTCTAGCGACCAGTAGCCGTCTCCGCTCGTCAGCAGGTTCGGGTTATGCAGCTGCACTCCGGTCAGCCCGAGTTGATGGGCGAAGGTCGCGACCGTGTCGTCGTACTCGTCGATGTGTCCCAGCGTGATCCGGATCGTCACGCCGCTCCGACCACCTGACGCTGCTGGCCGAGACCGTCGATCTCCATCTCGACGACGTCACCGGGCTGCAGGTACGGGGACCGGCCGGACATGGCGACGCCCTCAGGAGTGCCGGTGTTGATGACGTCGCCCGGGTCGAGGACCGTGAACTGGCTCAGCTCGTAGATCAGCGTGGCGACGTCGAAGATCATGTCCTTGGTGCTGGAGTTCTGCCGGGCTTCGCCGTTGACCGACGAGCGCAGCCCGAGGACCTGCGGGTCGGACACCTCGTCGGCCGTTACGAGCCACGGCCCCATCGGGTTAAACGTCTCGCAGCTCTTTCCTTTCGACCACTGGCCGCCGCTGATCTCGACCTGGAACGCGCGCTCGGAAACGTCGTTGCTGATCACGTAGCCTGCGACGTGCACGAGTGCTTCCGCCGGCGAGGACAGGTAGCGGGCGCGCCGGCCGATCACGACTCCGAGCTCGACCTCCCAGTCAGTCTTTGTCGCGCCTTGCGGGATGAGCACGTCGTCGTTCGGGCCGACGACAGTGTTCGGCGCCTTGTAAAACATCACCGGCTGTGTCGGGGGCTCGGCACCGCTTTCGGCCTCGTGGGCCGCGTAATTCATGCCGATGCACAGGACGACCCCGGGCTTGGCGATCGGGGCGCCGACGCGCTGTCCGGTGACTTCGATCTCCGGCAGCTCGTTGCGTTCGATGGACCGGCGCACCGTCTGGAGGCCGTCGCCGGCTAGGAATCGGCTGTCCACATCGGTGGTCATGGACGACAGGTCGACGTGCCGCCCGGCAGCAGGGCGACCGGCCACTCGGCACCGGCTGGACCCATGCGCATCAACTTCATTTATCAGAACTCCTGTCGACGTAAGCCACCACCCGCCGCTGGCCGGCGGTGGCGGGGTGATCTCGCCTCAGCCTGCAAGGAGGCCGCCGTCGATGACGAGCTCGGTACCGGTGATGAACGCAGCGTCGTCGCTGGCGAGGTACAGCGCCGCGGCGGCGATCTCGCTCGGCCGACCCAGCCGCCCCATGGGCTGCCGGGCGACCAGTTGGGCCCGCGCCTCGTCCGGATCCGCGGCCTGGGCAAGTAGGCGGGCCACCCACGGCGAGTCGACGGTGCCGGGGCACACGCAGTTCGCGCGGACGCCGGTGCCGGCGTACTGGACGGCGACCTGCTTCGTGAACGCGATGACGGCGCCCTTGCTGGCGCAGTACGCAGCGCGGTCCTTCAGCCCGACCATTCCCGCGGCCGACGCTGTGTTGACGATTGCACCCGCGCGCTGCTCGAGCATGTGCGGCAGCGCGTACTTGACGCCGAGGAAGACACCTCGCGAGTTGACGGCGAAGGTGCGTTCCCATTCCTCGAGCGAGCAGGCGATCGGGTCAGTGGCCGAGGACATGCCTGCGTTGTTGCACACGACGTCGAGCCGGCCGGTGTCTTCGACGCAGCGGCCCACTGCAGCGGCCACCGAGCCGGGATCGGTGACGTTCACGGAGACAGGCGTTGCCGCCTCGGGCACCTGCCCGGTGTCCAGGTCGGCTGCGAAGACGATAGCGCCCTGTGCGAGGAACTGCCGGGTCATCTCCAACCCGATCCCCGACCCGGCGCCAGTGATCAGCACCGTCCGTCCGTCGAATCTGCTCACTGGAACTCCCTCCTCGGCCGGCCGTCCGGCCACGGGCCCGCGAACGTGACGCGCTCCAACGCCTCGAACTGCAACTGGCGGTTCCACTTCGCGGTCCGCTCGGAGCGGCGCGTGGACCCGACCTTGATCTGTCCCGCCCGCCAGCCGACGGCGAGGTCGGCCAGCCAGCTCTCCTCGGTGTCGCCGGAGCGGGCCGACACGACCGTCGAGTATCCGGCGCCGCGCGCGAGCCGGAGGACGTCGCGGGTCCTGCCCAACAATCCGTTCTGGTTCACCTTGATCAGCGCGGAGTTGGCGACGCCCGCACTGATGCCGCGGCGCAGCCGATCGGTCTGGGTGACAAACAGGTCGTCTCCGACCAGCTCGATCCGATTCCCGAGCGCGTCGGTAGCTCCCTTCCACCCCGTCCAGTCGTCCTCGCCCAACACGTCCTCGACGGAGACGACCGGAAAGTCGCCGCACCAACCGGCGACCTCGTCGATCAGCGCTGCTGAATTCAGGTCCCGGTTCTCGCACTGCCAGCGATACCCGTCACCGACGGCGAACTGCGTCGCGGCGAGGTCGACGGCGAGGCCGACGTCCCGGCCCGGCTCCAGCCCGGCGTGCTCGATCGCGTCGCAGACGAGTCCGAGCGCGGCGCGATTTGTCTCGAGGGGTACGGCGACCCCGCCTTCGTCGGCCACTAGTGCACTGCAAGGCTTCCCCCGCCCGGCGGCGATGTGCGCCGCTGACTGCCGGACGGAGGCAGCCCACTGCAACGCCTGGGAGAACGGCGATGCACCCACGGGGAGGGCCAGACAGTCCTGGATGTCGATGACGGCACCGGCGTGCGCGCCCCCCGACAAGACGTTGACCATGGGCATCGGCAGCAGCAGCGGGTCCTCGGGCCCGGCAAGATGCCACGCGAGGCTGTGCCCCGCCGACCGCGCGGCCGCCCGCGCGGCCACCGATACCGACAGCACGGCATTCGCTCCCACCGCGGCGAAGCCCGGTGTCGGATCGACCGCGGCGAGGGCGTCGTCCACGGAACGCGGTTTGAGGCCAATCAGCGCGGGTGCGAGAACGGTGCGGACGTGCCCTACTGCGCGCAGGACACCCCGGCCGTCGTACCGCGCGTGTCCGTCGCGCAATTCGCTCGCCTCATGGCTGCCGGTCGACGCGCCGGACGGCGCCATGGCGGTTCCCTTAGCGCCGTCGGACAGCGCGACGAGCGCCGCGACGGTCGGACGCCCCCGGGAGTCGAGCGCCTCCCACGCGTCGACCGAGGCCACCCGCGCGCACGCCGTCCCGGTCATCCGGTCACGTCCTGCCACAGCTTGGGAAGCGTCAAGTCGTCCCGGCGCAGGCAGTCGAGTGCCAACGCGCGCACGCGATTTTGTTGCTGCTCGGTCAGGTAGGCCACGGGCGACGTGCCGTCGACGCGCGCGAGCAAGAGGCAGGCGACTTGCTGGGCCAGCCGCGAAAATGCCGCCACCGGCACGGCGCCGGCATGGTATGCGTGGACGAACGCGTCAGCGACTCTGCTGATGTGCGTCCTATACGTCGGGCGGTGCACCGCCTTGAGCAGCAGGTGGCTGTGCAGGAATGCGAGGTCAAAGACGGGGGCGCCGAAGTGCGCGACCTCGAAGTCGAGCACCAGCAACTGGGTGCCGTCGACGAGCACGTTCTTCGGCGAGAAGTCGCCGTGCACCAGGCAGGAGCGGTCGGTCAGCAGCTCCTGCACGCACGCCTCGATCGCGTCGGCGACCGCAGGATGCCGTACCGCGACGGACCGGTGGAACGGGTCGATGCGCAGCTGCACAAACCCCTCGTAGTCGGCGAACCGGCCGGCGACGGTCGCGTCGCCCCATGTCGCGCGGTGCCAGGTGGCCAGTAGCCGGCCGAGCCCCGCGGCGACACCCTCGTCGGATGCGTCCTCGAACTGCGTCTCGAGCAACCTGGTCTTCCAGGATGTCATCGCCGCAGGCGCGGCCGACATCACCAGCGTGAATGCGGTGGCGTCGACGTCGACCAGCTCCGGCGTGTATCCCGGCCTCAACCCGTGCAGCAGCTCCATCGCGGCCGCTTCGGTGACCGCACGTTCGGGCTTGGCGTACCACGGGCTTTGCACCTGAAGTCGCCCGCGCGCGGTCTTCAGCACCATCCGGCGTGCGCCGCCCAGCTCGACGAGGACGACGCGGCCGGAGACTCCCCCGGTCAGGAGCGTAACCCGCACGTCACCGGGGTCAGCAGGGATGAGCGAACGGGTTTTCAGGTACGCAGTGACGGAGGCGGCGTCGGCCGCCGGAAGAGCGAGCGGCGCCGTCATGACACGAAGAAGGCGGGGTGCTTCGCCATCAGCGCCGGGGTGTAGTCAATGACCCGGCGTGCGTGCCGCCGGATCGCTGCCTGTCCGCCCGGGACGTCGCGTGCCTCCAGCGCGTCGACGATCATCCTGTGTTCGTCGATCAACTCTCGGGTGGTCGCGGTCTCGGGCAGGCTCAGTCGCCGCAGCCGGTCGAGCTGGAGCTTCATGCGCTGCACGGCCTGCCACGCACCCGGATAGCCACTCAAGGTGAAGATGTACGCGTGCAGGGCCTCGTCGGCCCGGAAGAATGACTCCAGATCCCCGCGGTCGCAACTGGCTCGCTGCTCGTCCAGGAGCGTGTGCAAGTGGGTGGTGTCGAGCTCGGTCAGCTCGCACGCGGCTGCGAACGCGGCAACCTCGAGGTTCTCCCGGACGAACCGGGCCTCGTCGACCTCATTCAGCCGGATCAGTGCCACGCGCGTCCCGACCTGCGGGACCACTACAACGAGCCCCGCGTCGACGAGGCGCGCGATCGCCTCACGCAGCGGAGTGCGGCTCACGCCGAGGCGTTCTGCCAGCTCGACCTCCGACAGCGCCTCGCCCGGCGCGAGCCGCAGATCCCGGATCGCCGCGACCAGCTCGTCATACACGCGGTCGGAAGTCCGGGTTTTGGCGCGGTCGCGGACGATGGGCGTCAGCGACGCCCATCCGTGTTCTTCGGGCTCCGACATCAAGGTAGTGTTGCATACTTACTTGTATGCAAGTATGCGAGGTGGGCGAAGGGGACTCCATGACTAGCGAGCAGACAACGCCCGGAGCCGGAAGCGACAGCGCCGAGTTTCGGAACCGCTGTGCGGCGGTGACGGGCGGCTACAGCGGGATCGGCCGTGCCGCGGCCGAGTTGCTGCGCGACCGGGGGGCGGACGTCACGATTCTCGGGCTCCCCCCGGCGGGCGACGCCGGCGAGCCCCTCCACGACGTGCAGTACGTACCTGTCGACGTCACGTCCGAAGCCGCGGTCGAAAAGGCGATCGCAGCTATTGGCGAGGCGCGCGGCCTGGACGTCCTCGTCACCGCGGCCGGTATCCAGCGCTACGGCAACGCCACCGGCACCAGTACCGCGCTGTGGAAGGAAGTACTCGACGTCAACCTGACCGGCGCCTTCCTCGCGGTGCGGGCCGCGCTTCCGTACCTGCGTCGCAGCGACGCCGGGGCGGTGGTTCTGGTGTCCTCTGTTCTGGCGTTCGTAACGCAAAACGAGGTCGCGGCGTACTCGACTAGCAAGGCCGCCCTGAACGGGCTGACTCGCTCGCTTGGCGTCGACGAGGCGCCCAACGGCGTCCGGGTGAACGCGGTGTGCCCGGCATCCGTCGACACCCCGATGTTGCGAAACTCCGCCCGGACATTCTCCGACGGAAGCTCCGCTGGCGTCGAAGACCTCATCGCTTCGTGGGGCCAAATGCACCCGATGGGCAGGGTCGCGCGGCCTGCCGAGGTCGCCGAGGCGATCGCGTTCCTCGCGAGCCCGCGGGCGAGCTTCATCACCGGCACCGCCCTGGCCGTGGACGGCGGGCTGCTCGCCAACGCAGCTGTGGTACTTCCGGAGTGACCCCTGCTGTCGAGGTCGCCGTCCGGGCGTCGGCTCGCGTCGGAGAAGGACCGGTGTGGGACGAGACGGCCGGTCGGCTGCATTGGGTGGACATCCTCGCCGGCGAGATTCACACCTCCGACCCGCGCAGCGGGAGCACCGACACGATCTCGCTGCCGACGCTCGTCGGCGCACCGGTGCCGCGTGTTCAGGCGGTTTCGTGGCGGCCGTCGCAGAGGGATTCGCCTGCGTCAGCCCGTCCGGCGAATTCGCCCTCCGGCTCCCGGTCCTGGGCGAGGGGACAAGGATGAACGACGCGAAGTGCGACGCACTCGGACGCTTCTGGGCGGGCAGCAACGCGATGGATTTCGAGCCCGGTCGCGGGCTCCTGCACGTGCTGATTCCCGACTGGTCGACGCGCGTTCTGCTCGACGGGCTCACCCTGCCGAACGGGATGGGGTGGAGCGCCGACGGCCGCACCTTCTACCTGGTGGACACGATGGAAGGCGCGTTGGACGCGTTCGATCACGATCCCGACGGGCCGACCCTCACCAACCGCAGGCGCCTGCTGTCCATCCTGGCATCCGACGGCCTCCCCGACGGCCTGACTGTCGACGCGAGCGGCTGCCTGTGGATCGCCCTCTGGGGCGGTGCCCAGGTCATCCGAGTCTCCCCCGACGGCGACATCCTCGACCGGCTCGAGATGCCGGTGCGGCAGCCGTCGTCGTGCGCATTCGGGGGCTCGTCCTTCGACACCCTCTTCGTGACGTCCGCCGGGGACGGCTTGGACGGCGGCGACGATGCCCTCGACGGGTCGGTGTTCCGGGTGACCGAACTCTGCGCCACCGGTGTGCCCTCGACGCGGTTCGCCGGTTGAGATGACCGCGCACCCTCCGGAGTCCGAGGGCATCACGCTGCGCAGCGACGAACTGGAGGTCGTCGTCCTGCCGGGCAAAGGCGCGGACATCTACTCGATCATCGACCTCGCCAGCGGAATAGACGTCCTCTTCAAGACGCCCTGGGGCTGGCAGGACCCCCAGCGGCTGCCCAGCACGGCGGACAGCCAGCTGGACTGGCTAGCGCGATACGCCGGCGGCTGGCAGCAGCTCCTGCCCAATGCAGGCGCCCCCCGCGAGGTGGCTGGCGTTTTGCGCGGGTACCACGGCGAAGCGGCCGTGACGGGCTGGCGCGCCGTGTTCGTGACGACGAGCATCGCCGAGTTGGAAACAACGCTGGTCACTGCGCCGCTCGCGCTCACGCGCAAGGTCGAGGTGAGCGGGCCGGCAGTGCGGGTACGCGACACGGTCCGCAACGAATCGCCGGATCCTGTACCTGTCATGTGGGTCCAACACCCCGCCTTCGGTGCGCCGTTCATCGACGACCGAGCAGTGATCTCGGCAGGCGCGCGGCGGATCGTCAGCGACGCCGAGGCGCCCGGCACCGTCCTGCCGAACGATCAGTCGTGCGGCTTTCCGAAGGGCGTCGGCCGCGCCGGAGAGCCGGTCGACCTGGGCCGCGCACCGGCTGCCGGCAGCGCCAGCGCCACGTTCGCTGCGCTGACCGATTTCGACGCTGGCTGGTTCGCGATCGACAGCCCCACAGCGGGTTTTGGCATCCGCGTCGAATGGGACCTCGCGTGCTTTCCTCACGCGTGGTTCTGGCAGGAGTGCAATGCCACCAAGAACTTTCCCTGGTACCGCCGCGCCTATGTCGTCGCCGTCGAGCCAGCGAACACGTTGCCCGGAGAACCGTCGCCTGCCCTGCCCGAGCGAGGGCAGGCACCGTTGATCACCGGGGACGAGACGTGGACGAGCACGATCACGTTCAGCCGGACCGCGCTGCGGGCGGACGCACCGGCGACACCGATTCACGCGCAATGAAGGAGTAATCATGGCCAACGCGCACGTCGCCTATCGGGCCGCTCGAGACCAGCTTCTCGATCTGTCGGTGAACTACTCGAGCGCGCTCAAGACGCTCGAATGGCCCCAGCTGGGCGAGTCGTTCAACTGGGCAATCGCCTGGTTCGACCAATTCGCGCCGGTAAGGGCTCGCGTTAGATTTAAGTGGGTGTGTTCGGGCGTGTCGTGGGGTGCAGGGTGTAGTTCCAGTCGCCGTGGAGGCCGTGGCGGTGTAGCTGGCTGGTTTCGAGTTCTCTGATCTGTTGGTCGCTGATCTTGATGCCCTTCTCATGGGTGCCTAGGTCGAGTTCGGCTTTGACGGTCAGCCCGGTCGTTGTCGTTGTGGCCCTGATGGTTTCGATGACGACTTCATGTGAGGTCAGCGGCCGGGCCCGCCAGCTGCGGCTGATCGCGGAGAACAGCCGGTGCTCGATTTTATTCCATTTAGAGGTGCCGGGCGGGAGGTGGCAGACGGTGATCGCGAGGCCGGTTTCGGTGGCCAGGGCGGCGAGTTCGGTTTTCCACAGCCGCAGCCGGGACCCGTTGGACCCACCGGAATCGGCGGTGATCAACAACCTGGTAGCGCCGGGATAAGTGCTGGCGCCCAGGGTGTTCCACCACCGGCGGATCGATTCGACGGCGAATTGGCCGGTGTCGGCGTCGGTACCGACGTTGACCCAACCGGCGTTCGCGGCGATGTCGTACACCCCGTACGGCGCCACCTTCCCCAACTGTTTGTCCACGAAGTCGTGGACCAGCGTCTTCGTGGGTTCGCCCTGCGGTTCCCATTCCCGGCCACTGGCAGTGAAGTTGCCGATCAGCTCGCCGGGTAGCCCGGGCGCATTACTGCGCCCGGGCCCCCTAAGAACCGGACTGGCACGCTTTCCGCGCATCCGGCTCAAGCAAGCCCAATGGCTCGCGGGCGGGTTTGCAGTGCTGGCCCTGCTGCCGCCTCGGTGGGAGACCGCGGGCGGCAGCGAGCGTGGATGAGCCGCAGAATGGTGTAGCCGTCCGACATGCCGGGCCGTTGATAGGCGAGATGGCGCTTGGCCAATGCTTTCCCAACGGTGCGGACCCACTGTTCCCACTCACGTGGGTTTTGCGGCGGGTGCTCGGCGTAGAGCAGAAGTTCACCACAGCGGGGACATAGACCAGCCTGGGTCTGCAACAGGCGCAGGCTCAGATTGTCCAGCGGTGGTGGGGCTGCGCGCCGTCGGCGACCGGCCCAGTATTCGGCCAAGGCTGGGTCGTCCGCAGACGCCCCAGCCTGGACCAGCCGGTGTCGGACGATCTTGGTCCAGGCGAACTTGACCAGGTAGGCGCCGCTGTCGCGGTCACCGAGCACCCAGCGGTCGAGCCTGGATTTGTTGAACCTACCGAAGTACCGGTTGACGATCCAGTGCTTCGATTTCCTCGGGTGACTGTGTTTGGCCCACTTGTAGGTGAGCCGCCACAGGTAACGGTCCAGCGCAGAGAACAACTCGCTGGACACCACCGTACGGTAGTAGGCCGACCACCCCCGAATGACGGGAGCGAGTCGTTGCAACACCATCGCGATGTTGGCTCCGCGTAGTGAACGCATCTCCGTGCGGAGCCTGTCGCGTATTCTGCGGACGGCCGCTTTCGACGGTTTGATCAGCAGCTTGGCGTTGAAACGGCGAACGGTGAACCCCAGAAAATCGAAGCCGTCATCGAGGGTGACGATGCGTGTCTTGTCCTCGTTGAAGGTCAATCCCCTGGGCGCCAACCATTGCGCCAAGCTCGCCTTGACCTGCTCGGCCTGGTCCCGACTGCAACACAGAGCCACTAGTACTACAGGGCTAGATCATTAGGACTTGCATCCGGAGGCGGCGGCGGAAGTGCGCACGGCGGGCGTGGGCCTGGTGCAGGCGGCGCCAGCTCGACCAGTGCAGTGCATGAGCGACGGGGTCTGCTTGTTGTTGCTGATTGGTGAGGTGGAGGAGCCGGCGTATTTCGGCGAGGGTGAGGTCGATAAGTCGTCGGTGGATGGGTGGTGGCGTCTTGGAATCCGGCGGTTCGGTTGATACGCTGGGGTGGGGCGTTAGCTGCCCGAGTGGTCGGATCCCCCTTTTTGGCTGTGTGCGGTGATGGTCAGAAAGGTGTGGGCGAGCATCGCGAGGGTGATGTATCGATACCAGGCGTGGTATTTGCGGACCTGGTATTGGTCGAGCCCGACCTCGTTCTTTCCGGAGCCGAAACATTCCTCGATGGGCCAGCGGGCGCCGGCTACGTTCACGAGTTCACCGAATCCGGCATGACCCGGGTTGTAACAATGGTAGTAGGCAAGTTCACCGTCGTCGATCGATTTGCGGATCATGTACTGGTGGTCGGGTTCCGCGGAATGACACAACGCCCAGTCGTATATCCGGAAGCCTTTGGATCCGATACCGCAGGCCCGGCGCTGCCAGAGGGTATGGTTCAACTTCGGCGCAAGCTGGTCAACGTGCACTTGGTGCCCGGCAGGGTCGGTGAACGTGGTGTTTTTAGGCAACCGCCATGACGTAGCCGAGGCCGGCGGTCTGCAGGTGATCCCGCAGGCCCGGGTTCTGGCCGAACTCCTCGTCGGCGGTGAACCAGGCGAACGGCACCTTCGCCGCGATTGCCGCGTCGATCATGTCGATGACCTGTTCCGGCCTGGTCTTGAACGACATGTCCTCCGGTACGCCGGCTTCGGTGCAGCGGTCCCGGTCGGCCAGCCAGGACTTCTCCGGCAGGTACAACCGCCGATCCAATAGCACCCGGTCCCGTCCTGGTGTGACGTACGCCAGGAACGTGGCGATCTGGCAATTGTCGATCCGACCCAACGTCCCCGAATACTGCCGCTGCACTCCGACCGATTTTCCGCCCTTCTTAGCGAAACCCCGTCGGGTCCGCGACCAGGATCGCCGACTTCGACGCCAGATGTTCCATCGCGTAGTCGCGGTTCATCTCCAGCAATGTTTCGACATCCCACGGCGTCAGGTTCAAAAATCGTTGCAACGCCTTCGGCTCCGCCTCGCCGACATACTCGGCGATCGTCCAACCGTTCTTCCGCTGCAAAGGCGCCAACAATCCACGCAGATACTGCTCTGCGTGTCGCCGGGATTCCGTCCGATAAAACTAGCGGGCCGATCCGGGCGCACAGCGATGCCAGTTCATCGTTCCAGGTATCGAGGTCTTCGGGTGTCACCGCGCCATCATACACAATGGCCGGAAAGCCGGTCGAAATCACTGTCATACCTGATCGTCGCACCATCACGAAAGCATGAATGGAAGGCGCGCCGATACATCGCAAATCAATGTCTGGCGCACCATTCATGACAGCATTCCGATCCTGGGCAATACCGATCGCCATTTACGAACCGACGATTCCGAGAAGAAACACCAACGACCCAACCCGCGCAACGAAGCTTCGCCCCGGTCAACCGCCCGGCTGGCAACGCCGCCCAGAACCGACCGGGTCGGCCGGCCTCCGCCCTTGCCGTCGACCACACCGACCGGTCCGCGTCTCAGAAGATCCCAAATACCCCACGAACTGCTGAAACGACCCGCAAGCCAACGATCTAGCCCTGTAGTACTAACGGGGCTTCGCCCCAGCCCGACGAGGCGTGACGTGCTCGGCTGGGTCTGTGGGGGCTCCGGTCGGGCAGGGTGACCCGTGACGGCGGGGCCGGACGGGTATATGACTGCGCTGTGGCAGTGGTTGGCCATGTTGGGTGGCCGACCTGTTCTCCGACCGGAGCCTTGAGATGAATCTAGCGCGCAGCGTTGCGGATGTCTTGTCCGAGCACGTGCGGTTCGAGGTGGACTGTATCGATCGAATGTTTTGAACGTGTACGTGCCGGGGTTGCAGTACCCGGCGGGTTTGGTCGGCTACGTGCAGCGGCAGCTCGGGTTGCCGATCGCGTCGACGGCGCCGCTGGCGAAGATCACCGACCGGTTCACTGCCGCGGTGCACCGCTTCGCCCAGCAGGAGGGCATCCCGTGGGTGGACTTCACCAGGGGGCAGCGCAAGGACGACGTGATGCACGAGTTGCTGGGTTCGTTTACCGCGGAGCAGGGGGTGGTGTTCATCGGCCGGGCGCAGGAGAAAACGCCGGTGTTCCGCACCGAGAAGCGCCGCTACCCGGACGGGGTGGCCTATCCGTGGATCGTGAAGTCCACCGGGGTGATCAACCACTTCTACTTCTACTGTGTTGACTCCGATTTCGGGCCGTTCTTCCTGAAATTCTGTTCCTACTTCCCGTACAACGCGAAACTGTGCATCAACGGCAATCACTGGGCGCAGCGCCAAGCCGCCCAGGCTGGGATCGGGTTCACCCCGATGGACAACGCGTTCGCCGCCGTCGACGACCCGGCGGCGCTGCAAGCCATCTGCGACGGGCTGGGAACTGCGCAGATCCGCGGGTTGCTGGACAAGTGGTTGGCGATCCTGCCGAACCCGTTCACCGAAGCCGATACCACGGCGGGCTACGAATACGAATTGTCGATCCTGCAGGCCGAGTTCTCCCTGACCCAGATGCTGGACACACCGATGTCCGGGCGGGTGTTCTTCGAAAATGTCATCCGGGAGAACCTGGACGTCGGCCGCCCGGATCAGGTCTCGCTGATCTTCGACCGCCGGTTGAAAAGGAAAGGGCCTCATCCCACACCGGGCCGGTTCCGGACCCGGGTCATCACCGACGGAGTGATCCCCAGTCTGCACGCCGACTACAAACACACCACCATCAAGCAGTACCACAAGGAAGGGAAAGCGTTACGCACCGAAACGACCATCAACGACGCCCACGATTTCGGTGTCGGGAAACGACTGACAAATCTGCCCGCCCTGCGGGAGATCGGCTCCACAGCCAACAGGCGCCTGCTGCGCGTCCAAACAATCAGCCACGACCCCATCACCGGAACCGCCGCCCTGCACACCGTCACCGACCCGGTCACCACTGACACCGGCACCCGCATCCCCGGACTGCGACTGGGTCAGCAACGAAGCCACGCCCTGCTCACCGCGCTACCCATGTTCCGACTCCAACCCAACGGATTCGTCAACCGTGACCTGCGCGCGTTCACCGCGCAACTCCGCGGCCTGGACCCGGCCGCGGTCACCGCCGGGCAGATGACCTACGACCTGCGACGCCTACGACTGCACGGACTGATCGAAAAGATCCCACACAGCCACCGCTACCAAGTCACAGACCAAGGCCTGAGGACCTCGATGTTTCTGTCCGCTGTCCACGACCGGCTCCTGCCCACCGGCCTCGCCCACCTGCACACCCCCACCCCGACACCGCTGCGGACCGCCGCCCGCAACTACCAAACAGCCATCGACACCCTCACCCGCACAACAGGTATCGCCGCATGACCCCCACCAACCAGACCCAACACTCACAATTTGACCCGAAAATCCGGCTTCGCCGACCCTAGCCCTCTACGCCGTTTCCGGGACTTCGCCCGGAACCGGTGGCCCCTTCGGGGCAGCTCTGGTCACGATGGGCAGGTCGTTCTACGGTCGGCTGATGGCCGATGACTTCAGCGAGCGGTACGGCGATCTGCTGACCGGCTCCTATGACTGCGTGGACCGGATCGTGCTCAACGCCTACTACCCGCTCGGGCACGCCCCGGGCGGGTTCCGCGTGTGGTGGCGGCGGTTGCACCACGACAGCGAGGAGCAGCTGGACGACAACCACCTGATGCGGATGGCGGGCCGGTTCGCCCGTCGTGTCAAGGCCTGGGGCGCCGCGAACGGGGTGCCGGTCATCTACTGCGCGGCCGGTGAACGCAAGCATCGGATCGCGGAGGAGTACCTGGCCACCCACGAGTCGGTGCCGCCGGGAGTGTTTCTGGTGCTGGCGGCGAAGGCACCGGCGACGGTGTGGCAGGTCCATCGGTCCGCTGCCGGGGTGATCGGGAACATCGCCAAGAAGTACGCCTACGTCAACCACTATTCGTTCCACATCATGGATCCGCAGTGGGGACACCTGACGATCAAGATGTCCGGGCATCCGCCGTTCGCCGCGCAGATC
>JAABUR0100004818.1_pt1 | contig 17666 bp, 15 predicted proteins | sample 5560091 | NCBI WGS metagenome assembly JAABUR01 (sample SAMN10711879, study PRJNA513375) | rock metagenome | isolation source: Antarctica rocks | place: Antarctica: Victoria Land, University Valley sud | reverse complement strand
ATCGACCTGAACACCCTGCCCGGCGCCCCCGGAATCGATGCCGTGACCGGAAGACTGCTACGGCTACGACGCGGTGAACAGCTCGAACTGCACGCCAGCACCGACCCTCTTCCACTCTGGCGCAGAGGCTCACCGCAGCCGGCGTTGCTGAGGCCGGCAGTCAAGGCGACGTCGTCGAGCCGGTCATACCAGCTGAGGTGGGGGCCGAGTCGGTCGAGGGCGGGGCGTGGGCAAGCCCGATTATCGGGCTCTTCTCAGCCTGAGCCCGGATGCGCCGGGTGAGCGGTTGATCCTGGCGTCGGTCCCGGACTTGGTACTGGTGCAGCCGCTGCTCAGCTTGGGCGCGGTCGCCGGCGGCCTAGATCAGTCGTAGGTTCTGGGCGGCGATCCAGGGTGGGGCTGATCTGGGCGCGGCGGTCGGCGGGGCAGTCACGCCGTTGGCGAGGGCCCTCTTGGTTCACGCCGGCCGGGCGTATGCTCCTAGGTCGAAGGGGCAGCGAGCCCGTAGCGAATCTTGAACGCCGCGACCTACGGAGGCAAATATGACCACCGCGCCGCCGCGACAGTCGGTCTTGCTCGACATCGAACCGGTGCCGATCCTGGTCCGGCCCTACCCTGTGCCGGACCGGGTCAAGGGTTCATTGTTTCTGTCGCTGTTGCGTACGACCGATCACAAGGTGATCGGGCGGATGTACATGGTTACCGCCTGGATTCTGTTCATGATCGGCGGACTTATGGCGTTGCTGATGCGCGCCGAACTGGCCCGCCCGGGAATGCAATTCCTGTCGACGGAACAGTACAACCAGCTATTCACCATGCACGGAACTATCATGCTGCTGTTTTTTGCGACACCCCTAGTTTTTGCGTTCGCCAACCTGGTGCTGCCGTTGCAGATCGGCGCGCCTGACGTCGCGTTCCCCAGACTGAACGCGTTCTCCTATTGGCTGTATCTGCTGGGATCGCTCACTGCTCTGCTGGGCTTCGCGACTCCAGGTGGGGCCGCCGACTTCGGCTGGACCGCCTACACACCGCTCAGCAGCATGCAGAACTCGCCGGGCGCAGGCGTCGATCTCTGGATTCTCGGTCTTGTGCTCACGGGCCTCGGCACCATCCTGGGTGGCGTCAACATGGTTACCACCGTCATTACCCTGCGCGCGCCGGGCATGACGATGTTCCGGATGCCCATCTTCACGTGGAACATCCTGGTGACTTCGCTGCTCGTCTTGCTGGCATTTCCGATCCTGACGGCCGCATTACTCGTGCTCTGGGCAGACCGCCACCTCGGAGCCCAAGTGTATGCCCCCCAAAACGGCGGACCGATCCTATGGCAGCACCTCTTCTGGTTCTTCGGCCACCCCGAGGTGTATATTGTTGCCCTCCCATTCTTCGGCATTGTGACCGAAATCTTCCCGGTGTTCTCACGCAAGCCCTGCTTCGGCTACAAGGGCCTCGTCCTGGCCACCCTGTCCATCGGCGCGCTGTCGCTGACCGTATGGGCACACCACATGTTCGCCACCGGGGCCGTGCTGTTGCCGTTCTTCTCGTTCATGTCCTATCTGATCGCCGTGCCGACCGGCCTGAAATTCTTCAACTGGATCGGCACTATGTGGCGGGGTTCGATAACCTTCGAGCCGCCGATGCTGTTCGCGATCGGCTTCCTCGTCACCTTCCTGTTCGGAGGATTGACCGGGGTCATCCTCGCTTCCCCGCCGCTGGACTTCCACGTCTCAGACACCTACTTCGTCGTAGCCCATTTCCACTACGTACTTTTCGGCACTATCGTTTTCGCTGCCTACGCTGGTATCTACTTCTGGTTTCCCAAATTCACCGGCCGCTACCTCGATGACAGACTAGGCAAGCTGCACTTCTGGCTGACCTTCATCGGTTTCCACACCACTTTCCTCGTGCAGCACTGGTTAGGCGCGAAAGGGATGCCCCGCCGCTACGCCGACTACCTGCCCAGCGACGGCTTCACCACCCTGAACACAGTCTCAACGATCGGCTCATTCATCCTTGGCGCGTCGATGCTGCCCTTCCTCTACAACGTCTACAGGTCCTACCGCTACGGCGAGGTCGTCACCCAAGACGACCCTTGGGGTCACGGCAACTCCCTAGAGTGGGCCACCTCCTGCCCACCGCCCCGGCACAACTTCTTGTCCATGCCGCGCATCCGTTCAGAGCGACCGGCGTTCGAGGCCCACTACCCCCACCTGATACCCCAGTTGGAACGCGAGGCGCACGCCGACAAAAAGCATCGACGTTTGGAAGCAGCCGGAGCCGGCATGATCGGCGGCGAAAGCTCGCGGCAAGGCCATCGCGATACCGACCCCGGCTCCTAATGTCGTGCGTCCACTAATTCGCGGTTGAACTCATAGAATTGGTGGGTGGCTGGACAGCGCGGCGGAAGGCCGAGTTGGCGTTGACCGGGGACGAGCGTACGCACTTGCTGAGCTGATCGCGGCCGGCGGAGTCGGCGCAAGCATTGGCGTCGCGGCCACGGCTCGTGTTGGCGTGTGCGGTGAAGCCGTGAACCCACGGCGGCGGTGGGATGCCTTGGCACAGTTCACCGCGCCGGAGTTGGCCGATGACCGGCGGCCGGGTCGTGCGCGGCCGGCGACGTCAACCGCCGCGGTGGGGGCGGTCAGGGTGCGCCGACGGGTGTGACAGGACGCATGGTGCCGGCGGCGACGACGCGGGCGGTCAACGCTGTGGCGAAGCAGGTGTCCCGTCCATAGACGGCCTTGACATGGTAACAATCGAGCACACTCTCAGGGTCTGTGGTGCCGATGCGCTCAGCTGCAGCAGATGCTCACCGACTGGACTGACGCAGGGTGACGCGCACAGTCCACCTCGTCCGTCGAAGGAATCACATGCAGTCAGCTGCGCCGTCACCCGACACCAGCCCTGTAGGACCGCCAGCGCTTCACCCGAGCCTGGACCTGGTTCAGCTCGTGCACGCCGCGGCCTGCGGCGACGAGAATGCGTTCGCGACGTTTTATCATCTGACCTCGACCCGGGTGTATGGGATGGTGCTGCGCGTATTGCGTGACACCGCACAGACCTCCGAGGTTGTCCAGGACATCTATCTCGAGGTGTGGCAGCATTCGGCGCGCTTTGACGTCGGCAAGTCCGGTGTTCTGCCGTGGCTGCTGATGATCGCTCACCGCCGTGCGGTGGACCGGGTCCGGGCCAGCCAATCCGCTCTCGTGCGCGATGACAAGTACGCCGCCCTGCACACCGACCGACCCTATGACTGCGTCACCGAACATGTGCTGAGCAGCATCGAAGCCCAACGGGTCCGCTCCGTACTGGGGCAACTGAGTACCCGTCACCGCGAGGCAATCACCCTGGCCTACTTCAGCGGCCACACCCAATCCGAGATCGCCGCCCTGCTCGACATCCCCCTTGGCACCGTTAAGACCCGCCTCCGCGATGGCCTTGGGCGCCTGCGCGAACTCATCCCGGAACCTGCCTGAACCTCGACCAGCCACGCTCGATGGTCCGAACCGCAACATGTCCGAACTCTTGGCGGACTGGGCCGCAGAGGCCCTAGGCCTGCCCCGGCCGGACGACTATCTTCCTCAGCCCAAACGGTGCGCAGCGCAACCGAGCAGCCAGGAGGCGACCGACTACAGCGAGGTCTCATAACTGACGACGGGGCGGCCCCGAAGGCGCGCCTCAACGTTTACACCGGATCGGTGTTAGCCGCACCTACCGGCAGTCCCAATCGAAATCCCACCCGCCAGTGGAGGTCTCTTTGGTGTCTTCACCATACCCACAAACAGGTATTGGTGTGCCAGCTACGCCTGCCGACCTCCTGAGCCAGCACGGGCATGATGGGCCGGCCGAGGTAGTGCGCGAGCGCGAGGGTGCATAGTGGTGACCGGTCATAGAACTGCACGGCGACCGTGGCGGGGACCGGTGCCATCTGGCGCTGCTGCTGGAGCCCGACGATCAGGTCGATGAAGTCATCGCACAACCACGGTTCGTCGTTGCTACGGGCCTGCTGCCGGGTTACGACGTCGGTCGTGGCCTCCTCGATGACTACGTGGCCGCGCAGGCGCAGAGCGCTGAGCAGCGCCGTCTTGCCGCTCCGGGCGTTCCTACCGCTAACCGCTGTTCCTCAACCCCCATCTCGGCCAGCTTTTCACTGGTCGCGCCGCTGCCCTGGCCGCCGTCGACCTGAGCCTGCAACACCCACTTACGCAGCGTCTCCGGTCCCACCCCGAGCTTGGGCTCCGGAGCCAGGGCCACCGCTCACGCCGAGCCGTACTCCTCGAGTCGATCAAGAGCCATCCGGGTCGCACGTTCCGCTGCTCCACGGGGTACCTGTTAGGCATGATCTGCATCCTTCACAAGAAAGGAAGCGGCATCAAACCCCGGAACGGTTCACCGGTTGGGGCATACTGGCAGGGCGGTGGGCCGAACAAGTTGTATCAGCCCAGGGTGGTGTCAATCGCCCGCGGCGGCGGGGTGTTGTTGATGCTCGGTCCGGGTAGCCAGAGAGTGGCTTGACAACCGGATTGGGCGCTCAGCGTGAGGAGCAGGTAAACAGATGAGTAGCAGCCAAGATCGCGATGGCGCGGAGTCGGCGTTGGAACGCGCCGCTGATGAGGGTCCGCTACCTGGGATCGGTGCCCTGGACGATGCTGAGCAGCGTGGCGAGGAGGATCCCAGCGCAGCCGACCCTAGTGCTGAGGACGCAACCTCCTATAAACGTCGGGGTTTGCTCAATTCAATCGTTGCCCCTCTCGTCGACGAGGACGGAAGCGGGCCTCGCTGAGCGAGTCTCGAGCGCAGGCGCTTTAGGCGCACGTGGAATGGATCCGGCGTTAACCGTTGGGGACGTGTGCGCAACCTGGACGGCATGATCGAACTGGTCGCCCACGCCCGCCGCCGTGGCCGTCGGCCGGCACACCGGGCGCCCGGTGACCGTCGATGCGGGCAAGCTGGACTACGCCCCGGCGTTCGAGCGCGACGTCATCCGGGAACGGACCGTGGCCGGTCTGGCCGTGGCGCGGGCGGGCGGCAAACTGGGCGGCCGGCCGCCGATCATGACCGCGGAGAAGCTGGCCATCGCCCGCCGGCTGCTGGCCGAGGGCCACAGCAAGACCGCTGTCGCCAAGACGATCGGCGTCAGTCGACCTACGCTGTACGCCCACCTCGGGCGTACGTCATGACAGCAGCGATCTGGATCGGGTCGGCGGCACTGGTCGTCGCCTGCGCTGCGAGGTGCTGATGGAACAGGTTTACCGGTGGTGGCCCAACCCCCGGCCTGATGCGGCGTCTCAGCGTGATGGTGGCGCGCTGATGAGTTGTCGTGTTTCGGTGGCGATCTGTCGGTCTTCGCGGGCGGTGATCACCAGCGTTTGCACCGGCGCTGATTGGGGGCTGATGGCGGTGTCGCCGTGGTTGTTGTCGTTGCGTTCGTCGATCTGGACTCCGGCGTATGCGAGTCGTTGGGCGGCGAGGCGGCGGACGACGGGGGAGTGCTCGCCCACGCCGCCGGTGAACACGAGGATGTCGACACCGCCGGTGGCGGCGGCCATGGCGGCGATGCCGGCTACGAGCCGGTGAATGTACACGTTCATGGCCAGCTGCGCGTAGGGTTCACCCCGGTCGAGGGCGGCCTCGACGTCGCGCATGTCCGCGGTGCCGGCGAGGGCCAGCAGGCCGGAACGGTGCTCCAACGCGGTCGCGATGCTGTGCGGGTCGAAGTGTTCATGCTCCTCGAGCCACAGCACCACACCGGGGTCGACCGAACCGGATCTGGTGGCCATGACCAGGCCGTCCAGCGGGGTGAAACCCATCGTCGTATCGACGCTGCGCCCGGCCAGCACGGCGCACAACGACGCGCCGGCGCCGAGGTGGCAGGTGACGATCCGCAGCTGTGCCAGGGGACGGTTCACCATCTGAGCGGCTCGACCGGACGCGTAGGCATGGGACAACCCGTGAAAGCCGTAGCGCCGGATCCGGTACCGCTCGCGCCACTCCTGCGGCACGGCGTACGTCGCCGCCGCGGCCGGCATGGCGGAATGGAAGGCGGTGTCGAAGCAGGCGACGGCCGGCACGTCGGGTAGTTTCTCGATGACGGCGTCCAGCGCAGCGAGCGATTTGGGCTGGTGCAGCGGCGCCAGATCGGTCAGCTCCTCCAGCTGCGTTCGCACGTCGGCGTTGACGAGAACCGCGTCGGTAAACAGGGTGCCGCCGTGCACGATGCGGTGGCCCACCACGTCGGGCGCGGGCCAGCGGCCAATGAGTTCGCCAAGAGCCACCGTGTCGATCCCGTCCTGACCGACTTCGACGTCCGCACTGTGTTCGAGGACGTCGTCATCACCGAGCAGGCTCAGTTTCAGGCTCGACGAGCCGGCATTGACGACGAGGATCCGCATCGCTGTGACTTTGCCCGCTCAGACCCCGGCCGCAGCGCTCGGCCACGTCCAGTCGGCGATGGCCGGGTCGTCTTCGCCGTGCTCACGGGTGTATGCGGTGGCCGCGAACCGCGCGTCGGCCATGTGCTGGCGCAACACCGCGGCCGTGCTGCCTAACGACGGCACCCGGTCGATGACGTCCATGACGAGGTGGAACCGGTCCAGGTCGTTGAGCATCACCATGTCGAACGGCGTCGTGGTGGTGCCCTCCTCCTTGTAGCCGCGGACGTGGATGTTGTGGTGACCGGAGCGGCGGTAGGTGAGCCGGTGAATCACCGACGGGTACCCGTGGAACGCGAAGATCACCGGCTTGTCCGTGGTGAACAGCGCATCGAAGTCGCGGTCGGCCAGCCCGTGCGGATGTTCGGAGTCGGGTTCCAGACGCATCAGATCGACGACGTTGATCACCCGCACCTTGAGTTGCGGCAGGTGTTGACGCAACAGCTGGGTGGCGGCCAAGACCTCGAGAGTCGGGATGTCACCGGCGCAGGCGAGCACCACGTCGGGCTCGCCGTCGGTGTTGCCGGCCCAGTCCCAGATGCCCAGGCCCCGGGTGCAGTGCGCGATCGCGGCGTCCATGCTCAGGTAGGTCAGGGCGGGTTGTTTGCCGGAGATGATGAGGTTGACGTAATTTCGGCTGCGCAGGCAGTGGTCGGCGACCGACAGCAGGGTGTTGGTGTCCGGCGGGAGGTACACCCGCACGATCTCGGCCTTTTTGTTGATCACGTGGTCGATGAACCCGGGGTCCTGGTGGGAGAAGCCGTTGTTGTCCTGGCGCCAGACGTGGGAGGACAGCAGGTAGTTCAACGACGCGATCGGCGCGCGCCACGGGATGTGGCGGGTGGTCTTGAGCCATTTGGCGTGCTGGTTGAACATCGAGTCGACGATGTGGATGAACGCCTCGTAGCAGTTGAACAGCCCGTGCCGCCCGGTGAGTAGGTAGCCCTCCAGCCAGCCCTGGCACAGGTGCTCGGAGAGCACTTCCATCACGCGCCCGTCCGGGGCGAGGTGGTCGTCGCCGGGTACGGTCTGGGCGTCCCAGGCGCGGTCGGTCTGCTCGAACACGGCGTTGAGCCGATTGGACATGGTTTCGTCCGGGCCCATCAGGCGGAACGAGTCGGGGTTGGCGGCGATGATGTCGCGCAGGAATGCGCCCAGCACCCGGGTGGCCTCACTCGAGCTGGTGGCGGGATGGTCGACGTCGACGGCGTAGTCCCGGAAGTCGGGCATGACCAGCTCGCGCAGTAGCAGGCCGCCGTTGGCGTGGGGGTTGGCGCTCATCCGTCGCGCGCCGTCCGGGGCGAGTGCCTGCAGCTCGGCAATGAGCCGGCCGTCGGAGTCGAACAGGTCTTCGGGGTGATAGCTGCGCAACCACGCTTCCAGCTGGGCCCGGTGCTCGGGGTTGGTCCGCGTCTCCGACAGCGGCACCTGGTGCGCACGCCAGGTGCCTTCGACCGGGAGCCCGTCGACGATCTTCGGGCCGGTCCAGCCCTTCGGGGTGCGCAGCACGATCATCGGCCACGCGAGCCGTTCGGGGGAGCCGCCGGTGCGGGCGTTGTGCTGGATGGCGTTGATCGTGTCCAGCACCTCGTCCAAGGTGGCAGCAAGCTGACGGTGCACGTCGAACGGTTCGCCGCCGCTGACGAAGTGCGGTTCGTAGCCGTAGCCGCGCATCAGCTCGGCCAGCTCGTCTTCGGGGATGCGGGCGAGCACGGTCGGGTTGGCGATCTTGTAGCCGTTCAGGTGCAGCACGGGCAGCACGGCCCCGTCACGGACAGGGTCGAGGAATTTGTTGGAATGCCAGCTCGCCGCCAGGGGACCGGTTTCGGCTTCCCCGTCGCCGATGACGCACAGCGCGAGTAGGTCGGGATTGTCGAAGACGGCGCCGTAAGCATGGACGAGGGAGTAGCCCAGCTCGCCGCCCTCGTGGATCGAACCCGGCGTCTCGGGTGCGACGTGGCTGGGGATCCCGCCGGGAAACGAGAACTGCCGAAACAGCGCGCGCATGCCTGACTCGTCCTGGTCGATGGCCGAGTAGACCTCGCTGTAGGTGCCGTCCAGGTAGGCATTGGCGACGAGTCCGGGGCCGCCGTGTCCCGGTCCGGTGATGTAGAGGGTGTTCAGGTCGCGGGCCTTGATGACCCGGTTCATGTGCGCGTACAGCAGGTTCAGCCCGGGTGTCGTGCCCCAGTGCCCGAGCAGTCGCGGCTTGACGTGCTCGGCGAGCAACGGTTTGCGCAACAGCGGATTGTCTAGCAGGTAGATCTGTCCGACGGACAGGTAGTTGGCCGCGCGCCAGTAGGCATCGAGTAGCGCGAAATCTTCGGTGGGGGGCTGGGTCGGTGTTTCGGTGCTACTCATGATTGCTCCGTTGAAAGGTGAGGCAGTGATCAGGTGGCTGAAGCCGACGTGTTGAAGCGGCCCGCTCGGCGGCGCAGCGCTCGGACCGGGTTGTCGTGCCGGCGACCGGCAGGGGCGGCGACAGTGCGGTAGAAGATGCGTTTGCCGAATTCGATGAGCACGAGGTAGCCGACGACCATGGCGACCAGGGCGGCGAAGAACGCACCGGGTAGCGGGCGGAAGCCGAGTGTGTGGGCCAGTGGGGTTGCCGGCAGCACTGATCCGACCAGTACCACGCTCAGCGCCGCGGCGACCAGTGGCAGGCTGGGGTGGCTGCGGAAGAACGGGATGCGCCGGGTCCGGATCGCGAAGATCACCAATGTCTGGGTGGCCAAGGATTCGACGAACCAGGCTGAGCGGAATTCTCCAGCGCCGGCGTGGAAGATCCACAGCATGACCCCGAACGTGACGAAGTCGAATACCGAACTGAGTGGCCCGAAGAAGATCATGAACCGCCGGATGAAGGCGATGTCCCAGTGCGAGGGCCGGCGCAGTTGTTCCTCGTCGACGTGGTCGGTGGGGATCGCCAACTGACTGGAGTCGTAGAGCAGGTTGTTGAGCAGGATCTGCGAGGGCAGCATCGGCAGGAACGACAGGAACAGCGACGCACCAGCCGCGGAGAACATGTTGCCGAAATTGCTGGACGTACCCATCAGCACATATTTGATCGTGTTGGCGAAGATCCGGCGGCCTTCGGCGACACCGTCGGCCAGGACGTCCAGGTCCTTCTCGAGCAGGATCACGTCCGCGGCGTCCTTGGCGACGTCGGTGGCCGAGTCGACCGAGATGCCGACGTCGGCGGCGTGCAGCGCGAGAGCGTCGTTGACGCCGTCACCGAGGAACGCCACCCCGCCGCCACCGCGCCGCTGCACCCGCACGATTCGGGCCTTGTTCTGCGGACTGACCCGGGCGAACACCGTGGTCGTGCCGATCGCGGTGGCGAGTGCATCGTCGTCCAGGGCACTGATCTGCACACCGGTGAGCGCACCGCCGACGTTCAGGCCGAGTTCCTTACACACCTTGACGGCGACGGCGGGGTTGTCGCCGGTCACCACTTTCACCGCGATACCCAACGTGGCCAGTCGGGCGAGGGCTGTGGCGGCGTCGGGCTTCGGCGGGTCCAGGAACACCAGGAAGCCGGCCAGTGTCATTCCGTGTTCGTCGGCCGTGGTTGGCGCGGCGGGCGAGCTGACCGTGCGGGTGGCGACGGCGACGACGCGGTTGCCGGCCGCGAACTCCTGCGTCAGCGCTGTGCGGGCGGCTTCGGGCACGTCGACGCAGCGGTCCAGAACGGTCTCCGGCGCGCCTTTGGTGACCAGGGTGAGACGCTGCAAGGGATCACGAACGAGTGCTGAGACCATGTTGCGGTCATGGTCGAACGGGACGGTGCCCAGCCGCGCGAAGTCGGTGACGCTGGCCTTCACGGGGTCGGCGGCCGGCGCCTGCCAGAGGGCTTGATCGAGTGGGTTGCCGCCTACTGCTGTGCCGTTTGCACCGGAGTTCTCGGTGGCCAGCAAGCCCCACCTCAACACCGCTTCGGTGTCGAGGTCGCCTGCGGGAACCGCGCGGGTGTAGTCGATGTGCCCGGCGGTCAGGGTGCCGGTCTTGTCGGTGAACAGCACGTCGACGTTGCCCAGATCCTCGATGCACACCAGCCGTTTGACCAGCACTTTGCGCTTGCTCATCCTCCGCGACCCGGCGGCCAGACTGCTGGACACGACCGCCGGCAGCAGCTGGGGGGTGATGCCGACGGCGATCGCCAGGGAGAACAGCAACGCGTCCATGATCGGCTTGTGCAGGACGACGTTGAGCACGAAGATCGACGTCGTCAGCGCGCCCGCGACGTAGACCAGTAGCATCGAGAACTTGCGCAGCCCGACCTGGAATTCAGTGTCGAGCTGGTGTGTGCTCAAGCCGGCGGCTATCGTGCCGAATTCGGTGCGGGCCCCGGTCGACACGACGACCCCGCAGCCACCGCCCGCATTGACGACGGTGCCCATCAACGCGCAACCGGCGAGTTCAGCCAGCGCCGTCCCGGGAGCCACGGTGTCTATGGTCTTGTCGACCGGCAGCGACTCACCGGTCAGCACCGACTCGTCGCAGCTCAGCCCGGTCACTGTCACCAGCCGCAGGTCGGCCGGGACGATGTCACCCAGGCGTAGCTCGACCACGTCGCCGGGCACCAGGTCAGTGACGTCGACCGACGCGGACGACCCGTCCCGAACCACGACTGTCTCGTGGTGGATCTGGTCGTGCAAAGCCTCGGCGGCCTTTTCGGCGCGGTACTCGTTGACGAACCCCAACCCGACCGACAGGGCGACGATCACCCCGATAATGACCGCATCGCTGCGCTCGCCGACGAAATAGGACGCCACCGCCGCCGTCAGCAGCAACGCGAGCAGCGGCGAGCGCAACTGGTGCCACAGCACCGGGAACAACCGGGCCCGGTGGGAGGAGACCGCGTTCGGTCCCCACTGTGCTCGCCGCCGAGCTACCTCGTCGGCGAGCAGGCCGCGGGAGGCGGACGTACCCAGCCCGACGAGGACGGCGTCGGTGCCCTCACTGGCCGCCTTGATGATCCCGCTGACGGCGGACCGCCCCCGGGCGGGGGCGTCGACCGTCATCGCGGGCTACCGTCCCGCCCCGAATTGCCGTGGACGACCAGGACAGCGCACCTGGCGTGCTCGACGCAGTAAGCACTCGTCGAGCCAAGGAGCATTCCAACAAAGCCGCCGTGTCCGCGGCTGCCCACGATGAGCATGTCAGCGTGAGTGTCGGCGCTGAACTTCAACAGAACCTGCGCAGGGTGGCCTTGACGAACGTGGCTGCGCAGATCGTTGGGTAGATGGTCGCCAAAGGCGTCCCCTGCGGCGCGGTCGATCACCTTCAAGGTCTCGATCTCGCTGTCGTCGTCCATGCCGGCGGCCATCGAGTAACTCATCGGGATCTGCCAGGCACAGACCGCGTCGATGCCGCAGCGCAGCGGTCCGGCCAGGTGCCCCGCCCACCTCAGTGTCTCAACCGAGGATGGGGAGCCGTCCACTCCGACAACGATTCGGGAGCTGTGATCGTCGGCGACACTGCCCCGGGCCGCGGTGTCGGCTGTCATATGTCCGCCTTCGCTCAAAGTTCACGGTTCCGGGCTGCTGCGAAGGCGAATGCCCCAACGTAGCCAGCGTTGAAAGATAGGTTTAAGCACGACATAGGCAGTAGGCCCAGTAGACACGACACTACGTGGGTCCGGCCCTGAAGCAGCCGCCGAATCGCCCAGCCGGCTGTACTGCCTGGTCGGGGCCGCCGCTGGCCTATCACCCCGCTGTTTCGTGATCGTTCCGCGTGCACTTCCCGGCCAGAGGCGGCCCTATCTCGGCTACCGCTGCATCCCGTCCGATGAGACGTGCGCGGACCGCAGCGATGAGTCGGCCGTGCACGTCGCGCCACCCGAGATCAAGCACATGCGGGTCGTCGAGCTCGGCCGCCACCTCGGGGAGGGACTGGCGCAACGGAGGCAAGTTCAAGTCGGCGTGCGCCTGCGCCTCGGTGACGTAGGCAGCGTGCTGCAATGTCAGAACCTCCCCGGCGCCAAGCCTGACTACGTCGTCCACGCCATCAGACACTGCGTGCTCGGCGTCTTTGGCTGCAGCCGCGGTGTTCGCCACCGGCTGTTCTTCCGTTGTGCCGCAGGCCGCACCTGGCAGTGCGTCGGCTGGTCCGAGCGCCTCGGTCGATAACCGTCTCGTCGTCGCAGCCAACGCCTGCTCCCCGGGCACACCCATGGGGCGTTGACCGACACTGCCGAGTCTGTCTGCGACTCATTTCAGAGGGGAGCGTCGTGGGAGCAGGAGTTGCAAACCAGGCTGGACATGGGAACGCGAGCGCCGAGCGCGGCTAGCTTCATGCAGATCTCAATCCTCGCCTACTGCCACACCTTCTCTCAGGTCGTTCCGATCTCCAGTCCGTAACCGGTTCGCTAGCCCAAGCCTTATTCCTGCACTGTTGCCCATGACGTGGGCGCGCCGCATCTGCGTAAAACGTCGCTGCGCATGATCGAGCCGATCCGGCTGCGTGCGCCTCCCTGACCATCTCACGTCCAGCGCGCGGCTGAGCGGCTCGGGCCGGTGGTTTTGGTTAGTGCCGTCCGCGGCGGCTGGTGGTTTGGGCGCGCACGCGACGCTGCCGCTGTTGGCTGTCGAGGACTATGAGGCGGTGCCGCCGCTTCGCCGCGACGGCGGTGAATATCTGGGCTGCACACAGCATCGCGGCCCTGGCATCAAGGTGGCCAATGGTGGTTAGCAGCAGCACGGCGCAGGTGAGGGTGGCAAGGATGACTACCCGCGGATACACCCAGCGGCGCCAGGAGCCGATCGGCGGCAGCACTTCAGCGGTCAGGAGCAGCGCGCACGCGAGAGCGAATATTCCCAGGACGGCGATGCCACGCCCTTGTGTTGTCAGCAACGTCAGGCTCACCTTCCTCATCCTGCCACCCGCCGACGGTCGTTGCCGCGGCTCATCTGCGAGATCAGTAGGTGACCCACCCGAGCGTCCATGCAGAAACTTCCGCGGCATCGATAGGCACCGCGGACGCCGCAGCCGGGGCGCCCAGGATCGAAGCAGCCCATCTCGTCCACCGCCACTCACCGATCGGATACCCGTGACCGTGACCGGGCCGGGGCTTGCGGATGGCTGGCCCTTACGGCGGATACGGTGGCGGCATGCAACGTAACCGGCTCTACCGCGCTGGGGTGCTGGAGGCTGAGGACTTCGACCCGGCCGACATCAGTGAACGGATCGGCGAACCGGACGTGGTCGTCTGGCTGGATCTGGAGTCACCGGATGAGAGGGAGCTGGCTCTGCTCGCGGAGGAGTTCTCCCTCAACGCCCTGGCCGTGGAGGACGCCGCTCACGAGCACCAGCGGCCCAAGGTCGATCACTACAGCGACCATATTTTCATGAGCCTGTACGGCGTGCATCTGGACGTCGACACCGGGGAACTGCACACCAGCGAACTTGCGGTGTTCGCCGCGCACAAGTGGTTGATCACCGTACGCAAAACCGGCGCGTTCGACATGGCCCACGTCGAGGCCGTCTGGGACAGCAACGCCGACCGAGCCGAGCACGGCGTCGGGTTCCTGCTGCACGGCCTGCTCGATCACGTCGTCGACGGTCACTTCGAGGCCGTGCAAGAACTCGATGACGCCGTCGAGGACGTCGAAGCGCGCCTGTTCGACGACAAACCCCAACCCTTGGCGGTCCAGAAACGCTCATTCCAGATGCGTAAGGCCCTCGTGGACCTGCGCCGGGTCAGCTTGCCCATGCGCGAGGTCCTCAACACCTTGATGCGCCGAGACCTGGGCATCGTCGATGAGGCCATGGCCGCCTACTTTCAAGACGTCTACGATCACGTCCTGCGGGTCACCGAATGGACCGAATCCCTACGCGATCTGGTCACCACCATCCAGGACAGCAACCTGCAAGTGCAATCCAACCGCCTCAACGAAGTGATGAAAAAGCTCACCGCCTACGCCGCCATCTTCGGAGCAGTAGCCGCGATCACCGGCTTCTTCGGCCAGAACCTGCCCTACCCCGGCTTCGGCAACCACACCGGCCTGACCATCATGTCCATACTCTTGCTCGCCAGCACCCTCGGCCTCGGCGTCGTCTTCAAACGACGAGACTGGCTCTAACCGCTCGGCCAACATGGCTGGACAACCAGCTCTTCATAGCCGTCCTCGGACGATGGCGAACCCGACACCGCACGCCGCGGCAACGTCGCCTGTGGGCACGCGCGGTCTGTGGATCTGGGCAGCTAGGTTATAGTACGGTGGTACGCACGATGAGGTGGGCGCTGAGTTTGCGCCCTTAGCGAGGGCCTGTTCCTGGTCCACAGGGCGATCCACGTCGGTGCACGGACGTCCAGCCGCGATCGATTCCACGCCGTCGGAGTTTCGGGCGTGTCAGAGATCGGCCAGGATCGCGATATGAACCGGTTCTGGAAGGGCGGCGGTCTGCGGGTATTCCTCCTTGTCGGTTATGTTCTCGGCCATCAGCCGGTTGGCCTGCGGTTTCCGTGCAGGTCATGACGAAGGCGGTCAGGTTCAGCCGGGCACTGCCCTCATGCAGCAACTCGTATGCACCATGCGATGGGCGGTGGTAGCGGCATCGTTGCCGGCATTCCTGGTTGGCCGATCAGCCGATCGCGGTGCCGAATAGGTGTCCGATGCCGTAGGTGAACGCCAGTCCGATCGCGCCTCCGATGACGACGCGCGCCATGGCGCGTCGGGCGCTGCTTCCTCCGATGCGGGCACTGAGTGCGCCCGCGATGCCCAGGGTGATCAGTACGGCGGCGAAGGTGACCGGTACCCGCCAGGTGGCGGGTGGGAGCAGGATTGCCAGTAGCGGTAGCAGCGCGCCGAGGGTGAAGGAGCCCGCGGACGCGGCGGCGGCCTGGATGGGGTCGGCGAGGTCATCGGGGTCGAGTTGTAATTCGGCGTCCAGGTGCGCGGCCAGCACATCGTGGGCGGTGAGCTCGGTGGCCACGGTCCTTGCGGTGGCTGGCGAGAGGCCTTTGGCTTCATAGAGCGCGGTGAGTTCGGCGAGTTCTTGTTCAGGTGTTTCGGCAAGTTCCCGCTCTTCTTGGGCGAGTAGCGCGGTTTGGCTGTCACGTTGGCTGCTCACAGACACGTACTCACCCAGCGCCATGGAGACGGCGCCGGCGACGAGTCCGGCGAGACCGGCGGTGAAAATGGGTCCACGGGAGGAGGTGGCCCCAGCCACTCCGACGACGATCCCGGCAACGGACACGATTCCGTCGTTGGCACCGAGAACGGCGGCTCGTAACCAGTTCAGTTTGCCCGCGGTGCTCTGCGCATGTGGCTCGTCAGTGCGGATTGGTATGGCTACTTCGGACACCGGGGCCGGTGTCCTGGACCGGTTCGCTTCATTCGCGCTCATGAATCCAGTGAATCACCGACACTGACCGCATCCCAGAAAGGCAAGTCTGCCCTTACCGCGCTAGGGAAAGACGTAATCGGCGATCGTGCGGCGGTGGCGTTCGGCATGGCGTTGACCGCGTTCGCGAGCATCTTCCAAGGCCTTATGGTCCCAGCCAGCCGAACTGACCTGCCATGACGATCCGCGCCATTCACTCACCTGTATTGCTCGCCTGGACGGTGAAGACGTGTGGCATCGGCTAGGTGAGGGGTTGGTCGTTGGGTGGGGGCAGGGTGCTGCCGTTGCGCAGCAGGACCGGGCCGATGGGCGTTGAGGAGGTGACTGGCGGCGGCGGCAACGGGGCAGGGGTTGGTGGTGGTGATGGCGGCGGTGGCTGGGTGATGGTGCTGCCGAACGCTGGTGGGGCGGGAGTGGATGGGTCGGCCTGGACGAGATCGGTGAGGCTCACGGCGTCGTCCAGGCGGGGCACCCCGAGGGCAGGCAGACCGAGCAGCTCCAGCGCGGTTTTGCCAATGCTCACATGCGAAGTCCACCGGCTCTCGACGCCGGCCTTGACCCGGCCGCCGAACATGAGCAGCGGGACCCGTGGTCCGTAGGCCAACTGGACGCCGTCGGGGGTGTGCTCGACATCGGGTGTGGGCACGTGGTCGTCCCAGCCGCCCCAGTCATCCCACGTCAGCAGGAAGACGGTGTCGTTCCACAACCCAGCCCGCACAATCGCGTCGACAGCTTGCCAGATCTTGTCCTGACCTTTGCTGACGTCGGCAACCGGATGCTCGTCGTAGGGGCTGTCGTGCCACACCATGCTCAGTTGCGCCAGGCTTGTTGCGTCAGCGACGATGTGATCGCTGCGCACGATGTTCGGAGAGCCGGCCAACTGTGTGTAGAAAGCCAGTGGGTAGGACGAGGCCCCGGTGTATGCCTTCCAGCTGACCCCGTGGTCACCGGCGTGGCCGAGGATCGAGGGCATGTCCCATACCGGCTGTGCGCTTGACCGTGACGGGTTGCGCAGGGTGGGTGTTTGACCACCCACGATCAACAGGTGATTCGGTGTTGAATTGGTGCCGAAACCGGAGCAGTGGTTCTCCAGGAACGCCCCGGTAGCAGCGAGGTAGGCGTAGTACGGCAGCACCGCGGTGTCATCGAACTGGGTATGCGTTGCCGGCGTTACCGTCCCGGCCTGCTGGGCATGCAGCCACTTCGCATAGGCCGCACGCGTGTGGTTCTGATCCTTGGCCGGCGGGTTGGGCTGTATCGGCCAGCCGGTGGCCACGTTGGCGCCCCACGCACGCATCGACGGGAAGTAATTGTCAGTCGTGTGGTTCTCCTGCACGAAGACCACGACATGCTTGACGTCGGCTGCCATGCTCTCGAGCCTGCCCGCGCTGGCGACCAAGAGCAAGCGCGGGCCGTCGCGGTTCACTCAGTAACCGCGAACTGTTCAACTGGAGGGCTATGCCGCCGGGCCCGATTGCGAAACGTGCGCAGCGCCAAGATCTCACCCGTGAACAAGTCGTGAGAGTTTATCGCGCTCTTCTGCGGTGCCGAAACGGTGCCGGATCGGTTGCCGTCTGTAAGTCGTGAGGATGTTGCGGGGAAGGCGTGAGGATGGCCGTGCGAGGGCGACAACGACGACGGGGACGGCGTTGACTGCGGATCGCCGGGCAGGTCTCTGCCGGGTCGGGTGGGGACGACGTCGCGCTCCCAACGGTTGATGGAGTCGCAGTGAGTGACGTCTGGTTCGTGCTGCTTACCTTCGCGGTGTTCGGGCTGCTGGGCCTGGTCGTGAAGGGCGTTGAGAAGTTATGAGCGGCGCGAACCTGGTCGGGTTGGTCCTGGCTGCGCTGCTGAGCGTGTTCCTGGTGATCGCCTTGGTCTTTCCGG
>JAABUR0100004816.1_pt1 | contig 17671 bp, 22 predicted proteins | sample 5560091 | NCBI WGS metagenome assembly JAABUR01 (sample SAMN10711879, study PRJNA513375) | rock metagenome | isolation source: Antarctica rocks | place: Antarctica: Victoria Land, University Valley sud | reverse complement strand
AGTGCCGCCGGGCGAGGAGCGTCCCGGCGACCGCGCCAAGCCCCGCCCCGAGGAGGTAGGCGCCGGCCGGATCGATGTCCGTCGGCTTGGTCGCGCCGACGTAGACGACAGCCAGTCCCCACCCCATGAGCACGCAGGCGGTCGCCCAGTAGCTGCCGCGACGACCACCCGCCACGGCCGCGGCCAGGTAGGTGATCCCGATGATCAGCGGCGTCCAGTAGAACCGCAAGGCCCCCCGGCCGACGAGCAGCTCGAGCGCCAGGGCGCCGGCGAGCAGCAGCAGCGCCTGTCGGACGCGGACGCTCTTCGTGGTGTCGGCGATCATCGGTCGGCCTGCTTTCGATCTGGGATGTCAGTCATCGAGTAGCGGTCTTCAGGTCCTTGAGCACCGCATGGGCGGCGGCGCGCCCTGGGGAGCCGCTAATCCCGCCGACGGGGGCCGTTCCGGCCCCGCTGATGTACAGGCCCTCGATTGGCGTCCGGTGCGAGGCCAGCGCGGCGGTCGGACGCAGGAGGCCGAGCTGGTCGGGCGTGAGGTCCAGGTACATCGGATGCGCGCCAGGCCAGTGGAGCTCTGCGGCCATGTCGTCCGGAGTACGGAGGTGGACGCCCTGGATGCTGTCGCGGAAGCCAGGCGCCCGGACCTCGACTTGAGCGATGAGATCGTCGGCCAGCCGCGGGCCGGCGCTCTTCCACCCTTCGTCCAGGCGATACGGGGCCGCCGGGCAGGCCAGGTACACCGTGTGATGATCGGCTGGCGCCAGGCTGTCATCGAGCGCCGAAGTCGTGAACGCGTACGCCGCGGCAGGCGCCGACGGCAGCCGGTGGTCCTCGGCCGCGGCGAACGAGTGGCCGAGCGCATCGACCGAGTCGACATAGCTCTGCAGCCCGTTCCAGTCACCAGGCCGCGCATCGCTGTACGCCGGCAGCCGGTCGACGGCGACATGGACCAGCGCTTGGACAGCGTTCGATCGATGGGTGCCACGCAGGTCGTCGGCGACCGCGCCGGTGATCGGCGGGTCGCAGAGCTCCAGCAACGCGGTCTTGGGATCCATCGCGCTGATGACGACAGCCGCGGAGATCCGCTCCCCGTTCTCCAGTACGACGCCGCGCGCCCGGCCGCCGGCAGCGTCAATGGCAGCGACCGTCGCACCGCAACGCACCTGCCCGCCGAGACCGCCCAGGCGCCGCAGGAGCGCTGCGGTCAAGGCCCCCGAGCCCCCCATCGCATGCCATTGCCCGAAGCGATGGTAGGCCGCCTGCCAGAACGCGAACGGCGCACCACCCGACGCCAGCGGGCTCGCGCTCGCGTGCGCGGCGAACGCCGAGACGGGACCACGGGTCAGATCGGAGTGCAGCCGGCTCTCGAGGACCCGGCCGTAGGGTCCGAGCAGCTCAGAGGCCAGCCGCAACGGCTCGTGACGCAGCGCCCGCAGCCCACGCGGGAGGCGTCCGGTGTGCAGCCGCAGCGTGTCGCGCGGCGACCCGCCGGCCTGCATCCCCGCGACCATCAAGTCGACGACCGGCACGGCGACCTCCATGAACGTCGCGTACTTCTCGGCCTCGGCGCGGTCGATCTCGGCGATCGACGCCACCGTCCGCTCGATCGACCGGTGGAAGCGCACCCGCCGACCGTCAGCGAACACCGCCACCGCGAACGGATCCATCTCGCGGTACCCAAGCCCCGCCCCGCGAGGTCGAGCTCACGGGGAACTGGGCCCATGTTGATGATGTTGTGCGCGACCGAATGCGTGTCGAAACGGTAGCCCGGCACGGTCTCCTCTGTCCGCGCGCCACCTCCCGGCAGGCTCGACTGCTCGAGCACAAGCACCTCCACGCCCGATCGCGCCAGGTAGCACCCACACGCCAAGCCGTTGTGCCCGGCACCGACGATGACGGCCTTCACGCAGACACTGACGGCACGTTGTGAGGATCGAAGGCCGCGGGCACGAACGGTAGGACCGGGGTCGCCGGTAAACGGTTCACCCGCGCGCCGGACCTGCAGCGGCAAGGTCACCGTCGAGGCCTCTCGGATCCCGTTCCTCGACGACGTCGGCGACCACCCGGACCTCCGGCGCTTGCGGGCCGCCACCCGGCCGCGCAGAGCTGCCTTACGGATTGATGCCGCAGCCGCGGCGAAAGCCCGTGCCCTGGGAGAGCCGAAAGCGCGCGCGAATGCAGGCGGGGGCCGGCCCGCGGCCGATGACCACCTCAGGCGTCGCTTCGACAAGGCGGCCTACCGCGCCGCCGCCAAGCCGGTCCTAGTCGCTCGCCGCCTGCTGGTCCGCACGACATAGGCTGGCCGAGCGGAGCCCTCGCGCTCAAGGGCAGCTCCACGCGGTCCTGCTGAAAAACCGCCAAAACGGGCTGGCCCTGCAGATCAACGCAGACTCGCCAAGGGGCCGGCGGCTCCGTGATGACGATGAACCGCGCTGCGCGCTCGGTCACTGGCGGGCATGCCCGTTCTCCTGAGGCGCCGAGGTGAAACCGGCCGACGCGGCGATCGGGACCGAGTCCGAGCAGACCGACGCTGTCAAGCCTCGCGCCGAAAGCGCTCCACAACGCCGTCGACGGTCCCCGGACGCGGCGAACCACCGAGCCCTCCTAGCCCGTCGAGCATGCGGCGCAAGGACGCGAGCAGCTCGCGGCACTGCGGGCAGACCGACGCGTGGCGCTCGACGCGGCGACGACCGGCCGGCGACAGGTCGTCGTCCAAGTACTCAGAGGCACGGGCCTTGGTGAAACGGTGATCGACCATCAGCCTGAGCACGGTGCTCGCAGTAGCTTCGGCTCGGTCAGCCGACCGTCGTTCCGGGCGGCGGGAAGGGCTTCCGCATCCTCACCGAAGACGTAGTGGGCGAGATCGCGGCGCAGCGCCACGCGGCCGCGGTGCAGGCGGCTCTTCAGCGCGCGCCTGCCGACGACGCTCCTTCCCTGCCGGTTGGACATCAGAGCCTTACCTCCTGCTTTGGGGCCGCGTCATCGCAGAACTGCACCTTCGACCCGAGCGGGTGCGCAACGGTTCGCCGTCAGCCGGCGTGGACTGCGACGCTGTTGTCGAACGCGAGGCGACCCTTCACGCGGCGGGCCAAGGGAGACGGTCGCCGGTAGCCCCAGGCGGCGTTCTCGGCGTGCACGCCGTCGACCTCCACGCTCCAGTAGCTCGCGATGCCCTTCCACGGGCAGAGCGTCCGGCGAGACGTGGCCTCGAGCATGTCCATGCGGACGTCGTCGACTGGGAAGTAGTGGTTGCCTTCGACGACGACGACGTCATCGCTCCGGGCGATCGTCTGGCCGTTGAAGGTCGCGTAAGTGCTCATGCGGCTTCGACCCGGGATGGCGCTGATCGGTTCATCGACGCTGCGCCCCAGGCTCGAACCGTCCGCCTCGATCGCGTGTCTGGAACTGGTTCGCCGGCTACCGCTGAACCCTTTCGCCGTCCGCCGGCATCTCAGGACGTACCACCATCCGAAAGGGGAACACCCGATGCCCACCAAGACGTTCGATGTGATCGTGACCGGCGCCGGCCCGGCGGGCGAGATCGCCGCCGGTCGCCTCGCCGACAAGGGCGGACGCGAGGTCGTGATCGTCGAGCGCGAACTCGTGGGCGGCGAGTGCAGCTTCTAGGCGTGCATGCCGCCCAAGGCGCTTCTGCGTCCGCAGGAGATCCTCGCCGAGGCCGCCCGGGTGCCGGGCGCCGCGCAGGCGGTGCAGGGCAGGGGCGTCGACGTCGAAGTGACACCTGGCCCGGCGCGACGCGCTAATCAACCACCTCGACGACAGCAACCAGGTGCCCTGGCTCGCGTCTCACGGGATCACCCTCGTCCGGGGTTCCGCGCGATTGGAGGGCAAGCGCCGCGTGCGCGTCGGCGAGGACGTGCTCGAGGCCCGTGAAGCGGTGATCGTCGCGGTGGGCACGACTGCGCTTCGGCCGCCCATCCCGGGGTTGCAGGACGCCGAGCCCTGGACCAGCCGGGAGATCAACGACGACCAGCGACGTCCCGTCGGAGCTCGTCGTCCTCGGCGGAGGCGTCGTCGGCGTCGAGATGGCCCAAGCGTGGCGCTCGCTCGGCTCGGAGTTCACCGTTATCGAGGCGTTCGACCGCCTGCCTCGGGAAGAGCCGTTCGCCGGCGACGAGCTCGCAGCCGCACTGGCCGAACGGGGCATCGATGTCCGCACCGGCGTCCGTGCCACGCGAGTCCGCGTCGGAGACGGCGCGATCCGCCTCGAGCTCGAAGACGGCGCGCCGGTCGCGGGAGACCGGCTGCTCGTCGCGGTGGGACGGCAGCCGCTCACGGGCGATCTCGGCCTCGAGACCGTGGGCCTCGAGCCGGGGCGGCCGATACGGGTCGACGACACCATGCGCGTCCCCGGCCACGACTGGCTCTACGCGGTCGGTGACGTCAACGGCCGGGCGTTGCTGACGCACATGGGCAAGTACCAGGGCCGCCTGGCCGCCGACCGGATCCTCGGTGACGATCAAGCGCACGTGCAGGTGGACGGCGCGCTCTCGCCGCGGGTGGTCTTCACCGACCCGCAGGTCGCCGCAACGGGCCACACGCTGGCCTCGGCGCTCGCGGCAGGGATCCCGGCCCGGGCCATCGACCTGGCGACGTCGGCCACGGCCGGCGCGAGCTTCCACGGGCGCAACGCCCCGGGGACGACGCGCTTCGTGGTCGACACGGAACGTGAGGTGCTCGTCGGCGCGACGTTCGTCGGCCCGGAGGTCGCCGATTTTTTGCAGGCGGCGACGATCGCTGTCGTCGGCGAGGTTCCGATGGATCGCCTCATGCACGCGATCGCGCCGTTTCCCGCCCGCAGCGAACTGTGGCTGAAGTTCATCGAGACCTATGGGCGGTGAGGCCGAACGTCGAGCCTGGGGCTGGGGCTCGTCGCGAGATGAATCGTCCGGTCGTGGGCGGTGGTCGTACGCCCATGTCACCGCACTATGACCTGGTCGTCGTCGGCGGAGGGACGGGCGGGCTCGTCTCCGCGCAGATCGCTGCGGCCGTCGGCGCGCGCGTCGCGCTCGTCGAGCGCGACCGTACCGGGGGAGACTGCCTGTGGACGGGCTGCGTCCCGAGCAAGAGCCTCATCGCCGCCGCCCACCTCGCGCACCGGATGCGGAGCGCGGCGAAGGTCGGTCTCGCGCCGGTCGAGCCGGAGATCGACCTCGGGCGCGTCATGGGGCACGTCCACGGCGCGATCGCGCGCATCGAGCCGCACGACTCGCCCGCACGCCTGCGCGCAAGCGGCGTGGAGGTCATCGAGGGCGAGGGGCGCTTCATCGCACCCCGGGCGATCGCCGTGGCCGGGCGGCGGCTGGACTTCCGCTCGGCGATCATCGCCACCGGGTCCGAGCCGGCGGCTCCGCCTGTCGAGGGCCTCGAGGGCGACGACATCCTCACCACCACGAGCGTCTGGTCGCTGACCGACCTGCCGAAGAGGCTCATCGTCCTCGGCGGCGGGCCGATCGGCTGCGAGCTCGGCCAGGCGTTCGCCCGTCTCGGCGCGCAGGTGACGCTCGTCGAGCTCGCCGATCGGCTGCTGCTCAAGGAGGAACCCGAGGCGGGCGCGCTGATCGCCGAGCGCCTGACCGCCGAGGGTGTCGACCTTCGTCTCGGAACGCGCGCGGTCCAGGTGCTGCGCCCGGCCGACGGACCGGCCCAGCTCGTCGTCGAGACGCCGCAAGGCACCCAGAGCGTTCCCTTCGACCGCGTGCTCGTCGCCGCCGGTCGGCGACCGCGGACGGCGGACCTGGGCCTCGGCGCCGCCGGTGTGGCAACCGACGTACGTGGCGCGATCACCGTCGACGAGCACCTGAGGACCACCGCGCCTGGCATCTTCGCCGTTGGCGACGTCACCGCGCTGCTGCCCTTCACGCACGTCGCCGCGCACCACGCCCGCGTCGCGACGGGCAACGCGCTCTTCGGCACACGGCGCAGCGTCGACGAGACCATCCCCTGGGTGACGTTCACCGATCCGGAGGTCGCACACGTCGGGCTCACGCTCACGCAGGCGCGCGAGCGATGGGGAGCACGCGCCACGCTCGCCCGCAGCACCAACGACGTGGTGGTGGACCGTGCGGTGACCGAGGGTGACACGGAGGGCTTCGTGATGCTCGTCGGCGATCCGCGCCGCCGCCTCGTCGGCGCGACCGTCGTCGGAGCGGCCGCCGGCGAGATCATCGCGGAGCTCACAGCGCGCGTCGCCCACGGCGACCGGATCGACGCCATCTCGACAACCGTCCATGCGTACCCCACGCTCGCCGAAGGGCCGGCGCGTGCAGCCGACGACCACCTCAGGCGCCGCTTCGACAAGCCGGGCTACCGCGCCGCCGCCAAGGCGGTCCTGGCCGCTCGCCGCCTGCTGGCCCGCACCGCCTGATATGAGGCCCAGATTTCCGTAGGTCATCGTCCACGGCCGAAGGATGGGCGGCTACGTCGAGCCGGCCCAGCAGCTCGACGGCGGCGCATTGAGCTCCTCGGGGGGCCGGTGGCCGCGTGATGAGTGACACCGTTCGGCGCCCATACGGGTCGGAGGACCATGACGCAGATCAACGAGACCATCACCATCGACGCCGATCCCGACCGGGTGTGGGCCGTAGCCGGCGACGTCGCCAACATCGCCGACTGGCTTCCCGCCCTCGCGAGCTCGAGCGTCGACGGCGACCAGCGCTCCTGCACCACCGTCGAGGGCGCCGACCTCACGGAGCGCATCGTCGAGCGCAACGACGCCGAGCGCTACTACGTCTACGAGATCACCGACTCGCCGATGCCGGTCAGCTCCTACCGCTCCGTGCTCTCGGTCAGCGGGCACGACGGCCACGCCCATGTGGCCTGGAGCGCTGAGATGGAGCCGGCCGGTGACGCCTCCGTGGACGAGCTCGAGCAGACCTTCAAGCAGATCTACCGAGAGGGCCTGGAGAACCTGCGCGACCGCGTCCAAGCGTGACCGGATCATTACGCGATAGACGCTTCAGCTGAGGCTGCTCAAGCCTCGCGCCGCAACCGCTCCACAACGCCGTCGACGGTCCCTGGACGCGGCGGCCCCCCAAGCCCCCCCAGCCCGTCGAGCATGCGGCGCAACGACGCGAGCAGCTGGCGGCACTGCGGGCAGACCGACGCGTGGCGCTCGACGCGGCGACGACCGGCCGGCGACAGGTCGTCGTCCAAGTACTCAGAGGCACGGGCCTTGGTGAAACGGTGATCGACCATCAGCCTGAGCACGGTGCTCACGATAACTCCAACTCGGTTAGCCGGCCGGCGTCCCGAGCGGCGGGAAGGGTCTCCACGTCCTCGCCGAGGACGTACTGGGCGACGTCGCGGCGCAGGGCCATGCGGCCACGGTGCAAACGGCTCTTCAACGCCGCCTCGCGAAGCCCGAGAACGTTCGCAGCTTCGGCGGTCGACAAGCCCTCGATGTCACGCAGGACGACGGCTGCGCGGTACTTCGCCGGGAGCCGGCGGATCGCGTGCTCGAGGAGCACGCGCAGCTCGGACTGCTGGACCCGTGAGGCGGGTCCTGGTCGGGAGTCGCTGATGTCGTCCAACGGGCGCTCCTCGAGCGAGCTGACGCTGTCGGCGCTCGCGCGGCGCTCGGCGATCCGCTTGGCCTCGTTGACGCCGATGCGATACAGCCACGTGAAGAATCGCGCGTCGCTGCGGAAGCGGGCCAGACCCCGCCAGGCACGGACGAAGGCCTCCTGGGTGGCCTCCTCCGCGTCACTCTCGGTAACGCTGAACCGTAGGACGACCGCGTACAGACGATCGGCGTTGTCCCGCACGAGCGCCTCGAATGCCCCTCGGTCGCCCGCCTGCGCGCGAACCACCAGAGCCTGCTCCTCGGACGGCGGCAGTGCCTCACGGCTCATGCCCGTCCGCGGGTTCGTCGGGTTCTCGGGCCCCTTCATCACCGGACAGCTTGCCAGCACAGCTGACTTCCGACCACGTCGCCGACATCCTCAGCGCCGTCCGGCGTGTTCTGCAGAGCGCTCGGCCGAGCGAACGCGGTCGATGGCAGCGTCGACGAGGTGCGGAGGTCGTCGTCCGCCGAGCAGGCGAAGCTCCCCGAGGAGCCTACGCAGCGAACGCTCGACGCGGCCGCAGTCCTCGCACTCCTCGATGTGCCGGCGCACCCGCGGCCGCTCGTCAGCCCGGAGGTCGCCGCCGACGTAGGCCGACAGGCGGTGCCGCGTGAAGAGGTGATCGAGGTGGAAGCGCGGCCGCGGCGCACGGGCTCGCGCGTCCCACGGCTTGACGGCTACGACGGGAGGGGAGCCCGTGCGGCGGCACGCCCGCGCGAACCGCTCGCCGGACAGGCGGCTCGCGGGTACCAGTACGACGTCGCATCCCAGCGCCGCTGCGGTGCGGCTCACCTCGCGTGCACCTCCCTGGACGGCGACGAACCGCCTTGACCGACCGTGGGACCCCAGAACAGAAGCCCGCGGGCCTCCTTGAGCTCCTCGGCGAGGAGGTCCAGCTCGCGGTTCCACGTGGCTGCCGGGACGCAGCACCCCACCGATCGGCGATCGTGGACGACGAGGGTGATCACCGTGACCATCGACTGGTGTTCGTCGATCAGCGCGCCCGCACTTGCCAGGGCAGCCCGTGCCGCAGACGATCCGTCGTACACGACGAGCACATGGCGGGCTTCGCTGTTCGAGAGCGGCACGTCCCTTCGGACCCGCGTTTCGTGCAAACGGTGTGGATCAGCGGGCGCCGATGCGGCGGAAGCGAACCGAACCGTCACCATACGGGTCCTAGAGTCGATGCTCGACGCCATATCGCCCGTGCCGGTGGTCGTTTACGTCCTCAGCGGCTGCCCGCACTGCACGCGCGCCACCTCGCTGCTGCACGCTCGCGGCATCGAGCACACCGTCGTCTCGGGCGACGGCGTCGCCAGCTTCCGCGCGCAGCTGCGGGAACTGACGGGTGGCGCCACCGTACCGCAGGTGGTCGTCGACGGGCGCCCGATCGGGGGCGCCGACCAGCTCGTCCGCCTGGACCGCTGCGGCGTGCTGCAGGCCCTCGCCGATCGGCGCCCATTGCCGGTGACGCGCCTGCGCCGACGTCGCATGCGCCGCGCCGCATCGCGATGGAGCGCCGAGGCCTTCGACGCTTCCGCGCGGCGCGTGGCACGCGCCGCCGGTCCGGATGCGGCGTCGGCCCGACACGCGCTCGCCGGGGCCCTGCTCGATGACCCGCCGGGGCACCCTGACTCGCGGTGAGCGCGCGATCGCACGCTGGCCTGCGCGAGGATCTTGCGTACTGCCTGCGCCCGGCCCATCTCCGCCGTACCACGCGGATCGCGCTGGTCGTCGGCACCCTGCTGACCCTCGTCAACCAGGGGACGCTGATCGTCGGCGGCCACGCCACGACGCTGACCTGGCTGCGGTGCGCAGCGAACTTCCTGATCCCGCTCGTCGTCTCGAACCTCGGCCTCCTCGGAGGCCGCGTTGCGGACGCCGGGCTCGCCTCGTCCGAAGGAGAGCACCCGTGACCAGTGCTGATGTCCTCGCCGCCCACCGTTCCGCCGGGCGCCCGTTCACCGCCGCAGGCGTCACGAGCTTCGTGCGGGAGAAGGGGGCCGGCGAGCCGGTGCTCTGCATGCACGGCGTCCCGACGTCGAGCTTCCTGTACCGCTAGGTCCTCGACGAGCTCGCCGCCCGCGGCCTGCGCGGCATCGCCTTCGACCTGCCGGGGCTCGGGCTGGCCGCCCGGCCGGAGCACTTCGACTACACCTGGACCGGCCTGGGGCGCTACAGCGCCGCCGCGGTCGACGCGCTCGAGCTGGACCGCTTCCACCTCGTCGTCTACGACCTTGGTGGCCCGATCGGCTTCGAGCTGGCCGCCGCCACGCCCGACCGGGTCGAGTCGCTGACGGTCCTGAACACCCTCGTCGAGGTCGACGCCTTCAAGCGGCCGTGGTCCATGGAGCCCTTCGCCCGACGCGGCATCGGTGAGCTCTACCTGCGGACGCTCTCCAAGCCCGCGTTCCGCGTCCTCATGGGATTGCAGGGCGTCACCGATCGCTCCGCGGTCACCGGCGCCGAACTCGACGCCTACGTCGACCTGCTCAAGCGCGAGAACGGCGGCCGCGCGTTCCTGCAGATCATGCGCGGCTTCGAGCGCACCCCCGCCAAGCGCGACCTCTACCACTCCGTCTTGGGGAGCACCCGCTACCCCCGTGCAGGTCGTCTGGGGTGCGCAGGACCCCGCGCTCAAGCTCGACCCGCACGGCGAGGCCGCCCGCCGCGCCGCCGGCGCCACCACGATCCACCGCCTCCCCGCCAAGCACTTCCTGCAAGAGGACCAAGCGCCCGCCATCGCCGAGCTGGTCGCCGCGATCACGCGCCTGAGCCGCGCCTGATTCATGCGCAGCAGGAGAGCGTGGCGGGGTCGCGGGTGAAGGCCTGGGCGGCGAGGTGCACAGCTTCCCCGATGGTCAGGTACGGGTTCCAGGAGTCGGCCAGCTGGGTGACGGTCATCCCGGCGCTGATCGCGTAGACGCCGGCGAGGATCGCGTCGCCCGCGCCGTCGGCGAGCAGGTGGACGCCGAGGATGCGGCCGGTGCCCTGCTCGGCGACGAGCTTGACCAGGCCGCGGGTGGCGCGGCTGACGATCGCGCGCGGGACCGCGGAGAGCTCGAGGACCCGCGAGTCGGTCAGCAGCCCGAGCGCCTGCGCTTCGGCTTCGGTCAGCCCGGCCGACGCGATCGTCGGGTTCGTGAACGTGATCCGCGGCAACGAGGTGTAGTCGACACTGTGGGCGCTCCCGGAGAAGGCGTTGTCGACGACGGTCCTGCCGTGGCGGGCGGCGACGTAGACGAACTGCGGGTGGCCCGTCACGTCGCCGGCGCCCCACACCCTCGGGTTGCTCGTCCGCAGGTGCCCGTCGACGAGCAGCTCCCCGTCCGCGCCGACGCGCACGCCGACGGCCTCGAGCCCGAGCGCTTCAGTCTGCGCGCGACGACCCGTCGCCACGAGCAGGTGCTCCGCGGTGAGCTCGCCGGCGTCGGTGGCCACCGTGACGCCCGCCTCGTCGCGCCGCACCCCCCGCGATTCGCACTGCTCGAGGATGCGGATGCCGTCGGCGGTCAGCGCGTCGCGGAGCGCGTCGGCGATCTCGGGCTCCTCGCGCCGCGCGATGCTCGAGCGCGCGACGATCGTCACGGCGGTGCCGAGATGGGCGAACAGCTGGGCCTGCTCGAGGGCGACGTAGCCGCCGCCGAGCACGATCAGCCCCGACGGCACGGCATCGAGCTCCATCGCCGTGGTCGACGTCAGGTAGCCACTGTCGGCCAAGCCGGACACCTCGGGGACCCACGGCGTCGAGCCGGTCGCCACGAGGAAGTGCGACGCCTCGATGCGCCGCCCGTCGACCTCCAGCGCCGGGCCCGCGGCGAAGTGCGCGTCGCCGTGGACGAGCTCGATCCCGTAGGCGTCGGCGAGGTCTGAGTACTTCTCGCGCCGCAGCTGCTCGACGATCTCGTCCTTGCCGGCCACCAGCGCGGCCATGTCCACCGGGCCCGCCTCGGTGCCGATCCCCGGGAAGGACTGCGCCCCGGCGCGGTGGCGCGTCTCGGCGGCCGCCAGCAGCGCCTTGGACGGGATGCAGCCGACGTTAACGCACGTCCCGCCGACCGTCCCGCGCTCGATCATCACCACGCGCAGGTCGCGGTCGCGGGCGGCGATGGCGGCCGAGAACGCGCCGCCGCCAGAGCCGACGATCGCCAGGTCGTACCCCGCGGCGCTCACAGCTGCTCGAATCCCTTGAGGTAGGCCTCGGTGAACGTCGGGAACTGCGCGACGGTGTCGCGCAGGACCGCCAGCGGCGTCTCGGTCTTGATCGCCAACGCGGCGTAGTGAATCCACTCGCCCGCCAACGGCGCGACCGCCCAGGCACCGACCAGCACGCCTCGGGCACGGTCGGCGACCAGCCCGAGCTCACCGCCCGGGTCCTCCTGGTAGGTCCAGGGCCGCGCGATCGACTCGGCCAGCTTGACGCGGGCGATCGAGACGTCCAAGCCCTGCTCGCGGGCTTGAGACTCGGTCAACCCGACCGCGGCGACCTCCGGGTCACAGAACGCCACGCGCGGAATCGCCCGGTAGTCCGCTCGTGCGGGCTCCCCGGCGATGTCCCGAGCGGCGATCCGGGCCTGGTACATCCCGACGTGCGTGAACGCCAGGACGCCAGTGACGTCCCCGACGGCCCACACGCCCTCTGTCACCCGGCAGCGCTCGTCCACCGCCAAACCCGCCGGGTCGATCTCGACGCCGAGCGTCTCGAGGCCGAGGTCGGCGACGCGCGGCGCGCGGCCCGTGGCGACCAACAGCTCGCGGCCACTGACCGTCTCGCCGCCCTCGAGGTGCACGACCCGCTCGGGCCCGTCGCGGGTGACGCGGACCGCGTGCGCCCCGAGACGGACGTCGATGCCGTCGGCCCGCAGGGCTTCGAGGATGAGTCCGCCGACCGCCGGGTCCTCCCGGGGCAGCAGACGGTCGGCGCCCTGCACGATCGTCACCCGGCTGCCGAAGCGGGCCAGGAACTGGCCGAGCTCCACGCCGACCGGACCGCCGCCCAAGATCACGATGCTCTCCGGGATTTCCGACAGCGTCGTCGCCTCCCGGTTGGTCCAGTACCCGGCCTCGGCGAGGCCCTCGATCTCCGGCACCCGGGCGTCACTCCCGGTCGCGATGACGAGACGCTCGCTTCGCAGCTCGAGACCCCCGACGTCCACGCGACCCGGCCCCGTGATGCGCGCCGACCCACGGTGCACGTCGACGCCCTGATCGCGGTACCCGGCCTCCTGCCCGGAGTCGTCGAGATGGCGGACCATCACGTCCCGGTAGGCCGCGACCGCCAGCCACGCCACCCCCGGCTCCGCGACGCCCGCCGTGCGCGTCGCGTCGGCGCGGACCTCCGGGGCGCGCAGCAGCGTCTTCGACGGGATGCACGCCCAGTAGGCGCACTCGCCGCCGATCAGCTCCCGCTCGACGAGCGCGACCTTCATGCCCTGGGCGGCCAGCCGCGAAACCGCGACCTCTCCCGCCGGCCCGGCCCCGAGAACGACGGCGTCGTACACCTGCGAGCTCATCGCGTCGGCTCCTTGCCGTCGATGCGCCCGCACGCGGCGACGTGCTCAGCGTTGTCGGCCAGCAGCCCCCGGGCGAGCTCGAGCAGCTGCTCGACCCTGGGGTCGGCCACGCGGTAGAAGACCGTCGGGTGCTCGCGCCGCGTGGCCACGAACCCGCACCAGCGTAGGCAGGCCAGGTGGTTGGACACCCTGGACTGCGCCTGACCCAGCCGGGCGACCAGCTCCCCCACCGACAGCTCCTGGTGCTCGCCGAGCAGCTCCAGGATCCGAACCCGCGTCGCGTCACCCAGCCCCCGGAAGTACTTCGCGACGAGATCCGACGTCGCAACCTCCTCTGGGAGGACGAACGGCGACGAGGCGGCGAGCTGCTCGCTATTTTGCATCATGTGATCATGATACATGGATCAGCCTTTGCTGATGTCGGGAGACGAACAGACGACGTGGCCCCCGGCGGCGAGCTTCGCCGGGTCGCCCGTTTGCGCGTCCCACGCGAGGGCACCCACCGGTGATGCGCCTTCCCACGCCCCGGCAGCCGGCCCCCGAGCTCAGCGTCGAGACGCTCGAGCACGGCCGCTTCGCCCTCTCCGACCGCACCCCCGGCACCTTCACGATGCTCGTCTTCTACCGCGGCCTGCACTGCCCGGTCTGCCGCGGCTACCTGCAGGAGCTCGCCCAGCACCTCGCCGCCTTCGGCGAGCGCGGGGTCGACGTGCTGGCCGTCAGCGGTGACGACGCGGACCGCGCCGGGCGCACCCAGGACGAGTGGGACGTCGCCGGCCTTCCGATCGGCTTCGGCCTGTCGGAGGAGGCGATGGACGACTGGGGGCTGTACGTCTCGGCGGCGATCAAGGACGGAGAGCCCGCGCGCTTCAACGAGCCGGGGCTCTTCCTCGTCGACGCCAACGGGGCGATCTTCTACGTGGCGGTCAACAGCATGCCGTTCGGCAGGCCCAAGCTCGCGGACATGCTCGACGCCGTCGACTTCGTCACCAGCCAGGACTACCCGGCCCGCGGCGAGGTGGCCGCAGGCGGTCCCGCCGTCGCCGCCGGATGAGGACGGCGACCGTCGTGCGCGCGAGCCACGGCTCCTAGCGGTGCTCGACCCGCGCAGCAACCTGCGCTGGACCGACCCGCGCGTCACCGGCTGGACGCGCGGATGCGGCGCCGAACGGGTGGAGGAGCGGCGTGCTGCCGCCGTCGCTGGGCGCGACGTGCATGACCGGAAGGCCGCGCCGCGTCCCGGGCGCGTCATGCGCCTCTGGCGTGCGCTGCGCCACCGGTGATCCGGTGGGCCGCCGCCCGTGCCGGGCGGCGGGGCGTAGCGAACCTGCCGTCAGGTGCAGCGGAACGCCTGGAGGGCATGCGTGCGCTGGTCGCCCGAGACGTTGAGCGTCGCGCGGATCACGGCCAGCACGGTGACGACCGGCAGGGGCGCGGAGGCGACCTGCATCGGCGAGTCGGTGATGCCGACGGGGTGCCACCAGGCGCCGTCGGCCGTCAGGGTCGGCTCGGGCCACACCTCGTCGATGCCGACGCGGACGCCGGCGTCGGCGAAGCCGGTGTGGGCGACGCGGCGGACGAGCCGGTCCTCGGGCGGGACGCCCTCGGCGTCGAGCAGCGCGTGCAGCCCCGCCTCCTCGACAGCGTCATCTTCGGCGACCGTGGCGGCGACCGTCGTGCGAAAGCCGAGGTCTCGAGCGAGGGCGATGCCAGCCCGGGCGCGGTCGAAGCTGCCGCGTCCGCGGTGACGGTCGTGCAGCTCCGGAGTCCCCGAGTCGAGCGAGACCTGAAGCGTGACCCGCTCGCGGTCGAGCCCCTCGAGGGTCCGGCGGCGAGCACCCCGGGCGAACACCATCGCGTTGGTCAGGATCGTGACCGGCACCCATCGCGCGGCGGCGTCGACGAGCTCCGGCAGCTCGGGGACCAGGAATGGCTCGCCCCCGGTCAGCAGAACCTCACGCCCTCCCAGGCCCGCGAACTCCTCGCAGGCGCGACGGGCCACCCTCGGGCGGGAGCCTCCTCGGCGCCGCCCGAGGGGAGGAGCCGGCGGAGCAGTAGTCGCAGGCCAAGTTGCAGTCGAAGTTCGTGTACAGCCAGAGCCGGGAGCCGAGGGGCGCTGCCCCTTCGGGCGCCGTCAGGGCGCGCGCCGCCTCCGTCAGAACGGCCATCGTCGCCTCCCCGGCATGGCGACGATTCGGCGATCGAGGCCCCACATTCGGCCGGCGGGAACCAGAGCGAGGATCACGAGCGGCACCCAGTCGTGCGGCTGCTCGAAGGCCCAGCGGTCGCTCGACAGGTACACGAGCTGCAGGAAGAGCTGCTGACCGAGCCCCACCAGCGCCGCGCCACGAGTGGCCAGGCCCAGCAGCAGCGCCAGGCCGACGCCGAGCTCCACCGCGGTGATCGCCCACTGCAGGACGTCGAAGTGCGGCAGGATCACGTCGTTGGTCAGGCTCTTGAGCCCGGGGACGTCCGTCCCGTTCCCGCCGCGCTTGTTGACCTCGTTGTCGAGGATGCTGCGGGTCTCCTCCCGGTTGATGAGGTTGGCCGAGTACGGCCCGATCCGGTAGCTGCTGAACGAGAAGAGCTTGGCCAGGCCGTTGGCGAACAGGATCAGCCCGAAGAAGATCCGCAGCGCGGCGAGCCCCCGCGCGAGCGTGTCCGAGGCGGGCAGCCCGTCGTCCCCATGGGTGCCCACGGGCTCGACGACGGAGCTCATGCCACGGCGAGCTGCTCGAGGGACAGGCCGCGCGCTTCCACCCCGCGCCACCACCAGACCGCTCCGGCGGCGGCGCCGATGAGCCAGAAGGCGGCCAGGAGGCCGAACGCCGACCACAGGCCGAAGGAGACCGCCAGCTCGGCGAGCACGATCTGGCCGACGATCGCTCCGGTGCGCCCGACCGCGACGCTCGCGCCGATGCCCGTCGCCCGCAGGTGCGTCGGGAACAGCTCGGAGAAGGTCGGGTAGGCCGAGACCCACCCGCAGGTCGCGCAGAACACCGCAAGGGTGAAGGTCGCGAGCGTCAGCGCGGCCGACCCAGTGGTCGCCGCCGCGGCGAGGACCAGAACGGATGCAGCCGCGGACAGGTAGGAGAGGGTCACCGTGGGCTTGCGCCCCACCCGTTCGAGCGCCCAGGCCACCAGCAGCCCGCCCGCGAGCGCCCCGACGTTGGCGACGAGGAAGAAGTACGGGACGGTGGTCGCGCCCACGTCCACCGCGTCGGGCACGAGCACGAACACCGCCATGAACGTGAACAGGCCGTAGTAGCCCGCCGCCTCGGAGAAGTCGAGCGCCATACCGAAGAGCAGCCGCCCGCGGTGCTCGCGCCAGAGCTCGGCCAATCCGGCTCCAAGCGACGGGCTGACGGCCGCCGCCGGGAACGTGGCCCGGGCAGCGGTCAGGCCCGTGATCTCGGTGATCACCGCGTTCGCCTCCTCGTGGCGGCCCTGGGAGACCAGCCAGCGCGGGGACTCCGGGATGTAGCGCCGGGCCCACAACGCGTAGCCCGCCGCCAAGCCCCCGAACAGCAGCGCGTAGCGCCACCCGGCCGGCCCCAGCAGCGCGGAAATGAAGAAGATCGAAACCAGTCCGGCCAGGATCCCGCCAAGCGCCCAGAAGTTCATCACCAGCGCGTTGGTCCGCCCGCGGGTCCGCGCGGGCACGAACTCGGCGATCGCCGACGTCACCGCGGAGTACTCGCCCCCGACGCCGAGCGCCGTGATGAACCGAAAGACCATGAACACCGCGAACGTCGGCGACGCAGCAGTGAACAACGCGGCCACCGAATACGTGACGAGGGTCACGACGAAGAGCCGGCGGCGGCCCACGCGGTCGGCCAACCAGCCGAAGCCGATCGCGCCGAGCATGATCCCGACGAACCAGACGACGAACACGGAGATCTGCTCGCCCTTGGACAGTGAGAACTCCGAGGCGATCGACGGGATCAGCGAGCCGATAATCTGCACCTCGAAGGCGTCGAGCATCCAGCCCACGCCGAGCGCGGCGGCGATGCGGGTGTGCATGGGCCGCCACGCCGAGCGGTCGAGACGATCGGCCATCTAGCCCACCACCACGGGGCCGGCGGCGACCGCGGCGACCAGATCGTCATAGCCCGAGGCGTCGAAGTCCACCCAGGCGTTGACGTACTCAAGCGCCATCGGCTCGCACAGCTTGGGGTCTGCGACGTCCATGCCGCGCAGCAGCTCGGCGAAACGCGCATGCCGCCCCTCGTCTCCGCCGGGCAGGACCGTGAAGCAGCAGTGGTGGAACGGCGGCGACGTCCAGACGACCCGCAGCTCCTCCGCGTCGCCCAGGCGCGTGATCGCGTCGAGGGTCACGCTCGAGACGACGCTCGAGACGACGCTCGCCTCGAGCTCCCCCGAACGGACCCGGGCAAGCTGCGCAAGCTCCGCGCCGCCCGTGTCGCCGTGCTTGCCGAGATCGCGGTCCAAACGCGTCGCCTCCATGCGCTCAGCGGGGTCGAACCCCTCGGCGCGCAGGGCGTGGACCGGCAGGATGTGCGCCTGCGGGGAGTCCGCGTCACCGAAGCCGACACGGGCGTCGACCAGGTC
>JAABUR0100004813.1_pt1 | contig 17674 bp, 20 predicted proteins | sample 5560091 | NCBI WGS metagenome assembly JAABUR01 (sample SAMN10711879, study PRJNA513375) | rock metagenome | isolation source: Antarctica rocks | place: Antarctica: Victoria Land, University Valley sud | reverse complement strand
GAGTCGACTTCGGTCCAGGACATTTCGACGGCGCCGGCGTCGCCGGGGGAGCAGGGGGTTAGTTTTTCTTGGCCGTCGATTGTGACCTGGGGATTAAGTTCTTAGTGAGGTGTTTGGGGAACATGAGCTTGAGGGAGGGGTTGGAATTACCTTTTTGTAGTGCGTGGCGGTTTGAATCTTACGCACGGGCTGCATCAAGGCGTCTTGGACGGCTATGGCGATATCGCTTCCGGAATATCCCTCACTCATTTGGCCTAGCGTCTTGAAGTCGGCGGGTTTCAGGTCACAGGGCGTAGTACCGACAGCGAGTTCGAACATCTTCATCCTTCCAGGTAGATCTGGGAGACTGATGTGTACTCTTCGCTGGAATCGTCTTCGGATAGCTGCGTCAAGTTGCCAGGGGATGTTGGTAGCACCTAGTATGAGAACGCCTTTGGAGTCGCGCCCTACACCGTCCATCTGGACTAGGAGTTCTGTTTTTATTCTTCGGGAGGCTTCTGATTCGCCTTCGCCTCTGGGACCGCAAAGAGCATCAACTTCGTCGATGAAGATGATTGAGGGTTTATTTTCTCGGGCCATGTTGAAGAGTTGCTTTACCAGTCTAGACAGCGTGTGAGATATGTTTTATAACCACTATGCTTAGAACTATGATCTCACCTTTCACTCTCTCCCATCCATTTCGAAACCAAATCACTACTGCTCACACTGAAAAATGTGCTATTTGCCTCCGTAGCAACAGCTTTCGCCAAGTAAGATTTACCAGTCCCAGGTGGTCCGTAAAGTAATATACCTTTCCAAGGCTGCCGCTTACCAACGAACAGGTGCGGAAACTTAATGGGTAATATCACGGCTTCTTTGAGGGCCTCTTTTGCTCCTTCAAGACCTGCCACGTCTTCCCATTTGATATTTGGCTTGTCCGTTAATATGGCTCCTTGCAGTGCGCCTCGTAGCTTCTTTGCCTCAGGATCTTGTTCGTCATCATCATCGTCTCTATGAGAGGCACTCTGGTCAGTCCAGATCTCAAACGAGTCCTAGGCCAAATGGTCTCCAAGGCTAGGCTGCACACACTTTCCCTTTCCACCCCCTCCTGAGACCTTTCCATTTGACCCTACAGCGGCCGGCTTCTTTTTGTTGCCCTTATCACCCTCCGCCAAGTGATTCTTCAGCTTCTCGGCCCTCTCCATATATTCCCCCGCTTTCGCCCGAATCATATCCTTTGACTTAGGGTTCTTTTCCCATTTGAGGGCCAGCATGAACAGCTCCAGTGACTGATAGTATAGCTGATACGCCTTCTCATATTCGCCCGCGGTGTCACTTTCTATGGCCTTCTTCACCACATCTATAGCACGCCCCAGAAAGTCGGTGTTGCTCATCTTGACAGCTGGTGGCTCTTGATTTCGAGGCTGCGTTTAGGTCGGAGCCTTGACGACTTGTCCAGAAACGCGTACAATGCGACCTAGATCAATGCAGCCTGCGTTCGATCTGGCGGAGAACAAATGAATGTACGGGCGATCCAGCTCTGAATCGTAGCTTGGGGACAGATGGAGATGCAATAACGTGGTAGAGAAGAGATGTGCCAAGGCGAAATCCCAATAGTCATTACATGTACTTCTCAAGACGAGCTGAGCATACTTGAGCTGGAAGCTTGAAATTGTTTACCCAGGGGTGTGGTTATCGCTAATCCCAAAAACGAGCCCTCTTTGCCATGACGACGCGGCGCGCGGTAACGAGCCGCCCCGCTTACCACCCCCTCCCACCCCTCAGTTTTAACATCCTACCCCGAGAACCATGTCCGACACCCAAAGACAGCTCCAAATCCTCTCCGAAGAATACCAAAAGCTCCAACAAGGTCTCCATATCTCCCCAAACCCCCTCCATACCACTTTACAGCAACCCTGCTAACTCCACCCTTTGCAGACCTCCAAACCAACATCGAAGCGCGCCAAAAGCTCGAGTCGCAGCAGCAGGAGAATCGGGGCGTGCAGAAAGTGTGCTTTCCTTCTTTCCAAATTAAGCATACCTAGATATTAAGGGAGCTTTACGTAGGAATTCTCCAACCTCGCCTCCGACGCCAAAATCTACAAGCTAGTAGGGCCTGTATTGCTGAAGCAGGAGAGGAGCGAAGCGGTGCTGGCGGTTGATGGACGTTTAGAATTCATTGAGAAAGAGATGTATGTCGAATCATCCGCATATACGATACCTGAGGAGGAGAAGGGACTAATACCAGTACAGCAAGCGGATAGAAAAGCAAATTGGAGAAATGCAGGAGAAGAGCGAGAGCAAGAAGATGGAGGTTAGTTCACCAGGCCAGGCTTCTGTATGGGGTGGAGGGGCAGGCGTGCTAATTATTTGCAGGTCTATCAGCTCCAGACGACGATGCAGCAAGGGCAATAATATGAACTTCGAATTGAAGTCTTGACCGTACTTATGATTTTATTATGGATCCCACCGTTCTCGGCCTTGCATATTAAGCTCGTGATACTATATCCCAACCATTATTGCACATTTCTGTTCTAATTCTTTCCCTTCCACTCAAGCATGACCCCTAACGCCACACATTTCCTACCAACAGCCACCCCTATAGCTACCAAGACAACCTTTCATTTACTGCCAAGCTTTGTTGCAAGTGACTGGACTCAGTTCTGGAAGTTGGATTGCGCCAGTAATTAGTTTAGTGGCATAAGTGGCTTTGGATCATAACGACTGCTAATGTTTGTCTTCAGATAATACTACGTAAATGAAAGAATATTATTCCTAATGTGTACGCGCCAAATCTATTTAATTCGATCGTAGCAAAGCAACCATTACATAGGCGTCACATCAAAGTTCGCATCACACGCAAAGACACAAAATCTGCAAAAATTTCGGCATTAGCTACGCTTTTTCAATTACGCTACTCATATTAAACAGCCGCTTGAGTAAAATCTCGAGGATTGGCAGATCAAGTGGTACTAACATTAAGATAGTAGTGTACTAATCTATTCTATAGCGAACGGAGAATACAACGCCGCTGGATAGCATCGCTTTTAGTATGGCGAACCGACAATTAGCTATTAGAAAGCTTTAAAAGGCGTTACCGAGCAAATGCAACCCATCTATCACCCAGTGATGTGTGCTGTGTACTATCATGCTCCACAGATAGAAACTTGGAACGTCGCAATTAAATAAGGAAAACAAACACTAAGATCCCAAGGAGCCCTGCAGTAAATCCCATGCCGTTTTTGATGCCAAAGCCTCTGTAGTCCGGAAGAGCCGTAGGATTGAGTAAACCTCCGGTACTTTTACTAGATCCGTTTGCATCTGGTAAAGACGTGTTGCCTCCATAAGGTGCTGTAGTGATAGGCGTAGGAAATATTTTCCCAAAGGTGTAACTATATGTTGATGATTCCGGAGTGCTGCTGCCTCCTACTGGAACAGACACCGGGGTACCAAAATTGTCAATCTGTCCTACAGATAAAGTGGTCGACGTACCGCAGCAATCTGTAGACCCTGTTTTCGAGGACGTTCCCGAGGTAGGAATCCCATATTGATCCGTTGTATACGATGAGCCACTACCAGATAATGCAATAGTTTGCGTAGTAGAAGAACCGCTGTATCCGGTCTCGTCATTCGACGAGCTAGCCGAGACAGAGATAATGGAATATGGCTTGTCTATTGATTGTGAGGTCTTTGGCTTGAAAGTGATGCCGTATCCGGGGGGAACAGTTGTGGCAGTGGCAGTAGGGTTTGAAGTCAACGTCACATATATGGAAGGTATGTTTATAAAACCTCCGCCGTAAGCGTTACCAAGCATGTCCGGTGTCCAAAGAGGAACCACAGACGACGTAGTATTGATGAATGGCCCGTTGGCTGTTGAGGTCGAGTCTTTCCCACTAGGTGGCTGCTCTAATTTACTTGTAGGACCAGATGTTTCTGTTTCCGTAGGAGATGGACCTTGTATGGGTATAGATGTAGGCGTTCCGGGAGTGGAAGATGGTAGTGTGAAGGAGTATATCACTGATGGCACGGTAAAGCTAGAGACCACCACGGATGGCGTGGCCTCAGGCTTGCTCGAGATACCTGAGTCGGGGACTGAACTAGATGGCAGCGTGAAAGAATATATGACGATTGACGGGAGGGTAGAGCTAGTCGGTCCATTCTCCGATTTGTAAGGCTCACTGCTTGACATCGAAGTCTCGGGCTTGAAAGACGTCTTGTCATCTTTACCGGACGTGGGAATACTAATACTGTAGATCTGATTACTAGGAGAGGAAGTGAGATCTTTCGTTGAAACTGGAGAATTTGTAGTCTGGTCCTTTGATGGTACCGATGAGGATGTCTGGTCTTTGGCAGATATCGAATAAGGACTCTGGTCCATACCTGGCAGTGAGGAAGAAGTCTGATCTTTCGCTGGTACAGACGTAGGAATCTGATCTTTCGCTGGTATCGTGGAAGAACTCTGGTCCTTGGCAGCAGCCGAGGTCGAAGATTGGGCTTTGGCTGGTACAGAGTAAGAACTCTGATCTTTTGCCGGCGTTGGAGAAGTCAAAGGAGCAGAGGTAGAAGTTTTGTCTTTGGTTGGCATTAATGAGTCTGACCATGTCCCACTAAGCAACGAAAAGCTTGGCTGTATTGTTGGAATCCCTGGTTCAACCGTTGTCTTATCTGTTCCCGTCATGACTGGGAGGGTATCGCCAGACAGTGTGCCGTCTTTCGAATAAATTGCGGATGACTGGTCTTTGGCAGGAAGACTTGTGGTATCTGAAGCTGAGGACTGATCGTTACCATTGGAAGGGTAAGCCACCGAAGAGCCTGCAGTCGAGAAATAGAATTAGCACAGTCAGCAAATGGGTGTCCAACTCCATTCAACAACTCGGTTGCTAGAATGGTCTGCCTCTTGAAAGAATGCAATGGTCGCTGCATATCCACGGAATGAAACGCTTGGTGTGGAGGGGAGAAAGTAAATCTGGTGCTATGGTGTAGAGGAGACCAAGTAGTAAAAGTACGTAGGAGTGCAGATGCTAGTAGCTATGAAAGATTTACCATCATTTGTTCGATCACGTAAATCATGGCCTAGCATCAATTTTAGCCATCAAGTCCAGCACATGTGTTGACCTACATGGATGCTACAAGGCTCATCAACGCACCTTGATGAGTTGCCCCGACGTGGACACTTGGGTAGGCTAGAATTGCCACGAACAAAGCTCTGACGAGATACATTGTGGATACGTTCAAGATGACACCGAGTATCAAGGAAAACGATGACTGCAGATACAGTAGTTGAGATGGCAGTGGACAAGTAGAGGGTCGAAGTAAATAAACGAGTGTGGTGGCGAAGTGTAGGCAAGAGAAGGAAGAAAATGTTGTTGCGCAGAAACGCATATCACCTTGTATCAAACTCGATTTCTGGAAGGTGGAGCCCTAGGCCCATGGCAGGAACGAATCTTGTCAGTTTCCCAAGTTTGGCTGGCGTCTAGTTCTTGACATCTACAAGGCTTCAATATAGAGCACCGCGAATCACACTTTACACATGCTATAAGAGCAGTCAAAGTTACGCTACTCCAAAGGCATTTTAGCTTGTGCAACTCTTGAATCAGCACCAGCAGTTCTTGCCATGAGATGGCTATGCTAATTCCATCGTTCCAATACAGCAAATAGTACCTGAAGGTCCCGAAGACAAAGTGACGACTCAAGGTAGACTCTACCTGCTCGGCGTCAGCTTCTAAGATAAGGTACCGAAGGTAACACCAGATTTTGGTTGTGTAAGGTGGTAGATCGAAATCTTGTCGCGTACCTGCCTGCTGTGAATCCCATATCCGGGAAGTCGCATTCGCACTAGTGTGTGTTGATGAATATATTTACCTGACACGCCCACCTCAACACTCTCTTCTTTCTTCAACATCGATTTATTACATTTTAGATCGTTGTCCATCATCCAACCCCACTCGCATTGCTCAAGCTGCTTCTGCATCTTAAACGTAGATCATAATATCAATCTCAACAACATTCCACCATCAGAATGCAGTATTCCAAGCTCGCCGTCGTGGCTCTTGTGGCCACGATCGCCACTGCTGTAGCAGGTAAGTCAAAATGTCTCCTACTCGCAACAACATATACCGTACATGAACCAACCTGTTGAGCTACGAAGATGTCTCATTATCGTACATGTTGTGGCTCATCTCCTCACTCGAGACTTCTTTCGAGACTTCTTGCTAAAACTCTCGTTTTTCAGCCGTTGGCGGTGTCGCCCGTAATGCCAAGTTCGAAGCTCGTAGCGAACTCAAAGGTACGTCCACTGCTTGATCGTCGAAGGTCACAAAGTAATGTGCTTACTTTAAGATGCAGGCCCTCTCAACCATCGTCAAGGTGAGCCTGAACCATCCAATATGCGGATAGTCGTGGACTTACATGTGATACAGCCCCGAGCGAGAGCTTCACTACTATCCCTATTAGCGACATACTCAATGCCATCAATTTAGTGGAGACCCACACGGTAGAACCCTCGATAATCGCTCGCCAAGGTAAGCTTTGCATCATTACTTGGGTCGAGAACGATTCACAGACTCACGTGCATACATAGCCCAGAGCGGAGCCACTGTTACCGTCACTGTTACCACGACTCCCAACTACTGCAACACAGCTACCTCAGCTGCTGCACCTCAGGGTCCTTCAAGCGCAGGTACTTCCGCTCCTACTTCCGGTTCAGTAACCCCAACGATTACCGGCCCAGCTGTGATCGTTCCAATTCCGGTTTCTCCAGCCTCTGCCAATGTCTCCTCGGGAGCTTCCGTTGCCCCTGGACCAGTCTCTCCGGGCATTACTACCGCAGGACCAATGAGCGGTAACGCCACCATGGCTTCGTCAACGATGTCTTCGACCCAGACAAGTATCTCGTCTGTACCGTCTACTGTGGCTTCCATCTCGGCGCCAGCAACATCCAGCCCCACCACCCCGAAGAGCAACGGTTCCGGCGACAAGGACTTCCATGGTGTACTCTTGGCTGTTGTCATTGCTCTTACCGGAAATGTGGCCTTGTTGATCTGAGCGTCGCGGTCGTGCTATAAAGGTAGCAAGCATTGACGATAATGAGGAGGAACTTGGTCAGTGCGAGGCTGTGTTTACTTTGAGTGTTTAGAAGAAGTAGTCCTTTCGTTACTCGAGCTAGGCGGGAGGTACGATTAGGGAGAAGTGCGACGGGGCATTCGATCTGTAGTGTCACTTAGCCAGTCAATCAAACCGAGTTCGCTCTACAAGAGAAAATTTGCGAAGTTATGATGTGTATAATGCTCGAAGGTTGTACTTTACAAAATACCCACCCAGACCTCATTGCCTACGCCACCGTCATGCATGCCGCTAAGATCAGTACTTAACTCTATGCGTTTTCATTATCAATCAGCACTGTACACAACCACAGTCCGCCTCGTTCCTAGCAGTGCCCCCTGATACCAGTAGGTAATTGGACATTAAACCCTAACCATTTCTCCGTAGTTCTCTTCCCCTACCTATCCGAACGCTGCGAAGCGCTTGGTGGGCGAAAGGAACGGACAGAAAAGATCGAAGGTGGAATGTATGCGGTTGCGGTAGGTCAGAAGGTGGTCTATTGCCAAGGTAGCATCGATGAAGACAGAGTTGGGCTCGGCGCGGGGAGGATCAACCGCGTTTTGTGGGTTATTGCCTCTAAGAGGCTAGCTCCATCAGGTATCAGCTATCTCTCAGCCATCACCACATCCACTCAACGGACACCCGTCCCCCGCCAGCCCCCTTAGCAACGCGGCATGATCGACCTTGGGGCCAATGCTCCTCTCAAACTCGTCTTCTCTCTCATCACCCGATAGCCGCGCAAGCACGTCCGGGATTCCTTGATCTTTCGTGTCCTTTTTGTAGGCGAGTAAGCAGGAGAGGTGGAAGATGTGCGTGCAGGGGAAGGCGATGAGGATTTGGCGGTCTTCCTCGTTTGTGTACGATTTGTTGCAGGCGGCGCAGTGGCCTGGTTTTGGCTTTACAGGGTGCGGTTTCGGCGTTTCGGAAGGCTGGTTGGGGTGGTGGAGGCGGGAGATGTCGAAGCGGATTCCCTTGCGTTGGCCAGCGCCTCTGACAGCTATTGCGGCCGCTACTTCACCTCGAAGGACTCGAGCAACGCCGGAGGATATGCTATGCTGGATTTCGTACTCTTTGATCATCCTGCTCAACCCTTCTCTGAGACCTTCAATCTCCAGGCCGGCGGGGATGCGGCGCACGAGTGTGACGGGGTTGATGGCGGTGCCGACTTCCTCCAGCAAACCGCGGATGAAGCGGGGTTTGCTCATTGAGTAGTCTAGAAGATCGTCCCATAGCCCTTTGTCGTTTTGCTCTTTGGCAAAGGCGATGGCTTGGGACACATCGCCTAGCTGGTCGATGATGAGGCGGAGGGCTTGCGTCGTACGACCTTCTTTTGATAAGAGGTAGACGAGCTCGGGAATATAGTTGCGCTGTTCGCAGATGGTGGAGGCGGTTTGTAAGGTATAGGATTGGGAAGTCTTGAGGAAAATCATCAGCAGCTCACGGTCGTATTCTGCAAATTCACGCAAGGCGTCGTCGGCGAAATCGGAGACGAGGGATTTTCCTTCTGTGGCAGCGAGGCTTTGTTCGGTTGCTCTTAGGCCACGAAGGGAGGGCACAGAAGAGTTTAGCTCGTGGGCTGCTTCTTCGGCGGCGGTGGTGGTGTCGCCATTCCAGAGAGCACGGAAGTAGAAGAAGAGGTATGGGTTGGGCGTGCCGTAGCGTTTCGTAAGCTGGGAAATGACGGTTTCGGGGGGTACAATGCCATGGTGGGCTTCATCGACAAGGAGGCGGATAGGTTCTTGAGTAGCTTCTTCGAGGTCGGAGAGGCCGGCGGCTCTTTGTTGGGTTTTGGAGACGCGGAGAAGGATGAAACCAGGGATGTCATTTGATACGGCGTCAACGAGATGGTTCTCGGAAATCAGGGACATAGCCGCGTCGGCGTTTTGGAGATGGAAGTAGCAGCTTAGCGCTTTTCGTAAGCGGCCTTCAGCGAGGTAGAGCTTGGCGAGGCCTTCCATGAGGATACGCCAGTCTCGGCCTATGATGCCGTCTTCGATGGAATCTTCTCTGACGTCTCCAACTTTTAGTCTGCTCTTTATAGCTTCGATGATGCTCCAGGCATTGTAGAGTTCGGGTGGCCATCGCTCTAGAAGATCCTTTAGCCGGGGCCTATCTGTTGAAACATAATGACCGAGCATGATTTCATAGATCAGGGATGGCAATGGCGGTCGGACTTGTGTAGTGGGTATGTAGGGCGTGATCTCGTCGTACTTATTGACTTCAGCGAAACGCCATACCCAGTGCTCCCAACTAGAGGAGCTACCAAGAACTTGACCAGCTACTTTTCCGGCTTTGCTCCAGTCCTCGGCTGAAATCAACTGCTGCAGCCACTTTTGACCAATGCGTCTTTTCTCTTTCTCTGCTTCGGAATTGAAGTTCTTTGTAACCGATCCCGTTGCTTGGGAGCTGTCATCCGCAAAAAAGTCTTCGAGACTACCTTTGGCTTTGGTTGGAGTACTTGGAGAACTACTCAAGGTACTTTCAGATTGGTTTCCAACGGCTTCGGGGTGTTGGTCGAGCAAATTCCACGCTTCTTCATACTTATCATGGCTGACCAACCAAGAGTAGCTGTCAGAAGGCCTTGGTTTAGTCGCAAGAACACAATCGTAAGGACTATGTATAAAAAGCTTTAGGCCATGGGTCAAAACACTAGGATGAGATATGTCCTCTCCTCCCGCTGTTGACAAATTGGTAGCAGTGTTAGCATCGCTTGGAACCCTGCTCCCACTAGGACTTCCAATACTGCGAACGCTCGCGGCGGAGCTGAATAGCCGAGTGGAGTACATAGTTGCATCCCATATACCGCCACCAATAGCTTCAAGCGCCCCTCGCTGAGTAGTTGGCTTGCTGGGCATATGGAGTGCAGGCACAACCCCAAGATGGTAGTCAGTTGCGGACAAGCTCTCAAACCGGCTCATGTTTAGTGTGTCGGCAACGCAGATTTCTTCCTTCGTTGTTATATCGATTATTCTCATCTCCGGTTGTAGCGCGTTCTGCCGGTGGATGCCGCGCCTAGGAGTCGTCTGCGCTGATGAAGTTCCTTCTCCTGGTGTAATATATGCAAGTACAAGAAGCAGTTTTGGGGTATATAGCGAAATTCCAGATATAATACAATCAGTACGTAAACTAAATGTGTTAGCATGAGTAACCCCGGCCCTGAATTTGGATCATACATTGTTACAACGTCCACATGCCCTATCTTGCGTTCGCCAATATTTTTCCCTACACCAGAGCCCCCTGGATAGACACTGATTATCCAGATAGTGCCAGACCATCCTATTACTAATTTCTCGTAATGCGTACGCTTTAAGTTAATCTTAGAATCTGATGATATCCCGCTTGGCATTTCTTGGGTGGCATTGCTACTAATAACGTTGACGTCGTCGGTTTCTAGTCCAGCTTCGTCGATCCACTCAATATGAGCTTTCCAAACACCTGCCATCTCTTCCCAACCCGGGAGGTTCGGATGATCAATATGCCCGAAGCGCTTCCAGGAAAATTCGGTCTCTGCTGCATCTAGATGTAAATGTGACCGTATAAACTTTATACCTTGTTCATTAACCCAAGCCACGTATTTGCCCGACAATGACCATTTAATCGTGCTTATGGCTCCTTCTCCGCGATGTAATACCGTATCTTTCCCGGTATTCGATCCAAGGCCTATCGTACCAAGCCATCCAGCGACCGGCGCGGCTGCTCCTCCAGCTGCGTTGGATGTACTCCTTCCCGGACTCCCCCCTGCTGTTAAGATCAGATTGCCTGCTAAGCCACCCGAGAGATATGACCGGTCATTTCTGTACGTGGGCGACAATGCCACTGCCTGTACTGGCCGACCAAAGTTTCGTAGTACAACATCTTTGGGGTCGGTCAACGAGGCAACACATACATTTCCATCTATCGAAGAGGAAGCAATATGTATAGCATTCGACGGTGTGAGAGGGACCGGGGGCGCTTTGGGGCTTCTGGATGCGGGCGAGGCAGTATTCGTGCTGGAGGACGATTGTCCGGAAGACGATTTATACTCGGATGTTATTCTGCCCACAGCATCTCCTTTGGCTGTTGGTAACGGAGGTGGGAATGGAGATATCGACACAGCGGATGTAGAGGCAGAGTGGGCGCGGTAGACTCGTATTGATCTGAGCGATGGCAAAGATATAACATGCTAATCTAGGGCGTGAGCCTTGACTTTCAACGTGGAAGAAGACGACAACTCACGATGTTTCCATTGTGGGTTCCGATAATCTATACTTCTTAGTTACTCCCACCGTCAATGAAGATCCTAACGCGCGCATCTCACCATCTTGTCGCCCGTAGCCAGAAACGAACTCGTAGCATCGCCATTCCGATATAGAGGTTTCAGATATTGGGTCAACTTGGTGTACTTCAGTCTTGGTTCTTCATCGTCATCTTCCTCATCCTCCTCATCCTCATCTTCATGCTCGGATTGCAGCCTGCCATTGCTACCAGTTTTGGGAACTTTGTCATCCATGCCATCTTCCTGGTCGGGCTCTTCCGCCTCCGGGGCCATTCGAAAGAGCTGGTTGAGACCTCCAGCTTATGTGTGGAAATTACAGGTTGTTGGCGGAGAGAAGGATTCACAATGACCGCATTTTCGCGTTCCGCTAGCCCCAGTGGAGTTGCAAAATAGTTCTACGATCGACTACGCTACTTTGACAACCATCAAAAGGCAGTTCTATAAGTTCCGATGGTGTTTAAAATTGGGTTAGATCATGATTAATCTGTATCGAGAGTATGACAGTCAATTATGGCAGGTTTTACCAGATAATACCAAGGGCTTTTGCTCCGCAACACCAACGACCATACACTTCGCTCGCGGACTTGGATCGTGCAAAGATTCCGGTAACCATCTTCTCAAGGCCCGGAAACAAAGGCATATTCTTGCCCTACCGTCACAAATGCTTCTCGTCAAAGGCATTCCTTCGTCAGCCGCAACGAGAGTCGCAACGAGAGCCCAACGAACAAGAACAACTGCAAGGACAGAAAAGGAAGTCGAATAGGTCGCCTACAGGGAAGACTTCGCTACGAAGAGTTGCAGTTGAGGCACAAAGTTCAAGAGGTGGGATAGATTCTAAGAAACTATCCACTCCGGAATCTCCAGTGACGACGAAGGTGGGTCGAGTTGGGACATTAAGGAGCGCATGAGGCTGACAAAAGGTCGAGGACCTAAAGACTGTCACCGCATTCTGCGCTGCAGAACAGTACGACATATCGCATGCGGCCCGGATCCTCCTTGAAGCTGGCTATCAGCTAGACCCTCAAGGTACCAGATTGTTTCCCCAGGTTGTACATGTAGAAATACCTGTGAGGCCGGCTACGCCAAGCAACAAAAATGGTGCACGTATGAGCGGAGACGTGTTTGTATTTCCATCTGGCACAGTTGTGGGATGGAGTGTATCGGATGAGGTACTTTCGAGTCTCGTCTTGAAGACCCTATTGCCTTCTGCGCAGTCTCCACACCCTGCTCAATTGGAGGAAGAAGACCTTGAATATGTCGAAGACCCAAATGAAAAGAGCAGCAGTATCAGAGGAGATACGATCATCCTTGGTACCAAGGCGCAAGCATCAGATGAGCCACCACATGAGCTTGCCACTCTAAAAGCCAGTATTCTAAACCGTACCCTTGATACAGTACTGGCAAAGATTGCGTTCTCATCAGGCCTGGCAAGGTCAACAAAGCTCGCAGTCTTGGAAAGCTCGCTAAACAAATACATGGAGTCTACCAGGTCTATTCCGGCTATGCTATCTCGTGGAGAAACACCATTCACGCGCTCCTTCATCCTGCAAAAAACAGGCCAACTGCTCAGTATTCGAGCTCAGCTAAACCTGTACTCTGAACTTACCGACTCCTTGCCAGATATCTTCTGGGACAGCCGGCATGAACTTGGTCTCGAAAGCTACTTCACCCAGGTCGGGCGAGCGCTTGATATTCATACTCGTATCAAAACGCTCAATGAGAGGATGGACTATGCGTCAGAAATAGCTAGCGTTCTCCGGGAGCAACTCAGTGGGCAGCATGGGACAAGATTAGAGTGGATCATCATTGTGCTAATTACAGTCGAGGTGGTGTTTGGGTTCTGGGACAAGATCAAAGATTATAGAAGGGAAAGACTTGATATCGAACGCTCCGGAAGAACAGAGTGAAATGAAGGTACGTGAACTCGGTTAAGATTTTGTATAGGATACTAGCGGCGTCCTTGGATGGATTGCTTTTGGCGTCGTAGAAATATACCCCTCGGCCTGCTTGTATTACATGTTGCAAACCTGTGTTGCCTTGTTACTCTTTCAATATAGGCATAATATGAACGGAATTAATTCTGTGCTCGATTTGATATAAGCACGCTTTTACAAGAAAAGCTACGCTGGCTTCCAAAGGCAGCCCTTCAGCACTTCAAGGATCTCAAGCAACGTCAATCTCATGCTCCTACATCTCCTTCTACTCGACAAATACTCTCCACGCCCTTTAGCAATTATATTTGATCTGCTTAAGTCGAAAAGCCCAAGATACGACAAGGCTGAGACGAGCGCTGTGAATATCGATCCAAGCGAGATAAGTGGGTCAAATCAAGTGGCATTCTACCAAAGTTGGTCCGGCTGCATCATTGCGCTCGTCATATAGCGCTGTGCAACCGAGCCATGAATGTCTTGACCGGATGAGGTAACAGAGTGCGATGGCGGTGTTGATATATATACTTCATCTATGTGGAATAGCTGCTTACGTGCCGGCAGTCATCACGATCCCTATTCTGATGCTCTGGAATGTCCAGATTTCACTACGTAAGAAACTCGCCCTGATGGGAATTTTCTCCCTTACTGTCATTGTTATGGTTGTCGCCATTGTCCGAGTAGCCGTAGTAACCACGAAAAATACCAACGCCGACATCTCTTGGCTATCCCTTAAACCGTCGTTATGGCTGCCATCCCAGGTATACGGCCACCTTACCTGTTAGGGTACTAGGGAGCTACGGGAGATGACTAACCAGACCAATGGGGACCTGGAGATTAATATTTAGATTTCCTAGTGCGGGGTGTGTATGCCCCCTCCGCTCCCCCCCTTTCTATGCATGTAGAGTCTCCCAGCAGGCCTCAGTTTTGCAGGCTGCTAGCCCCGTACACTGTTCAGAAGTGCACCCATAGGGTGGGGGGTGGATGTAGGAAGCTGAGGATGTAAGCAGTAAACAGATATTTTGGTGGGGTGCCTAAATAGGCTTAGCTTCGTTAATCCTGGGATGGCAGCCATAACGACGGTTTAAGGGATACTTCTGGAGCAACATCGAGATAACAGTAGGTATTTGCACCCCACCCCCATCCTCCCTTCCGTGTACAGCTAGACTCTTACTCACAATCTATCGCTACCCACAGCTATCATAGTCTCCTGCCTCGCCTCCTTCTGCCAACTCTTCCTCAGCCAGAGGGACCACAAATACATCAAACCGACTGAAGACCGCTTCGACTCGGTGCGTCGCGGCTTCCTCTCCATCTTCCGGTCCAAAGGCGGATCTTCGAACCACGAGAACACTGGTGACATGTGGCCATCATCTCGTGGCACGAAACATATGCACAACGCTTCTTCGGACAGCGCAGATCCCATCGTGGTACCTTTGGAGTCCATCCAAGTTGTCCACGACATTGGTGTTTCGCGAGCCGCTGCATAGGGAACCACAACCCGCCTGGCATCGCGGCTGCGAATCCTTATGGCTCTTCCCAGCCCTGAGCATTTTGCGGTTCGGCAACACAGTGCGGGCGGAATCTAGAGAGCTTGAGAGCTCTTCGGGATAAGCGCAGGACATGAAACTTGTCAAAGTCCGCTCTCGTCGTCTTATTGCCGCATAGGATCCCTTTTCAATTTCTTCGGCTAGCACATTCAAGCCCCCTTTTCCATCAAAAGTGTTCATGTAATAAAAGCAAAGAGACTGAACGTGTTTCTCTGTCTTGAAATGTTAACAACGCTCTTCATCTTTGGTTCAATGTGGCTCGCTAGCTGCTACCTCCCCTGAACCCAAATCAGCCATCTTCGTGCCCATTGCTCCACTGAATAGGGCCCATATTTCCTGCGTCTCAACCTAGTCTTGTTAGGGAAATTAATATTACATCAAATATTTGTGTCTGTGGTTGAATCTGATTACCTTTTCTTTCGATACCGACGTTTGAGCTGAGGTTTTGCTTGTGTTAGGGCAAGCGTGAGGAAATTACGTTTTGCATGTGATGGGGGAGGGATGAGAGCTTGGTGGTTGCAACATGTGGGACGGCATGTGGTAGAAACCTTTGATGGTCGCAGCGTAGGAGGCAGGAGGGTTTGTTCGAGGGGCTGTGGATCTTCAAACTAGAGGATCTTGGCTCATTATCTGAGATTGAGGAAGAAACGACGAGGTTACAGTGCATAGCCACCATCGTGCCATTCACCACCCTCGTCCTTTCCGGTGAAAGGGTCGAGAAAGAAAGGAAGAACAGTAGCCTCATCTTGTATCCGCAAACCGCGGTTCCAACGATTCGCGCCATCAGCGAGCCCCGTTAGATGTCGTGTTGCGCGTCTATTAAACGGGATCTCTTGATCGGCGACCATTACTAGATGAAAAGAAGAAGAAGAAAGAATAAATACGATGGAGACTCTGATGAAGTCATAGCGAGCTTGAAGAATCTTTTACTAGTGATGCGTCAACTTTCGCACATATCATTCATCACAGTTCTTTTCGCTCATTTCTGTTTTAGTTGCAACAGACACGAAAGAATTCAGCAGATACCAAAGATAATTTGAAAAAGCTCATGTTTGAATTACACGCTGTGCGAAAAAGTGACGGCGTTTTCGTTAAATGTTCTAAACTGATATTTAGTATATCAGAGAAGAGTTTTAAAGCCCGAATGACTGTAGAAGAAGAACCATAGCCTCGAATCGAGCGCGCCCATTTAACCCCCCCCCCAAATGCTTCAAAAACCTTTCACATCTCCCTACCCCAAAACCCACTCACTCAGCTCATCAAACAGCCTTGAGCACCCACCGACCCAAACGAAACCTCCCCCCTCCCCCCCCCCCCCGAAAGCTCTCCGCGAAAGCTCAATGAACTTTTCCTCGCCGCAGCTTACTACGTACAAGCCCCAACCAACAATTCCAGCCAGCCCGAAAAGAAAAATGTCTCACCATCCCATGTGCGTTTTTTCCCGTGTAGGTACATGTTTCTCCATCCCAAATAACGGTCTTTGATCATCAACCGCTCATCTTCTAGGCCAATTTTTTCTTGAACACGAAGATGATCAAGGACTTACTTAGTAGGGAGCATACATATATACTGTACTGGCTTTCTTTTTTTGGGCTTGTGTACGGAATTGTGCTGTAGGATTGGATTTAGCGACATCAAAGGTCAGCGAGATTTCGGGGTATTTTGGGGATGGTTTTGGAGAGGTGGGGGTGATATATATATGTATGTATAGATAGGTAGAACAGTAATGGGTAGATCAAAAGGAAGCGTTCAACGGAATTTTTTTTTTCATGGTGAGCTGGATGATTATGAGGTGAGAAAAGGGGATGAGAAAGGCCTGCGCAGACAGACGATTATCTCGCAAGATGCTACTTACGTTTTAAAGAAATACGTTCGTTGATATATATTGATGCTCGCCCCCCCCCCTTCCCCCCCCCTACGTTGTGCGAACAAGTCCTGATTAGCCAAATCCCCATTCCTGTTCCCTCCAAGAACCCTAGACCAGCACCAACGCCACCACCACCTTACTAAAAGCAAATCAGGGAGGGCATTGCCTCAACAAGCAGGACCGAACCCCGAATGGGAGGGCATGCATGCACTCCCTCTCGACCCCTCGACGGCTTTTTCTCTGTTATATGCGTTGCCCGGCGCATGTCGTCAGCTGGGTGAGAGCTTTGGACGCGGTGGGACGGGGAAAAGGGGGGTGTGCGTGAGATGGTTTTGCTTCTTAGGAAAAGTTTTAGTTGTGGGGAGGGTTTTTTTTGGTGCTTGGAGGGTTTTCATTCGAAGGGTTCTGCGTGGTTTCTCGCACGAATCATATCTTTAGACATAAAAACCTTTCCTTGCGGAGTTCCATCTGCTTCTTCGATTTCTTCTCATATACCGAACTTCTCAGAGATATCTGTCCTTCATGTCGTTCGATCATGGAAACTATATTACTGGAAATGGCGAAGAATGCGAATCTGAGGTTAAGGGGCTAGTGGGAATGACCCTGAGCAGTGAGTAGGAGACTGTTTGATGCAGCGTTTGAGCATAAAAGTGGGATGCTGGCTAGGCAGACGGAACGACAAAGCTTTAGTTGCAAAGGTCTTAGAGTCATGTACGGACATATTAAGATGTTTGCATCAAGCGGATTTCTCCGTCTCAGAAATCCATTGGATTCGTCACTTCATAACATAGATTTGACATCATCCGCGACCTTAAAGTCAGCCTCAGTCTTCGATCGGACTTCATCGACTGTGACGCCGTCGGCAAGTTCAACAAGGGTGAGACCGGTCGTGAAGTCGACGTCAAAGACACACAGCTCAGTGATAATGCGGCTGACGCAAGCTTTTCCCGTGAGGGGGAACTCGCATTGCTTCAAGATCTTCGGACGGCCCTTT
>JAABUR0100004812.1_pt1 | contig 17678 bp, 17 predicted proteins | sample 5560091 | NCBI WGS metagenome assembly JAABUR01 (sample SAMN10711879, study PRJNA513375) | rock metagenome | isolation source: Antarctica rocks | place: Antarctica: Victoria Land, University Valley sud | reverse complement strand
TCAACGAGGAACTCCGTCTCTTATGGTAATGGAACATACCTTAGCACAATGACATTGTAATGCTTTATGGCACATACACCATCATCTCCAGTTTGCTTCTTGCAGGAAACCCAAGATTCGCTCAAGTACTCAAATGAGTCTGCGAACCTCAATCAAACCTCCACAATGTCCACCGAAGAAACCCTCCACGACCTCATTACAGCAAACCACATCCTCCACCATCACAACGTCCTCGACGCCTATGGCCACATCTCCGTCCGCGATCCCACCAACCCGTCAAGATTCTTTCTCTCTTATTCCCTAGCCCCTGCCCTGATCTCCTCCGCTTCAGATCTCGTTGAATACCACATCTCTGATGCCTCTCCCGTAAACTCCACTGCTAAAGGCTACTCGGAGCGCTTCATCCATAGCGAGATTCTGAAACAGTACCCAAATGTAAAGAGTGTAGTGCATAGCCATTCTGAAGCTGTGCTGCCGTACACGGTTAGTGGAGTGCCTTTGCAAGCGGCTTTTCATATTGCTGGATTTCTAGGTCTGCATTCTCCGATCCATCGCCAGCAACCAGTTAACAAAACCCAAGGCACCAATGTCCCCATATTCGACACCGCCGCCCATACCCAACGTAACTCCCGCCTTGACCTCCTTGTCTCCACCCCACTGCGCGGCGCCGCTCTCGCCGACTCCTTCTCAAAGCAAGACAGCTACACAGCGCGCCTCGGTCATGCTGCAACCTCTCTCGTCTCTTCTCTCGCCAAAAGTTCTCTCGCTTCCGACGAATCTCCGCAACCCGACCACACTGTCGTTCTAATGCGCGGCCACGGCTTCACCACTGTAGGAAGCAGTATCCGGGAAGCAGTTTTCAGGGCTATCTACACGCAGCAAAACGCCGCGGTACAGACAACGGCGCTTTTGACTCGCAGCGCACATCTCAATGCCGAGGATAGAAGCAAAAAGCCAGAAGAAAAAACTAGCGTCCCTGATACAGGCCCGCATTACCTTAGCGAGCAAGAGATTTCTGGATGTACGCTGATGGGAGCGGAGACGGCGGAGAGACCTTGGGACTTGTGGGTCAGGGAAGTGGAGAGTAATCCGCTGTATGTTCACGAACAGTAGACTAGAGAATTGGGATGGGGGCAATTACTGGTAGTATGGTGCAAAGGTTTCGAGAGAATTGGATCGGGAAGGTGGAAACGAGCGAATTATCAGGGTAGCGGGTAAGCAGAGTAGGTGTCTTTTTCATATCTTTCTCTTTTTGCAAAGAATCCCGTACGCACCAGAACGTTCTAGCAACCGACAATTCCAAAGACCTCCAAGAAATAGTCCTGCATTCACAGCAATACTCTACCAGTCCCAGTCATATCCACCCAAACTTAGTATCTACCTCCATCCCTCTCTCTCTTTTCTGAAAAGTCTTACAACCATCACCCCACCCCAATCATCTAATAATCCCTTCCACAGCAAGAAAGCAGCCCCATACACACCACCAGCGGTGGCAGAAAGTCAGTATTGCCCGATAGCGAAAACCGAGGACCAGCCACGCCAGGTTGAATGCCAGACTAGACGCCCATTCAAGAACATTAAATCTACGACTGATCACTTGTAAACATCAATCCCACCCAACTCGACCTATCGCGCAAGTTTTTTGCAAGTGCACTTGGATTTATTTCGCGAAAAGCAGGATGTCTATCTATCCATTTAGACATTACTCTACCGAACCCAGTTCTTATTTCTATAGTGATTTCCTGCCACCCCCCCCTGGTTGCTCTTCTTTTCGCAAATAGATTGGTTGCCAGCAGAATAGTCTAGTGATTTTGGTATTCGGGGTCTTGTTGTAAAACAGCCCTGTGTATAAAATTGAGATTCTATCAACCCAGATAGGCTTTTTTATTTATTTAAATACTATCTCTCCTCCTTTCTCTTTCTCTTTCTCTCTCTCTCGCGTTGCAGATGATACGGCGTGCGCTTTTTGTGTCCTAGTAAGCCTGCCTTCTTCCTTTTTCCCATTCCAGATATCCATGTATACTATACCCCTACGCTCCACCACGATCTCCCTCCTACGCATTCGCCTCCCTCCCCCTCTTAAGCCCTTTCCATCTAGTCCCCCCTAAACAAGCCTCACCAATCCCCGTATCAATTCGCTACCATTATTCTCATAATCGAAGCTCTCCATTAGCCACGCTACTATATATACCACACGCCTGAAATATGCAGATCAGCTCAAAAGAACGCTCCTGACTATCTCTCCCACCTTCTCCCCCTTCCACGTTCCAATAACCTATATCCCGAACCCCCTTCCCTTCACCATACCTCCTCCATAGCTTTGTATCCCGCCGCCCCCCTCGGTCTCTTCCCCCATTTCTGTCAATACTACAACTCCCAATCCCACTTGAAGCAACACACCCACGTACAGAAACAGCTCTTAAGCCGATGACGAAGCGGGAATTTCTGTGTTCTTGGACTGCTAACCTCGGATCTGAGATTATGTGCACATTCGGTATAGATGTTCAGGGGAAAGATGATGTGATCCGGTTGTTATTTCGGGGTTCGGGTTTTGGGTTTTTGAGGTTCAGAGGCAGTATGTAGGGTGGAATCTACCAGATGCATGGGACGGGGGCTTGACTTGTTCGAAGGGGAGATAATGGAAAGGGCTAGGAAATGGCTGGGGGGTTGCGCGGGAGCGAATGCGAATGGGGGAGATGGGCGGATTAGGCAATGGGTGAGGCAGTGGTAGGAAAAATGGGATTAGGGGGGAGGAAAATTGATGAAGAGAGATGGACTTTGAGGAAGAAGCATCGGAGATGAAAGACCGAGAATGACGGTTGAGGATTCAGCTAGGGGGGACTCGCATTAAAGCACAAGATGACGACATTCAAAGGGAGCCACCAATAGCTGTACACCCCCTTTCTATAGTCATACACCCCCTTTTCTCAGACATAGATCATTGACACCTTCTTTACTACCTCGACATTGCTTTCGACAGTGCAAGTCACCGAGACAGCAGCGACGTGAACGGGCGAGAATGCTGAGCCCGCAAGATCAGCGAGATCAGAAAAATTGAGGGAATACGAGGAGGAAAACGGTGTGCGAGAAGGAGCTTGAGATTCTCTCTCTACTACCTCGACACTGCTTCGACAGTGCAGTTGCTGAAACAACAGCGACGTGAGGGGCGGGAATGCTGAGCCCGCGAGATCAGCGAGATCAGAAGAGTCGAGGGAACATGAGGGGGGAAACGTGTGCGAGAAGCAGCTCGAGACTCTCGTTAGCGAGAATGCTATTCTTTCATCTGTGTAAACAGATGAGAATATAAGAGATTGGAAGGAGCAAAGTAATGAAGCTAAAGTTATGTTTTCAGGTTTGTCTCTGACAAAGATAAGCTGACAGTTCTTTGATGGTTAATATTCACAGTATATGTGCTTTCACCTACTACTTGTGATGTGGAGTCAAGTTTTCAAACATGTAAACCTGGTGGGGGGTCTGTGACTATAGAAAAGGGGTGTACGATTATAGAAAGGGGGTGTACATCTATAGACTCCCCATTCAAATGGGCTGTTGCCGGTACGGCTTTCCTAGCGCTTTCAACCAAAAAGTAGTTTTAAAGTCAATTCAATACTGCGTAAGACAGAATCTAATGCCTCAAACACGAACATCCTCAAACATCAACCCCTTTTCTAGAGAAAGAGAGAGAAAAAAATTAACCCGCCCCCTCTCCCATTTCTCTTAGGGCTCCCTGGTAAATTTAAGGATCCAGCGTCCAGAACCGTATAAGCAAAGATATCCAAAAATAGTAACAGCTAGAGGTAAGAGCATCTAATATCTCTTCCCCATCCAATTATTTTCTGAAATCCACAGCATCACTCCAACGAATCCTACCAAAAGCTCTTACCTTTGTTCAATTCTGTCCATATGCTACCGCACAAACCCTCTAGCTCGCGCATGTATCCCATAATATTCTCTAGCTGGCCCACTACTTTCATCGGTTTTGGGTTTTTGATTGGTTGGAGAAGGGATGTCGATGATAGATCGATGCCTGGTATGCCAAAATAGAAGTAGGGGAGATGAGGGAGGTGGTATTAGAAAGGGGGGATGGTAGTGTTGTAAGATAGTGTGGTTTGAGGAGGTTGGTGGTTCGGGGGACGCACGATATGAATGAGGGAATTTGCGGCCAGGGATCTGGGATGTGTGGGTGTGGGGCTAATGTTTGAGAGGCGAGTCCCGTTGGGGAGAGGGGGGCGGTCTAGGAAGAGGGTTTATGGGAATTGCGATTCGTGGAGGCGTATGCAATGATGCTGTAGATGGTGGGTTGTCTTTGTCCGGAGCTGGGAGTAGAGCGGTCAGCTGAACTCGTTAAGAGGACTTCCATTACGAAGTAGTCATCAATATACCGATATTTCTATGCACTTCCCAACATAGCGTTCTTGTGCGACCTTCCCAGCTCTTAGTTCTGTCTCTCGAGTGGTTTCTGGCACTTTGACGTATCCTTAAAATCCTGCGGATCAATTTTTGACATGATTGATGAATATAGGTGGACAGTCGCAACGCATGGATCTGTAGAGGGGGAAGGAGAGACAAATTGAGAGGATAGCATTGGATTCGCTGCATTTGTAAAGGAAGGAGTGCAAGATGAAATTTAGGGAAGAGAAGAATGGTTTGGTTGAATGGAAGTGACGAGAAAATCAGTCAGTGGGATCTTGATGGGCAGCTGGAGAAGAGCAAAGCTAGTCGATATCTTTTTAACCTGTCTCCAAGCCTTTCAATTAGATTTCTTTTGGAACGTATACTATAAAGGGTAGCAAACCAAATATTACTGTGAGTGTCTCAACACGTAACAGACCTTTCAGTAGACCAGATATCTCCGTGAGCCTTAGTGATTAGTCTACGTAGGTTCCGGCTGCGCTGGAATATGCAAGCACCAAAGGGCGTTTCTGAGAACCCCCGCCAGCAACATTCTTGTTAGTCGAAGCAGGTCGCGGCTGTGCTGGAATCCGCAGTCCCTAGAGGCGTTTCTGAGTACCCCCGCCAACAGCACTCGTTCACTTCTTTGTTATGTCTCAGGATCACCCATACATCTTTCGTTGACACTGCCGCATGATTGTCGACAGCCTTGCTTATCTTACCTCGTTCCCTCTACCCTTGAACAAACAGCTCCTACATCTTTCCCCGACAGCACTGAAGAAGTGCACCATGGCAGCCTCCCTTCAAACTGACTACTCCCATGCTGCTGGCACCTTTCGGGGACTTCTCTAAAGCCAAAATAAGAAGGCGCTAGAAATGCTAGAAGCAGGGCGAACATCGATAGTGCAGAGGTCCACTACTTTAATAGGTAAGGCGAGCCGGTGGTAGGAAGCGTGGCGGCGTTTCATATGCTTCGTCCAACCAGACGGATTTGAATCCACAGAAGCCATGCTTGACCCACTCGGAACTCCGAGAGAGAACCGAGCAACGATGGCGGCTCCTCCATGGCTGGGAATAGGTATTGAGCTGACGAGAAGTAGAGTGGATACAGTAAAACAACATGGTGAAAGATGGAGTGGTGGTAAGCGACATCGAGGGAGGTTATACCTTCTCAACTCAGCTGATCCTGCGCAGCTACAACCACCATGGTACTGTTTAGACTTCTCTGCGAGTCTACAAGAGCATGCACTGACAGCTCTCTTCTTACCGAATAGGTATCCATAAGGAAATGTTGGTGCGTATTTGAGTCCTTTACCCCTGACGCGAACATTCTTTTTAAAAACCTTTCACTAATATGTAGGCCACTTCGATAGAAAGACGAGATTCGTACCAAAGCATATCAACATGCTATATAGCAGAACAAGCATATCTTCAAAGACAAAATCGTACTCGACGTGGGATGTGGGACAGATCGCCCACGGTCCCACCTGGGTCATCAATATCAACTTCAGCTGCGGTCACCTTCTATCCGAGCCCAACCCTACCAATGTGATACTGAATCCGCCATGTCAAAGCTGAGACGTTGTCCTCTTCGCGTTCCAACTCTTGTACACGGCCAATTTAACCATATCAACGTGTCTCTGTGAGTCTCCACCCTACGCCCTCAGCACACCAGCACCTAACCATAAACAGAGTCATATGGTCATAGATTCGTTCCAGCAGGTTCGCCATTGTGTCTGTCTGTTCTTTGTCTCTCGTCTTTCACATACTCCCGGCACAGAAGGGGCAATGTCGCCATGTAAGCCCCATTTCCCGACTACCTCGTCGCTTTGTCATCGCAGATCACACAGTCACTCACCTTCACTAGGATCACCAAGCCACCAGTGCCCTCACTGTCCTCGAGCAAAATAATGGTGGACCTTGAAACCCAGTGTATTTTTAGATGAGTTCATAGCATGAAAGGCAGAGCTTGCGAGCTGTGGTGTCGCAAGATGCTTGTGACTTTTAAGCCCAGAACCAGGCTGACCAGTCCACTGATAGTTGGATCCATGGCGAGCCTAGACCTAAAGTTTCGATGCTTTGCAACGCTATAAGGCACATATGCCTTGCAATGGACTGATACCTAAGTGCAACCAGTTAGTTTCTCTACCGTCCCAGATCACGATGTCGGTAAGTCTATTGGGGTGCCCCTGAAACACCAGCTTGCACACCGTCATACCATCCTAGGTCAATCGACTAGAATATTGAATTGACGGCCGCAACAGTGCCTGGATCAATACAAGCAATATTGACCACACATAGCAGGAATAAAATCGAGTCCCAGATAATCGGCTTTGACTTCTTTTTTACCCATCAAAAGACACCTAGATCTTGCTTCCTTCTTCCAAGATCAACCATACCACACCATCAGTTGAGGGCCGGCAACGGTTGAAACTGGCATGTAGTATGCTCATGATTGAGACATCCGTACAGTTGGTGAGTACACCTCTGTCGGCATTGATACTTTCTGAACATTGTAAGCAGTGCCAACTCCTTCGTTGTTGGTCTTGGCCGGAAATCTGACCAGTGTCCTTTGCAGAATCACAGATCCAGCTCCGATGCTAAGCAGCTTCAAGAAGAAACATACAGATGATACGAGGCGAGGCCTCCTCTCTCTTCACATATATTTCGGAAATTAAAAGCGATGATTAAAAGATATTCGGCTCTTCACACCTACCCTCCGATTAATTGTGTAAGGCTTCTACCGAAAGTTTCCTATACAAGCATCTCTATGACAAAGGGCAGATACTCTTGCTGGGCTATTGCTTACCTGGTACCAACTATCATATAGGCATCTTCTAAGACACTCGACTTATATATGCCATAACGCAGCGGAGCAGGGCATCGACGTAGAAAGAACGGACCTAAGCAAAGGTCAGCAGCTCATCCCTTTTGATGCTTTGTGGGAAGGAAGCTGCAGTGACGAAAACTACACTACCATGATCATTCATGATGACCAACATAGAAACCAAGGTCTGAGCTTCTATGTTGGGCGAGTGTTTGCACGTCTGAGCGTTTGTCGTGATAATATTCTAAGCGCCCAGACAGATACACTGACGAACTTTTGCTAATTGTAGTGCATCATTTCGTATAGGCACCGAACATGACCATGGACTCGAGCACTCCAATCTGTAGTGCAGGAAGACCCAGGCATTCCAGTATAGATGGAAAGAAAATTCAAAGGCCAGTATAATCTTTCCTTCGTCCGGGTCTCGCACAAAACCATTTGTCCACGTTCAGTCTTCTCTCCGGGGTCTTCTGGCTGGCGGGTGTGAGTGAGATAGATGTACTGGTTCAGTAACAGCTGAGCGTGTATTATACTATATTCCCTTATAGCCAGCTTTGCTGACATGTTGTTTTCTTGTACAGGTATCGTGCATAGCTCTCAATCGACCGTTTCAATCGATAGTGAAGGAAGAGTTGGACTTTTCAGCGGAGCAGAGTAGAACATACAAAGGCCAGTACAATCTTTCCTTCGTCCGGGTCTCACACAAATCCATTCGTCAACGTCCAAGTCTTCTCTTCGGAGGTTTCTAGCTGGCGGATGTGAGTGAGATAGATGTACTGGTTCAGCGATCGCTGAGCGTGTACTATACTATAATCTCCCCTATAAGCCAGCTTTGTTGAGCGTGTCCTATACTATATTCCTCTATAAGCCAGCTTTGCTGACTGGGTTTTTCTCTTATACAGATAACTTGCATAACACGTTAATCGAACGCTTCAAGGTGTGGTAAACGGGGATCTGGAGGCAAGGTCATACAAGCAAGACACAGACCAATTCATCTAGCAATTCCCGTGGCCTGGCCGAAGCCGTTCAGGTTCACACGCGCATGCATTGAGTTATAGCTTTGCAATTGAGGCTTCCCAAAGACGGTGGTCTAATATGTCGAAAGAGTTGTACTGGTTCGACTTTTGCCAAAGTCCGTTAAACAATTCTTTGTTTCCAGGCGGCTCTTCGTGAGATCTTCACTCTTGAGGAAATCACAATTGACGCTTGACTCGACTCATGATCCCCCTTATGCCGGCTTAGAAGTTTTGGCGCTCCGGTCATACGTACGATGACAAGCAGTTGGAAAAGTAGACTACATCTTAGATGGGAATTTGGAATTATAAAAGTTTTTTTTTGGTTTATGAGAGTGTTGAACACCGAGAACACTCGGTTGCAAAAACGCATCAGAGCCAAGATACCGAGGTAGGCATCAATCTAATTTCAGTCTTGCCGGCTATGGACCCTGCTGACCCAGCCAGGAACCGCTTCAAGATAAAGCAATAGGTGTTGTTACCTAGAAAATTTGTTCGATTTTGCTTGGATGGGGGAGTTCAATATTTTTGGTTTGTATTAGACAGAATATCAAAATGAAATCAACCATTGATTGCACCATACGCTAATGCGTAAGTGGGGCCACTCATCAGACCCGCGTTTGCGTTGTATAAGGCCTGCCGTTTGAGTGATATGCCACGGGATTTGTTGTTGGAAAAAAGGAAAAACAATATTGCATAGCCCTGTTGATGGAACACTCAACGGCTGCATGTGATCGTCTAATTGAACAATTGAAAAGCCGATCGTCAGGTGGGAAGGGAAGACGTGAACAGAGCAAGAGCTTTGCGCCTCTGGAAAGTCAATCTCCCTGACCTTGGCAGGCTTATCGACCATCTTCTTTCTTCATTACTAACGGCAAGCCATGCCGCATCAAGGTGACAAGCAACAGTTGGCTATGTTCGGCTTTCCAGATACAAGCCTTGATATCTTGTCATGTCCGCTATCGCCACCGCCATATTGGCTTCTGGTAAGATATGGACCCTGATAGAGAGGGAATTAGCGCTTGACATGAGTTGAAGTCTCGTTTGCAGTGAGAGTTCTAGAATGCTCAACGGGCACGGACTGTTACGATACCACGAGGCCACATCGGAGATTGAGTAGCTGGTGCGCAGGCTAAGCAGAATATGATCAGCAAGACATCAGTTTCGGGGTGCAGCTCACCTGACAGGCTCGTTCGACCTTTTATGGGAAGTAACAACACTGTCTAAGTCTGGTTACTTGATTCACATCTTGGTCTTCTCTGTGCTGTGAAAAGACATACTTCTGCTATTAGTGACATTGCCCTAAACCGCAACGTGACATCCTAGATCCTCCATCTTTCTAGTATGTTCGGGTCCAGGCTCCTGGACGACAAGTCCCTTCCCGGTCATCGACAAACCGACAGGCGCTCAGTAGTCTCTGATGCGAGTACGGAGTAGGGCATAATGCGTCGTTGTTGGAATATAATTGACGTGTTTAAAAGTGGGGTCGTGTCGGAAGGGCTTGATCTCGGCAGGACCTCCCGCATTCGGATCGCACTATCAATCATCAACCTTGTTGGAAGAGTCATAAAGTGACCTTGGGTGTAGGACGGACGGGGTTACAAAGGCATATATAGGTCTCTGAGATCCCAAACAAGAAAGCATTCAGTTTCTCTAATCATCTTTTACACAGATTCTCAATTGGATCAAAACATGGGCCGAACACTTGTCTACCCAAAGCGTCCGGCTAATACCGCCCATCGGTACGACACCCGTGGTAAGTGTTTGATTCTCTTGGAAAAGCGTACTCTCTGTATGGAAGGTTGTTTCCTTTCGAATCAACCCAATTGACTTTTCTTTTTCCGTCTATCAGCCACATACGACCTCCACACCATCCATTCTATCATCAATAGTACCTCGGTCCTCCATGTCTCTTTCAATCCTGCCGACCCTACTCAGGGCCCTTTCCCAGCTATACTCCCCATGATTGGCGTAATGGGCTCTTTCAAGTACCCAAGCGCGGATTTGAATGACCCGCTCGACTGCTACCTTCATGGGTATGTGAGCGCGAGAATGATGAATCTGGCGCGTGCGAACGAGGGTGAAGGACTTCCAGTTTCAATTGCAGCAACGAAGGTCGACGGTGTGATTCTTAGCTTGACGCCGAACTCGCACAGCTATAATTACCGATCTACGGTGCTGTTCGGATATGCGAGCTTGGTGACAGAGGACGAAGAGAAACTGTGGGCGATGCAATTGATCACAAACTCTGTGATTCCGGGGCGGTGGGAAAATAGTAGAGTACCTCCGGATCGAGCCGAAATGGTGTCGACTTCGATCTTGAGGGTGAGAATTGTCAGCGGAAGCGGGAAGATAAGGGATGGTGAACCCCATGACGACAAGAAAGATCTGGAGAGGGAGGAAGTGGTGAATAAGGTTTGGGCTGGTGTCTTACCAATGTGGGAGACAGTTGGTGAGCCAGTACCTGGGGGAGCAAATGCCGTGAAGGAGGTTCCGGAGCACGTACTGGCTTTCCAGAGAGAAACAAATTCGAGCAATGAGACGTACGCAAAGAAAGCGACAAGAGAGCCAAAGGTCGAAAAAACGGTTGGGTAATGGGTAACGCATTTAGTCTACGTTATATATATGCCTCCGAGAGGCAGTCAATACCCATCACTAGGCCTGGGTTGATGCAAACGAGAGTTCTTGTTGGTGTATGGCGCTATGGATAATTTTTGCCCGAAGTTCGTTTCAAAAGTTTCAGTAGCTGCACGCCGTCATACGGACTGGATCCCATCAGGAGTGCTAAGAAGTCAGGAGGCTTTCATATGGTACGTATAGTACAAAGGTTTCACTGCAGTCAGCTTCCTCCACACAAGCTCATTGCATGCAGCTTATCACCACATGTCGACATGGCAAAACCGACGGTTAATCACCTCGACCTTTGTCAACAACGTAGGATTCAAGCGGGACTCGATCCAGAGATTTGTACGATGCGCTCGGCAAGATGAGGAACTTAGGGTATGGTCAAATATATGTAAAGACTCCGATGTGTTCTACCAGCCGGCTCTCTTAGGGTCTGCTACGTAGAAACCTCTAACCACCCGACAAAGCCTTCGCGACCAGACTTTTGGCACGATCTGACATAGGGACTTCAAGTGCTAGCTCATGACCTCTGTCTGTCATTTTGCCCCACGTCTTTTGCAGAATTCTGATGATCTTATCTTCGTCGTGCTGCTTCTCAAACTCCTCGAATTGGTCATCCAAGAAGACCAAGCACGCGACATCCTCCAGGGTCTGGGTATCTTCATCCTTCTTCAAGTCTTCCTTTCGGATCAAGGCAGCTACTCTTTCCGCAGCCTCCTCTGAGTACCCACAGTCGAGGCATATTTGAGAAGCCAACTCTGCCTGCCTTTTCTTGAGATAGGTCCGCCATGCGTGATAGCCGATCTTGTTCATAGGATAGGTATTGCGAGGGACTTCCCAGCGCCTAAAGTGCTGGGCACGTATAGCTAAGCGTAGTGTAGCGGGCGCCGTTGGACTGCGTCTCTCAAGGTAGCTGCTCATTTTCTGACTGTAATGAAGCTCGTATGGCTGTTGTGTGCCGTTGACGTTGACCATCGTAGGATCCTGAGCATGTGCTTCATCAATCAATGTTAGCACACGCTCATACCTTGAGTCAGGATATTCTGCCATGTTTGTAAGCTGATCCGTTCGTCAGAGGTCGACCAAAGGAGGTTGAGATGGTTTCTGAACGACGAGCTAGCGTAAACTATCTGCGCGGTTTCGTAATATTTCACCTTGACCCACTCACGATCACTCAATGTTGTAGAAGAGAATCATGCGGACCGCACGATGCAGGGATGCTGCCAGAAGAACGACGATCTCAGCTGCGTGCGTATAATATCCTCAACCTGATCGATCCAAGCTTTCTTGCAAAAGAGCAGTCTTGTCAACCCATCATGTGGCTAAAATAATCCGGCGTCACTCAGTCTGACTGACGATGGACAATTGGACATCCTCGAATATGCGGATGCTCATTCAGGTTTCCTGCCATGAAACTGGGACAACAAGAGCTTCAAGGAAGAAATTGAGAGATGACAAAATCTCTACAAAACTTTCGTTCAATAACGAAAGCCTGGTGCTGGCTTTGCACGCCCATGACTATGGAAAAAAGCTGGCAAATGCAATGATACATTTCGGTAGTTCAGATTGAGGGTCTGCTTCTCGATGGACCTGTATCCTGGTTTTCGTGTGATTATTTTAGTTTATTGCTCAGTTCGGTTCTCAAATGGCAGAGTCTTTCTATATTTTACCTATCTCATTCACTTCTCCTTTTATGGATTTCTTAACCTACCCGAATAGTGTCAGTATTAGTGTCGCACATTGAGGCCTTCAATTCTGAAACGATCAAATGCTTGGTGATAGCGTTGTAGGATTGTCAAAGAAGTCGTCACCCACCACTTGTCAAACAGTCGATCCAGCTTCAGTATATCAATCTCGTGGATTAGCCTGAAGGTAACCGTGTCTGAGGTTGTGATCGTCATCATGAATGGCGATCGCTCTATTCTCGAGCTCATGCCCCGAGATGTGTTCAAAGAAGTGCTCCGCATTGTATGTATATTGTGCACAGCGCAATGCTAAGCTGACAGATTTAGCTGGAACTCGAATCTCCAGATACACTGAAGAGTGTTGCGCTGGTATCATGGGATCTTTATTATCAAGCCCGGAAATTCACCTACCAGCATCTCGTCATCGAAGACTACCCAACAAGTATCCATCGCATTACACTTCTGTTAGCTCGGATTAAAGCGGACAGCGAAATCGCACCTTACATCCGTCGTCTCCGTGTTGCAGGATTGTTACGACACCGGGATTCCTCCAGTCTAATACACCTGGATGGCCAGCTGATACGGCTTTTGAAGAAGCTCCCTCTCCTACAAAGCTTACAGTGAGTCGAGTTTTCACAGATTACTTTGGCGTCAAATTTTCATTGCGTCATTCTACAACGTGCTTGGTTTACGTCCTGTCTTAGTTGATCTTATCTCCTCTTGTGACTCTTTGTCGTTGCTATCATAGACTAACCAGTGGAACAGTTGGGACACGGAACAAACAATCCCCTGGGAGATAATAAATTGGGTCAACTCGAAGCAGCCCGCATGCAAATTATGGATAGGCGGTCGCTGCTTTTCTCGTCCCACCCCTCCCCAGATCGTTAGGTTACAGAACTTGTCCTGCCTAGTTTTTCTATGCCTATCGATGGACGCTAGGGATGTGGGGGCCTTTGGTTGTTTGCAGAGTACCATTATGACCTGTCCGGCTCTACGCCTTCTTGACCTTGCTCTAGTGTGGGTTGGGGACTGGATGCATGGAGCGCCGATAATCCGTGGCTTCAGACTTACGAATGGACAGAGACTACCGCCCTTGGAGCATTTGATACTGGCTGGTTTCCCTACAGCGCTCCATAGGGGTATCGAGGATACCTGGAGAGAAGCCCTTGATTTGTCTCGACTCAAAGGTCTCTATCTCAGAGACTTTAGAGAGCAAGCTTTCAATTGGTGGCAGGAAACCAATCTTGGATCTCTCAAATATTTTGGGGCCTCGTATCCTGAGCGCTCAAACAATCACTTGAACTTCGATGCTATTCCCCCCCAAGTCGAGTCGTTTTTCTACAGGAACCAGAAGATAGAAATGCTTGGACTCGTTGACTTCATGAATCATATGGAACTTCGTTGGCTTGCACCGCTCAGCTCGACTCTTCACACATTGCGCATTCACGAGCAATCACGGCGCCGAAGAGCAATAGGTGCAAATTTTGACAGCCGCCGCTTTCTTACTCACGGCGACATCTTACTTCTTGGTAAACTTCTACCAAATCTCCATACCCTCAAGTTGGATATCCGTGCCACTCCGAACTGGCCCTATGGAACTCTCACGTCAATAGCTATTGCTTTTCCTTGGCTACATTACCTGGAGATTGACTTTGATCTTTACTATGAAACGGAAAGCAAATTACTTCGACACGGCTACCCGGTCGCCACCATGAACCGAGCAGCTTCTTCTTGGTCCCACCTCTGGAGAATACTCGCAAGCCAAGATACTGCAACTCGTAAGCGTGCCACAGGTAACGTTCCCGGTCCGGACAAGCCTATGGATGTAAACATATGCCGCCCTCACCTAAAGGCGCTGGCTATCATCGTTGGACCTCCAAGCAAGACTCTTGACGGAAGCAGGGGAGGCGTCTCTCAACAATTCCATGTCTGCATCTCAAAGCGTGCTGAAGAGGCAGAACAAGGCATAGCGACGGTCACCTCAAGTGCGGTCGAGGACCAACTCCAGTCAACACCGTTGATCGATTCGGAGAGCGAAATGGCAGAACGCAAGAAAACCCTATCAATATGCAGGTACAAGGCCGAAGTCGGCACGATAGAATGGCCCATTAGTCATGCACCTACCTTTGAATTCGAGATACCGCCTCATTGGGGGGCAAAGCGCACTGTCCAGCCTAGCGATATTTTTCCAGACAAGTGTCTGAAGTTCAACGAACTAAAGACATCGATTGTAGGTCTATCCCAAGAGACTGTTGACAATTTGCGGTGTCTGGCAGCCGTTACACCCTCAGATGTATGATCGCTTTGAAGGACTTTAAGTGGTGGAGTAGGGCTTTGATCTACTATGGTAATTGTCGTCGAGATAATGGAGTACGAGATCTGTGTAAGAGATGGGATGACATACTGGAGGCATCTGATTCTGTACTGAAGGCATGAGACAATGTACTGGAGGTAGGAGACTCTGTCCCGAAAATGTGCCATTACCGGGGATTTATCTGAAACTCGACCAACGCATGACTTGATAGAAAAACCTTCAATCGAAGCTACTCCTTGCTCACAACGGCACGAGTAAATTGCTCTCTTCGATATAGCAGATTTTAATGTACTTGAATTTTTGATCCCTTCTTCTCATGGCGAGCGTGGACAACTTGTAAAATGCAAAAGGCCCACAAAACAGAAGATCAGGGTCACAATCCCAGCACCCATACTCTGGATTTCGCTTGATGTTTCATTAATGACATTAAACTATGGCTTGAAGACCTTGGGCTTTTTAAATCAACAGGATGTGCCCATCATCCTTCTTCGGGAAAAAAATGCTGCAAAAGTAAATATTATGATTAAAGGGATTGAGTGTGCGGAGGGGATATTGTGAATTTCCAGCTAGAAGAGGATTCGAGAGACATGGGATAGATGATGAGCACGGAGCTACCAGGCCAAGTGGTCATCGCTGTGTAGTGTGTTTGTTACATGCTTGACCCTGTCTCTCTGGACAATGTTCGTGCACATCACGGTAAAGAACCAGTCCAGAAGCCCACTCATGTCACAAGTGAAGCCGAATTGACCCAGAGATCGGCATCTATGTCTTGAATGCTAAGCCTATGCTGCACCGCGCTATGCAATGCCTAGACACACCGCCGCCTAATGCTCGATAGAAATATGCATGTCATATCCGTGGAAGAGACGCTATTTCCAATGCTTCGTCACGCCATGCCATGCCATCATGCTGAATAACCATTCGTGGACATCAAGAGTAAATTCTCTGACTCCGTTGCAGCACTGTAATCACAGCCTCCTCAATCCGACCCTTGGCCTCGCTTTCACGCTTCCTGTCCCCACCATCCCAGCTGCAGGCGCCTTCCTGACGACCCCAGTAATCGTCTTCGTCAAACCTACGTTCGCACTCGCAGGTCTCATGATCGACGCTAGAGGCTTGACCTCGTTTGAGCCCTCCGAAACATTCTCTTTCCCTTCCCCAGAGCGGACTCGCTTGGCAGCCGGCGGGCCATCATCACTGCTAGCCTTGTCTTCAAATGGCACAATTGCTAAACCCTCAGCGCTTGCGTCCTGAAGGCCGCGACTAGTGAAGTTCACGCTTCGGCTTCGCTCGGTTAGCGTGGATGGTTTGCGGGTGGAATCAGTGAATGCCGAAGAGGATGCGGGCGTAGATGCTGAAACCGGTAGAAGAGGTGCATTGTTAACGATGTTACGCTCCGAGGGACTCAGGCCGGAAGCATCTTCGCAATCAGAGTCGGGTTCGACGGGGGTGGGGAGGTCGGATAGGGGACGTTTGGCGAGGGTGGGTCTTCGAGGGCTTTGTGGTGTAGTGACTGGGGATGGGGAGAGTGAGGGATCGTTCTCTTTGGAGGCAGATACTTCGTCGTCTTCGTCGGCTTCAGTGTCCTCGATACTATCGCCGCCCATAATCTGGCTTGTAGGAGCACTCTGCACACGCCTGGCGCCCGCTGTTTGCGCTAAAACGAGATGCGAGGGCAGCTTTTTCATGACTACCGTTGAGGAACTGGCAGATTTCCCGTTCATCCTAGGCCTGGGTATTATCTCTTCTTTCATCTCTGTGCCAGCATCTTCTCCCCGCCTTTTGGCCTCTATTACGGCTTCCTTCATCTCCGAGGGAATTTGTGCATGTATGGATGTCATCAGTCTGGCTTGACGCGCGAATTGATCAAAATCGTCCTGCAAGAGGTGGCCGGCTGAAGCGTTAAGGGCTGAATCCGGATTCGGATGGATCAGAAGACAAGATATTGTAATGAGTACATCCCGTAGCGTCAACTTTGCTTCCCAGTCTTTCTTTAGAGTGTCTACACAGACGTGGCCCGTCTTTTCCTCAACATTTGGATGCCATATCCGAGTGCGAAAGGCTGCCTTGGGAGGGCTCTTTGGATAGTCTTCTGGAATCTTCAGATGCAATTTCCAGAGCCCTTGTGAATATGGAGTGCCTCGTGGGCCAGTCAGAAGAATCGTGAGCTGTGTGAGATCATCTGGCATAGACGAAGATAAAGTGGCCGGAGGGAACAGATAGTGAGGTGGAAGCTCCGAAGTGTGGAGAGAGGAGTGATCTGAAGCAAGTCTGCGTAGCGTGGAGGAATTCTGCGAGCACTATCAGCATACGATCAAGAGGTTGAAGGGTTGATGTTGGAGGCGCAACTTACCATGGCCGCGATGTCGTAAACAGCAAAGAACTATATGTAGCGAAGGGGGAAAGACAGTATAGCTGCTTATCAGTGGTAGTGAATTATTTTCAACGAAGAAAGTGATAGATGTGACAATGGATGTTGAGTGAGCTTTAACGTCGCACAAGGTCTTTGTTGATGCCGAAAGGAACAATCGCGCTAAGTCCTCTCGGAGATAATCAACAACACGCGTAAGTAGCAACCCTACTGTTTATTCGCTCTACCACTGGCTCTCGTCAATTCTCAACAAGTTGCTCAACGAGTGCTCTGCTACTGTACGCCTAGTCTTCAGCTAAAAACTTCAGGATGTTTGGATTGAAGTCGATCAATCGATTGACGAGGCTTGCTTAACAACACGTACCACACTACTTTTTGTTTACTGCTGCTATGGCTGTCCTAAACCTACAGATCTTCCCAACGCGCCACTCGGCCATACCCCTAATCCGTA
>JAABUR0100004811.1_pt1 | contig 17681 bp, 15 predicted proteins | sample 5560091 | NCBI WGS metagenome assembly JAABUR01 (sample SAMN10711879, study PRJNA513375) | rock metagenome | isolation source: Antarctica rocks | place: Antarctica: Victoria Land, University Valley sud | reverse complement strand
ACCGCCGCCGCCAGCCCCGAGACGTTCAGCCACCAATCGTCAGACACCGCCGCCCGGGCGTGTTGCCGATAGCTGAACCCATCCCCAGCGGTGTCGTTTATCAGCAGGTCCATCTCCCGGTCAGCGGCCCGGACATAGCCCTCGATCACGCTTTCTGCGGGCGGATCAGCCTTTTGCCGGCGCGCTTCGTCCCAAGCCGTGACGGCGGCCCGAGCCCGCACCGCCGTTTGTGCGGCTCGTGCCGATTGCGACCGCTCGGCGGCGATTTCGAGATCCTCGGCGAGCGAGCGCCCGAGTCCGACCAGCCGCGCCTCCAGTTCGCCTCGCGAGCGCTCGTCCAGGGCTTGGGTGTGATGCGCTGCCGCGACCTGCATCAGCGCGAAGTCTGCGGACGCTGCCCGGGCGTAGTTGATCGCCATGAGCGAACCGTCGTATGTTTCGGTAACGAGAGCACCGCCATGCTCGATGCGGTAGGAGGCATGGAGGCCGATGATGCCCGTGATAGCCGTCATGACGAGGAACGCGAGTAGGATCTGGCTGCGGATGGTTCCGGCCATAGCGAGCAGACGCGATCCCGGCACCCGTTTCGGCACGATAACGGGCGTTATGCTTGGGAAGGCGGTCGCTTGGTCGAGAATGGCAGTGACTCCGATTGCGGCTCCTGCAGCGGCCCATGGTTTGGATGGGTTTGAATTCAGCGGTCGTCGCCTGCGCATGCAGGGAAGTTCCAAGCCGGCGATGCCGCGAGGAGACGTTTCATGATGCCGTCGGTGCAATCTAAGTTGACGCCGGCCGAGGTGAAACGGGCCGAGGTAAAGCAGGCCGAGGTAAAGCAGGCCTGGGTGAAACGAAGTCGTTGGATGCTGCCGCTCGTGATCCTCATTGGGTCCGCAGTGGTTTTAGTTATTAAGCTGCAACAACATACATCATCCCCAGCGAATTTCCAAGTTTCACAACGTGGGCGCGAATTCAGACTCGGCATGCTCAACGTGAAGCAGGATGACATCGTTCATATTGTCAATGACGACGGGGACTTATCCCATCATGCCTATGTTGCTTCGGAACGATTTAGGTTTGATTCCGGCGATCAGGAACCAGATGGCCGCGCCGACATAACGTTCACCGTCGCCGGGACCTTCAATGTCCTTTGCGGGATTCATCCCAAGATGCGTCTGGTCGTCAACGTCCACTAAACGTTGGGGTATTTCCGGTTCGGGCAGAGCCGCAGAACACGCATAGCGGTGCAAACCGATGGCAGCCACGGTCCGATCTGCACCGCCAGCCTCTATTTGATGGACCGATCCTAACACTTGGAAGCCAAGCATTAGGATTAGTTCACTTTATTTTACCGGGAAGCGATATGAGCTCCAGTGTCGGGCGTTACTCTCCAGCTCGATGCTATGCTAGCCCAACGCTGTTCCGAACAGCGCCGTGTGCAGGCCGTAGTAGCTGACCAGGAACAGCGCCAATGTCGCCGAATAGCCGATCGGCATGAAGACCACGGTGCGATGCCGAAGCGGGGTCCGGGCGTCATCCGCCAGCACGGCCAGCAGGACGGCGATGATGCAGGAATGGCCGATCGCGTCGATTGCCCCGAACTCGCCGATGGCGGCGGCGAACATGGTTGCCAGGATGATGGCGGCACTGCGCCGGACGAGCGGCGTGCCGAGCAGGGCGAAGGCGAGGGTGAACTCCACAACGCCGGCTGCGCGCATGTAGTAGGCGATGTCGATGCCGAAGCTCATGGCGGGATGGGTGACGAAGATCGGGAACGTCCATTGCGGGTAGGCCCACTTCTCGATCGAGGCCCACATCAGGGTGATGGCGGCCGACCAGCGCAGCAGGTCGAGCGGGCGCAGGCCGAGCGGCGCGTATCGCAGGCCGGTGCAGGCGAGGTAGGCGGCAAGCCCGAGGAAGACCGGGTAGTCCATCAGGTGGAACACGCTGTATTGGCTCACGGCGATGCCGAACAGCGCGGCGATGCCGAGCGCCGCCAGCGGCAGGGTGCGCCGCGACAGCATGGCGGCTGCGATGGCGAGCTGGAGCCATGGCACGAAGCCCAGCGTGGTCGTGAGTTCCGGGGTGAGCAGCACGTGCTGCGTGGCCCATAGCGACGTGAAGAAGCCGCCCGCCACGACCCGAACCACAACCTCGGTGTAACGGCGCAACAGGCTCGTCGCCCGGTCCAGGGAGCGCAGGATGGCGCGGCCAAGCGGCAGGCCCTCGATGATGCCGCCCAGGACGAGCAGGCCGATGGAAAGGGCAACCAGTTGCTCGAAGTCCTGGCATAGAACATTCAATAGCAGGACTGGCGATCCCGCGACATCGAAGGCGCAGAACCATTTCACATGCGCCTGCGCCGCTGCGGGAGTCAGGACGAGCGCAGCGGGCACTATACGGCGTAGTAACGAATAATTAACTGTATGGAATGACATTGTTTAGTTTCCCGACTAGCTGGTAAGAGGTGAAACAAGGCGGTACGGCGCAGGCACGCCATGGCGGACGTGCTAACGCCAAGGTTGAAAAAGGACTATTGATGTACATCATTGCGATTGTCACGTTAGTTTGCAGCGGCGCGGCCGTGTCTTGGGCTGCCACGTCCCGACCTGCGGTTGCGGCGCAGCTCGAAAAGGCAAGCGGAGCTTTGCTTATCGCCGGATTATCGCTGATCGGATTTGCTTTGCCGGTGGCGCAACATCTCGGCCACGGGTAGAAAATATTTGTCGCAACGGGAGATTGCGTTTGTTTAACGTAACAATATGACCGTGCGGCTGGTATCCTGGCCCGGTGTCCCGGTGAACTAGGCTCGGCTTGGAATCAGCCCGGAGTCAGCGTGGACTCAGTGCGGGGATGACCTGTTGGGTGTCGCCGGTCAGCGTTGCCAGAAACTCGATCAGCTCCGCCTTGTCGGACGGCGTCAGCGCGAGCGGCTGTATCTGAGGCGAGCGGCTGCGACGGGCGATGCCGCCGCGGTCGTAAAGCTCGATCACCGACGGGAGCGTCGCGATCGAACCATCGTGCATGTACGGCGCCCGCAGGGCGACGTCACGCAGGGTTGGAACCTTGAAAGCGTAGAGTAGCGACCGGGACGACGGGAACAGCGCCGCCCGGCCAATGTCGTCACCGCTCGCGCTGCCGATATCTTGGAACGAGTAGTTCGTGAACGCCCAGCCCGTGTGGCATCCGCTGCAGCCAGCCTTGCCTTCGAACAGGGCAAACCCGCGCTTTGCCGCCTCGCTCACCGCGCGCTCGTCGCCCTCCACCCAGCGGTCGAACGGCGCCGGGGCTGACCGGATGCCGCGCTGGTAGGTCGCGAGCGCCTGTTGAATTTGCCCCGGTGTGATGAGGCCGGGTCCGAAGGCCGCGTGGAACCGCCGTACATACGCCGGGCTGGCCGATAGCCGCTCGAGCGCCTCTTGCAGCGGGAGGTCCATGTTGGTCTCGCTGAAGATTGCCGGGAATGTCACGCCCTCGATGTCCGGGAACTTTCCATCCCAACCGAGGAGCGGAAGCCAAGCGACGTCGAGCAGGGTTGGCGACCGCAGAGCCATCGGCTGCTGCCGGTCCCCAACCGACCTGGCGAGGCCGTCGCCCCACGCCAGGCTGGGCTGGTGGTAGGTCACGCAGGCGCTGCTTCGGCTGCCGGAAAGCACCGGGTCGAAGAATAGGGCGGCGCCGAGCGCGGCCTTCTCGGCCGAATAGGGATTGTCGGCCGGATACGGAACGACGAGGGGGCGGCGGTAGTCGTCGCGCCATCCGGGCCGCAGCTGCGGTTCGTCGCTGCCAAGCGCGACGCCAGCAACGGCCGATACCATAAGGAGACTTCCAGCCAGCAAGGCAGCGAACAAACGCAGGGACGGGGACTCCACTATGACGGATGTGGAACAACCTTACATCCGCTTGCTGCCCTAACCAAGCTGAATGGATATTCCTGAAGGTTTATCCCCGGCTTTCCCCGGCATCGGCATCGGCACCGGCCCCGGCATTGGCCCCAGTCCCGGCACTGGCCGCGGCGTAGGCCAGGCAAAGCGCCGGAGGCAGCGTGATTGCCACCGTGTCGCCCACGGCGAACCGAGGCGCCGTGCCCAGCTCAACCACCGCGATCCCCGCGTTCAGCGCCGATAGTTCATAGACCGTCTGCACGCCTTGATAGTGCACCGCCAGCACACGGCCTGACACCTGGTTCGCGCCGTCCGGCCCACCAAGCGCGATGTTCTCCGGACGGATGGCGATCTGCACGTCGGCGCCCACCGCGACGCCCGCCGGCAGCTTGGCGCGCAGTGTCCGGCCGGAGCCGGCCTCGATGGTGCCGAACCCGCCGTCGCGCGCCAGCAGCCGGCCCGGGATCAGGTTGGAGGAGCCGGTGAATCCCGCCACAAACAGATCGGCCGGGCTGTTATACACCTCGGTCGCCGTATCCATCTGCAGCAGGCGGCCATCGCGCATGACGCCGATGCGGTCGCCGATCACGACCGCCTCCGCCTGGTCGTGCGTCACATACAGCGCCGTGACGCCCGACCGCTTAATGATCCGGCGCAGGTCGTCGCGCAGGCGGAGGCGCAACTGTGCGTCGAGGTTGCTCAGCGGCTCGTCCAGCAGCAGCAGGCGCGGCTCATAGACCATGCTGCGGGCGAGTGCCACGCGCTGCATCTGGCCGCCCGACAGCGCCGTGACCGGGCGGTCGACGTAGGCGGCGAGGTCAACCAGCTCAAGCACCTCGGCCACGCGGCGGCCGATCTCCGCGCGGCCGAGCCGGCGGGTTTTGAGCGGGTAGGCCACGTTCTGCCGCACCGTCATATGCGGCCAAACGGCGTAGGACTGGAACACCATGCCGAAGTTGCGGTCCCGCGGCGGCAGCAGCACGCCGGCATGCGGGTCCGAGATGACGTCGCCGCCGCTGCGGATCACGCCGCTGGTCGGATGCTCGAGCCCGGCCACGCAGCGCAGGGTGGTGGTCTTGCCGCAGCCGGAGGGGCCCAGCAGCACGACGATCTCGCCGGCCGCGATGGTGAAGCTCACGTCGTCCACCGCTGCGTGCCGGGCGCCAAAACGCTTTTCGAGGTGGTCGACTTGGAGTTCGGCGGACATTTTCGCCCCGCTTACTGCCGGTAGCCGTAGATCTTGTTCCATTCCTCGATCCAGCCGTTGCGGAGCGAGGCGAACTGCGCGCCGTCGGGAACCCAGACTTTGTTAACCTTGGGGTCGTAGCCGTCGAGCGTGATGGGCAGGACCTTGAGCGAGGTCAGGTTGCCCTGCTCGCGCATGGTGAACGCTTGGCCCTCGGTGGACAGGCACCAGTCCAGGAACAGCCGGGCGGCGTTTGGATTGGCGGAGCTCTTGGGAATGCCCGAGGCGTAGGGCACCAGGGGCAGGCCCTCGGGCGGAAACACCAGCTCCACCGGGGCGCCGTCGCGTTTCTTCGAGAAGATCGCATTGCGGATCAGCGGTGCGATCGTGATCTCGCCGCGGACCAGCGCGTCCGACGCCGGCGCCCCGGATGGATACAGCGCCGGCTTGGTCGCGGCCTGCTTCACCCAGTAGTCCTCGCCCAGGACCTGGCGCTCGAACATGATGCGGGTCCAGGTCGTGCCGCCGGAGGGCCCGATCACCTGGCCGATCTGGCCGTCGCCATAGACCGGGTTGGTCAGATCCATCCAGGTCTTCGGCGGCACCTTGGTGAGTTCGGTGTGATAGGCGATGCACCAGACGGCGGTGATGCGCGGCCATAGCTTCGGCGAAACGCGCGACGCCGCCAGGTAGTCGGTGGCGTTCGGCGGCGCATAGTCGATGAACAGCCCCTCGATCTCCTGCATCAGCGCGCGGTCGGAATGGTCGACGACGTCGGCCAGCAGCTTGCCGGCGGCGGCCTCGGTCTTGACGCGGGTGATCAGCTGGCCGCCCGAAGCGCGCAGCATCTCGACCCGGACGAACGGGAAACGCTTGTTGAAGGCGCCGATCGTCTCCTGTTCCGGCTCGCTGAAGCTTGCGGTATAGAACACGACGCGCCCTTCCTTGCGCGCCGCGGCGACAAGATCGGCCGGGGGATTGTATGCTTGGGCACGGGCGGTCCCGGCGGTTGCAACAGCGGCGGCGGCGAGTACGGCCTGGCGTCTGGTCAGCATGGCGCGTTCCTTATGTTAAACCGGCTCACGTTCAGCCGGCGCGTCCGACGCTGCCGGTCGTCGCACCCCGGGACAGCCGGCCGGCAACGCCGATCAGCGCCGCCAGCAGCGCCATCTGCACCAGGCTGTAGGCGGCGGTGACGCTCATGTTGCCGCCCTCGTAATAGCCCAGCAGCTGCACCGACATCACCATCGATCCGCTGGTGTAGAGGAACAGCGACGACCCGAGCTCCCGGGTGGACAGGATGAACAGCAGGGTCATGGCGGCGACCACGCCCGGCCGGGCGAGCGGCAGGACGATGGTGGCGATGGTGCCGCCCAGGCTGCGGCCGCAGACCCAGGCGGCCTCCTCCAGCTCCTTATGGATCTGCATCAGCGACGTGCTCAACGCCTTGACCGTGTCGGGAATGAAGCGGGCGACGAAGGCCAGCGCCAGTATCCAGAGCGTGCCATAGAGCCCGCCGGGCAGGCCGATCCAGGCCCACAGGTAGGCGACGCCGATCACCAGGCCGGGGATGGCGACCGGGACGGTGGCGATCATGTCGATGCTGCGGCGGAACGGCGCCCGGCTGCGCACCACCGTGTAGCCGATGGCGAAGGCCAGCACGCTGCCCACACCCGCAGTGATGAACCCGACCTTCACGGTATTCACGATGGCGTCGAGGGTCATCGGATTCGCGAACAGCCGCTCGAAGTGCAGCAGGCTGTATTGCTTGGGATCGATGAGGCTCGCGAGGTCGCGCACGAACAGGAACTTGCGGAACGCGGCCACGATCAGCGCGAGGCTCGGCAGCACGACGACGACCAGCAGGTATGCAATGGCCAATCCGAGCGTGAGGAACCGCCACGGCCCCAGCCGAAGCGCGCGCGGGCGGAACGCCTTGCCCGCCACGGTCGTGTAGCTGCGGCCGGACAGCGCCTTGTTCTGCAGCACGACGAGCACGCCGGTGACGACCATCAGGATGACCGCCACCGAGGCGGCGGAGCTGTAAAGCGGCGGCGACCAGGCCGTAAGGGTATAAATGTAGGTCGTGAGCACCGGGATATTGGCCGGGGCGCCCAGCACCGCTGGGATGCCGTAGATGCCCAGCATGACGACGAACGACAGCAGCATGCCGGAGACGATGGCCGGCGCGATCAGTGGGAAGGTGACGGTCAGGATGGTGCGCAGCGCGCTGGCGCCCGACATCTCCGCCGCCTCCTCCAGGGAAGGGTCCATGTTCCGTAGGGCAGCCGAGGTGAACATATAAACGTAGGGCGCGTAGTATATGCCGAAGACGAAGACGATGCCGGCCATCGAATACAGGTTGAACCGGTAGTCGATGCCGGCACGGGCCAGGACGATGTTGAGCAGCCCGGTCTTCGGCGACCCGAGGATGGCCCAGGCGACCCCGCCCACCAACGGCGGCACGAACAGCGGCAGCATGCCGGCAGCGGCGATCAGCCCCTTCCACGGCGTATCCGTCCGCACCACGATCCAGGCGAACGACAGCCCGATCGCCACCGCAATCGCGGTGCCCCCGGTGCAGGCGATCATGGAGTTCGCGAGAGCCAAATGGACGTTGGGATTGCCGAGGACCTGGATGAAATTGTTGAGCGACAGGCCATCCAGCCGAATGCCTTCCACCACCGGATCGGCGTTGGTCAGGGCGCCCAGCAGCAATGTGGCGACGGGATACAGCACCAGGAACAGCAGGATAAGCAGCAGCCCCACCGACCAAGCATAGCTGGCGATCCCACGCGACGCGCGCGGAGCAGCCGTGACGGCCGGCGCCGCGATCACGCCAACCTGCGTGTCCATCCGTTTCTCCCGATGAGCCGGCGCTGAAAGCCAGAGCTTTGACGGAACGGTAACACCGGCAATGCGACTTCGCCAGCTTCGGGCGTTATGGCAACGTCAATAACGGGAAGGCGCTGTGGGCATGCGGGGCCGCAACCGCCTCCGCCGGGCGCAGGTAGGAGGCATCGAGGCCGGCAAAGCCGGTCAAGCCCAGCAGGCCCAGGCACTCCGCGACCTCGATGTCCAACAATTCGATCACCCGCGCGATCCCGGCGGCTCCGGCGGCGGCGAAGCCGTAGCAATAAAGCCGGCCGATCCCGACCAGGTCCGCGCCGAGCGCCATTGCCTTCACGATGTCCGTGCCCCGGCTGAACCCGCCATCGATCATCACCCGCGCCCGGCCGGCGACGGCGGCCACGACCTCGGGCAGTACCTCGATGGCGCCAACTCCGTGGTCTAACTGCCGGCCGCCGTGGTTCGATACATAGACGACCTCGACCCCGATTTCACAGGCGGCGGCGGCGTCCTCGGCCGTGGCGATGCCCTTGAGGATCAACGGGATGGCGTGCCTGTCCTTGAACCGGCGGATGTCGTCCCAGTTCAGCGCGGCCTGATACTCCATGCCGCCGGCCTCGGCCCGCCAAGGTTTCGCGAAGCGGTTGGCGATGTCCCGCTCCCGCCGGCTATACAGCGCGCTGTCCACCGTGATGCAGAACGCGTCATACCCGGCGTCCACCGCCCGGCGCACGTGGTCGTCCACCCAGGCGCCGTCGCCGCGCACGTAAAGTTGGAAGATGCGCGGGCCGGCTGACGCGGCTGCAACTGCTTCCATGCCGCGCTCGGAGACCGAGCTCAGCATGAACGGCACGCCGGACGCCCCGGCACCCTCGGCCACGGTGACGCCGCCGCCCTCGCCCATGTAGTCCAGGCCGCCGACCGGGGCGAGGCAGACCGGCAGCCGGATGCGCTGGCCGAAGAACTGCCCGGACGTGTCGATGGACGAAACGTCCCGCAGCACGCGCGGTCGGAAGCCGATGCGGTCCAGCGCGAGACGGTTGCGGTGCTGCGTAGTCTCGGTTCCGGCGCCGCCGGCCAGGTAGTCCCACATGTTGCGGTCGAGCCGCGCATGAGCCGCCGCCACGACTTCATGCAGGGTTTGCAGTTGGTCGGCTGCGATCGTGATTCCGGTGTCCATGCGCTGGTTCCTCCCTGGTGCGATCATGGACCAGGCGAAAGGGCCCGTCATCCTAAAGCGGCCAGAACAGCAGCGCCAACGCATTTGGCAAGAGCAAACGCTACTGAAGCCCTCTCCCTCCGGGAAAGGGAGCAGGATGCTTGCCCTGGCTGGAATGGTATTTGACCAGAGCCCGGTCACGCCTTCAGCGCGGCGCCTGGCGACGCCCTGCCGCCCCAGATCGCAGGGACAACCGCCGCCAGCAGCCCGCCCACGAGGATTGCCGCCGCAAGCCCCACATCCGCCCAGCTCGCTGCCACGCCTACCGATAAACTAGCCGCCCGGCCCAGCATCGACCCGGCCACGCTGGCAACCGCCCAGCCCAACACCGTGCCAACCACAACGCCCGCCGTAAGCACCATGCCAAGCTCCAGCCACAGCGCCGCCAGCACGAAGCCCGGCGATGCGCCAATCGCCCGCAACACGGCGTGCTCCCGGGCGCGCGCCGCGATTATGGCGGTGAACGCCAGGAACACCGCCGCCACCACCAGAACCGCTGTCGCCGCCGCCATCGCGGACAGCACGGCCCGCACGTCGCCCATGGTGCGGAACAGCCCGGCCAGCACCTCGCCGGGGAACACCGCCGTGCTGCCGGCGGCCCGGTAACGGGCGCGAAGCTGATAGGCGCCGGCGACGCTGCGCGGTTTTACCACCACGGCGGGGACGGCGGGGGCACCGGCCTCCCAGGGCGGGCCGATCCGCGCCACCTCGGGCGAGTGGCCGTTGCCGAGGCCGTGGATTTCCCACACGCTCTCGATCGGCACCAGGATCGCGGAGTCCCACGGCGTGCCGGTGGGCGGCAGCCGGCCGACGACCGCATAGGCGACCTCGGTGTGCGTATGCCCGCCGTCCGGCAGCTCGACCCGGCCGTGCTGCGGCGTGATCTTGCCGCCCGGCGGCAAAGCGACGGCAGCACCGATCACCGCCTCGTCCTCGGCGGCGAACACCCGGCCTTCCGACAGCGCCCGCCGGCCGCCCAGGGTCACGAACCCCGCGGTGACGCCGACGACGGGATGCCCGCGCCACTGGTCGCCGAAGCCGATCGGGGAGGCCCAGGCTGCCTCCGGCTCAGCCATGACGCGGGCCAGGATCGCGCCGTCCATCAGCGGCACAGTATCCGGCTGCAGATAAACGGAGGTCAGCACGAGCTGCGTGGCGCTGCCGGGCGCGCCGACGACGAGGTCGAACGCGTCGGCCGCCTGCGCCGCCGCCCGCCGCAGGCCACGCTCCAGCGCGCCCACCCCGGTGCCGAGCGCGGTCGCCATCGCAACCAGCAGCGTCATCGCCAGCGCCGTGCGCCAGCCGCGGCGCAATGCGGCGCGGGCGATGGGCCAGGGGTTCATGCGGCGGTCTCCAACTGTCCCGCGTGCAGGCGAATCCGCCGGGGCAGGCGGGCCAGCAGCGCCGTGTCATGGGTGGCGACGATGAGGGTCGCGCCGGCCTCGGCCGCGGCGCGCAGCAGCAATTCGCCGACGCGAGCGGCCGCCGGCGCGTCGAGGCTTGCGGTGGGTTCGTCCGCCAGCAGCACGGCCGGACCGCGCAGCAGGGCGCGGGCCAGGGCCACGCGTTGGCGTTCCCCACGGCTCATGACCGCCGCCCTGCGGTCGACCGCGGGCACGCCTAGCCCATCCAACAGCGCCGCAGCGCGATCCCGGAGCATTGCAGGCGCGCGGAGATGGTCGAACAGCAGGGGCAGCAGCACGTTGTCGAGCGCCGACAGCCCGTCCAGCAGGTGCATGTCTTGGAACACCAGGCCGAGCCGCTCCCGCCGCCAGCGGTCGCGGGCGGGATTGGCCAGAGTCCAAAGGTCGGTCCAAAGGTCGTCGGCGCCCCAACGGACGCTGCCCTGGGCCGGGCGCTCGATGCCGGCCAGCGCGTGCAGCAGGCTGCTTTTGCCGGCGCCGGATGCGCCCTCGATGGCGGTGGCGCTGCCGCCGGGCAACGACAGGCTGGGCACCGTCAGCACCGGGCCAACGCCAGGGTAGGCGATCACCAGGTTGCACACTTCCAGCGCCGGCCCCCTCAGCGCTGTATTGGGCCGGGACGTCAGTTCAGCTTCGGCGGAAGCTAGCATCGCGCAGCCGGGCCTGGCTGACGAAGCCGGTCGCCGGGTCGGTCCAGGAGCCGAGCTCGAGCTGGCCCGTCACCTCGATGACCTCGTTCGGCGCTGTCGGCTGCGCGTCGTGCTTCAGGTAAGCGACGACGATGTCCGGCGGCCACTCGGCGTCCGACGAGCAGAACGGGCACATGCTGAGCGGCTCGCGCGTGAGGACGAAGAAATCCGCCTCGGCCTTCAGCGGCGGCGCCATGAAGCCGGCCATGATGGCCGAGTGCCCGGCCAGCGCCTTGGCGCGGTCGGAGAAGCTTAGCCCCTGCACGCTCCATCCGGAGTAGAGGTCATCGAACCGCAGCCGTTCCGTCGCATGAGCGCGGCTGGCCGCCAGCAATGGGGCAGCGAGCAGGGTGCGGCGGAGGACCCTACGGCCTGCCAAGGCCCAGGGCCTCCGCCATGGCGCGGAACACGAAGGTGTTGTCGACGAAACCGTGCAGCCGGTCCGATCCCGGCCCGATCGCGCGCAACAGGGCATCATCCGCCGAATGCACCCCTTGTTCGGCGTCGTGCGGCAGGTTGCCGACGCGGAGCTGCGCGCCCGGCGTGTTCAGCTTCTCGTTGGCGACGTAGGGTCCGCCGGGTCCGCTGCGCACAGCGGGGACACGGGCACCGTCGAGGTTGGGCTTATAGCTCTCGTAATAGTCGGGGAAGGACGCGTAGAACATCGCGAGCCGCCGCGACACGTCCACGCTGGGCGGATAGCCGCGGGCGTCCGGCGGCGGATAGTTCGGGAAGCCCGCGTCGGCATAGACGCTGACCTTGTCGCGCATCTGCTCGGCCTGCACCTCGTCGCGCACGGTGCCGACGATGCCCACGCCGTGGGTGTGGTCCGGCACCACGATCACCAGCGTGTCGTCGCGCGTGCCGGCCCAGTCCAGCACCAGCTTCAGCGTATGGTCGAGCATGATCGTGTCGTATACTGACCGTTCCCAGTCGAGCGGGTGGTTGAACTTGTCGATCAGGCCGCTCTCGATCATCAGATAGAAGCCTTGCGGGTTGCGTTCCAACATCTGCAGCGCGGCGGCGACCTGCTGCGTCAGGTCCGGCTGGTCGGGAAAGCGCCCAACGTTGCCTTTTTTCAGGTAGAACCGGTCGAGCGCGCCGTCCATGTTGCCCAGGTTGAACAGGCCCAGCAGCTTCTTGGTCGATGGATCGGCGGCGGCGGACAGGGCGTCGGCCGTATCGGCGAACGCGTAGCCTTTGTCGCGGAACGCCGCGATCATGTCCTTGTCGTCGCGCCGGCGCGACCCGGGGACGGTGCGCGGCAGGAAGCTCGCGGAGCCGCCGCCCATCACCACCTCGGCGTCGAACGCCAGCATCTGGTCGGTGATCGGCACGTAGTCGCTGCGGCGCCTGGTGTGGGCGAACACGCCGGCCGGGGTCGCGTCCTGGATCTCGGTGTTGGTCACGATGCCGACCGCCATGCCCAGGCGGCGCTTCACGATTTCTCCCAGCGTCTCGACCCACGGGTGCGCCAGCGTATCGGCGGCCCGGCTGGCATAAACGCCGAGCGCGTTCGCGGCACTCTTGTGCCCGGTGTTGTAGGCACTGGCGCTGTTGGCGCTGTCGGTCACGATGCTGTCGGTGCCGGACGTGCCGACGGTCGCCATCTGCGGCAGGCCGTCCATGGCCAGCGGATGGCGATACTTCCCCTGGTCGATCCCGCCGACCAGGATGCGCGCGGCGGTGACGTTCGCCATCGCCATCCCGTCGCCGATCATCAGGATCACGTTCTTCGCCCGGCGCGGCGTCGCGGCGGCATACACCTCCCACGTGACGGTCGCGGTCCGGTCGCCGTCGGTCGCCGTTACGGCGTAGGTGCCGGGCTCGTCGATGGCGACGCCGCGCAGCATGAGGGCGGAAAGGTCCTTGCCGTCCTCCTTGGCGATGAACTCGGCGGCGCGGCCCAGGGCGTCGGCGTGGTCGCGGCCGTTCACCGTGACGTGGACCCGGGACGCGTCGGCGAGGCCAGGGAACTCGACCTTGAGGTCGAAGCGGCTGCCGGCCAGGATCGCAGCGCGGTCGATAGGATAGATCACCTGCGCGCCCGCCGCGCTGGACGCCAGCAGCCCCGCCATCAAACCGATCATCGCCGTTCGCATCAAGGCCTCCATTATTCGCGGGCGGACCCTAGCCCGGGTGGTAGGGCAATGTCAGGCCATCCTCAAAATGTAATACGGCTTCATGGGCAGATATAGCCGGTGCCGCCCGGCGCCTTGAAGCAGCCGACGGATTCTGGGAACAGCGTCTTGGGCAAGTAAAGGATCGCGCTGGGGACGAAGATGGTGAAGGCGATCGTGGCAAAGAAAATAATGTAGATCGGCAGCGACGCCCGCAGCGCCGAGGAGAACCGCACGCCGACGAACTTGCTCGCCATCAGCAGCGCCAGCCCGTAGGGCGGGGTGATAAGCCCGAACGCCAAGGTCACGATCAGCACGACGCCCATGTGGACGGAGTTGATGCCGGCACTCTCGGTCAGTTGGTTCACCACCGGCATGAAGATGATGATCGCCGGGATCGGCTCGATGAAGTCGCCGACGATCACGAACACCGCGACCAGCAGGAACATGATCGCCATCGGGTCGGTGCCGGCGACGTCGCCGATCCAGCCGGCGACGACGATGGGGCCGCGCAGATAGGCCACCAGCCAGCCAAACGCGGACGCCGCCGCAATGGTGATCAGCGGCAGGCTGAACACCAGCCCGGCCTCGATGAAGTCGCGCGGCAGCTGGCGGAAATGGCCGGGCTTCAGCAATGGCAGCACGACCAGCAGGATATAGGCGATGGCGACGACCCCGGCCTCGGTGGGCGTGAACCAGCCGGTCATGATGCCGCCGAGCAGGATGAGCGGGATCATCATCGGCAGCGCCGCGCCGCGCGTCGCCTGACCGAGCTGCAGCAGGTTGGCGCGGGGCCGTCGGAAGCCGACGGGTCCGAAGAAGTAGCAGTAGATCATCAGCCCGACGCCGATCATCAGCCCCGGCACGATGCCGCCCAGGAACAGCCCGGCGATCGACACGTTGCCGATCGCGCCATACACCACCGCCATGATCGACGGCGGCACCAACGCCGCGATCGTGCTGGCGGCCGCGATCAGCGCCGCGACGAACTCGGGCCGGTAGCCCTCTCGCGCCATCGGCTGCGCCATGGTGCGGGACAGCACGGCGACGTCGGCCGAGCTCGATCCCGACATGCCGGAGAAGAACATGCTGAACACCGTCGTGACCTGTGCCAAGCCGCCGCGCACGTGGCCGACCAGGGCCTGCGACAGGTCGGCGATGCGGATCACGACGTTGGCCGAGGTCATCAGCTCCCCCACCAGCAGGAAGAACGGGATGGCCATCAGGCTCTCGCTGTCGATGCCGTTGAACAGCTGGCCCACCATGGACTGCAGGCTGACCGGGGTCATGGCGGTGCCGACCAGCACGCCAGCGATCAGGCTGAACGCGACGGGGACGCCGAGGTAGCCCAAGGTGAGGAACAGCGCCGTCATCAGCCCCAGGATCAGGGCGTTCTCAGGCACCATTCAGATGATTGCCCCATGCGCCGGGGCTGCGGCCCCCGTAGCGCCCGGCTGCACGAAGCCGTTGCGCAGGCCGTTCACGATCTGCTCGAGGCTGAACAGCGCGACCAATGCGCCGCACACCGGAATGGGCCAGTATAGATAGGCGATCGGCGTCATCGACGGCATGCGGAAGCTGTTGAAGCCGCTCAGGAAATTCTGCCATCCGTAGCCGACCATGGCGAGGCCCACGGCTAGCACCACGCCACGGTTGAACACCTCGAACACCGTACGCATAGGTCCGTGCATGGCCTCGGTGAGCGCCGAGAGCTGCAGGTGGTCCTGCCGCCGGGTCGCAACAGCGGTGCCGCAGAAGATGCCGTAGGTGAAGAAGGCCATCGTGACCTCCTGCAGCCACAGCCAGGGCCGGCCCAGCTCGCGGGTCAGCACGTCCATGAACACGGCGGCGGAGAAGCAGGCGAGGCAAACGCCGCAGGCGACCATCATCGCATGCTCCAGCCAGTCGAGGTTTCGCCACTTTAGGTGGCGGTCCCGCTCCAGGACGATTGGGGTCGACGGGTCGGCGGTCATTTCACCGCCCGGATCAGCGCGAGGATTTTGACCGCGTGCGGCCCGAGCTCGCCCGCCAGCTTGTCCTGGAACGGCGTGGCGGCGGTGATGAAACCCGACTTGTCCACGTCGGTGACGAACTTCACGCCCAGCTTGGTGAGCCGCGCCTGGCTCTCGGTTTCCAGCGCCAAGGCACGGGCGGGCTGGGTGCGAGACACCTCGTCGGCGGCGGCCTGCACCCAGCCGCGCTGCTCCTCGGTAAGGCTCGACCACAGTTTGTCGGACACCCAAACCAGCGAGTTGTTGGCTTCATGCTGGGTTATCGACATGATCGGCGCGGTCTCGTAGTGCTTGTTGGCCATGTAAACGTTGACGCCGTTCTCGGCCATGTCGACGACCCCGGTCTGCAGGCTGGTATAAACGCTGCCGAACGGCATGTGCACCGTTTGTGCGCCATAGCCGGGAAAGATCGCGTCCTCAGTCGCGGTCGCCTGCACGCGGATTTTCAGGCCCTTCAGGTCCTCGACCCGGTGGACTTCCCTCTTGCCATACAGGTCGCGCAGTCCGAGCGTCGCTAGGCCGAGCACATGGGCGCCGGTCACGGTCTCGTCGAACATCGCCCGCATAGCCGCGACTATGGCGGGGTCGGCGAGGGCCTTGGCGAGCTGTGCCTCGGAGGTGAAGATATAGTGCAGGCTCATGACGCCGGATTGCGGCGACAGCGTCGCGGCGTTGGCGGTGCTGGTGATCAGGAAGTCGATGTCGCCGGTCCTGATCTTCTGCAGCGCCTGCGGCTCCTGGCCCAATTGCGCGCCGGGGAACTGGTCGATGAGCATCGCGCCCTTGCTCGATTTGTCGAGCGATGCGGCGAAGGTATCGGCCGCAATGCCGTAGCCCGTCGTGTGCGGCTGGTCATAGCCGAAGCTGAAGTGGCGCGGTTGGGCCGTGGCGGGCCCGTTCAACGCGAGCGCGCCCAGGGCTACGACAATCAGGAACCAGGACCGCATTCTATATCCCCCAGCCGTCGCCCGGTTCTCCGGCGCGTGCTGCGCAGGGTCGGCGATCGGCATTAAAACAGCGTAAACATCCAAAGTGCCTCAAGTCACGCACTGTTTCGGGCATGGCCGGCCGCTGCTATGTTTTTGACCAAGGGAGACACTGGACATGACCGAACCCGCCTACTGCCATACCGACCTGCTTCATTTCGCGCAGCGTTTGCTGGAGGCCTCGGGGCTTGCCGCCGACCGCGCGGCGACCGTGGCGGAGGTGCTGGTGGAGGGCGACCTGCTCGGCCATACGACGCATGGGCTGGCGCTGCTGCCGGGCTATTTGAACGCGATCGCCCAGGGTGTCGCAAGTGTTGGCGGCATGGCGGTGTCCGGCATGTGGGAGACGATCAGCGACCGCGGCGCCAGCGTGCTGTGGGACGGGCGGCGGCTGCCGGGTCCGTGGCTGGTCGTGCAGGCGATCGACCTCGCTTTGGAGCGTGCGGCGGTGCACGGGACGGCGACCGTCGTGATCCGCCGCAGCCATCATATCGCCTGCCTGGCGGCATACCTCGCCCGGGTCACGGCGCGGGGGATGGTGGTGGTGCTGCAAAGCTCCGATCCCTCGGTTGCCAGCGTGGCACCGTTCGGCGGCACCCGGGCGTTCATCACGCCGAACCCGATCGCCGCCGGGTTCCCGACACATGGCGACCCCGTGCTGATGGATATTAGCACGAGCACCACGACCAACGGCCTGACCGGCCGGCTGCGGACCGAGAACCGGACGCTGGATCATCCGTGGCTGCTGGACGCGGACGGGCAGCCCACGCCCGACCCGGCCGCGCTGTTCACCGACCCGCCCGGCAGCATCTTGCCGCTTGGCGGCATGGATAGCGGGCACAAGGGTTATGCGCTGGGCCTGCTGGTCGAGGCGATGACGGCGGCGCTGGGCGGTTTTGGCCGTGCCGATGCTTCCGAGGGCTGGGGTGCTGCGGTGTTCCTGCAGGTGATCGACCCGGCCGCGTTCGGCGGGTTGGATGCTTTCTTGCGCGAGACCACATGGCTTGCGGACGCTGCCCGCACTTCGCCGCCGGCACCGGGCGTAGATGCCGTCCGGCTTCCGGGCGCCCGAGGGCTGGCGCTGCGGCGGCGGCAGATCGCGGAGGGGGTGCAGCTTTACCCTTCCATCATGCCCGCGTTGATGCCTTGGGCAGAGCGGTTAGGGGTTGCCGGGCCGAGCGAGGCTACTTAGGGCTCATCCGGGAATATCCGAATCGGGTATCATGCGATCGGCCTGTTTCTGGATTTCCGTTGCTTGAGGAGTTTGTTGCCCCGTTTGGATGATTGATCCTCACCCGATCCGCAAACGCTTCA
>JAABUR0100004808.1_pt1 | contig 17694 bp, 15 predicted proteins | sample 5560091 | NCBI WGS metagenome assembly JAABUR01 (sample SAMN10711879, study PRJNA513375) | rock metagenome | isolation source: Antarctica rocks | place: Antarctica: Victoria Land, University Valley sud | reverse complement strand
CCGCGCGGCTATGCTGCCGCCGGGTGGTCGGGGTCCACATGGCGCTTCCAGGTCAGGTTTCAGCACCCTTCTGGAATCACCTTCACCCCGGCCACTCAACCCCTCGTACCCTTATCGGACGGGCTCTGAGATGCGCCTCGAGCGTCCGTGCTCAGCATGCGACGAATGCCCGTTCACAGCGGAAACAGGATCAGACCCTGAGAAGGGTGAGATCAGTGATCACAGGGCTTGACAGGAATGTCGTTCAGGGGCTACTCTGTGGTCGGATCAGCGACGATGCTTCTCGTGACACTAACCGTCATCAATTCATTTGGATTTGGCAATAGTTTAGCTGCGACGTTCGAACAACAAAGGATTGCCTTGCTGAAAACTAAGCGATCGGTGAGCGCTTGCGGCTTGCTAGTCGAAAGCTACGGAGAGGAGCGAGAATTTGCTGCTCCGGACGCCTGAATTCGGAAGGAGCGCACTGTGGCGGATTATATCATTGTCGGCGGGGGATCTGCGGGCTGCGTGCTAGCAAACCGGCTTTCGGCCGATCCGGCCATTGAGGTTACCTTGATCGAGGCGGGAGGATGGGACAAGAGCCCGTTCATTCGCATGCCCGCAGGTTATTTTCAGTTGATGAAAACTGGCAAGATCGACTGGGGATACCACAGTGTCCCTCAGAAACATCTGAACAATAGAACCATGTTCTGGCCCCGCGCGAAGGTAATGGGCGGATGCAGCTGCGTGAATGGGATGATATACATCCGTGGGCATGCGTCAGACTATGATCGATGGGCCCAGTTTGGGAATCGCAATTGGTCGTTCGACGAGTGCCTACCCTATTTCAAGCGGTCGGAGGGTTGGCAAAACGGGGGCGATGAATTCCACGGCAGCGATGGCCCCCTGAAGACAACCCGGCACGGGGTCGTCCATCCGTTGGCGCGGGCCTTTGTCGAAGCGGGCCGCCAAGCCGGCTATCCAGTGACGTCCGACTTCAACGGCAACCAGCAGGAGGGGTTCGGCCCCTGCGACAGCACGCTCGATCGCCAATCGTCCAAATCGGTCCGCTCCAGCGCGGCCTATGCCTACATCCATCCTATCAAACACCGGAAGAACTTGACGATCGTTACAGATGCCCTGGTCTCGAAGGTCATCGTCGAGAACGGACGTGCTAGCGGAGTCGAATACCTCCGCAACGGGCAGACCCAAACGATACGAGCCGACGAGGAGGTCATCTTGTCGGGTGGCGTGGTGAACTCACCCCAACTGCTGCAACTGTCCGGCATCGGAGATCCCGAGCATCTGCGCGGCCTCGGCATCGACGTTGTCGCACCTTTAAAGGGGGTGGGGGCGAACCTGCAGGATCATCTGGCGATCGGCCTGAAGCAGCGGTCCAGCCAGCCCATCTCAATGCTACCAATGGTAAAGCCGATCCGGTCGGCGCTCGCGCTCAGTCAGTACTTGTGGAGCGGCAATGGTCCCGGCGCATATCACGGCATCGAGGCGCTCGCCTTCGTCAAGACGCGACGGGAGATCATCGCGCCGGATCTGCAGTATCATTTCGTGATGATCATGTACGACGATCACGGTCGCAACATCATCCCGGAACACGGTTTCATGCCGTATTTCAACATCGCGCGGCCCGAAAGCCGCGGCTCGATCAAGATCCAGTCGACCGATCCGCGGCAGCATCCGGCCATTCAGCCGAACTATTTCGAACAACCCGATGACGTGCGCGTCATGCGCGACGGCATCCGGATCAGTCGGGACATCGTCGCACAGCATGCGTTCGATCCCTACCGCGGCACGGAATATGGTCCCGGGGCCGAGGTGAAGACAGACGCGGAGATCGACGAATATGTTCGTGCCAAAATCGAGTCGATCTACCATCCTGTCGGCACCTGCAAGATGGGCTCCGACGCGATGGCCGTGGTGGACGACAGGCTGCGTATCCATGGGGTCGATGGCCTTCGAGTGATCGACGCGTCGATCATGCCGACACTGACGACCGGCAACACCAATGCACCCACCATCATGATCGCCGAGAAAGCGTCCGACTTCATCTTGGGCGAACGGCGCGCGGCCGGTGATCCGTCCGGTGCCGCGAGGATGGTCGCCTGAGAGCAGCCCTGGTCCGACACCGCCGGGAACCCTCGTTTCACCCTGGGCGGGCGCACGGCCGCGTGCCGGTCTTCGCGCGCCCGTCATCCCACCATCTTCTAGAGCGAGCGAGCCTTGAGCCATTATCTTAAAACGGGGCGTAGCAAAGCCCAGCGTGCGGAAGACGACCGCGAAGTCCGCGAGACCGTCGAATCCATCCTTTTCGATATCGAGCAGCGGGGCGATGCAGCCGTCAAAGACCTGTCCATTCGCTTCGACCAATGGCACCCGACGGACTTCCGGCTGACCGATCGCGAGATCAAGGAGTGCATGGCCGACCTGCCCTGGCGCGCTATCGAGGACATCCGCTTTGCCCAGGAGCAGATCCGAACGTTCGCCGAGCACCAGCGCGGTGCGTTGCGAGACGTCGAAGTCGAGACGCGGCCCGGCGTCGTGCTTGGGCACAAGAACATCCCGGTCAATTCGGTCGGCTGCTACGTCCCTGGCGGGAAGTATCCCCTGCTTGCCTCGGCCCACATGTCGGTTCTCACCGCCAAGGTGGCCGGCGTGCCGCGCATCATCACCTGCGCGCCGCCGTTCAAGGGGCGACCAGCGCCCGCGATCGTGGCCGCCCAGCATCTAGCCGGCGCGCACGAGATCTACTGCCTCGGCGGGATCCAGGCGGTCGGCGCCATGGCGCTCGGAACCGAGACGATCGAGGCGGTCGACATGCTGGTCGGACCCGGTAACGCCTTCGTGGCCGAAGCTAAGCGCCAGCTTTATGGCAGAGTCGGCATCGACCTCTTCGCCGGACCGACCGAGACTCTGATCATCGCCGATGATACCGCCGACGCCGAATTCTGCGCCACGGATTTGTTGGGTCAGGCCGAACACGGCCCGACATCGCCGGCCATCCTGCTCACCAGCTCGGAAAAGCTCGCGCGTGCGACGCTGGCGGAAATCGATAGGCTTCTCAAGATCCTGCCGACGGCCGCCACTGCCCGCCAAGCCTGGAATGATTTTGGTGCTGTCATCGTCTGTGGCGACGAGGACGAGATGGTTTGGGAAGCCGATCGGATCGCATCCGAACATGTCCAGGTCATGACCCGCGACCCCGACGTTTTCCTCAGACGGATGACGAACTATGGGGCGCTCTTTCTCGGTGCCCGAACCAATGTCGCCTACGGCGACAAGGTGATCGGCACCAACCACACGCTGCCCACGGCAGGGGCGGCGCGCTACACAGGCGGCTTATGGGTCGGCAAATTCCTGAAGACCGTCACCTACCAACGCATCGACACCGACGCCGCCAGTGCCGAGATCGGGGAATATTGCTCCCGGCTCTGCATGCTGGAAGGGTTTGCCGGGCATGCCGAGCAGGCCAACGTGAGGGTCCGGCGCTTTGGCGGTCGCAGCATCCCTTATGCCGAGGCCGCCGAGTAGGAGAATATGCGGGTCAGGCCTGGGAGCGCGCCTTGGTGCCATTCCCCTTGCGCACAGCCCTCGGCGCGGCCGCGCTGGCCAGCACGGGTTCGAAGAAGCCTGAGGGTTTCGGGGAGGCCCTGCCGGCCGCCTCCTGCTCCGGCGAGAGGCGCGACCAGAACCATCGGGCGGTCGTCTCGATGTCTTCCTTAAGGGCTTGAGCTGCTGCGGCAGCATCGCCGCCCTCGATCCCTGCAATGATGCGGGAGTGGGATTCGGCTGCATCGAAGAACGCGTTGATTCCCGCCCGGTCGGCCGCGAGTGCGGCGAGGTACGGGCCGCTGCGAAGCCACAGCAGCTCGATCAGTTCGAGCAGCGTCACGTTTCCGCAAGCTTCATAGACAAGGAAATGGAAATGCTGGTTGTGCTCGAGGATCCCAGCCACATCGGACCGGGACAGTGCCGCGATCATCAGTTCGTTCGTGTCACGAAGCTGGGCGACGAGCCGTGCATCGGCCGTCAGCGCGGTCAACTCCGTAGCCCGGCCCTCGATCATGATGCGGACGAGCAGAACTTCGTCGAATCGGTCGGGGGTCACGGCCGGGATCTGAAAGGTGCGGTCGGCCTGCTGCACCAGGGCCTTCTCGGCCACAAGGCGCTTAAAAGCTTCTCGGACCGGCATTTCGCTGGTCCCGAAGCGGGCCGCCAGCGCCCGGATCGTCAGCGGCTGACCGGAGGTAAAAACGCCCTTGCGCATGGCCTCACGGATGCTCCCGTAAACGCGATCCTGGACGCTCCGGACATCGATCGGTTGCATCGCCTGACTCATGGTCTGACCGCCGCTTTCTTTTCGGGTTTTGCAAGCTCGGGTGCCACCTTGCGCTGTGCCTATCGCGCTAAAAGCCGGCGTGATCTGTGATCACGGCAATTGACGCCACCCCATCATTCTGTCAAGTTGCGTCGAAGAAATCAAATGTTTCCGGCAATCGGGAGAATCGGGTTTGGAGGAATGCCAGCCGCGAAAGATGTCGAGCATCGCCTCAAGTGGACCTCCACAGCATTGGGCCGGTTTTCGTCCATCCCGGCGCAGCAAACCTGTTGCAATACCGTCGTTCGACTTCGATCGACGACAACTGGAGAGGCGGACCATGCAGGCTAGAGGAGCGTTCGCTCCGCTTTCGGCCGGAACTTGCCTCGCCCAACACGGGATCGTTCAATCGGGGTTCCCCCCATGTTGTCCCGCGTTGCCTCCCGTCCGACGGCGCGCGACGGATGCTGGCGCTAAAGGGCGCCGACCAGGTTGGTTTCTGACGCCGCTCCGAGCGGTGGCTGAGACCCGGACCGGAACCGCAGGTTCCAAACGACAACAGGACGCCGAAGGGCGCAATTTGGGAGCGGACTATGAATCGAACCACCAACGATTACCTGGGCCAGCAGAACCGACGTGACGTTCTTACGATGATTGGATCGGCCGGTGCCGCTGCCCTGGCGAGCGGTCTTCCAAGCGCCTTTGCGGCGGAGAAGCCATTGCTCGGCTTCAGCAACAAGAGCCTCGACTTCTACTTCTTCCGCGTCCTGCAGGAGGCAGCCAAGCGGGCCGCCGATGCGCAGGGCTGGGACTTCCAGGCCGTGAACGCCAATTTCGACAACACGACTCAGATCCAGCAGTGGAATTCGCTGCTTCTGAAGAAGCCGATTGCCATGGTAGGCGACACGGTCGACAGCCAAGCCATGGTCAGCGCGGTCAAGAAGGCGAATGCAGCCAAGATCCCGGTCGGCATGGTGGACAGCCTGACGGTGGGCGGCGACGTTGCGGCGTCGGTCGCGTTCGACAACAACCAGGGCGGCGTAATGGCGGCCGATGCCGTGATCAATCTCTTGAAGAAGAAATATGACGGGCAGGCCAAGGGCACCGTCCTTAACTGTTACGGCTCCCTGAAGAGCGATGCGTGGCGGGCCCGCAAGGAAGGCTGGGATGCGACCTTCGCCAAGTATCCGGACATTAAAATGCTCGACCGTCCGACCGAAGGGCTGCTCAAGAATATGCTGAGCGTGACCGTGGACACGCTCTCGGAGTTCCCGAACCTAGATGCCGTGCATGCGCCAAGCGACACGCCTGCGCGCGGCGTCACGACGGCACTGAAGCAGAAAGACAGGTGGCACAAGATCGGCGACCTAAATCACGTGATCTTCGTCACGATCGACGGTGAGCCTATCGGCCTCCAACTGGTCAAGGACGGCTATCAGGACGCCGATATCTCTCAAGACCCAATCGCCTACAGTGAAATCGCGGTCGACATGCTCGCCAAATACTCAGTGAGGGGAGAAGTGGTCCCACTCGGAAAATATGAGAACAAGAAATATTACTGGGAGACCGGCGAGGTCGTGAAGGGCGTCAGTGGTCCTCGCCTGATCATCCCACCCTTCGTCGTGGATGCGTCGAACGCCAACGATCCGCGGCACTGGGGCAACGTTGCGTCCAACACGTGGGGGATCGCCTACGAGTAAGGATCGCACAGGCGGAGGGCTGGCCCGCCGACCCTCCGCCACAGCACATAAGGAATAAAGCGATGGCGGCCGATTGGCTCATCGAGGTTCGCGACGTCGTGAAAGTGTATGGGGGTGCGACCGCCCTGAAGGGCGTGTCGCTCCGCGTCGGCAAGGGCACAGTGCATGGCCTGCTGGGCGAGAATGGCGCGGGCAAGTCGACGCTGGTCCGCATCATCGCGGGCCTGACCCACGCCACCAGTGGCCAGATCTTCTTCCAGGGTGAGGAGGTCGGCGTGGCCGACGTGCGCGCCATGGAGAAGCGCGGCCTGTTCCTGGTCACCCAGGAGCCGATGATTGTCGATTCAATGACGGTCGCCGACAACCTGATGCTCGGCCGCTGGCCGGCCCGTAACGGCTTCGTGCGCGAACGCGAGATGTTCGATCTCGCGACCTCATTCCTCGAGGACGCACGACTGGACCCGCACAAGCTCGCCCAGACGCTCTCCGCCGTCGACAAGCGCAAGCTCAACATCCTGCGCGCACTGCATAGCGGCGGCAAGCTCATCATCCTAGATGAGCCCACCACAGCCCTCACGATGGCCGACAAAGTCCATCTATTCGAATTTATGAACCGCCTGAAGCAGCAGGGTGTCTCATTTCTGTTCATTTCCCATTACAACGAGGAGATCCTGGAGATCTGCGACGAAGTCTCGGTGCTCCGGGATGGACGCATGATCGGCCAGGGGCGGACCGTGTCGCACCTCGACTCGGACGCGCTCAGCGAGATGGTCATCGGCCGCGATGTCCAGCTGTTCCGCCGGTCCCCGCCGGTGGGCGAACGCGCGATCGCATGGTCGCTGCGCGACGTGTGGGCGCCGGGGCTGAGGGTCGACCGGCTCGACCTTTATCGTGGTGAGATCATCGGCTTTGCGGGCCTCCCGGGATCAGGCGCCCGTGAACTCGGACGAGCCATCTACGGCCTGCTCCCTGCGGCCCGGGGCCACCTTGACGACGGCGACATCTCGCGCCTGCTGCCGCGCGATCCGGCCGAAGCCCTGCGGTCCGGCATCGCGTTCCTGTCCGAAGACAGGTTGCGGGATGGCATCGTCGCAATTCAGTCGATCGCCGAAAATATGAGCCTGTCGAGCCTGTCCGCACTTTCGCGCTCCGGGTTTATGAACCGCCGTGCCGAAAGCGCGCTGGTCGAACGTTTCTCGCGCCTGTTTGCTGTCAAGGCCACGTCGACAGGCGCGCCGCTCTCGTCGCTGAGCGGCGGAAATCAGCAGAAGGTGCTGCTGTCCCGTCTCGTCGCGACTCAGCCGCGGCTCGTCGTCCTGAATGAACCGACCCGCGGCATCGATGTCGGCGTTAAGGAGGAGGTCCACCGTCTCGTAGACAGCTTGACCCGCGAGGGGGTTCCGGTGATCGTTATCACGTCGGATCTCGACGAGATGCTGCGCATCGTCGATCGCGTCGCGCTCTTCGTCGACGGCCGGGTCTTCGCCATCAGGTCGTCCGCGGGCTTGTCGAAGGACGATGTCTTCGCGGTCGCCTATGCATCGGATGATGGGCCTGCCAGGGACACTGCTGCTTCCCGTCAAACGATCAAAGGAGTCGCGTCACGATGAGCGCGAAAACCGAAGCTGTCTCGCCATCCGTACCCACCAAGCCGCTGACGGCCCGTCGCTCCGGCTCGGCGCTGCAGTTCGCCCTCAAGAACATCGTCTGGCTGTGGCTGATCGGACTTGTCGTCATCTTCGGGTTGCTGAACGACTTCTTCTGGTCGACTGCGAACCTACAGAACATTATGACGCAGGCAACAGTTCTGGGACTGCTGGCGCTGGCCGCTTCGCTGCCGCTGCTGGTGGGTGAGATTGATCTCTCCATTGCTGGAAACATGGGCATCTCGTCGGTGATCGGCGCGCTGGCTCTGGGCCACTTCGGCTTGCCCACCTTCGCCTGCGTGGCCCTGGGCTTGGTCGCCTCCACGGCCATCGGCTTCGTCAACGGGGTCTGCATCACTCAGCTCCGCATGGTGTCGCTGATCGAATCGCTCGGCATGATGATCATCCTGCAGGGCGGCCTCCTGGCCATTACCCAGGGATCGACGATCACCGATCTGCCGGACGCCTACACCTGGGTGGGGCAGAAAACGATCGGTGGCTGGCCCGTGATGCCGATCGCACTGTTCGTCGCCTTCATCGGCATGGCGATCCTGCTGCGTCGGACAGTATTCGGGCGCAAGCTTTACGCCACCGGCGGCAATGCCGCAGCCGCTCATGTGGCCGGCATCCGGGTTGCGCGGGTTAAGACCATCGCGTTCACATTGTCAGGTTTCATCGCGGGCGTCGCCGGCTATTTCCTGGCAGCGTGGCAAATGGCGATCACCTCGGACCAGGGCGAGGGCTTTCTGCTCTACTCGATCGCGGCACCAATCATCGGCGGCATCAGCGTGTTCGGTGGTCGAGGCGATGCTCTCGGGATCCTGGGCGGCGTGCTGCTGCTTACCATCATCCATGTCGGTCTCGCCATCGTGAACGTGCCCTCGTTCTACGTGGAGATGATCGGCGGGTTCCTTATCTTCATCGCCGTCGCGGTCGATGCGCTGCGCGTCGGCATCGGCGGCAATCGCTGACGTTCCTGTGGTCAACAGCCGATCGAGGCCAGTTTTCGGACTGCTTTGTTGGGAGATGACGATGAACTACATGAACCGGAGCACTGTGCTGTCTGAGGATAACCGAAGTTCCTGGCGCGGCGGCATAGCCCGCTGATCGGCGGCGAGTGGGCAGGGGAATCGCATTTGGAATTGGCTGAAGGGGAAGGGGGCTTGAGCGGCGGGCGGTGATCGATTCTACAGCTGAGCGGGATGACCGTACAGTGGCGTTGTTGCATGGTTCGGCGCGATGGACGCGTTGCCCTCAGCCCTGATCGAGCTTCAGGCGATACGGACGGAGTTCGGGCGTCCCAGTTCCAGCATGCGGTTGAGGATATGGACGGTGACCTCGACTTCGGTCCCCCGGCGTTCGTCGGTGTGCGAACGTAGTCCGTCGCCGATCACCTGCTTGTAGCGCGCCATGGCGGTCTCGGCCCGGGCACGCCTAGTGTAGCCGGACGCCGCCTGCCAAGCCAAGCGGCCGTGCTCGGCGATGCCCCGAAGGTGGCTGTCGCGCTGCGTGGGCGCGGTCTCGGCCGTGTCGCTCGGCACCGCATTCGAGCGCGGCGGCACGATGATGGCAGCGTCCGGGTGGCGGACGCCGATGCTGGTGGCGACACCCTCCTGGTCATAGGCTCCGTCGCCGGTGAAGGAGGCGAGCGGGCCTCGACCTGGTCGAGCAAGGCGCCCACCTGCGAGCCGTCGTCCACGTCCCTGGTGGTCAGCAGGGACGCGACGATCCGTCCGGTGCCGGCGTCCAGGCCCAGGTGCAGCTTCCGCCAGGATCGGCGCACCTTGGTGCCATGTTTCTCGTTCAGCCACTCGCCGGCCCCGCACAGCTTCAGCCCGGCGCTATCCACCAGCAGATGCAGGGGCTCGGCACCAGCGCTGGAACGGGGCCGCGGCACGTCCAGCGTCGCGGCCCGGCGGCTCAGCGTGCTGTGGTCGGGGACGGCGAGGTCGAGCCCGAGCAGGCCTATAACGGAGCCGATCAGGCCCTCCGTTTGACGCAGGGCCAGCCGGAACACGGCCTTGAGCGACAGTGCCGTCAGGATTGCCAGGGCCGAGTAGGTCGTCTGCCCGCCCCGGGTCGTCCGGGGCGCGGCCATCCACGCCGCGATCGCCTCCTCGGTGAACCAGACCGTCAGGCTCCCACGCTGGCGCAGGCTCGCGTCATACTCACGCCAGTTCGTGACCCTGAACCTCTGCCTGGGGATGCGGTGGCGACGGTCGGCATTGGCTTTGAACGGCACAGGGCATCCCAGGTCATATCAGAGGGCTGCGGCTCTCCTACCCCGGGCCGCTCGCACCGCCAATCGCCGGATCGCTGCAACAAGGCCCCTTTCGCGCGTATCGACCCGATCAGCCTACCTCGACGGGCGTTTCCGCGAGACCGGCGACGGCCTTCCGAACATTGTCGCTCCGCCACTCGGTTCCACCTCCGAGGGTCGGCACCTCCCGGCTGTTCAGAAGGGAGGCGATCCTGCCGTACCGGCCCCGGCCTTCCGGCACCTCGGAGAGGACACGGCGGAGGGCCTCCGGGACCAGGACCTTGCGCGTCTCTCGTTCGCCGATCTCGTTGATCCTCCAATGCGAGAAATGCTTCTCCGGCTCGAACCTGCGACCGCCGAGCATGATCTCATCCGGGGGCATGGCCACGGACCTGATCCGTAGCGCTCGTAGAGCCTCGATCTGGTCGACGAGATGGCGGTGCGGACGCCAACCGCAGTCTCGGAAGTCGACCCAGAGAAGGACTGCGTCCTTCTCCGAGCAAAGCCGTCCCACCTTCGCAACGTCTTCGATGATCGACTCGGTCCCGCGATCCGGGCTGGTATCCAGGGCTGCGACCTCACCGACCAGCTCGCCCTTCTCGACGACGACGTAGCGCCGGACGACCTCGCGTTGGTAGGCTATCGTTTTGCTCTGCCGGGCCGCTTCGGCCGGATCCCGTGAGATCGAAACGAATCCCGCCCAGCGCGCCGGGAAGGTCCAGTAGAAGCCGACGTATCGCATCGTGGTGCGCTCCATCTCCACATTCCGGAAAATTCCGACGCCGCCCCAGGTCCTCGGCCGTCCCTGCTATCGTCCTTACTCGAGCGAAAGGACGACACGATGACCGATTTCCTGAGGGTAGCAGAGATCCCCACGCTAGGCGGCGGCGCCATGGGCATCACGTTCGCGCCGGGCAAGAAGCACGTCTCCCTGCGCGGCAACCGCCACGAGCGCGACCTCGCGGCCGACCTGGACAGGATCTCAGAGTGGGACGCCGCGGCCGTGCTGACGCTGGTCACGGCTTCCGAGCTGACGCACCTCGGGATCCCGGCGCTCGGTGAAGAGGTCCGGGCACGCTTCATGGAGTGGCACCATCATCCGATCCAGGACGGGGGCACCCCGGATGCCGCTTTCGAGCTTCGGTGGTCCGAGACGTCCAGGCGCCTGCGGGCGCTACTCGCGACCGGCAACCGCGTCCTCATCCACTGCATGGGCGGCCTTGGCCGGGCCGGGATGGTCGCGGCGAGGCTCCTCGTCGAGATGGGAACCGAGCCTGACGAAGCGATCAGATCGGTGCGGAATGAACGGCCGGGCGCAATCGAGACAGTCGCGCAGGTGGCTTGGGTCGGTCGCGGCAGGCGAATGGAGGCGGAGGTCCCGACCGCGTCGGCCGGCCATCGAGACCGTGCCCTGGGCGCTCTCCTCGGGCTGGCCGTGGGCGACGCGGTCGGAACGAGGATAGAGTTCTCGGCGAAGCCGGAAAGAGCCATGCTCGACGACATGGTGGGAGGCGGGCCTTTCAGTCTCAAGGCGGGGCAATGGACGGACGATACCGCGATGGCGCTGGCCCTGGCAGACAGCCTTCTTGCCTGTCCTGACCTCGATGCCGCCGACCTGATGAAACGCTTCGTCGAGTGGCATCGGACCGGACGCTACTCCTGCACCGGATCCTGCTTCGACATCGGCATCACGACGGCGGCCGCTCTCCGCCGTTTCGAGCGCAGCGGGGATCCCTTCGCCGGAGCCACCGATCCCATGTCCGCCGGCAACGGATCCATCATGCGTCTGGCCCCGGTCGCGGTCCGGCACTGGCGCGGCCGCGAGCTGATGCTGCGTGTCGCCCGCGATCAGTCCCGGACGACGCACGCCGCGGATGAGCCCGTGGAGGCCTGCGCGACTTTGGCAGGCATCGTCGCTGCCGGAATCGCCGGGTCCACCCTGCCCGAGATCGTGACGGGACCGCTCGCGGCCGCCGTCCGGGGTTTCCGCCTCGGGCAGCCTCGCCGGGAGGTGCGTGGCACCGGCTACGTCGTGGCGTCGCTGCACGCGGCGCTCTGGGCCGTGGCACGGACGTCGACCTTCCGGGACGCGATCTTGCTCGCTGCGAACCTCGGCGAGGACGCAGACACGACGGCGGCGGTTGCGGGCCAGATCGCCGGCGCCGTCTACGGTGCCAGCGGCATACCGGAGGAATGGCTGCGTCTGCTCGCCTGGCGCGAGCGGATCGAGGACATGGCCGCGAGCCTGTTCGAGGCCGGCGAGCTTCGGGCGGCAGCCTGACCGCTACCTCGAATCCGAGACGACCCATGCGAGACGTGGCGCGGCATGATGAAGGGAGGGGAGAGCGCGATGCGCTACTGCATTCACCGAGGTACGAAGGAGATCGGAGGAACCTGTGTCGAGCTGGAATCCCAGGGCCGCCGCATCCTGCTCGACCTGGGGCAGCCCCTCGACGCCCCGGATCCCACGCCCGAGCTGCTCCCGGCGGTACCCGGCCTAACCGGGGTCGACGAGAAGCTTCTCGGAATCGTCCTGTCCCACTCCCATCGGGACCACTGGGGCCTCATCCCTCTCTCCCGTCCTGACCTGCCGGTGATCATGGGCGAGGCAACCCGTCGGATCATGCAGGCCGCAGAGCCGTTCGTCCCCGGCATGAGCCTTCCTGGACAGGTGCGCTACATGGTCGATGGCGAGACGATGGATCTCGGCCCATTTCGACTCACGCCCTTCACCGTCGACCATTCGGCCTACGACGCATATGCACTGCTCATCGAAGCGGAAGGTCGTCGGCTCTTCTACAGCGGTGATCTGCGGGCGCACGGGCGCAAGGCGTCCCTGTTCGAGAAAATGGTCCGCAGGCCGCCTCAGGAGGTCAACGTGATGCTCCTTGAGGGAACCACACTCAGCCGTCCTGGGACCGACATCAGGTTTCCGAGCGAGGCTGATATCGAGCAGCACTTGGTCGCCGAACTCCGTGCGACACCCGGGATGTCCCTCGTCTGTGCATCCGCTCAGAACATCGACCGCATGGTGAGCATCTTCCGCGCCGCCAAACGGACCGGCCGCAAGCTTCTGATCGACGTCTACGCAGCCGAGATGCTTCGCGCGACGGGCAACCCCAACATTCCTCAGAGCTTCTGGCCGGAGGTCGCGGTGTTCACGCCCCAATACCAACGGCGGCAAATCTACGACAAAGGCCTCTTCGCCGAACTCGACCGGCACAAGACACACCGGCTTTTTCCAGAAGACCTCAAGGCGCGCTCCGGGTCTCTCGCGATGCTGTTTCGACCGGCCATGCTGGATGACCTGCGAAAGGCGGAATGCCTGGCCGGGGCTCGGGCGGTCTGGTCGCAGTGGGACGGGTACCTGAAGCAGGAGCGTGGGCTGGCCTTGTTAAGACAGTTTCGCGAACTCGCGATACCGGTCACGTCGATCCACACGTCTGGTCACGCAAGTTTGCCCGATCTTCAACGGCTCGCGAAGGCGATCCGGCCCGACACGCTGGTCACCATTCACAGCTCCGAAGGGCACCGTTTCCCAGAGTGGTTCGATGACGTCGCCGCGACCGCGGACGGCGAGTGGCAGGAGGTTTGAATGGCGGACGGCGTCTTCGAAAGAGGTTTGAACGACGAGTTCCTCGGCGCTCTGGAAACGCTCGCGAACGAAAGCGGATCGTGGTGGTCCGACGTGTTGGCCGACAAGGGCCTGCTGATCGCGATCAGGAACGGCTATCTGAACATCTATTGGCGCGGGCAGTCGCTGTTCAATGTGCGGATGAAAGGCTCGCAGGTCGTGGCGAGCACCCACCCGAAGTATCTGATCGACCCTTCGCTTTCGAAACTCGTCCAGTTCGACGGGCGGGAATTCGAAGTAGCCAAGCTGATCGAGAGCGGATTCGTTCGCACCTACGAAGGTCCCGACACGCTCCGAAAGCTGAAGAGGGCGGCAAACGTCTACGCCGGCGTGGAGAAGATCGGCGTACACGCGATTGCTACGGCTGATCCATCGATCGTCGACGTCGAGATTGCCATGTCGACGTCGGGTATGGACCCGGCCTCGATGAAAGAAGGGGACGCGGGTCAGATACCCCGCATTGACCTGGCGAGCATGCAGAGTGGTGTCGATGGGCCGGAACTCGTCTTCTGGGAGGCGAAGCACTTCAGCAACGCCGAGCTGCGCGCGGAAGGTGAGATGACCCCGCAGGTCATCGGCCAGATCGCGAAATATGAAACGACGCTCGCTCACCATCGAGACGCCGTCGTCGCGAGCTATACCCGCGTGGCGCACGATCTTCAGCGTATCGCGGACATGAGCAGAGGCGTGCGCACCGTCGCTCCCGTGATCAGCGCCGTCGCGTCGCGGGCCGCGAGGCTTCGCGTCAGAAACGATCACGCCGTGGGGCTCGTCGTCTTCGGGTTCAGCGCCGCTGACAAGACCGACCCGAGCTGGAAGGCGCACAGGGGAAAACTGGAGGCCGGGCTTGCGGGTCGCTTCGAGGCGGCCGGTGATCCCAAGAACATTCGCCTTTGATCGCCTGGGAACGCGGTGCGCGTCATTGATCCTGGGGCGGGATGTCCATCTCAGGACGGGAGGACTGCATGTACGACTTGAGATCGCTCAAGACGCTCGCGGAGTGCCGGACCGTGATGGAGAGAGCGAAAAGGGACGGAAACGACGCCGTTTATCAGGACATGTTCCGGCGCATGTGCGCGATTTCGGGCCATGAGAACGACGACCATGACGACCCGCTCGTCCGTGACTTCCATGCGACGCTGGCGGCCTACGAGCAGCTCCTGACGGAGAAGAACGGCCGCAACCAACCGGCCGGGCGCACGCGGCAGAAGGTCAAGAACAAGGGGATCGTGCAGTCCCTGAGCGATTGGGCGGTCAGCAAAGCCGAGACGCCCGGCTTCAAGCTGCTCATCGAGGCTGGATTGTCCGAGTTTACTGGCGAGTACGTCGTCGTGCGGCACGCAGACCGATTTTCGCCCGAGGTCGTGGCGAGGGTGTGAATAGGCGTGGAAATTGGCTCTGGCGCACTTTTGGTGCAGCGGCTGATGAATCCTGAGTGACTCCAGCGGCGTAGGCGATCTGGCCTTGGAGGGCCAGATCGCATGAGCTTTCACACAGCGCCGCTCAAGCTCGTCCCGACCGGATTGATCGTCGATCATCACGAGATCGGCACCGATGGCATTACGGTTCACGCCCATGGAGCGTCGGGGACGAGCCCTTGTCCGGCCTGTGGCCGGCCGTCGTCTTCTGTCCACAGTCGCTATTTGCGGACCCTGGGCGATTTCCCGGCTCATGGTCGGCGGCTCAGAATCCGTTTGAAGGCACGGCGTTTCCGATGCCGGGAGGTGGCGTGCGAGTGCCGGATCTTCACGGAACGCTTCTCGCGCGACCTGATCCAGGTCTACTCCCGACGGACCTCGCGTCTCGACACACTCGCCCATGCGATCGCCCTCGTGCTGGGCGGCCGTCCCGGAGAAAGGCTTGCCGAACGCCTCGCCATGCCGGTGAGTGCCGACACGCTGCTGCGCCTCCTGCGGCGCCGCGCAGCACCGACATCGTCCACCGTCCGCGTCGTCGGCATCGACGACTTCGCCTGACTGAAGGGCCAGCGCTATGGAACGATCGTCTGCGATCTCGAACGTCGCCGCACCATTGACCTCCTGCCGGATCGAGAGGGCGCCACCATCGCGAACTGGCTCGCCGATCATCCCGGCATCGAAACCGTGTGTCGCGACCGCGGCGGCGGATACCGCGAAGGGGCTGACAAGGGCGCTCCTCGGGCGCTGCAGATCGCCGACCGCTGGCACTTGCTCGAGAACGCTACCGCCGCCTTCGTGGAGGCCGTCAGGCGACAGATGCGCCATCTTCGCCGAGCCATCACGAGCGGCGACGTCGATCCCGATGTGCTCACTGCGGCCGAGAAGCTGCAATGGATTGGGTGGCAGCGCCGCGATGAGGTGAACGGCATGGTCCGAGGGCTCCACGGGCAGGGCCGCAGCATCAAGGCCATCGTCAGGACGACCGGCGTGTCGCGCCAGACCGTTCTCCGCATCCTGGCCGGCACCCGCGACGACGTGTTCCGATCCCGCGAAACCACGCTTGATCGCTGGGCGGAAACGTTGAACGCCAACTGGAACGGAGGCTGCCGGAACGGTTCCGAACTGTGGCGGCGACTGCGAACGCAGGGTACGGCGGCAGCCTGCGCGTCGTCACCGAATGGACGACCCGCAGGCGTCGCGCCACCAGAGCTGGCGCGGACCGTCCCGGCCCGATCACGACGGTGCCCCCGGCCCGCACCATCGCACGGCTGCTGACCTCCGAGCGGGACTGCAAGTCGGCCGAAGCCCTGCGCATCAGGGTGGCGATCGAGACGGCCTCGCCGACGATCGTCGCGGCCCGCAATCTCCTCGACCGCTTCCGGACTATGATCGCAGCCAAGAAGCCCGACGATCTCGCGTCGTGGATCCGAGATGCGGCCGAAAGCGAACTTGCGTCCTTCGCGTTCGGCATTAAGGCCGACGAGGCCGCGGTGAGGGCCGCAATCGTCGAGCCCTGGTCCAACGGACAGACCGAAGGGCAAGTCACCCGGCTCAAGCTCGTCAAACGTCAGATGTACGGCCGCGGCAAGGTCGATCTCCTACGCGCTCGAATGGTCCAGCCCGCGTGAGAAAGCCGCCGATCAGCACCAAAAGTGCGCCAGAGCCGGCGTTGCGCGCCAACGGTCCGGGCGCCTGGGCAAGGTCGACAATTGCCAGGTGGCCGTGATTGCCGTCCTGACGAACGGACGGCACCATGTGCCGGTCGACATGCGGCTGTATCTGCCGAAAGCCTGGGTCGAGGATCCCGCCCGATGCGACCGGGCCGGGATTCCCGCTGACGACCGCAAGCCCATGTCCAAGAGCGGGCATGCGCTGGACATCGTGCAGCGACCCTCCGCCAGCACCCGAGGCCTGCGATTTGAATGGGTGAGCGTCGATGGCGGGTACGGCAAGGAGCCGGAATTTCTGCGCGCATTGGACGACGCGAGGGAAGTGTTCGGTCGACCTCCTCGAGCCGGGCGTCGAAGCGCGAGAACGTCGCTTCGAGGTGCTCACGCATGGCGATGCCGTTATACGGTAGAGGCCTTGGGGAGGCTTGGCGAGGAGAGCAGCCCCGAAGAATACACTCATACCAATCTGCGTCTGATCTGACTCTTGGGTTGCGGTTTCGCTGGAAGTCTGAATCGATGGTGCGAACGAGGAGTTCGCTGATGTCGGCACGGACCAGGCTACGCGATGATTTTGATGCCTCTGGGGTTCGCAGTTTGGCCAAGGCCAGCAAGGACGCGGCGCAGACAGGACGGCTGATGACGCTTGGCGCGATCTACGACGGCGCGTCGCATGGGCAGGCAGCCCGGATCGGTGACGTGACCCCGCAGATCGTTCGGGACTGGATGGTCCGCTTCAATGCACGGGGCGCGGAGGGTCTGATCGCGGGTCGTGCGGGAGGCAAGGCCTCCAAGCTGACGGCGGATCATCGCCGCGCCCTCGCCAAGATGGTCGAGGACGGTCCCGATCCGGCGATCCATGGTGTGGTGCGCTGGCGACTTAAGGAAGCGTCGACGAATTTCTGAATCGACGAGGCGCCATTTATGGGGGGATTCCCAAAACTGGCGTTGCTTTGTAGATAGGTTGGGTGATCGACATCGCCGCCATCAAGCTCCGCTATGAAGCGGTCAGTCCTGTACTGGACGAGCGAGGTCGCCGCCGCTTTGCAGCGGC
>JAABUR0100004807.1_pt1 | contig 17695 bp, 14 predicted proteins | sample 5560091 | NCBI WGS metagenome assembly JAABUR01 (sample SAMN10711879, study PRJNA513375) | rock metagenome | isolation source: Antarctica rocks | place: Antarctica: Victoria Land, University Valley sud | reverse complement strand
GGCCCAGCAGTGGCGGCCCCGACCACAAGGCGCTTACTGGTTCCAGAACAATCATGCCTTTTCGTCCAATGGTCCCATGCACGACGTTTCTCGCCGCTTAGATCCGGCCGATGGCCTCCCTTCGCACGAGGGGGATGCCGCGCCTTCCACCGTGTCGGGCGACCAACTTCAGCTGGTCTTGGGACGCCTCGCGTTTCTTTTGGAGCGGGCGCTGGGGATGGAAGGGTGCGCGGCGACCGGCGAGGCCGAGTTGGCGCCGCACGAAGAGGCGGCGTGGCAAGAGCCGGGGTTGTCGGACGCGGTCGTGCAGCAACTGCGCTTCTCCGCGCCGCGCTCCGGCCCGGCCATTTCCTACAAAGTCGCCGCCGGCCAAGCGCAGGCGCTCCATCCGGGCCTCCTGCTGTCCAAGGGCGCCCGGATCTCCTTTGATGCCTATCTCAATAATTTCTACGAGCACTATTGGTCGAGCCATGCGCCGGTCGGGGACCTCGCGCTGCGGCTTTTTGGCGTCGGCGAGGTTGTGGTCGAGTTCTTCCGGGCGCTCCCCGACGGCTCGAGTTATCCACTCGGGCGCCAACGCATTTGCCTCGACCCCCTTCGGGGCGCCACGGCGGGCGTTGCGCTCGATCCCTCGCCTGCGGGCGCGGGGCGCGTGTTCTTCGAGGTGGCCGCCACGGCCAGGGCGGTGATCCGGGCCGGGCACCTCGAAACGGGCACCGCCCCGAGGCGGAAGGTAAGGCTCGGCATCGGGCTGTGCACCTTTAATCGCGAAGCGACGCTCGCCGCCAACCTCCGGCACCTCGTGGCGTCCCCCTACTACCAATGGGCCTCGCCCCGGGTTGTCGTCGTCAACCAAGGCGATCCCTTTTCCTCCGGGGACATGGCGGCGCTTCTCGCGTCCGAGCGGGGCCGCATCGAGGTGGTCGAGCAAGCGAACCTCGGCGGCACCGGCGGCTTCACGCGGGCGGCCGTGGAGATCGTGCGGGACGGCCGGTGCTCGCACGTGCTGTTCATGGACGACGACATCGAGTTCGACCCGGCGGTGTTGGTCACCACCCATGCCTTCGCTGCGCGCACCGTGGTGCCCACCGTGGTCGGCGGCGCCATGGTGGATTTGTTCCGGCCGACCACGATGTACGAGGCCGGCGCGATCATAGCTCCCACGAACATCATCCACCCGGCGCTCCACAACCGGCCGCTCGACTATCCGGAAACCCTCAACGACCTCGCGCGCGAGATGCCTTGCCATTTCAACGGCTGGTGGTACTGCGCCATCCCGGCCGCGGCGTTTCGGGAGCACGGGCTGCCCTTGCCCGTTTTCATCCGCGGCGACGACATGGAGTACGGGACGCGCCTGACGAGGCGTGGCATGCCGACAGTTTCGCTTCCACCCGTCGCGGTGTGGCACGAGCCGTTCTATGCCAAAGCGCCGGGCTGGCAACGCTATTACGACCTGCGGAACCGGCTGATCTTCGCCGCCTGCCATCCATCCGTCGCCCGCCTGGACCAGACGGGCGTCATCCTGCGGCGGCTGATCGACAGCCTGCTCAAGCACGACTACATGCACGCCGAGCTGGTCATCAGGGCCGTCGAGGACTTCCTGGCAGGCCCGGCGGTGCTTGATGCGCCTATGGACGCGCTGCACCGGGAGATCGCGGCGCTTGCCGCCGCGAACGCGTCTCCCAAGCAGGTTTTGGTTGCCAGCACTGCGACGGTTTGGCGCCCGCCGCCGCGCCGCCGCGGCTGGCGCCAACTCACGCTGCTGGCCGGACTGGCCGCGCTGTGCGCGGGGCGGGTGGAAGCCAAGCTGTGCCCTGACCGCGTTTTCGTTGACCAGTGGCACCCATGGATGACCATGCGGATTTCGCAGTATGGCCTGTCGGACCGGATGCGCTCCTACCTGCAGGTATACCGCTACGACCGGGCGAAGCTGCGCGGCTGCCTCCGGCGCGGCCTTGCGGTCGTGTGGCGCTATGGCCGCGGGGCCGAGGACGCTGCCGGGCAGTGGCGTTCCGCCCAGGAAGAGCTTGCGAGCTGGACGCGCTGGGAACGCGCCCTGAACTTGGCCCCGCACGCCCAGCCACGGTCCGATCCGGAGTGGCCGTCCCACGGGCGAAGCGAAAGGGCCGGCTTTCGCGCCGAGTAGCCGCCAAGCCTGCGGTCGGGTGCGGGCAACGCCGACGTGTCCGTGGACGAGGCGGCGCTCAGTATGCAGTGTGGTAGAAGTACTCGAAATTCACCGGCATCCGGCCCTGCCTCATGGGGTGATCGAAGATATGCGCGAAATGGATGCAATGATGCCATAGCCTGGGAAAGTCATCGGTTCTCACGACTTTCTGCTCGATCTTGCGAAGGTCGTGCTGTTCGTTGAACTCGCGGATGGCCAGACCTTCGCCAGCGTAGGTTGTCTGCAGGACGCCGATGTAGGCGTCGTCAACCCAGACCGGGATGACCGGCGCGAGGTGGGTGGCCTCCGCGCTGAAGAGCTTCAGGGCCGAAACCGTGGAGTGGTACTGATCGACGTCGAGGGAAACAAAGCCGATGGGAGCCTCGGCGCTCCCATACGCGCGCAGAAAGGGTGCCAGGGTGTCCTTGCAATCACCGATGATCAGCTCGCAGTTGTCCGGCAGCTGCGCCGCCAGCTCCGTGAAGTCCGGCATGGCATACGTGCCGCCGGTCCAGATCTCGGGGTGATCTCGCCAGTCGGCGACCGCAGGAAGGCCCGCACCCGTGTCGAAGCCGTAGATGCGAAATTCGACGCCGAGGGTTTGGTGGATGAAGTCTGCGATCTCGCACATGTTCTTCAAGCCGGAACCGCGGTAAACGCCGAACTCCACGGCCGACACCTTGGCGAGGGACATCTGCAAGGCTGTCTCGGCGGCCAAGATCATGCAATAAGCATAGTGGCTGCGGTGGTAAAGGTTCCGCCGGACTGCGAGATGCCCTATCTGCCGGTTGTGCTCCGCGGTGCGCGCGACCACCCTGGACAGCGCCCTGTGCGCCTTTCCCGGCTCCGAGACGGAGATGACCTGACCTGGCGGCAGGCCTTTTCTCCGAAGAAATCCGACCGCCCCGGCGTACTCCTCGGCGGAGTCCTTGATGACGACGGGATCCTCGGTGATCACGACCGCTTCCAGTCTGTCCAGCGCCAACTCGTCGAACCCGAAAACCTTTTGTCCGTGGAACTGGCGCCCGTTGAAGTCCGGCCGCCGGTCCGCCAAAGCAAAATCCGGGTGGTCGGCGAGGCCGTAAATCTCGATCAGGCCGATGGCGCGCGGCTCCGCCCCGAGGAACACGATCCTGGGCTTCATGGCAGCGGCGGGAGGAGCGGGATGGGAAGCTTCGGACACGGCACCCTCCGCGGCCCGGCGACCGAGGAGGCGTTCAAGCTCGCGGACTCGCCGCTCCAAGTCGCGGAGGCCGCCGACCGAAATGTCCTCTGCGTCGTTCTCGGCCGCTTCGTGCTCACCTTTGGTCATCCATAGCCTCCTCGGGAACAGTGGCCCGGGAAAGGCAACCACCCCACCCGGTCTGCGCCCAGCAGTGTAGCCCCAAAGGGGCTGGACGTCAGTGCGATGTCGCGCCTCGCCCGTCCGTTGTGAATGAGGTATGTGATGCCGGACCAGATTCGGCTTGAATGAAGGCGGGCGCCCGAGGTCAGAAGGAGAACGTCCTCCGGCCGGGTCCGGGCGTCACCGACCGGGGGGCTCCATGCATCATGCCCCAGGAGCACCACGTCTTGCATTCCAATCACTTCCTGCCACGCACCTGGACCTTGGTAGGGTGGCGAAGCGTGCCGGATGTCCGGCGTCGCGAGGGAGCTCGCGGCGAGGCCGCTCGAGCTTGGAAGGACACTTGTCCGCGGCCGCCTCCCGAAGAGAACCGGTGCGACCCGCTCGGACCCGGTCAAGGAAGCCGGCGCCTAGGCCGCGGCGCCATGGGGCGGCGCCCCCGTGGGCTGCCCATCGCTTTTCTCGTCCTGTTCGCGCCCGTTTCCGTGGGGGCGCAGTCGGTTGGAGCGCCGCCGTCCCAGGGCCTCGGTTTCCAGGACATGGCCGCCTTCGCCCTCCCGCCCTCCAAGGACACGCCCGACACCCTGCTCGGACAGGCAAGCGCGGGGCTTCAGGTCATCTCCCGAGCCCGTCGGCTGGGCCTGGACGGCCGTGCGGCTTCCGAAGCTTGGCGGCGGGCGGGGGCTCAGCTCGATCAGGCCCGCGCCGCCGCGGATGCGGTTCGGCAGGATGGCGGTGGGGATATCGTCGTCTTCGAGGGCGAGCGCGTGTCGGAGCTGAACAGGGCGCTGGCGGACGCCCGCCCATCGCGGATTCGGGTGGCCAAGGCGCGCCTCGTCGTGGACGAGCCGTTGCGAATCGGGCGTGACGGCGTGCGGCTCGACCTCGGCCAAACCGAGCTGGTCGCCGCCGCCGGATCGAGCGCTCCGTATATGGTACGAATCGAGCACGTGCGGGGCGCCTCGCTTGTGGGCGGCGTCTTCTCCGGCCCGGGCGCAGGCGTGCTCGTTTCCCAAAGCGCGCGGGTGGTCGTGGTGGACTGCCGCTTCGAGGGCCTGGGTGGGGAGGGGATCGTCGTTACCAACTCGCGGAGCGTCGTAGTCTGGGGCAATCGGCTTTCCGCGCTCGGGCGGGCGGGCGTGCTGCTGCACGGAGCCACCGACGAGAGCGTCGTCGCCGACAACGACGTCCACGACAACCGCGGCGCTTCGAATTGGCAAGCCGGCGTGGTGGTCACCGACCGCAACGCGGACCTGGCGGGCAGGCCGCTGAACCTTTTCGAGCAGGACGGCTACTGGGCGCTGGCCCAGCCGATCACGAGCCGGCTTTCGCCGCCCCGCCGCAACTTGGTCGCCTTCAACCGTATCGCCCGGAACCAGGCCTCGGGGGTTTATTTAGACGGCGCCACGGAAAACGTCGTCGCCGGCAATCTGATCCAGGGCAACGCCAAGGAAGGCGTGTGCCTCGACAACGGCTCCACCGCGAACGCGGTGGCGCTGAACACCATTGAGGAGAACGGCAAGCGGTGGGGCGGCAGCGACGAGGATCTCAAGCGCGACTTCGTCGCCGGCTTTGGCCGGCTCGCCGACGGGTCCGCGGCGGCCAAGGTGCCCGGCCTGTCGCTCGACAACGCGGCATACAACTTGGTTTACGGGAATGAGGTGCTCGGGAACTACGGCGGCGGGATCAAGATGGTGCGCACCGGCTACTTCAACGTCGTCGGCCTGAACACGCTGGTTGACAACAACAGAGGCCGAAGCGACCGTTTCCACTTCTTCGGCATAGAGATGGGCGCGGCGAAAGCGGACGCCCCGGCGGCCGACCTCGACTTCGCGCCGAGCCAGGGCAACATCGTGTTCTCCAACCTGATCCGGGGTCCCCACTACGCGGGCGTCTTCTTCGCGAAAGGTTCGGACCGCAACGACCTGTTCGACAACTCCATCTTCGGCGCGACGAACTGGGCGATCGAGTCCGCGGTCCGGCAGGACAACGCTACCCTGAACAATCTTACCAACCTGCCGTCCAGGAATGCCGGCCCCGGCCTTGACTCTCAGCTTCCGGCGCTGACGGCTGGTCATTACGATTGAGAGCATTCAAAATCGTGGGGGTGATTACGCCGCGGCTGTTGTCGCCCTGTGGTGATCGTTGGTGCGGGCGAAGGCGAAGCGGTGCTGGGCACCGTCGGCATGGATGATCTTGCCCGCGACCACCTCGAAGTGCCGCTCCTCCTGCCGGTGCCGGCTGCGCACGTAGCCGCCATCGAGACCAACCATGACGGGGCCAGTTGGCCAAAGCCAAGCTTAGGCCATGACGTTCAACGCCTCCGCGCCTGCCGCGCCGGACGCCGAGATGGCGCGCACCCCATAGGCGTGGCGGCCCGGCGGCCGCGCTGCGTCGATCCACATGGCCGCCCGCAGCGGCACGGGCGAGATCAATTGCCCGTTGCGGCGGACTTCATAAGAATACAGGTCCGGCTCGCGGCCTGGCGTCCAGCGCAGCACGGCACTGCCCCCCTCGACGCTGGAATGCAGCCAGGCGGGGGTGGCGGGCGGCTCCGGGCGGGTGGGCGTGACCCAAATCAGCACGGTCTCGAACGCGGCGAGCCGCAAGCGCAGGCGCAGCGCGCCGCCCTCCGGCGCGATGCCGGAGCGGATCGGCTCGGCCACCCCCAGCTCGGCGGCGGCGCGGATGCGGGCAGGGTCGGTGACGTTCGGCAGCAGCGTGCGGCCGGCGGCGGCGTAGCTGTTGGACAGGGCGGCGCCGATGCCGAACCGGGCGAGGTTGACCCGGGGCCAGCGCAGGTCCCGTAGGGTGTATTCGAGGTCCACGGCGGCGGCTGGGCCGTCGGGGTAATGGGTGAGCAGGGCGGCGACGCTGTCCTCCCCCACCGTAACCAAATGGAACAGCCCGGGCGGCAGCGGCGATGCCGCCGTCGCCGTGCCGTGCCGGCAGCCCATCAGGCGCAGCATCTCGTGAAAATGGAACACCGGCAGCTTCACCAGATCGGACGGGTCCGCCGAAAGCCGGGTCATGACGGAGCGGCGGCCGTCGAACGGAGCTTGGACCAGATGCTGGTTCGCGTGGTCCGCCGCCGCGACGAAACGGATGCCGGCCCGGGCGTACTCGGCGCTCAGCCGGTCGTGCAGGATGGCGGAGGCGGCGAGCCAGGCGGGAAACTGCTCGGTCATGCGCAGCGCGTAGGGCGTGTCGAACGCCACCTTCATGTCTGCCTCGTCATTCACGATGGCCATGCCGCGGGCGCGCTCCGGCGTCAGGCGCAGCAGGGCGTCCGCCGTGTCGCGCGCCGCCGCTTCCAGGCGGGCGAGGCGGGGTTCGGTCTCGCTGGACACCCAGATGCCCTTGCGGTGCAGGGACACGAAATCGCACTTCACGCGGGGCTCGCGGTGCAGGAAGGCCAGGAAGCGCTCTATCAGCGCGGCGCCCTCGCCCGGCAGGTAGGCGAGCGCTGGGCCGCCGAGTCGGGTGGGGTGGCCGAAAGCGACGACCGCCTCCGAGGTGGCGCGGTACAGGTCCAGGTACTGATCGAAGCTGCCGCCCCAGAACGGCGGCATGTTGGGCTCGTTCCACGCCTCGAACCACCAGCGCCCCATCGCTCCGGCGCCGAACCGGGCAACGGCGGCGTCTAGGAAGCCGCGCACCAGGCGCTGCCACGCCGCATAGCCGTCCGGCGGCGGCGCCACCGGCCCGGCCGAGACGGCACGCGGAAAAAAGGTGAGCGCGACGAAAGGGGTGATCCCGCGCGACACCAGCGCATCCAGCGCGGCGAGCGGGAGAGTGAAGTCCATGGGGGCGTCGAGGCTCGGCCAGACCCGGCCGCTGCTGGTGGGGGCGATCATCTCCCGCTCTCCGGCATTGAGCGCGCCGAAGAAGCGAATCGTGCCGAACGCGCCAGGGGAGGCGGCCATGGTGTCGAACAGCCGCGTGAAGCGCGCATCCAGCAGCCAGTCCGCATCGAACACGCCGGCGATATTGAAGGCATCGACCGCGAATGGCGTGCCGGGCTCGGCCGAGTGGGTGAGCGCGGCCGTTTGCGGCGCGACGGCGCAGCCGGGCGCGGCCCCGACACCGCCAGCCAAGGCGGCGCGCAGCAGGGTGCGGCGGTGCAGGAGGAAGTTGGCCATGCGGTCGTGTTCCTTTTGGCGCGGTTCAGACGGGTGAGAGGGGAGAGGAACGTCAAGACTGCGCACCACTCGGCAGTGCGCGAGGATCGTCCCTGCATTGCAATTAGCCCATCTGCAAACGTTGCTGAATTCCAGTAGGAGCCCTCAATCACAAAATCGGCATAAGTGGCTGAGCGCCAAAATCTCCGTTTCGCCTATCGCGCGTTGCGTGAAGGCTGAGCCTCAAGAACCACCATCGAGTGGCTGATCAGGGAGAGTGGTGGATGACGGATGCCGTCATGCAACCGAAGGATGTCTGTATTCGGCGTGATGTGCTGGGACTGGGCTTGGTCCTGAGCTGCTGCAGCGGTACCGTGTGGGCGCAAGCATCGCCGCCTGCGCGCAGTCAGCGCCCGACGGCGGGCGACCTGTTGGTCAGCGCCAAGGCCGGATCGGACGCCGCGCTCCGTCCCGAGGACATCGCTCTGGCAGCGCCGCAGCTCCTGGCATGGGCCAAAGACCCGGCGAGCGGCACGGTCCGCGACGGCTCGCGCCTGAACCAGGTGCTGCTGCTGCGCCTCGACCCTGGCACGCTGGATGCCGAGACGCTGGCGCGCGCGGCGGACGGCGTCCTGGCCTACTCCGCCACCTGCACCCACGCGCAATGCCCGGTCAGCGAATGGCGCCAGGAGGCGGGCATCCTGCATTGCCCTTGCCATGGCTCGGAGTTCGATCCCCGCGCCGGCGGACGGGTGGTGGGCGGCCCGGCGCAGCGCCGCTTGCCGCCGCTGCCGTTGCGGCTCTCGGCGGAGGGCGGGCTGGAGGTCGCCCAGCCGTTCGTGGGCAAAGTCGGAGGACAGGTGGCCTAAGCGGGCCGACCGTTGCGACAAGACCCGAGACGGGCGGCGCGGACGATTCCAAAACGGAGGGGAACGATGAAGCATCTTAAAAACTGTCTGTTGGCTGGGGTGGCGCTCGCTGGGTTTGGCCTCGTGCCGGGGCCGATCCGGGCGGAGGTGAAGACCTACAGCGACGTGACCGAGCAGCGGCTGCAGAACCCGGAGCCGCGCAACTGGCTGATGTACCGCGGCACCTATGATGGCCAGGGCTACAGCCCGCTCGACAAAATCAACGCGTCCAACGTCGCCGACCTGGTGCCGGTCTGGACGCTCTCGACCGGGGTGATGGAGGGGCACCAGTCGCCGCCCATCGTCAACGACGGCGTGATGTTCGTGACCACGCCCCAGGCCCAGGTGATCGCGCTCGACGCCAAGACCGGCGAGCAGCTTTGGCGCTACAAGCGCGACCTGCCGGACGACCTGACGCAGCTGCATCCAACCAACCGCGGCGTGGCGCTGCTGGGCGACCGGGTGTACGTGGCGACAGTTGACGATTTCTTGGTGGCGCTCGACGCCAAGACCGGCAAGGAGATCTGGGCCAAGGAGGTCGAGGACTACCGCAAGGGGCACTACATGACCCTGGCGCCGCTCATCGCGCACGGCAAGGTCATGGTCGGCGGCTCCGGGGGCGAATTCGGCGTGCGCGGCTTGGTCGCGGCCTACGACGCGAAGACCGGCGATCAGGTCTGGCGCACCTACACCGTCCCGAAACCCGGCGAGCCCGGCAGCGACACCTGGACCGGTGACACCTGGAAGACCGGCGGCGGCTCCATCTGGATCACCGGCACCTATGATCCGAAGGAAGGCACGGCCTATTGGGGCACCGGCAACGCGGCCCCCTGGATGGGCAATGCGCGCCCCGGCGACAACCTGCACACCTCGTCCGTGCTGGCGCTCAACGTCGATACCGGAGCGATCAAGGCGGCGCACCAGTACCATTGGAACGATAGCTGGGACTGGGACGAGGTGGACCCGCCCATGCTGATCGACATCCAGCGGGACGGGCGGACCATCAAGGGCATGGTGCATCCCGGGCGCAACGGCTATCTTTGGACGCTGGAGCACGGCGAGGAGGGCATCAGCTTCGTTTCCGGCGTGCCGTTCGTGCGTCAGAATGTGTTCACCGCGCTCGACAAGAAGACCGGGCGGCCGAGCTATGACGAGGCGCGCAAGCCCGGGCTGAACAAGTTGGTGGATTTCTGCCCGTCGCTGTGGGGCGGCAAGGACTGGCCGCCGGCCGCCTACTCGCCGCGCACCAAGATGGTCTACATCCCGGCCAACGAGAACCTGTGCGGCACGCTGACCGGCAAAACGATGGACTACGTGCCGGGCCAGCTTTACATGGGCGCGGGGCTTGAGGACATCGGCCTGACGCTGGCTCCCAACGCGGACCATGTGGGCGAGCTGCAGGCATGGGACATGACGACCGGCAAGCGCGCCTGGACGCATCCGTTCGCCAAGAGCCAGCTGTGGGGTCCTGTGCTCGCCACCGCCGGCGACTTGGTGTTCATGGGTGGCACCAACGACCGCGGTTTCCGCGCCTTCGATGCGAAGACGGGCAAGGTGCTGTGGGAGCAGACGACCAACAGCGGCGTCACCGGCGTACCGGTGTCGTACGAGGTGGACGGGGTGCAGTACGTCGCGGTGCAGAGCGGTTGGGGCGTCGATGCCCAGCGCATGCAGGATAGCCTGGCGAAGGTAAGCGCGGATTATCGCGGCGACGCGGTGCCCCAGGGCGGCGTCGTCTGGGTGTTTGCCGTGCGCAAGCACTGATGGACATCCCGCCCGCTGCGGCCGTAGCGGGCGGGATCGACAGCCGACGCGTAGACATAGGAGAAGGCCGATGAACCATTCGACCCGTTATCTGATCGCCTGCGGCCTGCTGGCAGCGATGTCCCCTGGCCCCCTTCTGGCGCAGAACGCCGCACCTACGGACCCTGCGGGCCGGACCGCCCCGCCCGGCACCGCCGTCGCGCCGTCGCGGACGACCACAAACGACGGCGGCCGGCGACCGCCCACCGACCCCACTGGACGAACCGCGCCTGCGGGCACGCCACTGGCCCCGTCGCAACTTTCGGCCCCAAACGCGCCCGCCAGCCCACCTTCGACAAACCGTCCGTGAAGCGGGCAATCCAGACGTTCCGCCTCGCGCTTGCTGTGGCGGCGCTGGGCGGCGCCACGGGCGCTGCTCGTGCGGAGGACGACGCCTGCACCGCCGTGATGGCGGCGGCGCGGGCGATCGGGACGGCACTGCAATACCGCTCTGTCCTGGTCGCGACCACGCCGACGCGGCGGCGCCCGTATGAGACCGAGCAGATTGTCGTCGGCAACCTGATCTACGCGACCTCGCCCGGCGCCGGACGCTGGATGAAGCTGCCGTTGACGGCGTCTGACCGCGAAGCCTTGGCGGCCGGCCTGGTCCGCTACCCGCCGCACCATTGCGAGGCGGACCCCGAGGAGGCGGGGGCGCCCCTGCGCGTGTTCCGCTATCGGCAGGATGTTTCGGGGCCGGGCAGCGCCAGTAGCCAGCTTTGGGTCGGCCGACAGGACGGGCTGCCCCGCCGCCTGGAAAGCCGGGATGGCACCATGCAGGTTGTGGTCACCTTGGAATACGAGGGCGTGACGCCGCCTGACCTGCATGAGCCGGCGCCGCCCTAGGCCGCCAGCCATCGCACACGCAGCCAAAATCTGGGTGGCATTCGGGCGGGGTTGATATTATGCTGACATATTAGGGTCTAAACTGAAATAACTGCTGCAATTCGGGCACGCCATCCTTGGTGAGCAACAGATTTTTGACGGTCCCATAGATCGTTTATCTCGGCTCAGACCCTTAGCCGAAGTTGATTGCAGAGGCTGCCGTTTCTTGGCCAGCATCAGCTTCCCAGCGGCACGATTAGGACAATTTCCGGGGCGGGTCGCAGCACTCCGCAGTCGGATTACTCGGAGGACATTCGGCATGATCAAGGTCAAAATCAACGGCGAGGAGCGGAGCTGGGACGGTGACCCGTCGTTGCCGCTGCTGTGGTTCCTGCGCGACGAATTGGGCCTGACCGGCACCAAGTTCGGCTGCGGCCAGGCGCTGTGCGGCGCCTGCACCGTGCATGTGGCCGGCGCCGCGGCGCGGTCGTGCATCACCGCCGTATCCGATGTGGACGGCCAGGATGTCGTCACCATCGAAGGGCTGCATCCCAAGGGCGAGCACCCGGTGCAGAAGGCGTGGCGGGAGCTGAACGTGCCGCAATGCGGTTTCTGCCAGGCTGGGCAGATCATGCAGGCGGCGGCGTTGCTGGCGGAAACCAAGAACCCGTCGGACGACGAGATCCGCGGCGGCATGTCCGGCAACATCTGCCGCTGCGGCTGCTATCAGCGCATCGAGGCGGCGGTCCGCGTCGCCGCAACGGGGACCTGAACCATGACCCATATGCCGATACCACGCCGAATTGAGAACGTAAGCCGCCGCGGGCTGCTCAAGGGCGCCGCAGCGGTCGGCGGCTTGACGCTGGCGGCGCCGCTGCTGTCGTCGCGCCGCGCCGTGGCCGCCTACGCCACCGGGGCCACCGCCATGCCGCACGGCACGGTGAACGACCCGCGCGTGTTCGTGTCGATCGCGCCGGACGGGGCCGTCACCATCGTCGCGCACCGGGCCGAGATGGGCACCGGCGTACGCACCAGCCTGCCGATGATCGTCGCCGACGAGATGGGCGCCGACTGGGCGCGGGTGCTGATCGTCCAGGCGCCGGGCGACGAGGTGAAATACGGCAACCAGGACACCGACGGCTCGCGCAGCACGCGGCACTATCTGGTGCCGATGCGCGAAGTGGGCGCGTCGGCGCGCACCATGCTGGAAACGGCCGCCGCCCAGCGCTGGAAGGTGCCGGTATCCGAGGTCCGCACCGGCGTGCACGAGGTGCTGCACGCCGGCTCCGGCCGCCGGCTGGGCTTTGGCGACCTCGCCAATGACGCCGCCGCCCTACCCGTTCCTGCGGCGGACGGCCTGCGGCTGAAGGACCCCAAAGAGTTCCGCTACATCGGCAAGGGTGCGATCAGCATCACCGACCTGCACGACATCACCACGGGCCGCGCGGGCTATGGCGCCGACGTGCGGCTGCCGGGGATGAAGTATGCCGTGATCGCCCGCCCGCCGGTGGTCGGCGGCAAGCTGGTGTCGTTCGACGCCGCCGAGGCGATGCAGGTGCCCGGCGTCGAGCGCGTGCTGGAGGTGCGCGGCTGGCCCTGGCCGGCCAAGTTCCAGCCGCTCGGCGGCGTCGCCGTGATCGCCCGCAACACCGGCGCCGCCATCAAGGGCCGCAACGCGCTCAAGATCACCTGGGACGACGGCGCCAACGCCCGCTACGACAGCGCCGAGTATCGCACGGCGCTGGAGGCTTCCGTCCGTGAGCCCGGCCTGGTGGTGCGCAACGACGGCAACGCGGAAACGGCGCTGAAGGCGGCCGATAAGGTCGTCGTCGGCGAGTACTACCTGCCGCACCTCGCCCATGTGAGCATGGAGCCGCCGGTGGCGACCGCGCGCTGGGCGGACGGCCGGATCGAGGTTTGGGCCCCGGTGCAGAGCCCCGGCGGCACCCGGGACGACCTGGCCAAGACGCTGGAAATCTCCGACGACAAGGTGACGGTAAACCCGACCCTGCTCGGCGGCGGCTTCGGCCGGAAATCCAAGTGCGACTACGTGCTGGAGGCCGCCCTGCTGGCGCGCGAGCTGAATGCGCCGGTGCGGGTGCAGTGGACGCGCGAGGACGACGTGCACCACGACTTCCTCCACACGGTTTCCGCCGAGCGGATCGAAGCCGGGCTCGACAAGTCCGGCAAGGTGGTCGCGTGGCGTCACCGCAGCGCCGCGCCGAGCATCGGCTCCACCTTCGCGCCCGACACCAAGCACCAGATCCCGGTGGAGCTGGGCATGGGGCTGATCGACCTGCCGTTCGACATCAAGAACGTGCGCTGCGAGAACCCGGAAGCGGCGGCGCACACCCGCATCGGCTGGTTCCGCTCGGTGTCCAACATCCCGCACGCCTTTGCGGTGCAGTCCATGGTGGCCGAGATTGCGCAGGCCACTGGGCGCGATCCGAAAGACGTGCTGCTGGAGCTGATCGGACCCGCCCGCATCGTGCCGTTCAGCGCCTCGGTGGAGAAGCCGTGGAACTACGGCGAGCCGGTCGAAAGCTATCCGATCGACACCGGACGGCTGCGCGGCGTCGTGGAGCTGGTGGCGGACAAGGCGGGATGGGGACGCAAGCTTCCGGACGGGCATGGCCTGGGCATCGCGGTGCACCGCAGCTTCGTCAGCTATGTCGCGACCGTGGTCGAGGTGGCGGTCGATAAGAAGGGCGTCCTTACCGTGCCGCGGGTCGACACTGCGATCGACTGCGGCATGTTCGTGAACCCGGAGCGCATCCAGTCGCAGATGGAGGGTGCGGCGGTCATGGGGCTGAGCCTGGCCAAGCTGGGTGAGATCAGCTTCAAGGACGGCCGGGTGCAGCAAAGCAACTACGACGACTACCCGGTGGTGCGCATCGACGAGTCGCCGCGCGTGACCAACACCTACATCGTGCCGGCCACCCTGGGCACGCCGCCAAGCGGGGTGGGGGAGCCCGGGGTGCCGCCATTCGCGCCGGCGCTGTGCAACGCGATCTTCGCCGCCACCGGCAAGCGCATCCGCAGCCTGCCGATCCGCGACCAGCTTTCGGTCTAATAAGAGCAGGGGCCGCCCGGCGCGGCCCCTCCGTTCGCATCTGGAGTTCCCGCATGATGAAGCCATTGCTTGCCTTTATCGCCCTCGCCCCCGCCGTCGCATCGTCTGCGGCCCTGGCGCAAACCAGCACGCCTACCGGCCCTGGCGCCGCGTCGCAGGCCCGGCCGACACGGGGGCCGGAGCAAACCTCGGTTCCCACGGCGGCCCCGCCGGCGACGGCCAACCAGATCACCGGCGCGAAGAACCAAAACTCAACCATCAAGCAGATGAACGAGACCGAGTACAAGAAAATCGAGAAAGAAGGTAAGTAATAATAAGATTTTTGGGCTTCTGTCGGGTTCCGGGATGATGATCCTGGTGGTTTCGCTGGCGAGTATCTGATGTGATGGCTTGAATGCGAGCAGCCAACCGGCGGGAGTGTCAAAAACCTGGGACAGCCTGCTTGCCCTTGGCGGGCTGATCGGTGTGGGTGCGGCGGCACGCTCCAGCAGCCGCGTGAGCTGCTCGGAGGAGAGGTGCACTGGCAGGCTGGCGGGCATAACCCGGAACTCGGCATGGTCCAGCGTCGCCGTCGCACAGCACCGTCGCTGGTGTGTCCGCCTGCACGCCAGCCGCGGCGAGCGCCTGCTTGAACGCGTCGGACGCAATCGTGGGGCTGTTGCGCGCGAAAGCAAAGCGGGACTGGGCGCCATGAGCGTCGATCCCCTTGCCCGCGACCACCTCAAAATGGTGCTCCTCCTGCCGATGCCGACTGCGGACATAGGCGCTATCCAGCCCAACCACGACTGGTTCGGCTGGCTTCGCCGCCGTCTGCTGCGCCGTCTTGGTGGCGTGCGGCTGCACAACGGCCTCGCCGACCCGCAACGTCCTGTTCCGCACCGTGCCGGCGTTCTGTGCCCCGCTGATCGGAAGCAACTCCGACAGCAACGCTGCTACTTGGCCAAACGGCGCCAGCGCCGCATACCGAGCCGTCACGTATGCCAGTTCAGGCGCCACAGTCGCCGCATCGAGGTTGAGGACAGCGAAGCTCTTTGCTCCTCCCGAACCCTGGCAGCAGGGACAAACAAGCAGGCACCGAACTCGGACCGGCATGTCGCCGAACAGGGAGCGGAACGTCGCAGGATAATAACCCTTGCTGGCCAGCACGCATCCACACGTCACGCACAAGCAATGACGCTCGCCCATCACGGTTACCTGCGCCGGCACCATCTCTGCCTGGAGCGCCGCTGTGATCTGCTTCGCCTCTGCCAGCCGCAGTCCAAGGTCGGCCACGCTGGCCTGTTCATCGCGCTCGAAGCGGCCGACCTCCACCTCCGTCGTCACCCCAACCTGAAACTCCGCCACCAGCTTCACCCGCTACACAAGCTCACCTCCTCCCCGTGAGCCCAAAACTTACCCCAGCAGGAACAAACCCCCACAGGTTTGCATGCTCCCATGACGGCTGGCCATGTCTGGATCAGCCCAGCGGGAACGGGCAAAGTCGAGGCCCGTTCTATGGCGTGACCCCGTTCAGGGCACGTTTGGTAATGCGAGGTCTGGGCGACCGTCGACTTTAATGATACGCGCATCAGCACCGGGCTGGGCCCGCGCGCCCGGGTCGCCGCCCCAGCGCCAGGTTACGACGGTTTCGTAATCGATGGGCGCACAGCCGCGTTCGTCGGCATCGCAGTGCACAGTCTCGGCATGCCACCGGTGGAACCCCGGTATGGCGTCCAACAAGTCGCCCTCCACCGGGCTCTCATACACCACGAACATCTCATGTCCGGCCCGGCTCTCGGTCAGGATGGACAGGAAACGCGACAGCAGCGGCCGCCCGAACGGGTGATATAAGAACACAACCAGATCGCCGGGCGGCAACACGGCGCGCGTGGCGTCGCCCTCCATGACTTCGATGGGCGTGCGCTCGGGAAACCGCTTGCGGATTGCGGCTGCGTTGCGACGCGCCGACCGGGCGAGCGGGGCCGAGATCTCGATCCCGACGACACGCCGAAACCGCAGCTCGGACGCTACCACCATTGACCGGCCCTTCCCGCATCCGACGTCGAGGTATACGAAGCGCGACGGATCGGGGATCGTCGACAACGCCCGTCGAAGGCAACTCGGCTGGCAGCCGGCGTAGCCCGAGTTCTCGGTGTCCGCCTCCGAGTCGCTCCGCAGCAGCCACCACGGAAGGTAACCCTCGGCCGAAATGCCATGTCGCATGTCGAACGGGTGGCGACGCATGGAGGGTCGGGCGCGGATAGCGTAACGGTGCATGAAGCGCAACGGCGCGCGAAGGACCGGGTAGCGGCTGAGCGCCATCGGCAGACGGGAGACTAGGCGCGCCAAGGTTGTTTTCCGATCTTATGCCCGTGTCGATCATACAGCGTCCCGCGCCCGGTCCGCCAAATCAACTGGCGCTGTACAATGTCGTCACCAGCGGCCCCTGGCGACGTCCGCCTCCCGACGCGCACGGTCACGATGGCGGTCCGCCCAGAACTGTGCGCGGTTGGCACCATCGTAGTCGCCATTCGCCCCGCGCCAGCGTGCGATGTCCTCAGCACGCCGGGCACGGTGCCACTCCTCGCGGGCCGAGGCCCACGCGTCCGGAGCGGGCTGAGCGTAGCCGTACGCAGGCGGCGGGGCGTAGCCATACGGTGGTGCCTGGTAGTAGCCCTGTGCGACGGCGGGGAAGGCGGCGAGGCAGCCGAGCAGGGCAAGCGAGGCGATACGCATGGCGGGCTCCGACAATTAACAGGTGAGCGGAAGGCGTCTCAACATCCGGCATGAGAAGGGTCGGCGGTGGCGGCAATGCAATCCCGCCACGGCATTTTCAAGGCAGGCGGGCTGCAGAAACTCCAACGGGCTGGCGGTGGCGCACACCTTGCTGGTGGCAAGGCGCAGGTAGCGCGCCGTGGTGCTCAGGCTACGATGCCCGAGCAGCAACTGGATGGTGCGCAGGTCAGCGCCGGATTCGAGCAGATGGACGGCAAAGGCATGGCGCAGGGAGTGCGGCGTGACCGGCTTGCTGATCGCGGCCCGGTCGCGCGTTTGTCTGCAGGCATCCTCCACGGCAGCCGTCGAGATCGGCTGTCCCGGCAGGTCGCCAGGAAACAGCCAGTCCTTGGGCCGTGCCTTGCGCCAGTAGTCCCGGAGGATGTCCAGGAGCCTGGGCGACAGCATGACGTAGCGGTCCTTCTGCCCTTTGCCCGCCGCCACGCGGATCACCATGCGTTGGCTGTCGATGGCATCCGGCGTCAAGCGGACCGCCTCGGACACCCGCAGTCCCGCCGCATAGCAGACGGTCAGGATGGTCCGGTGCTTCAAGCTCTCGACCGCGCCGAGGAACCGGCTGACCTCTTCGGGGCTCATGACGACCGGGAGCGTTTGCGGCTTGCGGCAGGACGGGATGACCTCGTCGAGGTTCCAATCTCGCCGGAGGGTGACCTTGTAGAGGAAGCGGATGGCCGCGAC
>JAABUR0100004806.1_pt1 | contig 17697 bp, 14 predicted proteins | sample 5560091 | NCBI WGS metagenome assembly JAABUR01 (sample SAMN10711879, study PRJNA513375) | rock metagenome | isolation source: Antarctica rocks | place: Antarctica: Victoria Land, University Valley sud | reverse complement strand
TGGCGCCGATGAGCAAGCCGATCTGCCGCCCGCTGATGCCTCTGTCGTAGGCCAGCTTCCAGCTCTGCACGAAGCTCGGGGCCAGGGAAGCGCGGTAATCCTGCACCATCGAATACTCGATGATGGCCGCTGGCACAATTCCATTGGCGGGCGAGAGCGGCGTGCCTGGCCCCGTCCCCACCAGCTGGCCCCAGGCTCCCAGAGGCATCCACGAGTGGTGCACGAACAACAGCCCGCCCGCGGCCACCACGCGCGACAGCACAATCGCGATGACGAGCCACGACAGCCACAGCACAATCGCGAGCCCAACCGAAACTCCGGCGTGAACAGCCCAGGCGACCATGAAGGCCAGGCCCAGCCAGAAGCCCCAGAAGGCCACGGGGTAAGACAGCACTTCGAGCTTTTCGGCCTCGCTCTTGGGCTCGCGACCGATGGAGCGTCGCCAGACGTGGGCGAAGTGCTCGCGCGCCGTCCACAAGATGAGAGCCACAAACGCCAGGTGCGCGCCGACTTCCTGGTAGCCCGTGAACAGCTTCTGGCCCGACATAATGCCATTGGGCAGCGCGTTGGGCACAAAACCCAGGTAGTAAGCCACCACAAGCTGAGCCTTCATGAACCAGTAGAAGAACCACAGCGAGAACGAGATCTCTGAGGGCAACAGAAACGTGATGCCGATGGCGATGGGCCAGATGCGGATCGGAGGGTTGCCCATCTGGTTCCAGGGCGCTTCGGTGAAGAGTGCGCCGGTGTCCACGCTGGTTGAGATCTGAGGCACGTCAGGGAAGTAACCGTGGAGCCCGTTGAGCCCTTCGATCAAGATGGCTATGGCAAAGCCGATCCACATCGTGCGCTCGCTGAAAAACGCCGGGAACAATCGCGCGCGCCTTCCCGAAGCGGGCTCATCCAGATGCGAGGTGAGCTCAAGGGGCAAGCGCAACAGAGGAAAGGACAGGGCCTCGCGGTCGCCCCACTGAGCGCGTAGTAGCACAGCGGCGCAGCACAGCGTCCAGAACGAGGACAGCATCAGAGCGCCCCAGGCCAGCAGAGGCAAGGCCCACTGAGCCCAGGGAATGTGCTCGCCCGGCTTGAGCCCCACATACCAGCCTTCGACCAGGCGAGCATTGTAAGAGCCGTCGGCGTTGAGGGCCGGGGTCATCCAGTGCGGCAGCTTGAGCAGGAACTCCATCCAGCCATTCTCGCGTGTGGCGTAGTAGAACGAGCCCACGATGAACGAGGTGAAGTAGTTGTTGCCGCCGATGCCAGGAATCAAGCACGAGAACAGGCACGACAGGTAGATGACCAGCACTTCGTCGCGCGAAAAGCGAAAGCGCGGCCCGCCAAGTACTTGCAGCAGAGGGTTCACGATCACGACCATGGCCAGGATGACGCCAATGGCTCCGGGAGCCAGATGCGTGGCTCCAAGGAAGGTGTTGGAGAATTTATAATCGACAACGGGAATCGTGTAGCCGAAGAACAGCGACAGGGCCAGGCAGAGGAACACCACGCGCGGCGTCACGGCTCGTGGGCGTGCGCGTGGAGTGGCGGAATCGGCTGCAAGTACTTGAGGCGAGGCGGAAGCAGAAGGCTTGGCTGTTGGTGAAGCGACAGAGGCAGGCGATGATGCGTGGGGCGAGCGGCCTTCGGTCATGGCCTCAAGTGTTCCCGTCCACTCGCGAAATCGAACCCAGATGCTCCCTTCGGGAAGCCGTGCGGGCTCAATTCAACAGCGCAGAACGTCCTAAAAGCACAAGAGCACGCGAATGCGTTCGCGTGCTCTTGTGCTCGGCCCTGATTGTGGTGCTTGCCAGGCGCTGCTAAGCGCAGCAAGATCCAGCCGAAGCTGCTGGGTGCAACTACTGGATGACGTGTCCCGTAGCCGTGGCCTTAGCGGTTCCCGTAGCGCGAGGCGTTCCCGTTGTTTGAGCGGTTGCTGTGGCGCGAGGCGTTCCCGTTGTGCGAGCCGTGGCCGTGGCCTGAGCGGTTCCCGTAGCGCGGGGTGTTCCTGTTGACTGAGCCGTGGCCGTGGCACGAGGTGTTCCGGTTGTGCGAGCCGTGGCCGTGGCGCGAGGCGTCGCGGTTCTGCGAGCCGTGGCTGTGGCGCGAGGCGTCGCGGTTCTACGAGCTGTGGACGTGGCGCGAGCGGTTGCCATTACGGTTCCCGTCACGGTGGCCGTGGCGACGGGAGTCGGGTTGCCGTTGTTGCCGTTGCAGCCGTTCAAAATGACGGTGACGGCGGGAATGCCCGCGACCATCGCGATCCACATCCTGGATTTGCCTGCCTTGAGTCCTTCTTTCATAATGTTCCTCTCCAAGCCGAGTTATGACTGTCGCCAGTCACCTTTGCAAAGATACCAGATGCGTGTCGTGTTTCCCGTGCGTCAGCAAACACTGGCAGTGTCGTGGAACCCACACTCTGGCGTCGCAGGGAATGAACGTCTTGACCCTCGCTCTGTCACGGGCTCAGGTGGTTTTATTTTTCTCGCTCCAGATATGGGCCGCCTGGCGCACCAGATCTATAGCTGCGTCCTGGCCCACAACTCCTGTCAGCTCGATCTTGTTGCCCTCGAAGGTCTGGTGGTCGCGCAGAAACGCCTCAATCTCGCGGATGCGGCGCGGCGAGACATCCTCCAGGCTCCTCACCTCGTCCCATGTGCTGGCCGAGCCGGGCAGTGAGATCGGGCAGGCGAGCAGCCTATCGTTCTGCTGCCCGTTCTTCCTGAGCCCAATGGCACCCAGAATCCGAGCCCGCACCAGACAGCCCGGAAACGTGGGCTCGTCGATGAGCAGAGCCACATCAATCGAGTCGCCGTCTTCGGCTAAGGTCTGGGGCACGAAGCCGAAGTCGCAGGGCCACACCATGCCGCCGCGCAAGATGCGCCTCAGCTCCAGCACACCGAATTCTTCCTTCCACGCGTATTTGTGAGCCGAATTGCGCACGGTTTCGACAATCAAATTGACGCCGCAAGGCTCCTTCTCGTACAAGGCCGGAATGTGGTTGTAATCAAGGTTCATAAGGATGATCGGAAGGCTTCAGGAAGCAAATTCTGGGCAGCCATGAACGCGCAGCCGCTCGACATAAAAGCGCCAAGAGCGTCTCACAACGCCCAAGCAGGGCTTGGGCCCTCATCCAATCTCCCATCTCTGCTGCATTCTCGATGAGCAAATACTTGCAGGCGCCAGGGACGCACCGGGAACAAAGTTTAGAAGGGGACGATGGCCCCGCTCGGGTTGCGTTAGAGGCTCTTAAGGCAAAAGCGCCCAACATTACAAGGCTGCTGGCGGTGCTTGTGAAGTGCTTGTGGCCTGAGCGCGGCATGGAACAGCGCCAGGCTCGATCACGCCGTATCCTGAGCGTGTGGAACATTCTTGTTAGCGCGCAGCACGCGGTAGCCGCGCGAGATCTGCATGGTGTCGCAGCCTCCGAAGAGGGCTTCGAGCTTCTTCTGCCAGCTCTTGGCGCCCTGCGAGGTGCGCAGCACGATCCACAGCTCGCCCCTTGATTTCAAGCAGCGCTGGGCGTCTTGGAACAGACTTTCCATGGCTTGATTTCCGGCCCGAACCGGAGGGTTGCACAGCACAACATCGAAGTAGGAGGAGCGGCAGGCGCGTAGGCCGTCCCCATTCCAGGCCGCGACGTTGGGCAGCTCCAGGCCTCGCACGTTGAGCAGAGCCAGAGCAGCGGCGCGCCTGTTGATGTCGCAGGCCCACAGCTTGGCGCGCGGCTTGAGCGTGGCCAGCACGCAGGCCACCGCTCCCCAGCCGCAGCCCAGGTCGCACCAGTGAGGCGAGCCCGGCACATGGAAGGCGGGCGAGGCGGCGAATGTCTCGATGAGAATCTGGGTGCCCTCGTCCAGCTCGGACTTGGAAAAGGTGCCCGCGCCGCCGCGCAGCACGATGTCGGCTCCGGCCACCTTGACGGGCACGCCCTTGGCCTGGCTCGCTTGCAGAGGAGGCGAGGACGAGAAGTAATGCGCGGGCTGGCGCTCGGTGCCTCGCGCAGCCTTTTTAGCGGCCAGCTTCTCGCGCCTGGTGGCGAGCTCGGGCGCTGCGGGCGGCTCCTGGGAAGGGAACTCATCCAGCGCGGATTCGATCAGGTCAAACCCGGCCAGAGACTGAGCCAGTGATTCGCGGGTCAAGTCGCCCGAGCGGGCTGAAGGGGAAGATGGTTTGCGGGGGCGGTCGCTGTGCTGCGGCATGAGCCGAAGTGTAGCAGCGGCGACAAGCGGCTCCTGCGTGGGGCTACGCTTTTGGTGTCAAAATAAAGAGGCTGCACCACAGGGCGTCGCTCCTGAAGAACGCGCAGCGAAACGGCACGCAAAGGCCACCGTCGGGAGCACTTCGACTTCGCATGAGCAGTTCAACACGCGCAACCCCTTGCGCCTTCTCCCGTTCCGGCGTCTCGTGCTCGCGGCCTCAAGTACTTGTGGCGCGCACCTGCATCCTGGCGCTTGCGCTATCGGCTTCAGGGCCGACGTGGGCGCGCGCCCAGTCTCAGGCACCTGCTCAGGCACCTGAAGCGGCCACTATTTTACATGCTCCGTCTGCTCTTGCAGCGCCCCAGGATTCGGCTGCTGCGGCCAGTGTGGTGTCTTGGCCGCAGGAGGCGCGCGTCACTCTGGAGCTGCATCGCGTGCCTCTGTTGACCTTGCTTTCGCTGCTGAGCGCTCAAAGCGGAGTGCGCTTTCGGCTGGCGACCATTCCCGATGTTGAGGTCTCGGTTTCGCTGCAGAACGCTCCTCTGGAGCAGGCCGTGCGCGGTTTGCTGGCCCTCAATGGCTTCGATCTAAGGCCAGGCCCCGATGCTTTCTGGCTGGTGGCCGCCGCGCCCTTGGCCTCTTCGCCCGGCTTTGAGCCCTGGCCTCGGCTGGGCGCTTCGGCTTCTCTTTCTTCTCGAACCGTCGCGGGTCAGCTGGATCAGTCCGAGCAGGTCAAGAGCGCCGAGGCGTGGCGCTGGTGGACCAGCGCTCAGGCGCCGCCGCCGCGCTGGATGATTCCAGGAGGAAGCGAGCAGATCGCTTATGAGGGCGAGCCCACGGCTTCAGGCGTGCCGGGCCTGGCTCCCTTTGGCGTTCGCGTGCGCCTGCAACCCGAGCCCCCGATCCTCTCGCGCTGGAAGAACAGCACCCAGAAGTTCCTGGCGGACTCGCCCGGCGTTCTGCCCGCGCCTATTTTTACGCCCAGCGCTTCGAGCAACTCTTTGAACCCGGCGCAGCGTATTCGCTGGTGCGCGCTCTGGCCGATGTTTTTGCGCTCGGTTCCCACGCGCTGCCTGCTGGTCATCGAGAGCGACCGCCCCGCCAATTTTTACCTCAACGGCGCGCGCCTGCTGCACGCCTGGAGCGGCAAGCGCACGCTGGAAGTCTCAGGCTCGCTGGCCCGAGGCTCCAACCTACTCGCCCTGGAATGGCCCCAGCCCACAATCCCTTCGCCCTCTTCATCGAGCACCGAAGCTGCTCCCGTTGTGCGCTACGAGTGGCTGGTGGCTCCGTAGAGCGTGGCTCGTGGAACAACTTCAGAGCCCGAAAAAGGCGCGCAACGCTTGGTACTTAGGCACGTTTGAAATAGACAACAATCCCGCGCAACGTGCAGAGTTTCGGTTCGCCTATCGGTGGAGAATTCGTTGCTCATTCGTTGTTCGTTCACGTTGAGGGTACGGGCGCGGATTCGGAATTGCAAAGGCGCCCGCCAATATTGCCGCCGAGAGCACCACTTCCGCGCCTTAGCTGTGCCTTCATTTCTAGCAGAAGCCTGCAGCAAGGATGTGTGCGAGCCCTTCGTGCAAGTACTTGCAGTGGCCGATTGGTGGGTGCTGGGGTTGTGCGGAGCGTGAGCTATGACTGGCGGGGGAGCCGGTGGCTCGCGGGGTTGGGGAGTGGAGTTGCGCGGGAAGTTGTGGAGAGAAATCTGTTGGAATGGTGAGGTGCCGCAATGAATCATGACGACATCAGCCCGATCTTGGGCGGCTGGCCTTACAGCTCAAGCGAGGTGACAGTGCGCAAGGTGGATGGCATCGATGGCCATCCCAAAATTCAGATGCGCCTGGATCTGGGCCTTTTGCAAATGGAAATCACGGGCCGGCCCGATGGCCAGCGCCCTCATGGTTTTGAGTCCCTGCTCGATTATCATCGCCACCGCATGGAGCGCTTCGCCACGCGCCACGGTTCCGAAGATGGCTTTGAGCTGGACGATGATGCCTGCTCAGAGATGCGTAGCGAAGCCATGCAGTATTACTACCGCTACCTGAGCCAGTTTCACCTGGGCGACTACGAGGCCGTGTTGCGCGATACCCAGCGCAACGTCGAGGCCTTCGACTTTGTGCGCGACCACGCTGAAGACCCCGGCGACCGCTTCTCGATGGAGCAGTTCCGCCCTTATGTGATGATGATGCACACCCGCGCCCGCGCCTGCATCCACTTGGAAGAGCGAGGCTTCGACCGGGCCTTGGAGATCATAGACGAGGGCATCGAGGAAATCGAGGTGTATCTGCGCGACAACGGGCGCGACGATATGATCGATTCGTGCCGCGAGCTGCAGTTCCTGGAAGAGTGGCGCGACCGCGTACGCTCCAGCCGTCCCGTCCCCATCGAGGAAAAGCTGCGCCAGGAGCTAAAGAACGCTGTCGAGACCGAAAACTACGAGCGCGCCGCTGAGCTGAGGGACCAGATCAAGGCCATGGTGTTCTAAAGCCAGGCGACAACACAAGCAGCCGCTGCAAGTACTTGCAGCGGCTGTTTGCATCTTGATCCCGCGCCGACTTGGCTTCCGCGCGTTTAAAAGCTCTTCTGCGGCGAGTGGTGGTAGTGCTGCAAGTAATCGTGGCGTATCGTCGAAATGCGCGAGTGCATCTCGTTGCTCGCCAGGCCCATGCACGCAGCCACTTCTCTTTGGAGCCCATCAAAGTCGCTGTCCAGGCGTAGCTCGAAGCGGGCGCAGGCCTCCTCTTGGTTCGCCAGAAGATCTTGGGCCGCTGTGACCCAGTGGTTGTGGCTGAAGTTCGAGGACTCAGGCTCGCCTCTCCAAGTTGTTACGGGGTAGTATTCCTCCTCCAGATTCTTGAACGATACGGCAGCATACAGCGCGAAGGAGCTCGCGTCGGGTTCTTGCTGCAGGGGATAGAAGTAGAAGCTCTCGAAGTAGCTCCTCTGGTCGCGCACGAATCTACGGCACCCGCGATGCACATAGCGGAACTGCGTGCGCTGCAAGTACTTGAGGTGCATCCCCTCGAAGAAGTCATCAATAAGCCCTTGCTTCATCATCTCTCCTCTTCACTCTTCACGCGAGACTCTTCACGCGAGGACTGTGGGATAGCTCGAATCGGCGTTGGAAGCGAGCGATACGCTCATCGTAGTCACTCCACGCGAGCTCGCGAGTGGCGAAGGTGCGGGTGGCAGAGTCGTGCTGAGCCGCTCAAGTACTTGTCAAGCGCTGGCAGAAGACACTTTGGGCTCGGGTTTGAGCAGAGTGATGAGCATCGCGATCAGAGCGCCCTCCGTCAGCAGGGCACCGGCTCCAACTGAGCCACCTGAGGTGAGCATCAGCATCAGCAAGCTGACATGAGCCAGAGCGTAGGCAGCCAGGGCGATGGGCACAGCTCGTTTAACAGGCGCGGTGCCCGAGATGCGAGCAAACCCCAGTGCTCCGGCGCACACTCCGGCCACAACAGCCAGCCAGTTGGGAAGCGACACGCCAGCCAAGGTGAGGCTGCCCTGCCAGCCGGTCAGGGTCAGCATAATGGGCTGGCCCATGAACGAGCCCAGGCTGCCAAACATAGCACCGAGCGGGCCGCTCATCGAAGTCACGGGCAGAGCGCCCCAGGGCACGAACGAGGCTACTGCAACTAAAACTGCCCAGCCCAATAGCCCAAGCGGTGGTGTCGGCTTCATCTGACTTACAATAACAGATTGCAAATTCGCAATGCGCTTCCCTGTGTTGCTTAAGGAGCCTCATGCCTCGCATCCTTTCTGATTCTCAACTCGACGACTTCACACGCTTTGGCTTTGTCACCTTGCACGATTGCTTCTCGCGCGAGTGGGCCAAGGAACAGACCGACCGCGCCTGGGTTCGACTCGGGCTCGACCCGGACGACCCCAGTTCATGGCCTCACAAGCGCATCCATATGCCTTCGCTGCAAGGCTTTGCGGTGCGCGAAGTGGCGCCTTCTGCTTACCAGGCCGCCATGGAGCTCATCGGAGGCGAGGAGCGTGGGCAGGGTTGGGGCTGGAGCGATGGCTTCATCGTGAACCTGGGCGACGGCGCGCACCATCCCTGGCAGGAGCCTTCAGCTCAGACTCCTGGCTGGCACAAGGACGGCGACTTCTTCCGCCATTATCTCGATTCGCCCGAGCAAGGGTTGCTGACGCTTGTCATCTGGAGCGACATCGAGCCGCGCGGCGGAGGCACCTTCGTGGCCCGCGATTCTGTTCCCGTTGTCGGCAAGTACTTGCAGGCTCATCCCCAGGGCGTGCGGCCCAACGATTTCCCCTTCCGAGACATGATCGCGCAGTGCCACGACTTCATCGAGGTCACGGGGCGCGTGGGCGACGTGATTCTGCTGCACCCCTTCATCCTGCACGCCTCCTCCCAGAACCACCGCCCCACAGCGCGCTTCCTCACCAACCCTCCGATCACCCTCAAGGAGCCGATGCGCCTGAGCCGTCCAGATGATTCTTACTCGCCTGTTGAGCGTGGCACACTGCGCGCCCTGGGTGTTGAAGCGCTGGACTTTGAGATGCAGGGCGAACGCGAGAGAATCGTGCCCGAGCGCGTCAAGCGCCAGGAGCAGGTCATACGCGACGAAAAGGCGCGCCTGGCCGCTGCTGGCGCCGCTTCGGGAGCCGCCGCATGAACGAGCTCAAGACCGTGTTCCAGATGATGGCGCGCTACAACCAGAGCATGAACGCGCAGATTTACCAGTCCTGCTCCGGGCTAAGCGAGGCAGAGCGGCGGCGCGATGGCGGAGCCTGGTTCAAGTCGATCCACGGCACGCTGAACCACATCTTGCTTACAGACAAAATGTGGCTGGGGCGTTTCACATCCCAACCTTTCGTGGTGGCCGCGCTGGACACCGAGCTGTTCGCGACCTGGGACCAGCTCAAGGCCGAGCGCGCCGTTGTCGATGAGCGGCTGATCGTGTGGATAGATGCTGTGCCAGCGGAGCATCTGCGCGAAGACTTGGTGTATCAACCGTTGTCGCGGCCCGACAAGATGACTTCTCCGTTGTGGCTGGTCGTGGCGCACTTGTGGAACCACCAGACGCATCACAGGGGCCAGGCCACAACTCTGATGAACGCGCTGGGAGCCGATTCTGGCGCCACGGATCTGCCTGTTCTGGGCTCGGTGCGGGCGTTTGTAAGCGAGCATCCTCTTTGAGATCCAACCGAATGGCTGTGCGCTACAAGTACTTGCAACGGCGTGCGCGTGCGGGAATCCAGAAGGCATGACTGAGCTTTCGCTGACCACGCCCGCGCTTTTGTTCCCGGCCATCTCGCTCTTGATGCTGGCCTACACCAACCGCTTCCTGGCTTTGGCTTCGCTGATACGCTCGCTGCACGCGCGCTACCAGGACTCGCACGAGCCCATGTTGCGCGACCAGATCGCGGCCCTGCGCGGGCGCGTGGAGCTGATACGCAATATGCAGGCTCTGGGCATCTCGTCCCTGTTCTGCTGCATGGCCTGCATGATGGCTTTATTCCTGGGCTGGCAAGCTATGGGCAAAGCCGCCTTCGGGCTGGGCTTGGCTCTGATGATGGGCTCGCTCGCGCTGTCGCTGCGCGAGATCCAGCTTTCGGTGAACGCGCTCAACCTCGTTTTGCAAGATCTCGACGAGGGGCACGAGCCCAGCATCAGCGGGCACAGAGAATTTGAGCCAGGCGCGGCTTGAAGAAACTTCGATCGCGCGCTTGACGAGTGTGAGCGCAGGGGCTAAGATATCAAGGCGTCCGCGCGAGCGGGTGAGTTGGGGCCATAGCTCAGCTGGTAGAGCGCCTGAATGGCATTCAGGAGGTCAGCGGTTCGACTCCGCTTGGCTCCACCAACTCGAAGAGCCTGAGAAATTGAATTTCTCAGGCTCTTTTGCGTTTGAGCCCACTTGCAGGCTCAAGTACTTGCAGGGGCTTTGTCCTCAACCCAAATAGCGCAGGCTCAGCAGGAACGGCTTGCCTGCTTGAAGTGTCACGCATCGCATGAAATCTTCCTTTATTTGGCCGCTTTACTCGTGCCTGCTGCCTGTCTTGTTTGGGGCTCAGGCTCCTTCCCAGGCGGCACAATCGGCCCCTAAAGCCAGCGCCTCAACTATGGCCTCGCCTCAAGCCTCGCCTACGATGCTCAACGGCATCCAGGAAATCAAGCTGGGCAACGGGCTTACGGTGCTGACCAAGGAAGTGCATTCGGCTCCCGTGGTCTACTTCTCGATCTGGTATAAGGTGGGCTCGGTGAACGAGCAGTTAGGTCAGTCGGGCATGAGCCACTTGCTGGAGCACATGATGTTCAAGGGCACCAAGACGCGCCCGCCCGGAGCCATCAGCGCCCTGCTGCAAAACAATGGAGCCGAGTTCAACGCCACCACCTCCTTCGATCGCACCAACTACTTCGAGACGCTGGCCTCGGATCGCCTGGAGCTGGCCATGCAGCTCGAATCGGACCGGATGCAGAACTCCCTCTTCGACCCGGCTCAGCACAAGAAGGAGATGACTGTGGTGCGCTCGGAATACGAGGGTGGCGAGAACAATCCGAGCACGGCTCTGACCAAGGCCGTGCGATTGGCGGCTTACCAGGTGCACCCGTATCGCTGGATGACGATCGGCTTCCGCTCGGACATCGAGAACATCTCGCGCGACGAGATGTATGATTACTACAAGACCCACTATGTCCCCAACAACGCGACGATTGTTTTGGTGGGCGACTTCAACACCCCGAACGCTCTGGGGATGATCCGCAAGTACTTCGGCTCGGTCCCGACGCGCGCGGTGCCCAACCACTTCATCACGCCCGAGCCCGAGCAAGTCGGCGAACGCCGCGTTACCGTGCAGCGAGCGGGAAGCGCGCGCCAGGTGCAGATCGCGTATCACATCCCGGCCTTTGGAAACCCCGACCGCTACGCCCTGGACGTGTTGGAAAGTGTGCTTTCGGGAGGGCGCACCGCCCGCTTCTTCGAGCGCTTGATCCAGACCGGCCTGGCCTCTTCAGCCGAAGCCTACGACTACGGCCTGCGCGACCCGGACCTGCTCTTCCTGGATGCCACGGCTCAGCCCGGCAAGGCCAACGCGGAGCTGGAGAAGGCGCTTTTGGCCGAAGTGGAGACGCTGCAAAGCACGCCGATCTCGGCGGCTGAGCTGGCGCGCGTGCTGAGGCAAGCTGAAGCGCAATACATCTACGGCAAGGATTCGGTGGAGTCTCAGGGCAGCGAACTGGGTTCCAACGCGATGCGCGGCGACTGGCGCTACGGCGAAAATTATCTGGAGAACTTGCGCCGCGTCACGCCCTCTGATGTGCAGCGCGTGGCCCGCAAGTACTTGGTCGAGCGTAACCGCACCGTGGGCTACTTTGAGCCCACGGGCGAAGCTCCCGTGGCTGCTCCTGGCGGCTCGGCTGGCGCCCTTTCGGTTGCGCCTCGTCCCCTGAGCCGCCCCGTCACGCGCAGCTTAGCCGAGACGAGCCCTGCCCTGGCTTCAGCATCGTCTTCGTCTGCTGCGGGTCGTGCGTCGAGTTCGGTGAGCTCAGCTAAGCCCACGCGCGTGGTGCTGGACAACGGCATGACGCTGGTGATTCAGGAGAACCACGCCAACCCCACGGTCTCGATCAGCGGCGCTGTGCTATCGGCGGGCAGCATCTTCGATCCCCAGAACAAGCCCGGCCTGGCGGGTTTCACGGCGGCTCAACTTTCGCGAGGCACCAAGACGCGTTCTCTACGCGACATCGCGCGCACGTTGGAAGATGTGGGCGCTTCGGCTCGCGTGGGAGCGGGCCAGGAATACGGCACCTTGAGCGGGCGCTCGCTTTCGCGCGACTTCAACACCGTGCTGGATGTGCTCTCGGATCAGCTGCGCAACCCGTCGTTTCCCGCCGATGAGCTGGAAAAGGCGCGGCAGCAGGCGCTGGCCGGCATCGAGGAGAGCCGCCAGGACACCGGAACTCTGGCGCGCACCGCCTTTATGAACGCGCTCTATCCCAAGGGACACCCCTACCACGAGCCCACCCTCGATGAGCAGGCCGCCCTGGTCAAGAGCCTGACCAGGGACGATCTGGCTGCCTTCCACGCTTCTCACTACGGGCCTGAGCGCGTTGTGATGACCATCGTGGGCGACGTGGACACCGCTCAGGCCATCGCCTCAGTCAAGAAGTATTTCGGCGACTGGGCGCGCCAGGGCAACTTGCCCGCGACTTCGATTCCAGACACTTCGATCGCGACGGCTGCGACCAAGACGAGCGTGATCAACGTGCCCGACAAGGCTCAGGTTGATGTTCTCTACGGCTACGCCGGGCACCTCAAGCGCACGGACCCGGACTTCTACCGCGTGGTTGTGCTCAACACGATCTTGGGCGGCGGCACAGGCCTGGCCTCACGCCTGGCGACCAACGTGCGCGACAGGCTGGGCCTGGTCTATGGCATCTACGCGGGCAACCAGGCCAGCTTGGGAGCAGGGCCTTTCATGGTTCAGTTCGGCACCAACCCTCAGAACGTGCGCCCGGCCATCGCGGAGATGGAGCGCCAGATCAGCCTGGCGCGCGACAAGGGCATCAGCCAGCAGGAAGTCGAGCAGGCCATTTCCTACATCACGGGCTCCTACGCGGTGACGCTTTCGACCAACGCGGCTGTGGCGGGTCAGCTGCTGGTGGGCGAGGTGTATGGGCTGGGCTCGGACTACATCCAGAAGCGCAACGGCTACTACAAAGCCGTGACAGTCGATCAGGTGAGCGCGGCGGCCCGCAAGTACTTGCAGCCGGGCCAGGGCACGCTCGTGATCGCGGGCAGCTACAGCGGCCCGACTTCCTGAAGCCTACCAACCTCAAGCTGAAAAGCACGAGCCGCTGCAAGTACTTGCAGCGGCTCGTGCTTTTGGTGCTCAGCTCTCGAAGCGCTTTTCGGGTGAAGCGACTGCGCTATCACCCGTCATTCTGGAAATCGCTTTAAAGGAAGAGCATGGCGATGGGCAGGAGGGTTCCGGCCAGGAGCAGAGCCCAGGGCACGCGTTTATCGCGCGAGTATTTGAAGGACATCCAGATGCCCAGGCCCGTGGTCACGATGAGCCCAATGGACATCAGAAGCGTGAATATCTTCAGCGGCAGCGAGGGCGCCCTGGGGGCTGGAGGCTCTCCGTCTCTGGGAGCTTGAGCATCAACTTTGGGAGCTTGACCTTCGCCTGCGGCGCCTGCTGGGCGCCCGCCTTTTGGCTTGGGTGGCTGAGCCGGGCGCGGCGGCTTGCCTTCTTGCCCGCTGTCGGTGGCCAGACGCTGGTTCTTGTGGATCTCGGCCAGCTTCCCAATCCAGGCCGGAGCGCCCTCGCGCTCGTGCAGGCTAAAGGTCTGCAGCGCGCCTGTGAAAGCGAAGAAGATGATCAGCGGCGCGAACAGCGTCCCGAGGTAAAGGTGGATCTGTTGGACTTTTCTCATACTGAATTGGGAGCAGACCAGCAGTATGCCTCAGACAAAGCCCTCACATCTTCCAAGCTCAAGGAGGGCATCTGCTTCGCCCGAGGCACACAGTTTCCCAGCCCTGCGCCTTAACCATCAGCGCCTGCCTCGCCTCGCGCACGCAGAGGCGGGCTGGCTTCTGGAGGCCCATTGAAGCCATCCGGCCCACCAGGAGGCGGCCCTTCGAAGCCCCCAGGCCCACCTCGGCGCGGGCCACCGAAGCCACCCGGCCCGCTCATCGCGGAACCCATCGAGCCCGTCCTTCCTCCGCCTGGCCCTCTCCTATCGCCTGGGCCGTACCGCCCTCCCATTCTGGGATGGAGAATCGAGGCTTCCTGGCCCACGATGCCAGCTAGAGTCAGGGCCGCTTCCAGGCGTGGGTTCCTGGAGTAGCCAGTCGAGGCGTTCAGGCTGGCCAGAGCGCGCTCGCGGCGCGCTTTTTCGTTGGCCGCAGCTGCCTTGAAGTCAGCCAGCGGCGAGCTGATCCTGGTGTTGGGTGTGCTCTGGTCGTCCAGCGCGTCGTGCAGCAGGCGTACTTTTTCGCGTAGAGCGCGCGCGTGGCGGCGTCCTGATCTGCGCTGAACTTCTGCCCGAGAGCTTGTCCAGGCAGCCCAGGAGGTTGGCCAGCGTGCTCTTACCGCTCCCCGCAGGCCCAAGCAGAGCCACGAACTCACCCGGGCACAGGCTCAAGTCCACGCCGCGCTCACCCCAGAAGCGCTGCCCTCCGCGCACGAACTCCTTGCTCACCCCGCGCGCCTCCATAATGGCGGGCGGCGTGGAGCCAAGGCCCGCGAACCAACAGGGCGAAGCGGCAAGCGAAGGGTGCAAAGATGTTGGGGCGATCATAGAAGGTCTTGGGCGGAATCAACAACTTGATTCTCGGCCACAGGACGCGCCCCAAGGTCAAGCGCCGGTAAGGATTCGGATCAGCGGAGTCAAGAATTGTAAGGCCGCTTCAACCGATAAGACAAGAGCGGCGGCTCTGAGTGGGGCTTCTTTTGATCCCCAAGTACTTGAGGGGTCGCGGAGTTTTCAGCAGCAAGCTGCTGAGCGCTCGACTGAAGTCGGCGCTGAGGGGCCTGCGGCCGACTTTCGGCCTGCGCCGAAAACACCTGGATGGTTGCTGCCTGTAGCAGCCATTGGAGCTTTGTCCGCGCAGGCGGGCAGTGGGCCGCAGGCCGAACAGCGCCGACTTCAGTCGAGCGTTGAGCTGCTGAAAACTCCGCGACTCCCTTGGTGCTTGACTTAGAGCGCCCGCTCGTGCACCGTCTCCTCAACGCCGTCCTCGTGGCCCTCGTGCGGCAGGCGTGCAAACAGCAGCTTCAAAACCGGGGGCGCGATGATCGAGGTGAGCAGGGACATCGCGATGATGAGGGCGTAAACCTCATCCGAGAACACCTTTGAGGAGCGGCCCAGGCTGGCCACGATGATGCCGACCTCGCCTCGGGGCACCATGCCCACGCCCACGATGAGCAGGCTTTGCCGCCCCAGCGACCTGGCGCCCAGCCCGCAGCCCACCAGCTTGCCCACGATGGCCAGCAGCGTAATCAAGATCAAGCTCCCAATGGCGCTCGGCGAAGCCAGCGCGCTCAGCTGCACCTGAGCTCCGGTCACCACGAAGAAGAACGGCACCAGAAACGACATAATGACCTGCATCTGGCGCTCCAGTTGCTGCTTCTGCCTCGTCTCTGCGGCCACCATTCCCGCCAGGAACGCGCCTATGATCGCAGCTAAGCCCAGGTGAGCCGCCAGAGCCGCCAGCCCCAAACACAAGGCCAGCGACACGGTGAGCGGAGAGTGCGCGTTGATCGGGCTGTCCAAAATCTCGCTGCCCCGGCGCGCCGAAATTCGCGTGCCCACAAAGGCAATTAGCGCCACAAACCCAACTGCCTGCACGAACACCAGCCCCAGCTGAGCCACATCCACGCGCCCTCCGCCCGAGAGCGCCGTGACAACGCCCAGCAGCAGCATCGCCAGAATGTCGTCGATCACAGCAGCGCCCAGGATGACGCGGCTCTCGATGCGCCCCAGCACGCCCATCTCACTCAGCACGCGCGCCGTGATGCCCGCCGAAGTCGCCACAAACGCCGCCGCGATGAAGAGCGACTTAGCCAGGGGAAATCCCCTCGACATCGCCCACAGCGTGCCCAGGATGAAGGGCAGAATCAGGCCAAGCGTGCCGACTTGAGCCGCCACGCGCCCGACCTTCTTCAAGTCTCCGATGCGCGTTTCCAGCCCGACCGCGAACAGCAAGAGCACGGCTCCGATCTCGGCCAGTACTTGCAAAGGCTCGTTCACCGCAACCCAGCGCAACACGCCCGGCCCCACGATAACCCCAGCCGCGATCTCGCCCACCACCGAGGGCAGCTCAAGCCGCGCCGAAATCTCGGCCCCGATCTGAGCCGAGACGAAGACGATGAACAGCGAAAGCAAAATCGCGCTGCCGTGCGCCGCTTCGTCCTGGCCCGATGCCAGCACACGCGGAGCCAGGCAGAGCAGAGCAAGAAGAGCAAGCGCCCCGACCTGAAACTTGTGCATCGCTTGAGTAAGCCAGAGGCGCGCGAGGTTGGAGCGGCACCAGAAGATGCTGCTGGCTTAGCTGAGCGGCAACTGAAAGCGGTTCGGGGGAGCCATCATCATTGACGAAATTTTTCGGAGGGGCAGGGACAAGCCGCTCCCCTACGATGGCGGATCACTTCGGGAAAGCGCCGGATTGGTAAACGCGCCATATGCCAAACCCCGTGCGCAAGTACTTGCGCACGGGGTTGGAGGAAAAAGCACAGCCGAAGCTCTCACTTCAGGTGCAAGATGCTTCAGCTGCAAGACGCTTCGGGAAGCTGGTCACGTCGTCTCGTCGCGCGAGCCTCCGGCGGCTTGAATCGCTTGTGCCTGCGCTGCTTCGGTCAGCAAGAACGTGTCCGAGCGCAGGCCCAGTAGAGGCAGCAGGTCGTTGCCCGCGCCGTAGGAGCCCAGGCCCGCGATGGCGCGCGGGCTGAAGTTGCGATCCGCAAGTACTTGCACCACGTCGCGCTGCAAGTCGGGCACGTAACAGCGCAAAATCTCGACTTCGCCCGCGTTGGTTCCGCTCTGAGGCACGATCTCGATGGGCAGGCCAGCCGGGATCAGCAGCGAATCGCCGCGTCTAGCGAACACTTCCTCGCCCCCGCCCCGAATCGTGGCCGCGCCGTTGATGATGCTCAGCGTGTTGAAGCGCGGCGCGGCGTCCTGAAACTGGATGGGCTCCAGGGCGCGCAGGTTTTCGAGCACGAAGTACTTGCAGGCGCAGCAGAACGTCCTCTTGAGCGGCCCTTCCTCGATCGTCACCGGCATGGTGGCTTCTTGGATGCCCGTCTCATACAGCGCGCACTGAACCGCCAGCGCGGGATGCTGAGCCGCTTCCTGAGCCGTGATGACTCCAGCCTCGACAAATCCCGCCCACTCCCAGGCAAAGCCCGCGTCCGAGTTCTGCTGCACTTCGAAGGCCAGGTTCCCGGCGTCCAGAGCGTGGGGACGGCCCGCTGGCACGAAGTAGGTGTCGCCCGTTGTGGTCTGGATGTGGTTCATCACGCCCGCGTAAGGGTTGCGCTCGCGGATCGCGGCCTCGAAGTCGTGCGGAGCTAAGCCCAGCTTGGCCCCCGAGAAGGCCATCGCACCAGGATCGGCGCGCACGATGTACCACGCTTCGGTCTTGCCCCGGTCGGTGAGCCCAATACGAGCGGCGTCCTCGTCGCTGGGGTGCAGGTGCGCCGGCAGCCTCTTGTCGCAGTCCAGGAACTTGATGAGCAGTGGGAAGTAGCTCCCGTAGCGCGCGTGGATCTCCTCGCCCACCAGCCCGGCCCCGAACTCTTCGAGCAGCGAGCCCAGCGTGCGCCCAGCCAAAGGCCCGTTGGCTACAGCTGATTGCTCCTCGCCGTGATCCGCGACCTCCCAGGTTTCGGCCACATCGACGTGGCGCGGCACGCCGTCTTTTTCGAGCACATCGACGAACCGCGTGCCGCCGTAAGGGTAGAACTTCAGGAAGGGGTGGAATTTCAGGGGATACATAATGTTCAGTCGCTCCGTTTGACT
>JAABUR0100004804.1_pt1 | contig 17703 bp, 18 predicted proteins | sample 5560091 | NCBI WGS metagenome assembly JAABUR01 (sample SAMN10711879, study PRJNA513375) | rock metagenome | isolation source: Antarctica rocks | place: Antarctica: Victoria Land, University Valley sud | reverse complement strand
GCTATCGCGGGAGGGGGATGGAACGGGAATAGATATGTGCAGTACCCATCGACGGGGCGGCAGGGGGACGGATGAGGTCCGGGGTCGGGCAGCGGGGCCGCCGTGCCCACGCCCCAACAGCCGCGACGACGGCCACCGCGTACCCCCCGATCTCGGCGGCGACGCTCCTCGCGCGGTGGCCGTCGTCGCGACAGTCTTAGGGTATCGTGGCCGACCAGGGTCTGTCGGACGGGATGATAGGCGCGGTCGGCCACGATACCCGACACCGTGAACAAGTGTGTCAGTCTATCAGGCCAGAGGCGGGCCACGCGTTCACGTCCCAACCCCCGACCCACCCGTCGTCAGGACGATCACATCACCGGCACGGCCGGTCACAGGTCGTGGATCGGTGGCAGCCACGGGTCGGCGACCAGGAGGAAGGCCGCAAGGAGCAGCCCGATCACGACGGCCGCGATGAGCGCCGCGTCGAGGGCGTGGAGGTGGCGTCCACCCCGGTGACGCGGGGCAACCCCTGGCGCGACCGGTGGCGGCGGCGGCACGAAGGCCGACCCACCCGCCGCGGCCCCACGGGCGGATGCCCGGTCCCCAGGGGCATCCGCACTGCGCGCCCGCCCCACGCCCCATCGCCGTCCCATCCCACGCTCCCCGTCTGCGCGGACATGCGGGCGCCGGCTAGCCGGGCGCCCGCATGTCCGGTCCGCGTACCCGCCATGCCTCGATCATACCCCATCCCACCCGCGCCGTCCACCCGTTGGGTGACGCCAGGCGGCGTCCACCGCCGCGCGCGGCGCCTGCCCCCGTCCTTGCCACGATCATCCCCCCCCTCGCACCCGCACCGGCCACCCCTCGCGCGGCGTCGTTCGACGCCGACCGCCGCACGGGCGTACAAGCCAGCGTACGCCGGGACGCGACCACATCGCCTGTCCCGCGCGGTGTGACGGAGCGCGGCTGTCACTTTGACCAACAAGCGATCAGTGACACGCGGCCATGCGTTATGACAAGTAGCGGCGGTTCGTGTCGCTGAGACGCGCGCTGAGGAGGACCCTGACGCGTTGTCGCCGGGGTCCCTGACCGAGGAGACCGCGCGATGACGACACCCCTCCACACGGCTGTGGGGCTCATACACGGGCACAGGCCGCCGGATGAGGCGCCTTTGCCCGAAAAAGGACGCGGATCCGGTGGACGTCACCGGACAAACGTCGTGACCGCACCTGCGGGAGGAGACGCGATGGCCCGACCAGGAAACGGGCCGCAGGGCTGATCTATCCCGTCGCCGCGTGACCCCTCTCGTCTACCCGTACCCTGTCGCGGCACGTCTCCAGCGGTGGATGGACGCGGACGGCATGGACGCGCCACCGCACGCGAGCGGCCCGGCGTGCCCGGCCCGCCTCGCTCCGCCCCCCGCAGCACGAGCCCGCCGGCGGCAAGGAGTGCCAGGAGACCGCGGGCGATCACGTCCAGCCGCAGCGTCCCCCCCTAAGAGCGGGGCGCACACGCCAACGACAAGCACGACGATGGCGGGCACGGCCAGCCACAGACCGCCATCCACCAGGTGACCGGCGCGCGCCATTCGCGCGCGATGGCGGGTCTCGGCCTGCCGTGGAGCCGCAGGCCTGGTCGTCGGCGGGCGTCTCGTCATCATAGCGTCATCCTCCGCACGGGGCGTCCCGCGCTTATCCACACCGACCCCCCGCCACGCGACGGACGCGCCGCGCGCGTCCGTCGCGTGTGTGACACGCGCCCGCGCGCACGGGGCAGCCGTACGCCGCTGTCTCCCGCGTGACGTCCCGCGTGTCACGACGCGCGAATCGGGGGCCATCCCGTCACGGGTCGATCTGCCAGGCGCCCGCCTCGTACACGAGCCGGCGTTCCGCGCCCCGTACCACCAAGCGCGCGACCTGGGCCGGGAGGCCGTCGAGTGTGCGCACGAGGTCGCCGCGGTCGCGGACGCGCACGACGACGAACACCCCCTCCGCCTTGAGCTGGAGGGTGGCCGGGTCCGTCGCCGGGTCTGTATCCTGGTTCGGGTCCGTCGCCGAAGCCTGGTCCATGTCCGGCCCGATCCCCAGGGCGGCGGCGAGCGCGGGGACGACGTCCGGGGGGGCTGTCGCCGGGGCGACGAGCCGGGCCAGCGGGAGCGGCGGCCCGGCCACGGCCAACAACAGCGCGCCCCACGGGGGCGTCTCGTCATCGCGTGCGGGCAGGAACACCCGCCGCTCGACCGCGACGCCGGCCGCCCCCAGCGCGGCGGCGAGCGCGTCCACGGCGTCCACGGCGTCCCCCGCGATCAGCCCCGTGGTCAGCGTGACGAGATCTACCGGAGCATCGTCCGGAGCGTCGCCGCGCGTTTCGTCCCTTCGATTAGGGCTGCCTCGTCAGGACAAGCTGAGGGGGGAGTGTTGTCAATCTGTGCGAGGTGTTGTGTTGGGGTGCGAAAATTCTATGTGCAGTACCATGGCGGCGGCCCGACAGCTGGTCCGTGCCCCCCGTTCGCCCGCCCGCTCACACCGCGGCAGCCGCGTCCAGCGCGCCCTGTGCTGCCTCCCGTCGCCATCCATCAGGGTGCCGTGCCTGATAGGATGGTCACGCGGGCGGCAGTCCACCAACGCCGACGACCTGCGCCCGTTCTTCGCGGGGGTCGCGGGGCTCGCCCGACTCGATGGCCTGCTCCCCGAAGACAATGCGGCCCCCACGACGCTGGCGACCCCCAACACCGAGGCGTGCAATGGTGGGCCATGTGCCCATCACAACAGGGCACAGAGGGACGTGGAACGGGAGTCGCTATGTGCAAACGCCAAGATTTTGAGAACAGAAAACTCGTCTACGGACGACGGCGCGGACGACCCGGAGAGGGGTGAAGGATCGCGCGCGGGAGGGGCGAAGAATCCTTCACCCCAAGTAAACCTAGTCGAAGTAGACACTTTCGACTACGATTCGATACCCCCTACCCCCGCTAAAGCGACATTGACTACGAAGGCCAGCGATAGCCACACGCAAGCCAACAATGCGGTGAACGACCAGGCACTCGCGGTCAAGATCGTCGCCCTGAGCGCCGAGCTGGGCGACGATGCGCCGCGCTCGAGTCTCGGTCGTGCCCGCAACCTGTGCCGCGACGCCGGCGTGTCGCCCGCACGCTTCTTGCGCCTGCTCGACGAGGCGGCCGCCCGGACGCGCGTCCGCCAGGCGAGCATCGTCAAGCGCCAGCGCGACGGCCAGGCCCCCAACGGTATGCCCTACCTGTTCGCCGTTCTGCAGGACCTCGTACACCCCGCGCCGCCCCGCACGCGCGACGGCGGATCGTCCACGGATCGCTCGCGATCTAACCAGCCCGATCGTCGACGACGCCGGCGTGATGACGGCCGCGGTGAAGCCGTCAACTCCTACGCCGCGTGGGCCGACGGCCCCGCGCGCCTGCCCATCGTCGAGGAGCATCCGGTGTGGCGCGCGGTCCTCGACGAGCTGGCCCAGGTCATGACCAGCGAGAACCTCAACGCCTGGCTGGCCTCGACGCGCGTGGTCCACCAGGAGGGGGAGGCGCTGCGCGTGGCCGTCCCCGCGGCCTTCAACCAGACCTGGTTAGAGCACAAATTGGCTGGCAAGGTCATGGGCGCGTTGCAAAAGATCGACTACGACGCCCTCGGTATCGGGCGCGTCGGGCGCGTCGAGTACGTCGTTGATGCCGCCGCGTGCGTCCCGACCGAGGCCACGGCGCGGGCATCCTGAGCGACGACATGAGGCACGAGAGGCGCACAGCATGTCCATGTGGGAGACACCGGCAGGGCCGGCAGGGCTGGCAGGGGGCGACGACATCGCCCTGACGACGCCGGTGAGCGCGGCCGCGCCTAGCCCTGGGGCTGCGCGCCGGCGCCACCTGCCCAACGTACGGGGGTGCGCCAGGGCCGGACAAGACCGGCCGCTGCACGATCTGCGTTGAGGAGGAGTGGGCCAAGCTCCGCTCCGAGATGGGAGAGGAGTGGTACCGGAGGCATCGTTATCGGGAGGGCGATTGACGGGGTGTACGGTGGGTATTGAGAGCCGACTGCGCGATCGGCTGTCGTCAGCAGGACGCCAAAATGTGCCGCGGCGCATCTGGCGCGCGGCGCATTTGTGTCTATCTCCGCATGGGGGCGGCTGACCCACGAGATACACCGCGCTCATAGCGGCGCGTGGGTGCCCCAAGCGTTGCAGGCGCGGCAGCAGACGGTGCGTGCGGTGGTCGCCCAGTTAGAGCGCCAGCAGGAACGCCTGCTCGCGGCCTACCTCGCCGAGATCATCGATCGCGACGAGTTCGCGCGCAAGCGGCGGGAGATTTCGCGGACACTCAACGGCCTTGCCCAGCACCTGCGCCACCTGGAGGCTCAGGCCCAGCAGCAGCATGATGTGGCCGCGGTCGCGCACGGCGATGGCGCGCACCACGGCGAAGTCAGCCACCAGCGGTCCTTTGCTCCCTTCCAGGATGCGGTAGCGCCACCACGCGGTGGCCGGGAGCCGTGTGCGGCCCTTTGGCCCGGCCCCACAGGTCGCTACGTTGCCCCCGGTGTCGCGCTCCGTCACAACAGGCCGACTAGCCGCCGGGAGTGACGAAGCCCGACTCGTAGGCGAAGACCACGGCCTGGACGCGATCATGCAGGTCCAGCTTCATCAGGAGGTGCGCCATGTGCGTCTTGACCGTCGTCTCGTTGACGACCAACTCGGCGGCGATCTGGGCGTTGGAGAGGCCCCGGGCGTGGACCTGCTCACGGACAGGTTCCGTTTTTGGGAAGGAATACATCCCCGCCAGGGCAAAAGTGATGTCGAATTTGTAGGGCTGCTTCGCCTGCGTTAAGCGTATATAGCAAAGGCAGCTCGTCTTTATGGAAGCGTACCCGTGTCGAAACGCACATACCGTGTGGAGAAATATCTTCCCAAAAACGGAACCTTTCCGTGAGCAGGTCCACCCCAGGCGACCAGCCGCAATACCTCGACTTCGCGCGCCGAGAGGTCCTTGAGCGCGGCGGGATCGGCGGCCCGCGGCACGGGGAGCTGGGCGAACCGCTCGATCAGACGCCGCGTCACCGCCGGGTCGAGCATCGCCTCGCCCGCGGCCACCACGTCGATCGCCCGCAGCAGGTCCGCCGGCCGCGTGTCCTTGAGCAGAAACCCGCTCGCCCCCGCCCCCAGCGCGTCGTAGACATACTGATCAAGGTCGAACGTGGTCAGGATGATCACGCGCGGAGCCGGGTCGGGGCCGGGCGCGGTCAGGATGCGCGTCGCCTCGACCCCGTCCATCACCGGCATGCGGATGTCCATCAGCACCACATCCGGGCGGACCTGCCGCGCCAGCGTCACCGCCTCCAATCCGTCGGCGGCCTCGCCCACGATCTCCACGCCCGCGCTGGCCTCCATGAGCAGGCGGAACCCGGCCCGGACCAGCGCCTGGTCGTCGACGATCAGCACCGTAGTCCGCGCGCGCGCGCTCATCGCGCCGTGTCCCCCAGGGGCCGGCGCCCGCACGCGGAAGCCGCGCTCGGGCGCCGGCCCCGCGTCCAGCGCGCCGCCGAAGAGCGCGACGCGCTCGCGCATGCCGATCAGGCCCCGCCCCCCGTTCGCGCCGCCCTCGTGCGCGGGGGACGCCGCGCCGTGGCCGGTGTCGACGATCTCGAGCTCGAGCGCGGCGGGGGCGTAGCGCACCAGCACGCGGGCCTGGGACCGTCCGGCGTGCTTGAGGCTGTTGGTCAGCGCCTCCTGCACGATGCGGTAGGCCGAGAGGTCGAGCGCCTCGGGCAGCGGCCGCGCGGCGCCCTCCACTTCCAGCGTCACGGACAGGCCGGCGGCCCGGCTCTGGCCCACCAGTTGCGCGACCTGCGCCAGGCTCGGCTGCGGCGCCCGCTCCGCGTCGCCCTCCTCGTCGCCGCGCAGCACCGTGAGCAGCGCGCGCATCTCCGCGAGCGCCTGCCGGCTGGTCTCCTGGATGAAGGTGAACGTCTAGGCCTCGCGGGCGCGCTCCGGCTGGCGCGCGGCGATGGTGGCGGCCACGCCCGCCTGAACGGCGATAGCGCTGACGTGGTGCGCGACCACGTCGTGCAGTTCGCGCGCGATGCGTGCGCGCTCGTCCCGCACCGCCCGCCGGGCGTTCTCCTCGCGCTCGGCCTCCAGGCGGCGCGCCCGCTCCTCGAGCTGGGCGAGATAGGCGCGGCGGGTGCGCACGTTCTCGCCCAGGCTCCAGCTGCCGGCCACCAGGGCGGTCACGCCGAAGAGTTCGATGGCGCTGCCATCGCGGCCGCCGGCGACGCCCGCGAGCAGCACGAGCGCATAGACGAGCGTGCTCAGGCCGGCGAGCCGGAGGGAGACGCGGCGCTCGGCGCGGCTGGCCAGCGTGTAGAGGGCCACGGCCAGGCCGAGGCCGGCGCCGGGGCTGGCGGGCGGGCCGGCGACGAGGAAGAGCGCCTCGGCGACCGCCGCCACGGCGCACACGACCATCGGGTGACGGCGGCGCGCCGCCAGGGGCAGCGTCGCCGCCAGCGTGAGCGCGATCGCGGGCCACGCGACCGGGCCGTACGGCCCGGTCGCTCGGCCGATCGCGCGGCTCGACGAGCGCGCCGAGCGAGAGGGCCACCAGCGCCGCGGTCAGCAGGAGGTCGGCCGCGAGGGGCGGGAGGCCCCAGCGCCGCCCGTTCCACGTCTTCAGCGCCGTCATCATCCGCCGTCCCCTACGCTCCACAGCCATCTCGCCCCAGTGTAACAGGGGCGCGCCTGGCCGACGCGGCGTCGCCCTCCCGAGCAGGCCGTATCGTCGCCCCCATGTGTCTGTGTGACTCCATAACTGTCTGTGTGACTCCATAACGAGGCATCAGGCCGCGGCCTCCTTGGCCCCTGGATGTCCCGGATCAGCCCCGCGCGCCAAAATCTCGGCCCGCGCCGCCTCGCGTTCCCATTGCCCCTCGTTGCGCCGCAGCACGACCACGCCGGCGACGACGATGACCGCGCCCAGCGCGAGCCCGATGGACCCGAGCGGCCCCGCCACGCTCGCGCCGAGCCCATAGCCCAGCAGGCCCATCAGCGTGGCCCAGACGATCCCGCCCGCGGCGTTCGCCAGCGCGAAGCGCCGCCACGGCATGTGGGCGACGCCGGCCAGGAACGCCGCGAAGACGCGCAGCACGGCCACGAAGCGGCCGAAGAAGACGGCCTTGCCGCCGTGCCGCCGGAACAGATAGCGGACCAGGGTGAGCCGGCCCGCAGTCAGGCGCAGGGCGGGGCCCACGCGCCGCAGCAGGCGCTCCCCGCCCTGCCGCCCGATCAGGTAGCCCAGGTTGTCGCCCGCGACGGCGCCGGCCGCGGCGGCGGCGATCACAAGGGCGATGGACAGCTGGTGCGTGGCGCCGGCGTAGACCGCCGCGACCAGGAGTATGGTCTCGCCGGGCACGGGCACGCCCATGCTCTCGATGGCCACGAAGAAGAGGACGGCCCAGACGCCGTAGGTGGCGACGAGCTGCGTGAGATCGATCCCGAGGAACATGGCGTGTCTCCTTATACTAGTGGGCGTGGGGGAGCGGGCGGCGCGGGCCCCACTCGCGGGTGTGTCGGGTACGGGCCCCGTACCCCTAGCGTCAGCCTACGCCCATCCGGGGCGCGCGTCATCGGCCGCAAGGATGAAACGGCTCATCCCCAGGGATGAATCCTGGGGATGAGCCGGATGTGGAGGAGGTCGATCTGCGCTAGGCCGCGACGTCGCGGCGCTGGAAGAGCGCGCCGGCGATGACCCCGGCCACGAGGAGGTAGAGCCCGACGAGCCCGAGCGCCGACGCGTAGGACACGGCGGCGGGACCGCCCCGCGCGATGGCGTCGATCAGCTGACCCGGCAGCCACTGCGCGCCGCCGGACCAGGTCGCGGTGAGGAGATTCTCGACGACCAACGCGTAGGCCAGTCCGCCCGCGATCGCCACTGCGGTTGAGCGCAGCACGGTCGCCAGCCCCGCCCCGATGGCGCCCCAGGCCAGGGTGGCGAGCAGCAGGTTGCCCGCTGCGGCGAGCAGCGACTGGATGCCCGCGCCGCTGAACCAGGCGGCGGTGCTGATGCCGTGGCCGGGGACCAACAGCAGGGCCGTCGCCAGCGCGGCGCCATAGGCGAGCGCGACGGCCAGGGCGAGGAAGCTGCCCAGCGCCAGCAGCGTGCCGGCCAGCAGGCGCGGGCGTTCGGGCTGGCGCACCAGCAGGTTGCGCAGCGTCCCGTTCGCGTATTCTATGCCGACGGCGACGGCGCACACGGCCAGCGCGATCACGCCGATGAACGTGGCGCTCACGCCCATGAGGGCGGCGAAGCCGTCGCTGGCCGTCAGATGAGCCGCCGTCAGTTGTCCACCGGGGCCGCCCCCCGCGTCGCCCAGCTGGTTCAACGTGAGCACGATGGCCAGCACGGCGAACCCGACCATCGCCCCCGCCCCGCCCAGGATCATGGCGGGCCGGCGTATCTTCAACCATTCGCTCCGAAATGCGCGGATCATGCTGCGACTCCTCCCGTTTTGTTCGTTCCTTCGGTCAGCGCGAAGAACGTGTCCTCCAGGCTGATGTGCTCGCTGTAGAGCGACGTAAGCACGACGCCGGCCTCCATGGCGCCCCGGTTGAGATCGCCGGCGAAGCCCGCCGGCGCCTGTACCCGCAGGCGCCCGTCGACCACCTCGCTCTCGTATCAGCGAAGCCTACCTTTCTCCACGCGCTTGTTTTGATGCGTCGAGCCGCTCGCCCGCTCGCGGGTGCGCCCCACGATTGTGAGAGGACGTGATACCCTACCTCCGAGCACGGGCGAGATCAGCGCCCAGAGCGTGCCCGGAGGAGGGAACGGATGGACAGAACAGAGCTGTCCGAGGCCATCATACAGGAAGTGGGCGCCATCGTGGCGGAGGAACTGCGCGCGGCGGGACCGGACCTGCTAACGGCAGACCTGGATGGGATCGAGACGCGGCTGCAAGCGGTCAGCCGGCGGGTGTGCGGGGCGACGTTGGAGCGGGTGTTGGCCGTGCGAGCGGTCCCACGGGGGGAGCGACCGCCGTGTCCGGCCTGGGGGGGGCTGCTGCGGCTGGTCGAGCAGGCGCGGCGGCGGGACCTGCAGGGACTTACGGGCGACGCGACGCTGGTCCGGCCGGTCTATGTCTGCACGCGCGCGGACTGCGGGCGGGGCCATGCGCCGCTCGATGCGGAGTTAGGGTTGGGCGCGGAGACACTGATGCCACGCCTGGCGCGGGTGGTGTGCCGGGCGGGCATCACGGGGGCCTTCGACGAGGCGGCGGCGCAACTGCGGGAGGACCACCGCGTCATGGTGGGCGGCGAGACGGTGCGCCGGGTCACGGAAGCGGTCGGCGCGGTGGCGGAGGCGGCGCAGCAGGAGGAGATCGCGCGGGCGCGGCGGGGCGACCTGACCCGGCCTGCAGGGGGTGCCCGCGACATGGTCGTGGCCGTCGACGGCTGTCAGGTGCACCTGGAGGACGCCTGGCACGAGATGAAGGTGGGGCGCGCGGCCCCACTGGGGCCCGCGCTGCGGAGCGACTACCGCTCGGGGCGCACCTACCTGGCCTGGGGGAAGGCGGCGATCTGCGCGGGGCTGGAGGGGGCCGAGGACTGCTGGTGGCGGGTGGCCGTCACGGCTTGGCGCGCCGGGTTGGGCCAGCAGACGCGCCGGGTGATCGTGCGGGGCGATGGCGCGGAGTGGATCTGGAACCGCGCGGCGCACTTCCTGGGCGGACCGGGCATCGTCGTCGTCGAGATCCTCGACCTCTATCACGCCTATGAGCACCTCTGGGCGGCGGGCCGTGCGGTCTTCGACACCCCCGACGCCCTCACCGCCTGGGCTGAACCGCTCAAGGACGCCCTCTATGCGGAGGGCGCGTCCGCGGTCCTCGCTGCCCTCGACGCGCTCGTCCCGCCCGGTCCCGCCGCGGCGGACGTGCTGCGCCGCGAACGCGCCTACTTCGCGGACAACGCCACGCGCATGGACTACCCGCGCTACGTGGCGCAGCAACTCCCCATTGGCTCCGGTGCGGTAGAGAGCCTGTGCAAGACGCTGATCGAGGCGCGCGAGAAGGGGGCTGGTATGCGCTGGACGCAGGCGGGCGCCCAGGCCGTGGCCACGCTGCGCGCCGTGCGCGCCTCGGGCGACTGGGTCGCCTTCTGGGCCACCCACCCGCTGCGGACGCGCCTGCGGCTGTGCCCCCCGGCCCGTCCGCGGCGGGCGCCCGCTGTCGCGCCCGCTCCAGCCAAGGATGTCCGGCCGCTGGGCCGGCCTGCACCCCCAGCGGCGGCTCCGCCGTCCGCGCCCGCGCCGTCAGTCGCCGCAGACCCCGTCGTCCCCGCGCGTCGCCCCGCCGCCACGCATCCGTGGCGGCGCGCGCCGATCGGTCGTGCCCGCTGTGCCTGACGCTCTCACAATCGTGGGGCGCACCCCTCGTACTCCAGGCGCTTGCGACTGCCAGCGGGTTGCTGTACACTATGGGCTACATCGGACACGTCAGCTAGATATCGGACAATAAATAAACGGCGGCGTCCATCGCCAGAACGCTGTTCTCGAGTTAGAATGCCTGGATAGTAATCAGGAAAGGGGACGGGACAGGCGGGGTAGCCGGTACGACCGTCTCCTGTCCCTTTGACACGATGTCGTCAACCGCTCTCTACGCCATCCGGCGTCTGTTTCTCACGGTCCCCGTCCTCATCGGCATGAGCATTTTTGTGTTCGCCATCATCCACCTCGCTCCCGGTGACCCAGTCCAGGCCGCGCTCGGCCTCAGCTACTCGGCGCACGCCGCGGCCATCCTGCGCCATCAGATGGGCCTGGATCAGCCGGTGATCCAGCAGTATTTCACATACATGGGCAACGTCCTCCATGGGAACCTGGGACAGGACCTTATCTCGCACGAGCCGCTGTCGACACTCCTGAGCCAGCGACTTCCCGTGACGCTGGAGTTAACGGTGCTCTCGATGGGTCTTGCCATACTCATTGCCGTCCCGCTCGGCGTGGCCGCGGCGCGCCAGCCAGGCGGCGCGCTCGACCGCCTGACGACGGGGATCACGCTGCTCGGGATCTCGATACCCGACTTCGTGCTGGGGACGCTCTTGATCCTGCTCTTCGCCGCCGCTCTCAATTGGCTTCCCCCGCAGGATTTCGTGCCCTTCTCGCAGAGTCCCGGCGATAACCTGCGCCACATCATACTGCCGGTGGTCGCGCTGGCGCTGGCGGAGGTCGCGTACATCGCGCAGACCACGCGCGCCAGCATGCTAGAGACGCTCAACCAGGACTACATCACCTTCCTGCGGGCCAAGGGCATACGCGAGAGTGTCGTGGCCTACCAGCACGCGCTGCGCAACGCGGCTGTGCCCGTGGTGACGGTGATCGGCGTGCAGTTCGGCACGCTGCTCGGCGGGGCTATCGTGGTCGAGAATGTCTTCTCACTTCCTGGGGTTGGCAAGCTCGTGGTCGATGCCGTGTCCACGCGCAACTATCCCGTGGTGCAGGGCGGGACACTGGTGATCGCGCTCCTATTCATCCTGATCAACCTGATCACCGACCTGCTCTACACGGTGCTCAATCCACGTATTGCCTACGGAGGGCGCGCATGAGCGCGACAAACGCCGGCGTCGACAGCATCCCCATCGCCGCCCCCATTAAGCCGAGTGGGCGTGGGAGGCGCGTAGCAGGCTCATTGTGGCAGCGCCGCACCGTGGTCGTGGGCATTGCCATCGTAGTGGTCCTCATCGTGGTCGCGTTGACGGCCCCACTTATCACACCGTACACCTACCACTCCATTTTCTACGACGCGATCCTGGCCAATCCCAGCCCCCGACATATCTTCGGCACCGACGGACTGGGGCGTGACGTCTACACGCGCGTCGTGTACTCATACCAGGTCTCCCTGCTGGTCGCAGGCGGCGCCGTCGGGCTGTCGTTGCTGATAGGGATACCTCTGGGCTTGCTAGCGGGCTACTGGGGGGGATTGGTGGACAATGTGCTCATGCGGCTGGTCGACATCCTGCTGGCCTTCCCAGCTATTCTGCTGGCCATCTCGCTCATCGCTATCCTGGGCCAGGGTCTGACCGTTATGATGATTGCCATCGCCATCGTCTACGTGCCCATCTTGGCGCGTGTGCTACGCGGGTCCGTCCTGTCGGTCAAGACGACTGCGTATGTCGAAGGAGCGCGGGCGCGCGGCGCGGGGCATCCGCGGCTCATGCTGCGGCATGTGCTGCCGAACAGTATTGGGCCGACGCTGGTGCAGGCCACTCTGCTGCTGGCCTTTGCCATCCAGATCGAGGCGGGCCTCTCCTTCTTGGGGCTGGGCGTCCAGCCGCCCACGCCCTCGCTCGGCTATATGTTGCAGGAAAACCACCAATACATTAGCCAGTCACCCTGGGGCACGCTCTTCCCCTGCCTTGGCATCGCCATCGCGGTCCTGGGCTTCAACCTGTTAGGCACGGGGCTGCGCGACCTACTCGACCCGCAGGGGAGGGCTAGATGACGACACACCCCGCGCCAGCGGCGGTGCACAGCGCGATCGAGGGGGGGACGCTGCTCGACGTGCGACATCTCAGTGTGCGCTTCGGCGCTTCGGGCAAGACCGTGCAGGCCGTCACCGGGGTAAGCTTCACCCTGGGTCATGGGGAGACGCTGGGCCTGGTGGGGGAGTCGGGCTGTGGCAAGAGCACGCTCGCCTTCGCCCTGATGGGGCTCCTTCCGCCCAGCGGGCGCATCACCGACGGGGAGATACACTTCGAGGGGCGTGACCTGGCGCGGCTACGCCCGCGCGACTGGCAGCGCCTGCGTGGAAACCGTCTCTCTATGATCTTCCAGAACCCCATGACCTCGCTCGATCCCGCCTACACCATCGGCGCACAGATCGTGGACGTGCTGCGCGAACATCGCGGACTTAGCGGCGCGGCGGCCCACACCGAGGCCGTCGGCCTCTTGCGGCGGGTCGGCATCTCGGCCGCTGAAGAGCGCTTCCGCGCCCACCCGGATCAACTCAGCGGGGGGATGCGCCAGCGGGTGGTCATCGCCATCGCCCTGGCCTGCAATCCCGCCCTGCTCATCGCCGACGAACCCACCACGGCGCTCGACGTGACGATCCAGGCGCAGATTTTGGACTTGCTGCGGGGCCTACGCGCCGAGCGCGACACCGCGATCATGCTCATCACGCACGACCTCGGTGTCGTGGCGCAGACCTGCGACCGGGTCGCGGTCATGTACGCCGGGCGGCTGGTCGAGGAGGGTCCGGTCGTTGATATTTTCGCGGCGCCACGGCACCCCTACACGGTGGCGCTGCTGCGCTCAGTCCCTGTCCCCGGCAGCGCGCGCGGGGCGCTGGAAACGATCGAAGGGACGGTCCCGAACCTGATGACGCCACCGCCCGGTTGCCCGTTCGCCCCGCGCTGCCCCCACCGCATGGCCGTGTGCGGCGAGGTCACGCCGGTTCCGCGCCCGGTCGGGGACACCCAGCGTGTCGCCTGCCATCTCTACGAGGAGGAGCCGTGAACGAGGCGCCGCTATTGGACGTCCGGCATCTGAAACGCTACTTCGCGGCGGGGCCGGCCCGGTTGTTCGGCCGGGCGGCGGCCCAGGTCAAGGCGGTTGACGACGTGTCGTTCTCGCTCGCGGCGGGCGAGACGCTGGGCCTGGTGGGGGAATCGGGCTGTGGCAAGAGCACGCTTGGTCGGACCATCCTGCGCCTGATCGAACCTACGGCGGGAGAAATCCGCTACGAGGGACACGACATCGTCGGCCTGCGCGGCGGGGCCCTGCGTGAGCTACGTCGCCATCTGCAGATGGTTTTCCAGGATCCGTACTCATCGCTCAACCCGCGCCTGCGCGTCGGCGCGTCGATCCGTGAGCCCCTCGACATCTACCGCGAAGGGACGGCGGCAGAGCGACGGCGGCGCGTCGACGAGTTGCTTGATCTCGTGGGACTCAACCCGTCTTTCGCCGCGCGCTACCCACACGAGTTGAGCGGGGGGCAGCGGCAGCGGGTCGGGATCGCGGCCGCGCTCGCGCTCAAACCGCGCGTCATCGTGGCCGACGAACCGGTCTCGGCCCTCGACGTGTCGGTGCAGGCGCAGATCCTGAATCTTCTGCACCGCGTGCAGCAGGAGATGCGCCTGGCCCTGGTGTTCATCTCGCACAATCTCTCGGTCGTGGAACATGTGAGCGACCGCGTAGCGGTGATGTATCTCGGCAAGATCGTCGAAACCGCGCCGACGGCGACGCTGTTCGCGGACCCGCAACACCCCTACACCAAGGTCTTGCTCGCGGCCATTCCCGTGCCTGACCCGACGCGCCAGCTACGCCCCGTGTCGCTTACGGGGGAAATCCCCAGCCCGCTCGACCCGCCGCGTGGTTGCCACTTCCACCCGCGCTGCCCCGAGGCGCTCGCTGTCTGCAGCCGAGTGGAGCCGTCGTTGCAGGAATACGCGCCGGGGTGCGCTGTGGCGTGCCATGTGGCGGCGCGCCGCCTGGGGTTGCCCAATCCCATCGAGGACACGGACACGCAACTGACTGGCCAGATAGCATCGTTGTAGTAATAGCACTGGTAGAGAACTTATCACCCTGGGAGGAACATCATGCCTATCGCGCAAGCCAATAACATCGCGATCAACTACGAGGTCCACGGCGACGGCGAGCCGCTCATCATGATCAACGGCCTGGCCGACGACCTGAGTTCCTGGGCCTATCAAACTGAGGAGTTCGCGCGCCACTTCAAAGTCATCATCTTCGATAACCGTGGTATCGGCGGGACCGACAAGCCAGAGGGGAAGTACACCACCGCCGAGATGGCGGCAGACGCCTGCGGTCTGCTCGACCACCTTGGGATCGAGCGGGCAGATGTCCTCGGCGTTTCCATGGGCGGCATGATCGCGCAAGAGTTCGCCCTGGCTTACCCCGACCGGATCAATAAGTTACTGCTGTGCTGTACATGTAGCGAGGCCAGCGAATTCGATCGACGCCTATATCGCATTTGGGAGCAAACCGCCTCTGTCCTGGGCCTCCCTCAGATGATGAAAGAACTCCTGCTATGGTGCTTCACGCCAGAGTTCTTCCAGGAGCATCCGGACGTCGCACAAGAAACGGAGGAGGCCCTAACCGGGATCACACAGCCCGTGGAGGCGTACCTGAGTCAACTGCATAGTATCCAGGTCCACAATGCGACGGATCGCCTGGGTCGCATCGCCGCTCCAACGCTGGTGCTTGGCGCGCCGAAAGACCTCATCTTCCCCCCCGCGCAGGCGCACCAATTGCACGACGGTATCCCACACGCGCACCTCGTTTTCACCGCGCATGGCGGCCATGCCTTCCTCTGGGAAGCGCCCGAGGAATTCAACAGGGCGGTACTCGATTTCCTGGCCTCCTAATCGAGAGATAGAGGTGAACTGATGTCCACGCAGACAACCGAGGACTATGTCGCCACGCGTCGTATCGGTGACGCCACGGTGACGCTCATCAACGACGGCGTTTTCGACGCCATCCCGCTGATTCCCTGGATGGACGCGCCCGCCGCCGCGGTGCGTCGCGCCGTTCCCGAGGCCGACGCCAGCGGCGCCATCGGCCAGAGTGGCATGATCGCCGCCCATGTCCGGATCGGCCACGCCTCGATCCTCATCGACCCAGGCGTGGGCGAACTGGACCCGCGGTCGTGGCTGGTGACCGACTTGAAGCTGCGCCGCACTCCGGGCGTGCAGGCCGGCCTCTCCGCCAGGGGTATCCAACCGGAGCAGATCACGCATGTGCTGATCACGCACGCCCACGACGATCACTTCCTGGGCGCGACCGTGCGGCGCGACGGCCAGTCCCTCCCACGCTATCCCCAGGCGCGCTACGTGATCGGACGCGCCGATTGGGCGGATAACCCCGCGCGCGAAGACCCCACGTCCGCGGTGGCGCTCCGCCTTGGGGCGCTCGACCGCCTCGGCCTACTCGATGTGGTCGACGGGGATGCCGAGATTGTGCCTGGCGTGACCATGATCCCCGCGCCAGGCGAGTCGCCCGGCCACGCCATCGTCCACGTCGCGTCGGCGGGCGACCACTTCTACTACCTGGGCGACCTCTATCACCATACGTGTGAGGTCGCGCATCCTGACTGGGTCATGACCCACCGCGACACGGCGGCGATGATCGCCTCGCGCCAGCGTCTGCTCGCCGAGGCCGTGCCGCGTGGCGCGCTCATGGTCTTCACCCATCACATCTTCCCCGGCTGCGGACGCATCGTCTCCACCGAGGGGGAGTATCGCTGGGTCGACGCCTGATTCGGCGCGGCGGACGGTGCCGCGGCCCCCCGTCCTCGCCGGCCTTGGGTCACCTGGGGCGCGACAGGAGGGACCGCGCGTCAGGTTACGCCCGTCGCGCCCGTGACAGCCGCTTGGCGGCCATCACGCGCGGGGCGAGAACGTTGCGTTTCGGGGCGTCGCGCGCCTGGTTCCCGTTCTTTCCCATGTCGGGGACGGAACCAGAAGCGGGCGCAAAGTCGGACGCCTGTCGTAACGCCCAGTTTTAGAGGGGCCGCGTGGCCGCGCGATCGAGCAGGAGGCCACGCCCCGGTTGCCCCATCACCACGTCGTCGGCGAAGACGACCGCGCCCCGGCTCAGGGTCATGATGGGCCAGCCCATGACCTCCCAGCCCTCGTAGACCGAGTAGTCAACTCTGGACTTGAGCATGGCGGCGTCGATCGTGCGCATGCGTGCGGGGTCGAAGATCACCAGGTCGGCGTCGCTCCCGACCGCGATCGTCCCCTTGCGCGGGTAAAGCCCCATGAGCTTGGCCGCGTTGGTCGCGGTGAGGGCGACGAACCGCTCCAGTGATATCCGTCCCGTGCGCACCCCCTCAGAGTAGAGCATCGGCCGCAACGTCTGCAGGTTCTCGACGCCGGGGCGCGGGTCGGCGACGGTGAGCGCCGGGTCGAGCTTGGCGGCCAGCGCCCACGGCGCGTGGTCGGAACAGACGGTGTGGATGGAACCCGCGCCCAAGCCATGCCAGAGGGCGTCCACATCGGCCCGCGTGCGCAGCGGCGGCTGGCCCAGATACTTGGGCCCGTCCGGCTCCGCCAAGCGCTCCTCGGTCAGGTGCAGGTAGAGCGGGCGCGTTTCCACGTAGACCGGCAGCCCCCGCGCTTGCGCGTCAGCGCAGACGGCGAGGGCGCGCGCCGAGGAGAGGTGTAAGATGTAGACCGGCGCGTCCGTCGCCTCGGCAATAGCGACGGCGCGCTGCGTCGCCACCACCTCGGAAACGACGGGGCACGCCTCGCCGTAGTAGCGCGGCGCGCGACGTCCCGCCGCCAGGAGGCGGGCCGTGGCGTCGGCAATGATGGCGTGGTCCTCGCAGTGCAGCAGCGTCAGGAGGCCATGCGCGCCCGCTCGGCGCACCGCGTCGAGGACCGCCGCACCCTGACGATCAACGTCATGCGCCACCAGGAAGATCTTGATGCTCGCGCAGCCCGCCGCGCGTAGGTGCGGGATGTCATCCAACGTGTCGGAGGTGAGCGCCCCGAGGACGGGGTGCAGGAAGATGTCCGCGATAGCCTGGCTGCGCACGAGGGCGCCCTCGCGCGCAAGGGTCGCACGCGGTGTCTCGCCGAGGGCGGGGAAGGACATGTTGCCGAGCGTGGTGATCCCGCCGGCGAGCGCGGCGGCCGAGCCGCTCGTGAAGTCGTCGACCCAGCGCGGCCCGCCGGTGTCCTCGCCGGGTGGGAGGGACAGAT
>JAABUR0100004803.1_pt1 | contig 17706 bp, 17 predicted proteins | sample 5560091 | NCBI WGS metagenome assembly JAABUR01 (sample SAMN10711879, study PRJNA513375) | rock metagenome | isolation source: Antarctica rocks | place: Antarctica: Victoria Land, University Valley sud | reverse complement strand
CGCGCCGCCTGCCGCGGCCTCCTCCTCCTCCTCCTCGTCTTCTTCCTCTTCCTCCTCGACTTCCTCGTCCACGTCCACGCGCGACTTGGCGGTCAGGTCGACGGTGGGCGCGCCGGCGCCGGCCGCGCCGCCGCCGTCGGAGTCGCCGGACGTGCCCTCCGGCTGCTCGCTGAAGTCGAGCGCCTCGCCCTCGCTGCTGCTGTCCCACTTGCGCGCGACCTGCGCGCGCGCGGCGCGCCCGTCGGCGCGCGCCAGCGGCACGGCAACCCTAATCGTAACCCGGCGCGCCGGCCGCGGTGCTGCATCCGGCCGCGCCGCCGCCGGCGCCCCCCGCTGGCAGACCTGCCACGCGTGGCGATGCGGCTGTGGCAACAGCGAAGCAGCTTCGGCAGTAGTGACGTGGCGTTGCCGCGGGCGCGCCACCCGCGGCCCCGTCATGGTGCAGGGCCAGGATGCTTGGTCAGCCGGCGGAAGTGGCGCCTCCCTCGACACCAGGCGCTCCGCAGCTGTCTCGTCGCCTTGAGGAAGCTCGAGTCAGACACAATAATATAATACCGCGCGGTGGGAGGTGAGCAGGGCCGGCGCGCTACGATCGGCAGTTGTGGTGATGACGCAGTGCCAAAAATAGCCTCCAAGATACCGCACACCCAGGCATCAGCGACATCGCGAGCGCAGCATCCCGGGACGTCCATCACCGCCGCGCGGCTCACCCGCGGGCCACTCCTTGCCTGCCTCTGCTCATCAACTTGGACATGCAACAAGCAGGGCTGCTCATCAACGTGGACGTGTATCAAGCAGGGCAACCACGCCAGGGTATCAAAAGGGTATTAATAGCTGGCGCACGCCTTGCTGGGCTTGGCCTTCTCGTCCGCCTTGGCCGGCTTTTTCTCCGGCGCGCCCTTGCGCGCGGCGCCCTTGCGCGCGCCCGGGCCCGCCGGCGGCCGCTTGGCCAGCTTGCCGATCTTGCTGCGGTCGAAGGCGCCCCCGGGCGCGCCGGCGCCGTCCTCGCCCGCGCCGCCGCCGGCGCCGCCCGCGCCGTCCGCCACGGCAGCTACGTGCGCCGCGCCGGAGTGGTGCGGCTTCTCCGGACCCTGGCCGGCCGGGCGCAGCCCGTTGCGCGCGCCGTCGCTTCCGTCGTCGTCGTCGCTGGACTTGGCGCTGAAGCGTTGATCGCTCCCCGCCTGCGTCTTGTCGCCGGCCTGCGGTGGCAGGTGAGGGGCCGGTTGGTCGACGGCCAAACGTAGAGCACAGCTAACATTGCTGTGAGGCAAGCGGCGCCAGTCCGGCAGGCTGGCATGCGCTGTCGCCTACAGACAACATAAGCCTACAGACAATGTAAGTGGGCCGATATCCACTAAGAGCGGACTGGCTCATGCGCATTTGTTGAACGCACACCTTTCCCACTTACATGAGCTTGCTGTAACGAAAAGGGTACCCAGGGGTAGGTTACGATGATGAGGTGCAAGAGCAGCAAGTTTCTTGCTAAGCATGCACAACAACAGGCACCCCACTTGGCGGCGCCAGGAGAGCGACCGGCAGCGACAGGGCTTGCAGGGCTCGGCTGCAGAGCACGCCTGTCCTACGCTTTGCGCAAGGACGCGGGCAACGGCCGGGAGCTGTGCACTGCAGCGCTGGCAGGGCGCGCCTTCCTGGGGGCGAGCGCGCGCGGCGGCGCCTCGCCGCCGCGCTTGCCCGCGGTGCCGGCCTCCGCCTCCGCCAGCGCCGCCGCAAAAGAGTCCGCAAACGCCGGGTACTCCGCCACGCGCGGCTGGTACTGCGAGTCAGTGCGGCCACCGGTCAGGCGGGCGCGCCATAGGGCAGAGTAGGGTATGCCAACCCTACCCCTGTACCCCACGTCGACGCGGGGCAGCAGCCGCCCCTAGACAATCGGATGCTCCATACAGTGCTTGTCGGCGGCTGGCGCAGACTCAGTCCCCTATCTCACCACACTCCTTCACCCCACGGCGCGTCGGCAGCACAGACCCGGCGCGCCCCGGCACCTGACGCGCGAACTGGCAGGCCCCTGGGCGGCTGCCGGTGGCGCCTGGCTCTCATGGCTTGCATGCTCTAGCGTACCCTATCCTGCGCTCCTGCGCACCTGCGCGGCGAAGTCGGCCTTGAGGCGCTCCAGCAGCGCGTCCACGTACAGCAGCTTGAGCGCGCGCTGGTACACCGCCACGAACACCAGGCCCAGGCCCTGCGCCGCGGCGCGCCCCCGGCCTCGCGGCGGGACGCGGGCGCCGCGCCTCTGGCGCGCGTGGGGCTGCCTCCCCGCGCGCGCGCCCCGCCACGCCCCCGCGCCCGTAGAAGGCGCTGGCCGGCCCTCACCGCGCGCGGCAGCGCCGCCTGGCCCTCACCGCGCGCGGCAGCGCCGCCTGGCCCTCACCGCGAGGCTCAGGCCTTTCAGACTGTGCTGTTGGCATGCGCGCCAGTGACCGCCCCCTCCCGAGAGACCACACACATGCCCTCCGCACTCTCCAAAGAGAGTCCAGCCCTCGCAGCGTGTATGTTCAGCTGCTGTGTCAGCCGGGCGCCTGTGCAGCGCCGCCAGCGCCGCGACCTTTGGGGTCAGGCCCCGCCTTCGCCTGGACCCACGACCCACACGCCGCTCGCGCTTGCACCCGGCTACAGACGCGCTCTCCTGTGCGCTGTGCGCCGACGCTCGGCGTGCGCCTCGCGCAGTAGTAGGCGCCCCTCTCCCTTCTGGGTGCACTACTGGTTCAAGCGACCGTGGAGCGGCACATCCTCTGTGCAACCTCTATGCACGCTGCCGCGTACTCGCACAAAGCAAGTGCGCACGTTGTGCAGCGTCCACTTGAGCGTGTACGCAGCGCCGCTGGGCGGCGTGTAGCTGAAGCTGGCCTCGCCGGAGCGCTCCTCCAGCAGGCAGGTGCGGATCAGCGCGTCCACGGGCAGCCCGCGCAGCGCGGCCATCTGCCACGTCCACAGCAGGGCGCCGCCCTTGGTAAAGATGCACACCTGGCGCCCGCGCGAGCGCGTCGGCTGGTGCGGTAGCTGGCAGCTGACTTTGCAACAAGCAAGAGCAGGCTGCAGCCCGCCGGACCACAGGTGCACATAGTCACACTGCGCGGACGCAGCTGGCAGGGGCGCACATAGTCGAGCATGGCGCGCGCCGCCTGCCTGTGACCCCCGCGCCTGCGACCCCAGCAGCGGCCGCTCAGGCGCAGGGCGCAGCATGCAGCAAGGTGATTGGCACCCGACAAGCGCGCTGCCTCGCAGCTGTGCCGTCAGCACGGCTTGTCAGGCCATGCGAAGCACTGTGTGGGACAGGGCGCTGCAAGAGGAACAGATCACTGCGAGCCGGTGCCGACCAAGGAGAGAACGGGGTGCCACACCTGTGCTCACTCAGATGCTGCCCCCGAGGAGCTCTGGCACTGCGATCTGCACTACTCCGCTCCTTGCACTGCCCGGCGCCTATGACTTAACCCCACGGCACGGGAGGAAGCAAGGAAGAAGTGAAGAAGAACGCCTAAAAAAAACCTTCTTGCACTGGAGTGGCCTCACCCTTAAGTGGCCTCACCACTCAGGGAGTGGGTGCCAGGGCAGCAGCTTTCAGCCAAGCAGGCAGTGCGTGTCAAGACAGGCGGTGCCAGGCGGCACTGCGACCCGGGTGCGACAAGGTGAGCAAGCAGTCCACTGTTACACACGCCAGAGACACTGCCAGCACGTACGCTCTCTTCCCCACGCCTGACAGGCTGTCAGTGGGCGCTGCCGTCTCCTCACGCCTTGGCGCTCCCGCCCCAGCAGCACCTCTCGCGGCACGCGCATTGAGTTCCCGCATGACTGCATGCATCCTGCACAGCTGCCAAAGCTGCAAAATTGCTCGCAGCTCCCCACCCTGCTGCTCGAGCACGCCCCGACATGCACATCACCCTACATGAACCCCAAAGCACGTACAGACCAGGCGCGCGGCATGCAAGCACAGGCTGTTCCTACAGACCCCCAAGCCCGACGCGGCCCCCCAACGCAGCCCCTCATGCAGCAGTGCCCCAGCCCCGACTGCCTCAGGCCACTGTTGCCCCGCTGTCGCGCCGCTGCACTGCGCTCCAGAGCGGCGGACGCGCCGTCCGCCCGCAGGCTGGCAACAGCCCCGCTTACGCACCGCGTTGTGCGCTGTGGCCTGCAGCGGCAGCAGCCCGAGCCAGTGGAGTGCTGTGCACCGCGCCGCCCTCAGAGCGCCACTCAGTCGTGACGTGCGCACATGGGCATGTGCGCAGGCGCTGGCTGCATATGCCGCACCGCCGCGCTGCTACACACACACGTCCGCACTCGCAACGACACATGCCATATGACACGGCGCCCAGCCCTCACTGCGACACGCCGGTCGCAAGCACGGTCCGCACGTCACTTAGCGCCCGGCTTGGCAGCGCCGCGATACAACGCAGCCAGGTGTACCGGAGCTGCGCTGCACGTGCCGCCTGGCTGCCCGCAGCAGCTCCCAGGCACCGTGTAGGAGCAGGTCTTCAGGTGAGTCAGCCCACAGCCGGCGCTGCCGCCATGCCGGGCTGCGCATAGTACGGCTGCGGCGCCGCGGTGGGGTAGCCGCCGCCAGGCATGCCCGGGCCGCCGGGCCCGCCGCCACCCTGGCCGCCCCGCCCGCGCCCGCTCCGCCCGCCCCTTCGCCCGCCGCCCCGCGGCCCGTATGGCCCGCCGCCGCCGCCGCCGCCGCCGCCGCCGTAGTGGCCGGCGCTGTTTGGCGGGCCGCCGCTGCCGGCCCGGGCGCTCGGTTCGCTGCCGCCCGCGGGGGGTGCGTCCGGGCCGTTCGGCATGGCAGGGTTCGACGTGCTGTTAGGGTATGTGCCGCCCATGGGCCCGGGCGCCTGCGCGCCCATCGGCCCGATCGGCTGCACCGGGGCGCCGCGCGGGCCGCCCACGGGGGCCTGCGGGGGCCCGCCCCGCCCGCGCGGCCGCCCGCCGCCGCGGCCTTCGCCCTCGCGCGGCGCGCGCGAGCGCGGGTTGTCGTAGGAACCCCAGCCGCCATAGCCGCCCCCGGGCGCGCGCGGCGCGGCGCCCGGGCCGTCCATCGCGCCGCCGCCGCGGCCGCCGCCGCCGCCCGCCGCTTCGCCTATCGGCCCAAAGTTTCCATGCGCAGCCTCCAGCGGCGCCTCCTGCGGGCGCGCGGCCGCCGGCGCCTGCGCCCAGCACAGCCTTGGTACGCGCCTGCGATGCGCGGCGCTGTGTGCCGGAGGCGCATGGTCTGCGGCGCCCCGGAGCCATGCAGCTGCGCACGCAGGCGCGCTGGCGGCGCAGCGGGTGATGCAGCAATAGCAATCACTGTGGCTCAGGGGCACAGCGGATTCACCTCCATGCGTCCACAGGCAGCTGCCTCTGCGCGGCCAGACCTCGCAAACAGCACTGCAAAAGGCGTGGCCGTCTGCAGGGCGCCCGCCCAGGCGCCCAGCGGGGCAGGGCCGCGGCCGCCCGGGCGCGCCTGCGCGGGCGCCGCAGGCGGCGCGGGCGCCTGCGGCTGCGACGCAGGCTCGCTGTGCGGCGGCATGTGCGTGTGCGCGCCGAGCGCGGCGTGCGCATGCGCCGCCGCGTCCAGGCCGCCCAGGCCCAGCGCTGACGGCCCGGCGCTGGCGGCGGGGGGCCCCAGGTCGCCCGTGCCGGCCGCCGGCTCGCCCGCCGCCGCGTCGCCCGGCGCGAGCGAGCCAAACTGCAGGCTGGCGCCAAAGTGCAGCCCGGCCGCCGCGCCGCCGCCGCCGCCGCCGCCGCTGCCATAGTACGGCGCGGCCATGCCGCCGTTTGGCAGGCCGGCGAGGCCGGAGGGCATGGCGGCGGCGTGCGCCATGCCGGCGTTAGGGTCAGGGTTGCCCAGCCCGGCGCCGCCCGCGTGGTAATCGCCCGCCGCGCCCGGGTGCTGGAACAGCGGGTAGTCGCGCGGCAGCGCGCCGGGCGCGCCCGCGCCCGGCTGCGGCGTCGGCGGCATCAGCGCGCCCGCCGCGTAGCCGCTCGAGAACGGCGCGTCGGCGCCCAGCACGCCCGCCTGCGCGTGCGCGCAGCATTTCCGCCGCGACCGCACAGCGCACTGGTGCCGCCTGCGCTGGGCCTGACAGCTGGGCTGTGGCGCACGGTGACACGCCTGTGCAGTCCCAGGTCGGCTCGGTGGGCCATCGACTGCGTGTGCCGTAACATAGCTGCGACAGCGGCTTCAGCGGCCAGAGGCAGGCGCGCGCGGGCGGGGCGCGCGCACCGCGGGCGCGCCCAGGTGGCCGCTGCCGGGCAGGCCCTGCAGCGGGTAGGCGCCCGGGTTGCGCGCGTCCAGCGCGCGCTTGGCGGCCTCGAGCGCCGCCGCGCCCGAGTCCTCCTGCGCATGCCGCGCCAGCGCTCCGCAGCAGCCCGACAGCAGGAGCGGCGTGCACGCGGCCCCAGGCTGACCGCCCGCTGGCAGCGTTCATTGCCTCAAAGACAGGCACGGGGGGCCCCAGGGCGCAGTGCAGTGCAGCAAGAGCAATCCAGCTGCACGGCTGCGGAGATGCACGCCCCACTGCGGCGTCCCGGCCATGCTCAGCAGGCAGCAGGGAAGGGACCTGCGCGGGCGGCCGTGCGACGATCTGCGGCACGGCCTCCTGGTACTCGTCCAGCGCCAGCACGCGCTCCAGACGCTCCAGCACGTGCGCCGCTGCGCGCGGCGCCCCTCCTCAACTCGGCCCCAAGCTATATGGTGGTTAGGATTAGTGTCAGGGGTCAGCACCAGCACGCGCTCCAGGCGCTCCACCACGCGCGCTGCGCTCGCGCGCGCGCCCTGGCCCAAGCGCGTCAGCAGGCGCGAGCGGGCGCCGCGCGCACCGGAGGCGCTGAGCGGCGGCACGACCTCGTCGCGCGCGAAGACGAACTTGAGCGCCAGCTCCTGGCACTTGCCGAGTGCGTTCTGCGTAGGGCGCGGCACAGCAACCCTACCCTTCAGTCCGTGATGGGGACGACCAGGTAGCACAGCGCAGCACCAGCACCACTCTTGGACAGTTTCTTGCTTCAATTTGCCTACAAAAGCACAAGTATGCAAAAGCACCGATGCTTATATGATGATTGTGTGGGGCAACCCCGCTGCCCTTTCAGATAGTGACCCTGATCGCCGGTGCGGACACGATCTCGCATTTGCCCGATCCGGGACATGTCTCGCAGTCGTTCAGGCGAGCGGCCACTCAGCTGCAGCAGCCCTTGCTCACATGCCCATGAGCACAGCGCCGAGGCGCTGTGCCAATCGCACCTTGTGCGCAATGGCCTGCCCCTCGGGCCGCTGCATCACGGACCTGCCGTACTCAGAGATGTCCAGCAGGTCCGCCTCCGTCAGCGCCTCGCCCTGTCCAAGGTAACACAGGGGGGCGTTGGGCCTGTGGGGTGGGGTACGATTAAGGTAGGGTTCGGAGAGGAGCAGAGGCCCAGGCACGCGGCAGGAGCGCATGCCCGCGCCGGCGGCGCGACCCGCAGCAACAGCCGCCGGGGCTTTGCAGGGTGTCACCTGCCCGCCCTGCGACTCGGCGCTGCGCTGGTCGTAGGTCACGCAGGCGGTGCGCTCCAGGCCCGGGATCTCCGTGCCGTTGTCCATGAACATCTGCGCGGCGCCCGCTGCCCCAGCTCAGGAGCACTACACCCCCCGCTCGGCCGCGCCGTCGCACCATGCATGCTCAGCCTGTTACAAGGGCGACAACACACTGGCGCATGCTGGCCCTCCTCAGGCGACACCGGTGCCTTTGCGCCGCCTTGGGGAAGGAATACACAGTGACAGAAGGTTCTGATGACATGCAGGGTGCACGCCGGCAGCTACTAGCACTCAGCCTCGCACCTGCTCACGGCAAACCAGCGTGTCACTGCGCCATGCGGGCTGGGCCATGTGACGCCGCAGGTCCAGGCGCGCCATCCGGGTGCACATGCAGTCAAAGCACTCTACCCCGCAGCTCCGCACAGTGTGCCGGCGCCCACAGCGCCCGCGCCGCGCGCCCGGCGGCAGCAGGGCGGCCGCGCCAGGCGCGCCGGCCGCGCATGCGCTCGCCGCAGCCTGCCCCGCGCCGGCCCACAGCAACGCAGGCGCCCGCGCCGCCCGCGCCGCGCGCCTGCCCGAAGTAGACCAGCTGCACCAGGCGCGCCAGCAGCGGCGCCACGCGCTCCTCGCGCGGTGGCGCGGCCTCCGCGGCGGCCTGCGCGCCGCGCGCGGCCGCCAGCGCGTCCGCCGCCTCGGCCGCCTCGGCCTCCGCCTTAGCCGCAGCTGCTGCGGCCGCCTCCTGCGCGGCCTCCTTCGCCTGCGGTGCAGCGGCCGGTCTCAACCGAGGCGCGTGTGCGTGCGAGCGCCTCCCAGCGTCCCTGCGGCGTCACTATCGGCCCTGCCGGCCACCCGCCACGCTCGCCTGCCGCAGGGCCGGCAGACGCAGCGCGGGAACGGGGAGCGGGCAGCGGCGCGCTCGGCCGGGGCATATGTGGCCTGAGGGGGCGCAGGGCGGCAGCCGCGCGGGCCGCGCGCCTCGCGCAGCTCGCGCAGCTCGGCCTCCTTGGCCGCCACGGCCGCGTCGACCAGCTTGCCGGCGTCCGCCGCGGCGGCCTTGGCGGCGCGCTCGGCCGCCGCCTTCTGGTCCTCCTCCAGCGCCTGCGCGCCGCGCGCGTGCGCCCGCTCGGGAACCCTGGAAAACCCTAGAGTATCTGCTCAGCCAGCAGTGCTCTGGGCGGCCGCCTTCTGGTCCTCCTCCAGCGCCTGCGCGCCGCGTGCATGCGCCTGCTTGAAAACCTGAGTAACCCTAGCTTACCTGCTCAAATTACATTGTGCTGTTGGGTGACGGGCTGTGACCAGTCGGACAGCCCTGCATCTGGGCTGCATGCTCACGACAGCAGGCCGCGGGCGGGAAGGCGCCGTCGCGGCCAGGGCATTCAACTTTCCAGTGGTGCACAGTGGCGGACGCTGGCCGGCGAATGCACCGCCGAGAGCGCAGGCACACGCTGCAGCAGACAGGCCCGCGGGCGGACTGATGGGCAAGCCGGGGCAGCGTGTGCCTGCGGTCTTGACGGCGCGCTCGCCGGCCAGCGTCCGCCTGTGCACCACTGGAGAGGCGGACGCCTGGCCGCAACCGCGCCTTCCTGCTGGCGGGCAGGCCAGAGCGGGGCGCGCGCCTCCTTCAGCAGCGGCGTCAGGCGCTCCAGCTCCTCCACGTTCGCCAGCGCCTTGGCCTTGCCCTGCAGCGTCTCCTCCTGCGCGCCGGCGGGGCCCCCCCAAGTCAGGCAACGCTTGGGCCACTCACCGCTGACGCCAGGCGCTCTGGCTGAAAAAGTGCATCCTCCTGCGCCCCCACAGGTCCCCGCGTCACTTGCCGCTCTGGTCACTGCAGCAGCCGGCACGACAGGACGGTGCGCTGGCTCAGCGCTACGGCCCCGTGCAGTCCAACCTCCCTGAGCAGCCTCCACGGGAAGCCAAGGAAGGGGCCGCAGCACAATAAATCCAGACTTACTTGCTGCCGCTTGAGCCGCCAGCGGCGGCCACCCTGCATACAAGGGCCGAGTACGCCCTGACCAGACTACCCAGGGCTGTGGCGGTTGGGGAGGACAGGCTGCTGACCTGGCAACCCACAGCGGCGTGCGCTCGCCGGCGTTGCGGCTATTGCACCTGGCCCTTGTTCGGACTTGAACGTGCTGCCGAGGCTCACAGGACACAGTGTGAAAAAACAGACCCTCAGCGCAAACGAGGCGGCGCATCCCCAACACCGCCTGGCAAGCCGTCGCGCGGACCGTGCCCCTTCACAGCATGAACGTCCCCGCTGCCACTCCAGGCTGTGAAAGTGGGAAACGCGGATCACGACTGTGCCTCCCCAAAGGGCCGCACCAGCGTGGTGCTGCTGCGTGCTTGCCTCACGCGCACGCGCTGTCACGCGTCTTGCCGCAAGCCACATTACGGCAACTTTGCAAGGTTTCCGCTATCCTGAACGGCCCTTACCCTCTAGTGCTGCAGGCAAGGATTGCAATGCGCAATGCGCATCGCGACACACTGCGGCGCCGTCTGTCAACCAGAGGCTGCGTAAGGGCCAGCGTGCTCCCTGCAGCCCTAGGCACGCAGAGAGCTGGAGGGCAGGCACTTCCCACACAGACTGTCCCATGCCCAGCCACCCAGCCGTCTGAGCTGCTGCCCGGCCCACCTGCTGGTCGTTGATCTCTTTGCCCTCCGCCCGGGCCTGCTCGATCTCCTCGCAACGCTTTATCTTCTTGTTCGCGGCTCGCAGCCGCTTGCTGATCACTGTCAGCACGCTCCCCTCCCTCGCCTCCTCGATGTCCCTCGACTCGGCCTTCTCCATGATGAGCCCCTCCTTCCCCGGTCCAGCCTCGGCCTTCTTGGCCTTGTCCCCCCTCCTCCTGGGCTTAGTCGCAGCCGCGGCAGGCGCGCTGTCGTCCGCCATGTGCGCGAGCTCCCTGCGCAGACCCAGAAAACGCTGAGACTCCCCGCCTGGCCCCGAGCACTGTACCTGCTAGCCTGCCCTTGGCCCCAGGCATCGCTCGAGTGAGCGCAGCCAGAGCGAAAATAACCCTGCAGCAGGGTTGCTTCAGGAGCTGTTTCTTGTTGGAGCAGCAAGAGCAGGGGGCAGGCCCAGGAACAACAGAGCACCTAGGCTGGCTTCGGACCTCTTTGTACGCGTGTATGCGCGAGACATCTCTGGCACACTGCTTGGCTAGGCTGGGCCACTCTGCGCTCCGATGCTGCCTCTGCTGCTGCTGAAGACCGCGCAGAAGCACCCCGTGGTGTGCTGCCTCCCCGGGCTTCACCTGCGCAGGCCTGGCTGTAGCGTGGCTGCTGAGTGCGGCGTCTGTCCGCAGCTTGTGGAACTGAAGAACGGCGAGACATACAATGGCCACATGGTGCAGTGCGACAGCTGGATGAACGTGCACCTGCGCGAGGTGATCTGCACGTCAAAGGTGCGCGCGCCGCAGCTTAGCTGCAGGTCGCCCTGCCGCTGCGTGCGTCTGCACGGACTGAGCTGCGGCCTTGACGGGCGTCAGGACGGCGACCGCTTCTGGCGCATCCCAGAGACGTACATTCGCGGAAACACCATAAAGTACCTGCGGGTGCCCGACGAAGTGCGCGCGCTGGCTGAAGCTGCACCTATCATGCTGTGCCTTGCTGCGCTCCAGAAACCCGCGGCCTCCTCCTGCACGCTGAGCTGTGGGGTAAATTGGCGGCAGGTGATTGACAAGGTAAAAGAGGAGGCGTACAAACGCGATGGTGCGCCCTGCTGTCACACGTAACCGGCAGCAAGAGGGCTGTCTGGAGTGCGCTCGCGTCCCTCGCGCACGTCCGGTAGTGCTTCTGTCCACAGTAGCGCTCCCCTGAGACGCATGGTTGTCGTGCAGAGAAGCGGCCAAACGTGTTCAACCGCGGGCGTGGCATGCGCGGACGCGGCGGTCGTGGGGAGGGTCGCGGGGACGGCGGCGGGCGTGGCGAGGGCGGACGCGGCGGCGGCGGCCGAGGTGAGGGGCGGCTCTCGAGCACGAAGTATATGCGCTGACCCAGTGTCAGTGAGGACATGTGTTGGCGGGCGTGTTTGTGCCGAGTAACGTGCTACAAGCCCAGAGAACTGCTGCGGCAATGCCAGCAGACGTGCCAGCAGAAGGGAGGCCGTGCAAGAGCTGCAGAGCAGTGACACCCACGCTGACCCGGGATGAGTCCAAAAGTTGGCGGCGCAGGGGGCCGGGGTGGCCGCGGAGTGCACTAGCAGTCGTGAAGCGCTGCTTGCCGAGCGGCGCTGGCGCACCGCTGCACGCTGCCGGGCACACCTGCGCCGGCAGCTGCCCTGCTGCGCACCGCAGGGCTCCGGCTGCAGCCTGCAAGCGCTTTGGACGGTCGCCCGCGTCAGCGCCGAGCTGATGAGCTTCCGTGCTGTTGTGCGTTGTCACCCTGGTTGTCATGGCTTGTGTTTGACAGCGCTGCGCTACACGCTATTTGCAACGCCGCCATGCGCGCGCGCAAATATGGCGCTGCCTCCCTGCCTCCTGCTGGCAGGCCCGAGTTGAGTGGGCTTGTGCAGAGGCAGCCTGCTGGTGGCGTCCATGAACTGCCACAAACTGGAGGGAACCTTTGGGAACCTGAGCAGAGAGGGGCTGCTGGTGTGGAGCACCTCACCTGTCTATGCGTAGCACGTTGTCAGCTGTACGTCCGGTGTTGTGTGGCAGACTGGCGCGGGGTGGGCTTTTTGACAGGACGACGCATTGTGCTGTAGCGCCTGTGCTGCCTACCAAGTGCGCTGTCGGAGCCTTGGACTTACTAGTGCCAAACTTGCAAGTTGCAACCGTTGGCTGGCCAGGCAGCTAAAGCTCTCCTCTTCCTTTTCTTCCTTTGCTATACACCCCAGGCCCGGTTTGCAGTCGCAGCAGGCCCCAGAGCAAAGTACCAGGCCCTTGCAGAAAAAAAATTGAAGCCCGGCTGCTCCGGTCACTTACTCAGGCGGCACGCAGTAGGGGCGGCGGCTGCACCGGCCACCATGGCGAAAGCCGCTGACCGACGCAGGCCAAAGCGCGGCGCGGCAGGAGCTGCCAGTGGTAAGCCCAAGCGCAGGAAAGCCAATGACCGTTTGACAGAGGACGGCAGCAAAGATGAGTTCTTTGTCGACGAGGCAGCGCAGCCTGGCGGCACCGACAGCGAGCCAGACGCCGACGCTGAAGAGGCGGAGACTGCTGAGGCCAAGCGCTTGCGGCTTGGTGCGGCGGCCTGCCTGGTTTTTTGCCAACATGTTTGCAGGCGGGCAAGAAGTGTGCAGCTTTGTGGATTCAGTTTCCTTGCTAGAGTGTCTGCAGGCAAGAACCGCGTGACTGCGTTATAAGACAGGTGGTGACTGCTGTGGCATTGACTGAAAGCAACTATTCGGCGCGCAGCCAAGGCGTACCTGCAGCAGCTGCGGGAGGCGAGGGCGGAGGACCGCGGCGACGTCAGCGGTGCGTGTGCCGCACCCTCACAGCCTCCGCTCGCCTGGCTTGTACATGCCTTTTTCTTTGGACGCGAGCGGCCAAGCTGTTGCAGGCGCACACGGCTGCCGGCGGGCGCGCAGGCGACGACGAAGAAGCGGACGAGGCGCTGGCGGAGCACCTGCGCGAGCAGGCGGCGGAGGTGCGTCGCGCGTGGGGTTCTGCCCCTTTTCGGAGCTGCTGTCCTGGACTGTAAGCCCTCGTCTCAAGGAGCAGGACACAGCTGGGAAGATAGCAAGCTTCGTTTGGGAAACCACTAGCGACAGGCGCTGTTGGGCACAGCCTGGTGTGCCACGCTTGCCTGGAGGAGGGTGTTGGCACAGTGAAACACGCCGTGGCGCCCGACTGCCGCAGGCGGCCGGCCGGCTTCACCGGCAGCTGGCGGCGCGAGTGCGCCTGCCTGAAGCCGCCGCCGGCGGCGCGGCAGCCTCGACCTCCGCCGGCCACTTCATGCGCTGTCACAGGTGCCGCCACCTGCGTGTCAGGCTCGCACCGAGCATAGCAGCCTCCTGCCTGCCGCCCGCGCCCGTGCGGGAAGGGGCGCCGGTCCTGCCTCAGCCTCTGCGTAGCCTGCGTGCCACACACATGCTGCACCATGCTCCTGCTTCAATGCACGTCGTTCGGCGCGCTGGCTCATTGACGACGCTGGTGCGCTGACGACGCGCCGCTGCGCCAAGCATGCCGCTCAGCCAGCGTGCTACATCCCCGAGCTCTGGCGTGCGGCTGGCCGGCGGCGAGGCAGCGCCCTGCGGGTCAGGCGGGCGTGTGCCGCTGGGGCGCAGGCGCTCGGTGACGGCGCTGGCGCTGTCTGCGGACGATAGGACCGCATTCTCCGTCGCCAAGGATGGCTCCATCTGCCAGCTGGACATCGAGACGTGCAAGCGGTGCGCCGCGCCCGCGCCTCTGCAACCCCCGAGCAACAGGCGCCCTGTATCCCTATGGCAGCAGGCGTCCTACATCCTTGCGCCAGCAGGCGCCATTACCACAACCCGGACCTGGAGACGTGCAAGCGGTGCGTTGCGGCCGCGGGCGCCCGGCACCCCTGCGGCAGCAGGCGCCCTGTAGCCCTGCGCGAGCGGGCGCCCCACACCCCTGCGCCCGCAGGCGCCCTGCATCCCTGGCACAGCAGGCGCTACGCGCCTGCGGCGCCGGGCGCCTGCCCATGCCTGGCCGCGGCGCGCAGGACGCCGTTCGGCGCGCGGGGCGGCGGCGGCGCGCCCGCGGACGCGCCCGAGCCCGCGGCGGCCGCCGACTGGGTGCGCCGCCTGCCGCGTGGGCAGGTGCGCCCGGGGCCCGCAGCGCAACAGCCTCTCATGGGAGGTTCCAACCTCTTCACGCCAGTGGGCGCAGCCTGGAGGCCGTCCTTCATTTCGATATGTATGGTCCTGCACGCGCTCTGTTTCAAGGGCTCAAGGGCTGACACTTGAGGGCTTGGTAGGCTGCCTGCTAGCGGCGTGCGGGGCCGATGCTCGTCAACTAGCCAGGACCTCACCCGCCTTGGCCGAAGGTTGATTGCATGCCCAAGTCGGGGATGGAGCGTTCAAGTGTATGTAGGTGTGCCGGACACCCAATGCAGCCCGGATGGCCTGACAGTTCCCTGCCTGGGCGGCGCGGCGCCGGCTGACGCAGCGACACAGGCGCCGCGCCGGGCGCTGCCTCCGCCAGGCTGTGAGCGCTCGTGTGCGCGCGCAAGGCCCGCGGCGCGCTGCTGGCGGTGGCCGTCAGCGACGACGCGCGGCTGCTGGCCGTGGGCGGCGGCGACCGCGTCGTGCACGTGTGGGACGCGCGCAGCCGCGAGTACATCCAGGTGCGGGGCCCCGGTGTGTGTTGCGCCCCCGAGCAGGTTAGGGTAGGGTAGGGTTACCTTGGTTGCTTGAAGACCCTGTCGGGCTGGTGGCAGGCACATCCTGATGAAGCAGTTAAAGCTCGGCACCGCCGGCTGCCGCACGGCGCCCCGGTCTGCGCGCTGCGCGCCGCGGCCTTGCCTGCCGGCCTGTACGCGTGTGGGGCGGGCGCCCTGACAGGCAGCAGAGGCGCGCTGCTGTGACACGCAGCGCGCGGGTCGCACGGAGCGGGGCTCTGTCCGCGAGCGGGCGCGGGCCGAGGGGCCGCCCGCCTGGGTTTTGCCTGGTCCTTTAAAGCTGTACGTCTTAGTGGCGGGTGTTGCTTCCCAGAGACGGCTGTCCGGCAAGGGTCCGCGGGGCTGCACCGCGCTTAGGTCCACACTAAGCGCCCGCGCGCGCGGCAGGGTTTCCCGGGGCACAAGGACGCGGTCACGGGGCTGGCGTTCCGGGAGGGCACGCAGGAGCTGTTCAGCGCGTCGCTGGACCGCACCGTCAAGCTCTGGTCGCTCGCGGAGCGCGCATACGTGGACACGCTGTACGGGCACCAGGCCGGCGTGCTGGCCGTGGACCTCCTGCGCCAGGCGCGCAGGGCCCCGCGCGCTCTAGGTTCCCGCGCGCTTGTGCATGAGGTGTTCCCGCTGCAGGCAGCAGCGCGGCGCAGCGCAGCCAGGCTAGCGGCCTGCCGCCCCCTGCTGGCCCCCACGGGGGAGCCTCGGCGCGGCGCGGTGCGTATGCCTATCCTTGCCGGGCGGCGGCGCTGGGCGCCCGCGAGCGCTGCCGTCGTCGCGCAGTCGAGTGCAAGCCGGCAGGGCTGCGTAAGCCGGGGCACTCCGTGTCTCTGTACCCCCGCCCAATAGGCGTCGGCAAGCGTGCCACCCCCGCCGAAACCCTTGACGAAGCGCACCCTGGTCGTACAGAGGTATAGGCCCTGCGAGCGCCGCGCGGCCGCGGCGCGCAGGAGCGCGCGGTGACGGCCGGGCACGACCACACCTGCCGCGTCTGGAAGGTGCCGGAGGAGAGCCAGCTGATCTTCCGCGCGCGCGCGCCCGCGCTCGACGCCGTGCGCTACGTCACCGGCACCGAGTGGCTGTCCGGCGGCGCCGACGGCGCGCTCGCGCTGTGGAGGCGCGCCTCCCGCTCGCCCGCCGCGCGCGGCCGCCGCACACGGCGCCAGGGGCGCCTGGGGATGCGTCCGCTGGCCGGCCTGCAGTGCGCGCCGTGCGTGCCTGACGCAGGCCGGAGCCTGAAACTCGCTGGCCGGAGCCTCAAGCTCGCCGGCTGCCACAGTGCGGGCTGGCAGCCCGCTCGCCCTGCGGGCATGCTGGCTGGCTTGTCGGGGCTGCAGCGTGTTGTTATGAGCGGCGTGCAGTGCTGGTCATGGTGGCGCTGGCTCGCATGCGATGTTGTCGGCCCCTGCCTCGGCATCTGGTAGCACGTTCCTGTTGCAGGCGATCCGTATGTGTCCTGCGACACGGGTGGCGGCACAGCAGCGAGCCCGTGCCTCGCTTGCTTTGCCCGCCTCACAGGCGTCGACGGGTCCGGCTCAGTAGCAGCCAGAACCGCCCTCAAAGGGGGTGTATGGGGGGGCGCGCTGCAGCCAAATGAAGAAGCGCCCGGTCTGCGTGGTGCGCGGCGCGCACGCGGGCGGCGCGGGCGCGGCAGCCGAGGGCGACGACCCTGCGGCGGGCGCCGAGGCGAGCGCGTGGGTGCAGTCGGTGGCCGTGTGCCGCGGCTCCGACCTCGTGGTGCGCCCCAGCCCCGCCCGCTCCCGTGCTCGGAAGCATTGGGCGGCGGGCCGGCAGCGTGCATGCGTGCATGCTGAGGCAGCTGCTGTTTGTACGCACGTCGCAACCATGCTCACCGCCCCAGTGTGGCCTCTCCATTACCTTAAACAGGGTGCAGGTGGCGTGCCCTGCCCGCAAGCCCCGCTCTGTGGCCACCTGTGTGCGGGGCAGAGCGCGGGCTGCCCGTGCGAGCAGCGCCTGCTGCACGGGGCGGCCGCCACCCATGCAGGCCCTCGCTCCGCCCGACAGGCGCCCGCCCCCGCGCAGGCCAGCGGCGCGGGCGACGGCGCGGTGCGCCTGTGGGCGGTGGAGGGCGCGCCGGGGAAGCGGGCGCTGCGCGCGCTGGGCGGCCTGCGCGCGCCAGGCTTTGTCAACGGGCTAGCGCTGGCGCGCAGCGGGCGCTTTGCGCTGGCGGGCCTGGGCGCGGAGCCGCGCCTGGGGCGCTGGGCGGTCGCGCGCGGCGTGCGCAGCGGCCTGCTGCTGCACCGCCTGAGCCTGGCGGACGAAGCGTGAGGAGCTGTGCCTGGGCTTGCTGTAGCAGTCCCCGTGTTCCTTTCCTTCTATGTGTGTAATTACTAATTTGTACGTAAGTGCGGGTTTAGACCCCTGCCAGGGTCCAGGGGCAGCCTCTACTTGAGAATTGAGGAGCCAGAGGCCGGTGATCCATCGCTCGGACTTCAGCAGGCGCATCGACATGCAGAATGCGTGATACGCCTCGAGCCGCTCTGCTCGGCGAGCGCCACGGCTAGCATGCAAAGCTGCTAACCGGGGCGTGCCGGCCATGGCCGGCCTCAGCCCGCAGGACCAGGCGCTGGCACGCCTGCTGGCTGCGACGGAGGCCCTGACCACCAACTTCTCGGCCTCCGTGAACGAGAGCCTGGCGCACCTGGTGACCAGTGCCCTGGCTGCCAGCGACGAGCCCTGGCTGGGCGAGCTCCTCGCGTCCTTCGGCTGGGAGGCCGGCCGCTTCACGCGGGCCGTGGATGTACGTGAGCTGGGCAGCCGGCTCAAGGCATTGACGCTGGAGGGCTTGCAGGAGAAGGGCCGCGGCGCGTATGCGGTGGTGTACAAGGTAACCCCGGCCCCCTGATCCCCAGCGCGCCCCGGGCAATCAGCCTGCCTGCCATGTC